>Ga0315912_10006397_pt1 | contig 10548 bp, 5 predicted proteins | sample VfabasoilMG_FD_204469 | JGI IMG/M metagenome (GOLD analysis project Ga0315912, IMG submission 204469) | Garden soil microbial communities collected in Santa Monica, California, United States - V. faba soil | ecosystem: Environmental > Terrestrial > Soil > Garden | place: USA: California... | reverse complement strand
GCCGAGCAGGACGCCTTCGCCCTGCGCTCGCATGAGCGCGCGACGAGGTCGAAGGATCGCCTGGCCGAGGAGCTGATGGTCGTGCCTCTGGGCGGGAAGGCGGGCGCCCTCGTGCATGACGACGCGGTGCGCGCGGATCAGTCGCTCGAGAAGCTCGCGAAGCTGAAGCCGGCCTTCGCGCGCGAGCACGGGAGCGTGACGGCGGGCAACGCGTGCGGCATCACCGACGGGGCCTGCGCCCTCCTCGTCGTCTCGGACGCCTACGCGGAGAGCTGGGCGAAGCGCCGCGGCGCGCAGCCGCTCGGCCGCATCGCGGCCTGGAGTGTTGCGGGTGTCGCGCCCGAGCGCATGGGTCTGGGTCCGGTCGCGGCGCTGCCGCGCGCGCTGCGGGCGGCGGGCTGGTCGCTCGAGGACCTCGCGCTGCTCGAGATCAACGAGGCCTTCGCGGTGCAGGTGCTCGCCTGCCTGCGCGTGATGGAGAGTGACGCGCTGATGAAGGAGCATGCCGGCTGGGACGGCGCGCTCGGCCGGCTGGACGACGCGCGACTGAACGTGAACGGCGGCGCCATCGCGCTGGGGCATCCGGTCGGCGTCTCCGGCGCGCGCCTCGTGCTGACTCTCGGGATGGAGATGCGCAGGCAAGGGGCTCGTCGTGGTGGGGCGACCCTTTGCGTGGGCGGGGGGCAGGGGGAGGCCGTTCTTCTCGAAGCGCCTTGAGTGCCGATCCAGGGGAAACGCGCTTCGCGCTTCCCTCCAGGTTGGCCTCTCCAGGCGTGCTCGAGAGGGGTCGCGTTCTTGCGCAGTGGGCGCAGCGCGTCTCCGCGAGGCCGGCTCCCGGCTCGTTCCGGTGACGCGTGCTGCCGGACGGACGACGAGATGGCGCCTGCCTTGCCGCCGGCAACGAGGTCGACGCTCAGTGGGGCATGAGGCATCATTGGCGGACCTGCATGACGACACGTGACGCCTCGCGCCGTGCCTCCTTCGGTCCCATGCCCGCCCGCGCGTTGGGCCTCAGATGCCTGCTTGCGATGGCCCTGCTGGTCGGGGCCTGCGACAAGGGAGATCCTCCCCCGACGACGGGGCCGACCGCGACGGCAGCGGCGCCGGCGCCCGTCTCGGCGGTGCCGCCTCCCGTCAAGGACGGGATCTGGCTCGTCGACGTCACGGCCTCGTCGGGCATGAGCTTCGTCCACGAGGCGGGCGCGAAGGGCGGGCTTCACGTGCCGGAGGTGATGGGAGGCGGCGTCGCTCTCTTCGATGCCGACGGCGATGGCGATCTCGACGTGCTCGCGGTAAACGGCGGGCCGGATCCCGTCAAGCCGGGAGCGCGCGGCGCGGCCATCAACCGCCTCCATGCGAACGACGGCCACGGCAAGCTCACGGACGTCACGAGCGGCTCGGGCCTCGAGGGCGCCGACTACGGGATGGGAGTCGCCGTAGCCGACATCGACGGCGACGGCGACGAGGACGTCTACCTGACCGCCCTCGGCAAGGATCGCCTCTACCGCAACGACGGCGCGGGCCACTTCCAGGACGTCACCGAGGCGTCAGGCATCGCCGTGAATGGCTGGTCCGCCTCGGCCGTCTTCTTCGATGCGGACGTGGATGGGGTGCCGGATCTCTTCGTGACGCGCTACCTGGACTACAACCCGGCGAGGCAGTGCTTCGATCGCGCCGATCGGCGCGACTACTGCGGCCCGAACTCGCATCCGCCGATCCCGGACGCCTTCCTCCACGGGCTCGGCGACGGGCGCTTCGAGGATCGCAGCGAGAAGGCGGGCATCCGCATGGTGCAGGCCGCCGGCCTCGGCGTCGTCTCGGAGGACGTGGACGAGGACGGCTGGCCCGACGTGTTCGTCGCGAACGACGCCTACCCCAGCCATCTCTGGATGAACAAGCACGACGGCACGTTCACGGAGGATGCCCTTCTGCGCGGCGTCGCCTACAACGTGCGCGGCGAGGCGGAGGCCGGCATGGGCATCATCGCGGCAGATCTCGACAACACGGGGACCGTCGACTTTCTCGTCACGCATCTCGACGGCGAGACGAACACGCTGTTCCGGAACCTCGGCGGCATGGCGGGCTTCGAGGACGCGTCGGCCGCGTCGGGGCTCGGGCCCCCTAGTCGTCCGTACACGGGATTCGGAACTGCTGCGGTCGATCTCGGGATGGACGGCCACCTCGACGTGCTGGTCGTGAACGGCCGCGTGCGCGGTGGCTTCGAGGAGGCCGGGTCCGAGGACTGGAAGCGCCTGGCCGAGGTGAACCTGCTCCAGGTCGGTGCTGCCGATGGCACGTGGGCCCTCGACGAGACGCATGCGCCGGACTTCACGCAGCAGATCGCCGTCGGACGTGGTCTCGCCACGGGCGACATCGACGGTGACGGCGATCTCGACGTGCTCGTCGGCAACATCGGCGGGCCGGCACGCCTCTTCCGCAACGACTCGCCGCGCGCCGGTCACTGGCTGCGGGTGGATGCGCGCCTTCGCAAGGACGGCCCGCGCGCGCTCGGCGCCCGCATCCGAGTGAAGTCAGGGGAGCACGCCCAGGCCGCGACGGTCACGTCCGGCGGAAGCTATCTCTCGGCCAGCGATCCGCGGCCGACCTTCACCGTCGCGCAGGCCGCCACTCCCGAGGCGACGAGCCTCGAGGTGCGCTGGCCGGGCGCAGCGTCGTGGGAGCGCTTCACGACGACGTGCCTCGACTGCGGGATCTCCCTGGTGAAGGGAGAAGGAGAGGCTGCGCGATGATCCGCCCCTTCGTCGTCACGGCTCTCGTCTCCTGCCTCGCGGCCGGCGCCGTCCTGGCGACGGAAATCCCCGAAGCCAACAAGCGGGGCATGTCGAAGCCCGTCGCCGATGCCTTCGAGTGGGCTCGCGCCAAGGTCGCGGAGTCCCCGCAGGATCCCGACAAGTGGGAGATGCTCGCCGCCGGATTCGACGCTCACGGCTTCCCGGAGGAAGCCGAGACCTGCTACCGGCGCGCGCTCGAGCTCAAGCCCGGCACGTTCCACCTCACGTACCTCATCGCCTACGCGATGGAGATGCGCGGCGCACCGACCGACGACGTGCTGAAGCAGTACGACGCCGCCGACGCCCTCGAGCAGGGCTACGCGCCACTCCACTGGCGCAAGGGCGTGCTGCTGTTGCGCGCCGGTCGAGCGAATGAAGCGAGGGCCTCCTTCGAGAAGGCGGTTGGTCTCGGCGCCGGCTATCCGGCGGCACGTCTCGGCATCGCGCAGGCGATGCTGGCGCAAGGGGAGGCGAAAGAGGCGCTCGCGATCCTCAAGGTGCTCCGGCAGGCGGCGCCCGAGGATCGCGGCGTGCTCTCCGGACTCGCGCGCGCGTACTCGATGCTCGGCGACGTCGAGGCCGCGAGGGAGGCGGCGGAGCACTCGCGCGGCACGTCGATGACGCTGCCCGATCGCGACAGCGTGAGGACGCGCGTGAACTCGCTCGGCATCAGCGCGCAGGCGCGCATGGAACGGGCGCGCACGGCAATGGCGGAAGGGCGACATGAGGACGCCGTGGCAATCCTCCAGCAGATCGTCGGGACCTTTCCGGACTCGGCCGATGCGCACTCGCTGCTCGGCCGGGAGTTGATCGCGTCGGGCCATGCCGATGCGGCGCTCGCGAGCCTGCGGCGCGCCATCGAGCTGGATCCGCGGCAGCCCTTCCCGCGCATCGACCTCGCGCATGCGCTGCTGAAGGACGGGATGCTGGACGAGGCGATCGTCCACCTCCGCGTCGCCGACGAGCAGGCGCCGCACATCGGCAAGGCACAGACGCTGCTCGCCATCGCGCTGGCCGAGAAGGGGCTCCTCGAGGAGGCCGTGCCGCACTTCGAAAGGGCGGCCTCGCTCGATGCGCTGACCGTCGTCGAATGGCGCCAGTACGCGCTCGCGCTCGGCCGCCTCGAGCGCTGGGAGGAAGCCGTCAAGGTCTACTGGACGGCCGTCGGCCTCGACACGACCGACGCGGCCACGTGGTTCAACCTGGGCCTCTCGCTCGAGAAGACGGGCGATCTCAAGCAGGCCCGCATGGCGCATGAGCGCTCGCTCAGCATCGATCCCCAGAGCCGTTCCGCGGAGCGCCTGAAGGACCTCGACACCGGCAAGTGAGGCTGCCGGGCTCGCGGCGTGAATCGCCGCCAGCATCAGAAATTTCCCTCCGAGGACCGATCGGAAGGCTGTTTGCTCGCCGTTCCTAGATTTGATCCATGCCGCCCTTGAATATCGGCGTGTCATGGGCATAGAGTCAGGCGGCAGGGCGAACACAACCTACTCAGATCGTCGGACGCGAGGCGCGGCACGCGCTTTCCGCGATCCAGGAGGCCTTCACGTGTCTAGCAATCGATTCTCGTCAGGCCTGCGTGCACTCTTCTTCGGCCTCCTCTTCGCGCTCATGCTTCCGGGCCTCGCGTCGGCTCAGGAGAACTTGTGCGCCAACGACGTCGATGACGACGCCGACGGACTGATCGACTGCTGCGATCCCGACTGCGGGGTCTTCTCGTTCTGCACGACCGAGCAGGGGTTCTGCAGCGACCGAGAGGACAACGACTGCGACGGTGACATCGACTGCTGCGACACGGACTGTGCGATCCCACAGTGCACCACGGAGGCCGGGCCGGGCCGTTGCAACAACGGCTTCGACGACGATTGCGACCTGCTCCTGGACTGCTGCGATCCGGACTGCGCGACGTTCTCGGGATGCAGCACGGAGCAGGGCTTCTGCTTCGACGGCCTCGACAGCGACTGCGACGGCAACTTCGACTGCGCCGACAGCGACTGCGCCAACGCCGCGGGTTGTGGCGAGTTCCTCTGCGCCGGCGGCAACTGCTGCAACAACAACCTGGACGACGATGGCGACGGCCAGCGCGACTGCGCCGACTCGAACTGCGCCAACGATGTCCACTGCATCCCCGAGAACAGCTGCGCCGGCGGCAACTGCTGCACCAACGACGTGGACGACGACCTCGACGGCCTCATCGACTGCTGCGATCCCGACTGCGTCGCCAGCAATCCCGCGTGCCAGGCCGAGGGCTTCGGCTCGTGCGCGGATACGAACGACAACGACTGCGACGGCCTGATCGACTGCTGCGATCCCGACTGCGCCAGCTTCTCGCAGTGCACGACGGAGTCCGGCAAGTGCTCCGGCGGCGTCGATGACGACTGCGACGGCCTCACGGACTGCTGCGATCCCGACTGCGACGCCTTCTCGCTCTGCTCGACCGAGGCGGCGCTTCCAAATCAGTGCGTCGACGGCGTGGACAACGACTGCGATGGTCCGACGGACTGTCTGGACTCGGACTGCATCGACGGGCCCGACTGCGGCGAGGTGCTGTGCCCCGGCGGCAACTGCTGCAACGACGGCCTCGACAACGACAGCGACGGCGACATCGACTGCCTGGATTCCAACTGCTCGCTGGATCCGGAGTGCCTTCCCGAGCATCAGCGGCCGGCCGGCTGCCTCGACGAGCTGGACAACGATCACGACGGGCTGGTGGACTGCTGCGATCCCGACTGCATCGCGAACAGCCCCGCCTGCCAGGGCGAGAGCACGATCGGCACCTGCGGCGACGGCCGCGACAACGACTGCGACGGCCTCATCGACTGCTGCGACGACGGCTGCGCCGGCCTCTCGATCTGCTCGACGGAGTCGGGCCGCTGCCAGAACACCCGCGACGACGATTGCGACGGTGATGCCGACTGCTGCGACGACGACTGCTCGAGCCTGTCCTTCTGCGGCGCCGAGCAGCTCTGCGACGACGCCTTCGACAACGACTGCGACGGCGACATCGACTGCGCGGACGACGATTGCTCCGCCGGCCCGCTCTGTGGCGAGTCGCAGTGCGGCCTGCCGAACTGCTGCAGCGACGGTCTCGACAACGACGGCGACGGGCCGATCGACTGCGACGACACCAACTGCGTGGACGACTTGAACTGCGACACCGAGACCGGCGCGCAGTGCCGCAACCTCATCGATGACGACGGCGACGGCGACATCGACTGCTGCGACTCCGACTGCGCCATCCTCCCGCTGTGCCAGACGGAGAACTTCGGTCCGGGCTGCACCGATGGCCGTGACAACGACTGCGACGGCGACTCCGACTGTGCCGACACCGACTGCGCCGATGCGGCCGGCTGCGGCGAGGCGCTCTGTCCCGGCGGCAACTGCTGCGCCAACGGCCTCGACGACGACGGCGACGGCGAGACCGATTGCGCGGACTCGAACTGCGACAACGACGTGAACTGCGCTCCCGAGACCTCGTGCGCCGGCGGCAACTGCTGCAACAACGGCATCGACGACGACGGAGACGGCGACATCGACTGCTGCGACTCGAACTGCCAGGTGGTGATCCTCTGCCAGCGCGAGGTGCTCTGCGCCGACGTGCTCGACAACGACTGCGACGGCCTCACCGACTGCGACGACGACGACTGTCCCTCGCCGCCTTGCTCCGGCGAGGACTGCGACAACCTCGTGGATGATGATGGCGACAATGAGATCGACTGCGCCGACAGCGACTGCACGGCGGATCCGGCGGGCGACTGCGACCTCGACGGGACGTCGAATGCGCTGGACTGCAACAGCAACGATCCGTTCCTCGAGACCGTCCCGCCCGAGGTTCCGCGCCTCGACGTGGCCAGGACGGGCGCGATGACGGCGGTGCTGACGTGGACCAACCTGGGTCCGACGGCCGGCGAGGCGACGGTCTACGACGTGGACACGGGTCTCATCGCGACGATGCACGCGGACCGAGGCATCAACGCCGCGGCCTGCCTCAACAACAACCTCGGCGTGCCCACGACGACCGATGCTCGTCCCACCCCCGGCGATCGCAGCGGGTACTGGTACCTCGTCCGCGGGCAGAACACCTGCGCGGGCGGCGACGGCACCTGGGGCACCGACAGCCTGGGCGCCCCCCGCACGCCGGGCGCCGGGACCTGCAACTGACGGTCCCGACCTGAGGCGGTGCCCCCGCGTGGGGCACCGCCCCATCACGTCGAGGCATCGGTCCATCGTGCTGCGGCCGTCGACACGTTGCGTGCGGCGGCCGCGAGGTCCATGCTTGGGGCTCATCACGACCCGTTGACTGAGCCACCGGCAGCGCTGACCCCTCGATGCAACGACGGATCCCCCACCGCCCTCGCGCGCTCGCGGTGGTCGCGGTCCTGGCCCTGGCCTCGCTGCCGGCCTGCACGACGGACCATCCGCCGGTTCCCCGGCCCGCTGCCGGCGTGATCTCCGATCCGGAGGCGACGAGGATCTTCGAGGGCCAGATCGCCGCGACCGAAGCGACGCCGGGCGAGGCCGTCAACTGGTTGACGCTCGGCATGCTCTACGAGGCACAGGGACTGCTCGAGCTGTCGGTCCCGTGCTACGAGGAAGCGGCGCGGCTCCTGCCCACGAACCCGCGCGCCTGGTATCGGATAGCGCTGGCGCGCGAGCAGCTCGGCGACATCCAGGCCGCCGTGGACGCCGTGACGAAGGCGGCAGCGCTGGCGCCCACCGAGGCGCACCTGGCCTGGCGCCGCGGGCTCTGGCTGCTTGCCCTCGGCGACTCGGAGGCGGCGGCGCGCGCGTTCTCGGACGCCACGCGCATCAACCCGGGTGATCCTCGCGGCGCTTACGGCCTGGCACGCGTGGATCTCGATCAGGGCAAGCCCGAGGCGGCCCTCGCGCGCCTCGACGGCCTCCCGCAGACACCCGTGGACGATCCGCTGATCCACCACCTGCGTGCCGCGGCGCTGCGCGGACTCGGTCGGGCGGAGGAGGCCGAGAAGGAGGCGGCGCGCGCGGGAGGCTCACGTCCCGACTGGGATGACGCTTGGCAGCAGGAGGTGCGCGCCTACGAGTTCGGGTTCTGGGCGGATTTCCGCAAGGCGAAGGCCCTCGCCGAGGCGGGCCGCAACGAGGAGTCGGCCGAGATCCTCGAGCGGCTGCACGCGAAGTATCCGTCCCGGCGCTCGCCGCGAGAGATCCTCGCCGCCGTGCGGTGGAACTCGGGCCAGAAGGATGCCGCCATCGCCGAGTGGACGAAGCTCTCGGACGAGGGCTCCATCGTTGCGGACGTCAACCTCTCGGGGGCCCTCGAGAGTCTCGGTCGCCACGAGGAAGCCCTGAAGAGGGCGGATGCCGCCATCGAGCTGAATCCCACGCTCGCGCGCGCGCACGTCGTCCGCGCCCACGCGCTGCAGGCGCTCGGCCGTCCGAACGAGGGGGTGGCGAGTCTCAGGCAGGCGGCCCAGCTCAGTCCCGGCGACGAGAGCCTGCTGCTCGAGCTGGCGGAGGCCGAGCACGACGCAGGCGAGCCCCCGGCCACGCAGCTCGCGACGTACCAGCGCATCATGGAGATCGAGGGAGCCCATCTCGCCGAGGCCCGCTTCGGTGCGTCGGGAGCGCTGCTCGAGCTCGGTCGTCTCGACGAGGCCGCCAAGCTAGTCGAGCTGCTGGCCACCTCCGAGGGGCCGAAGGATCCGACCGTCCTCAGCCTGAAGGCCGAGATCGCGCGACTCCAGTCCGCCGCCCGCTGATCCCCGCGACACCAGGAGGTACGCCGTGAGTGCCAGGAATCCCGCGTTCCGTCTCGTTCCCGTGCTCGCCCTGCTGGTCGCAGCGGGATGCGATCAGCCCCCGCCCCCGCCGGGACCCACTGGCTCGTCGGGCCACTCGTCCACGACCGCGCCGGCACCCAGCGCCCCGTGGTTCGAGGAGTGCGCGGAGGCGCGAGGAATCAGGTTCCGCCTCGAATCGGGTCACGTGGACAGGCATCTCATGCCCGAGATCATGTGCGGCGGCGTCGCGCTCTTCGACATGGATGGCGACGCTGATCTCGACGCCTACCTGGTCAACGCCGGCGGCGTGGACAAGCCTCCCGCGGACAAGCCGCCGAACCGTCTCTTCCGGAACGACGGCAAGGGCTTCTTCGAGGACGTCACGGAGGGGAGCGGCGCCGCCGCGCCGGGATTCGGCAACGGGGTGGCCTGCGGCGACTACGACAACGACGGGGACGTGGACCTCTACATCTCGAACCTCGGTCCCGACGTGCTGCTGCGCAACGACGGCACCGGGAAGTTCACCGATGTCTCGGCCGCGGCCGGCGTCGGCGATCCGGGCTGGGGAGCGAGCGCCGCATTCCTGGACTTCGACCGGGACGGGGACCTCGATCTCTTCGTCACGAACTACCTCGAGTGGTCGTCGCGCACCGAGATCGAGTGCTTCAACAACCTCGGCACGGCCGACTACTGCCTGCCCAAGAACTACGAGACGCCCGGACGCAGCACGCTCTACCGGAACGAGGGCGGGGGCCGCTTCAAGGACGTTTCCGCCTCGTCCGGCGTGGACTCGGTGCGAGGCACCGGCCTGGGAGTGGTCACCGCGGACTTCAACGGCGACGGCTGGCCGGACGTGTACGTCGCCAACGACGGCATGCCGAACCGCCTCTGGACCGGTAGCGCCGAGGGCCACTTCGTGGAGGAGGCCCTCCGGCGCGGGGCCGCGGTGGATGGGGACGGAGTCCCGAAGGCCGGGATGGGCATCAGCCTTGACGACGTCGACGACGACGGCGACCCCGATCTCCTGGTGGGGAACCTGCGAGGGGAGTCCGACTCCCTGTACCGCAACGACGGGAAATTCTTCAGCGACGGGACCGCTCGGGCCGGCCTGGGGGCCGCCAGCAGGCCCTTCACGCGGTTCGGGATGGGCTGGCGGGACTTCGACAACGACGGGTGGCTGGACCTCTACATCGCCAATGGCCGAGTCAGCCAAGTTGATGCCGCCGCTCAAGGTGATCCCTATGCCGAGCCGAACCTATTGTTTGCCGGTCTGTCGGGCGGCCGCTTCGCCGAGGTTCAGCCTCGGGGCGGTACCGCAGCGCCGGTGGCCCTGACGAGCCGTGGGGCCGCGTTCGGCGACGTCGATAACGACGGCGGCATCGACATCCTGGTCGTCAATCGGGACGGCCCGGCAAGCCTTTTCCGAAACATCTTCGACTCCCGAGGGCACTGGCTCCGCCTGAGGGTCGTCGAGCACGGGCGCGACGCACTCGGTGCGCGCGTCGAAGTCGTTCTAGGTGAGCGGCGCGTCACCCGCCAGGTGACGGCCGCCGGAAGCTACCTCTCGAGCAGCGATCCTCGGATCCAGGTCGGATTGGGTGCCAAGACCGGGGCAGATAGCGTCGTCGTGCATTGGGTAGATGGCGCTCGTGAATCGTTCGGAGCGCGGACGGCGGATCGAACCTGGCAACTGGTGCGCGGAGAGGGGTCTACAGCCCCATGAATCAATATCCGACGACTGAATTCGCAGGTTAGCGTTCGAAGTCCGGCTTAGTATCAGCCAAGCCTGCCACTGGAACTGTTCGATGCTTCGGCGCCGATCAGGGCCAACCTTTCGACCGAGCGCTGTCGCGGCGCGAGGCGGGAGGGGTGATGGGCGAGAGATCGAGGCCCTCCGAAAGGGGAGCTGGTCGATGTTCCGAGGTACGGCGCGGGGACGCGGATCCCGGGTGCGCCGCGCCACTGACAAACAACCGTGCGACACGCCTAAAGCC
>Ga0315912_10006396_pt1 | contig 10548 bp, 11 predicted proteins | sample VfabasoilMG_FD_204469 | JGI IMG/M metagenome (GOLD analysis project Ga0315912, IMG submission 204469) | Garden soil microbial communities collected in Santa Monica, California, United States - V. faba soil | ecosystem: Environmental > Terrestrial > Soil > Garden | place: USA: California... | reverse complement strand
CCATGCCGGTCAGTTCACGTCTGCGGCGGCCGCGCCGCTGGGGCGCGCCTCAGCTGCCGTAGCGCGCGCTGCGGCCCAGCTCGCGGATCGCGGCGAGCGCGGAAAAGCACGCCAGCATCGAGGTCTTGGGGTTCTCCGGCATCGCCAACGACTCGAACTTGATGTCGATGCGCCCGGTCTTGCCGCGCACGACGATGAAATGCGTATTGAATTTGAGCGCGGGGTCGGCCACCACCTTCAGGCGCGTCCGGTCGAAGCCGATGCCGGCCATCGACAACACCGCTGCGATGTTCACGTTGGCGGGAAAATGCGGCACGCCCTCGCGCGCGCTGCCGTCGAACAGCACGGTCGCCGATCGCAGGCGGTCCAGGTCGATGCCGAGCTTCTCGACGTAGGGAATGCCCTTCCAGGCCACCGGCGGCTTGGTCACCGCGATGCTGACCTCGTCGGCGCCCGCCAGGCACACGGCCTTGAGCGCATCGAGCCCGCCGATGCCCCCCGAGGGTACGTAGAGCAGGGCGCGGTTTTTGGCCGCGGCGCGCTCGAGGCGGTCCCGCAGCGCATCGTCGCACAGCGCGCCGCCGGAGAGCGCGACGAGCGAGATGCCGCGTTCCAGCAGCGCCTCGGCGTATTGGCGCACCGCGTCGTGCGACGCCGCCTCCACGACGGCCTCGGGCCGCGCGGCCGCCAGCGCCTCCAGCCCCACGACGAACGGGACGCCAAATTCCCTGGCGAGCGCCTCGCCTTTGGATTGCGGGCTGCGTCCCGCGATGGCAACGACCTGCACGTCCCCCAGCGCGCCGGAGTGTTCCAGGACCAGCCGCGCGATGACGCCGCCGCCGATGATACCGATGCGCATGCTTTCCCCTTCTCTTCGATTCTGCCATAGTAGGCGCGCTACCAACCTCGGAGGAGGATCCATGAAAAGACTGACCGCAATTGCCGCCGGCCTTGCCCTGCTGTCCGCGTCCAGCACCTTCGCTGTCTACCCGGATCGACCGATCAAGCTGGTCGTGCCCTGGGCGGCGGGCGGCGATACCGACAACATCTTCCGCCCGTTCGCGCCGCTGCTGCAGAAGCAACTTGGCCAGACCGTCGTGATCGCCAACGTCGGCGGCGCCTCGGGCACCAAGGGCGCCAAGGAAGTGAAGGATTCCCCCGCCGACGGCTACACGCTGTACGCGGTGCACGACTATATCCACTCGACCTACTACGCCGGCGTGGCCGACGTGCAGTACACGGACTTCGAGCCGATCTGCCTGATCGCATCCACCGCATCGGTCCTCACGGCAAGCCCGAAGACGCCGTGGAACGACTGGAAGGCGCTGCTCGCCGACGCCAAGGCGCGCCCGGGCCAGATCAGCGTCGGCGCGACGCTCGCCTCGACCAGCCACTTCTTCCCGGCGCTGATCGAAAAGGCGGCCGGGATCAAGTTCAAGTACGTCTCCTATGAGGGCCTCGCGCCGCGCATGAACGCGATCCTCGGCGGCCACATCGACCTCACCGACTCGAACATGACGCAGAAAGGCAAGGTCGAGGCCGGGCAGTTGAAGTTCATCGCCATTGCCACCGAGAAGCGCAGCCCCGAGATGCCGAACGTACCCACCCTCAAGGAACTCGGCGTGAACGTGGTCTACGACGTGAACCGCGGCCTGATGGTGCCCAAAGGCACGCCGGCGGACGTGCTGGCCAAACTCGAATCGTCCTGCGCGGCCGCGGCCAAGGATCCGGCATTTGCCCAGGCGATGAAGCTGCAGGCGACCGACGTGCGCTACATGGGCCGCAAGGAATACATCGATTGGCTCAAGGGCAATGACGAGCTGAACAAGACGCTGGCGAAAGACCTCGGCCTGCTGAAGCGGTGAGTAGGGACGGCATTGCGGGGCTCGCGGTGCTCGCCGCGAGCCTCGTGCTGTTCGCGCTGACGCTCGACCTGAAAGTCAACCCGATGGTCCCGGTCGGGCCGGGCTTCTATCCGCGCATCGTGCTCGGGCTCACGGCCCTGCTTTCGCTGGGATTGGTGGTGAGCGACGTATTGAGTCGAAAGAAAACCCCCAAGGTACGGGAAAAGCAAGACCTCAATTACCCGCTGGTGGCTCTCAGCTTCGCCGTGTTCGCGCTGTACGCGGTCGCCCTCCCCTGGCTGGGGTTTCGCATCGCCACCTTCCTCTTCGTGGGCGGCGCCAACGCGCTGCTCGATCCGCCGCGCGGCGCCAAGGGCTGGGGCCGTGCCCTGGTTCTTGCCCTGCTGACCTCGCTCGTGACCTGGCTCGTGTTCGAACGCTGGCTGTCGGTGCTGCTGCCGCGCGGCAGATGGACGGGATTCTGAATCGTGCTTGAGCTTCTCGGCACGGCGCTCGTGAACGTGGCGCAGATGAAATACCTCGTGCCGCTGTTCTTCGGCACGCTCGCCGGCGTCGTGGGTGGTGCATTGCCCGGGGTGACGATCACCATGACGATCATCGTGGTGCTGCCCTTCACCTTCGGCCTCGATCCGCTGCAGGGCCTCGCGGCGATGACCGGCGTCTACGTCGGCGGATCGGCCGGCGGGCTGGTGACCGCGGTGCTGCTCGGCATCCCCGGCACGCCCTCGGCGATCGCCACCACCTTCGACGGCCACCCCATGGCGAAGAAGGGCGAGCCCGGGCGCGCCATGTGGCTCGGCCTCTGGGCCTCGTTTTTCGGCGGCCTGGTCGGCGGCGCCTTCCTCATTCTCAGCACCGGGCCGCTGGCGAAGTTCGCGCTCGAGTTCGGCCCCTGGGAATTCTTCGCGCTGTTCGTGTTCGCGCTGTCGATGGTGGCGGGGCTGGTTGAATCCTCCCTCGCCAAAGGCCTGCTTTCCGGCGGCCTCGGGCTGATCGTCACCGTGCTCGGCAACGACCCGGTGATGGGCCAGAAGCGGCTCACTCTCGGCATCCCGATGCTCGAGGGCGGCATCGATTTCCTGCCGGTGCTGATCGGCGTGTTCGCCTTCGCGCAGATCATGTCGGAGGTCGAGCGCATGGGCGGAGCCGCCAGACTCGGTGATGCCGTGGACCGCTCGCTCAGCCTCGCGGTGTCGCATCTCAAGGTGATCTGGGAGATCCTGTCGCGGCCGTTCCTGCTGCTGTGGTCGGCGTTCATCGGCGTGGTCATCGGCGTGCTGCCGGCAATCGGCGGCAGCGCCGCCAACATGATCGCCTACGACCAGGCGAAAAAGATGTCGAAGCGGCCACAGCACTTCGGCAGCGGCGTGCCCGAGGGCATCATCGCCTCCGAGTCCTCCAACAACGCCAACGTTGGCGGCTCGCTGGTCACCATCATGGCCTTCGGCATTCCGGGCGACGCAGTCACCGCGGTGATGCTGGGCGCGCTCACCATCCACGGCATCCAATCGGGTCCGCTGTTCATCGTGCAGAATCCGCAACTCGCCTACGGCATCTTCGCGGCGTACCTGCTTGCCCACCCGCTGATGGTGCTGATCATCGGACTCGCCGCGCGCTACATGCTGCGCGTGGTCACGGTACCCAAGGCGGCGCTGTTCCCGGTGGTGCTGGTGCTGTGCGTGATCGGCGCCTATGCGCTCAACAACACCATGCAGAACGTCTACATCCTCCTCGCCTTCGGCCTGCTCGGCTACGCCATGGTCAAGGGCGGCTTTCCGCTCGCGCCGTTCATCCTCGGGGTGGTGCTGGGCGACCAGATCGAGATCAACCTGATCCGCGCCATCATGACGGACTCGGACCCGTGGCTGTTCCTGACACGGCCGATCTCCGGATCGCTGATCGCGCTGTCGGTGGCGTCGCTCGCGTTCTCGATCTGGCAGCACTACCGCCACCGCGCCAGGGTTGCGGGCGCGGCGGACGCGGACTTCTAGCCGATGATCATGCTTTCGGCCATGGGCCGGTTCTCGACCAGCCGCCGAAAGCCGAACGCGGAAAGGTCGAGCGTCTCGAAGCGCCCGCGCAGGATCAACTCGGCGATGCCCCGCCCCGCCGCCGGGGCCTGCTGCATGCCGTGCCCGGAGAAGCCGTTCGCGAACCAGAGGTTGGGCGCCGAAGGATGCGCGCCGATGACGGCGTTGGCGTCGAACAGGTTCATCTCGTAGTACCCCGCCCAGGCGCGCTCGACGCGCAATGCGCAGAACGCGGGCACCCGGTGCGCCATGCGCGACCACAGGGCTTCGTCGAATTCGGCGTGGTTCGGTTCCAGTGGCAGGTCGTCCTCGTCCGGCGTTGGCGTGGTGCCCGCGATGAAGAACCGGCCCTCGGGCCTGAACCAGAATCCGCTCGGATCGATGACGAGCGGGCAGCCCGGGAGTTTTTCGGGGCAGGACAGCACGAATACCGTCCGGCGCCGAGCATGGACCGGGAGCACAATGCCTGCGGTGGCCGCGAGTGGCCGCGCCCACGGGCCCGCCGCGTTCACCGCGTGGCCGCATTCGATCCGCGAGCCGTCGTCAAGCAGGACCGCGCGAACCCGGCCGCCTGTGTCGCGCTCGAAACCCACCGCCTCGCCGTCGATCAGCCGCGCGCCCAGCGATCGCGCCTCTTTCAGAACGCGCGCATGGAGCGCGGGGCCGTCGAACCAGCCCTCGCCGGACAGGCCCAGCGATCCCAGTCCGACGCCTGCCACGCTCAACCACGGAAAGCGCGCGCTGATTTCCTCCGGATTCAGCAGAACCACGTCGGCACCGTGTGCGCGTTGCGTGTCGTTCAGGACGCGCAGCGGCCCGACGGCGCCGAGGTAGAGATAGCCCTTCTCCTCCACCGCGACGCCCATTTCGCGCAGAAAAGCGAGGCCGAACTGGGACATGCGGATGTTGAGCGGATGCGAGAACTGCTGGCGGATGGAACTCGCCGACAGCGCCGAGGAGGCCTGTGCAAAAGTCCGGTCGCGCTCGATGAGCGTCACCGGCACCGACGGATCGAGCCGCTTCAGCCAGTAGGCGACCGAGGCGCCGACGATCCCCGCGCCGACGATCGCGACGTCAGCGCTGTTCTGCAACGGCGGCGTCATACACGAGGCGCGCCGCGCAGGCATCCTCCACGGCCTGGCCGAGCGACTTGAAGATCACCGTCGCACCGGGCGCGGGCGCCGGCTTCGTGCCGCCGAGGATTTCGCCGATCTCGACGCCCACCTTCGCACCGGACAGGAGGACGTCGCCGGATTCGTGCTCGGCCGACTCGCGGCTGTCGACCACGAGGATGTTCGCCATCGCCGCGTCGTCGAGTTCGCGCCAGGTCGGGCGCGGCGCACCCACGGCAGCGACGAAGGCGCCGGGCTTCAGCCAGCCACCGCGCAGCACCGGTTCGGAAGCGTTGGTCACCGTGCAGACGATGTCGGCGCCGCGAACCGCCTCTTCCGCGCTTGCGCAGGCGACGCCGCCGGCCTCCGCCGCGCAGCGCGCGACATTCGCCGGATTGCGGCTCCAGATCCGCAGTTCGGTCACCGGCCGCACCGCGCGCAAGGCGGTCGCATGGCTGCGGGCCAGCGCGCCGCTGCCCAGCATGGCGACGATCTTGGGGCCCGGCGGCGACAGGACGTCGGCCGCGACCGCCGAGACCGCCGCGGTGCGCAGCGCGGTGATCCAGGTGCCGTCCATGACGGCCAGCGGCTGGCCGGTCGCCGGTTCCATCAGCACAATGGTGGCGAGCAGCGTCGGCAACCCGCGCGCCGCATTGCCCGGCACCAGCGTGATGAGCTTGGTCGCGAGCGCGTCCTGCGTCAGCGCCGGCTTGAGGAACAGGAATCCCTCTTCGGCGGGGATTTCCATCACCGTGCGCAGCGGCTGGAGCACCCTTCCGGCGGACAGGTCCACGAGCACCCTGCGCACGCCCGCAAGGAGGTCCGGCAGCCGCAACAGGCGGCGTACAGCCGCGTCGTCCAGGTAGAGCGTCACAACCCCAGACTATCGCATGCCCAAGGTCCCGGCAGACCTCAGCCCTCCAGGATGGCGACCACGTCGCCCTCGGTGATCGCGGCGCCTTCGGCGACGCAGAATTCGACCACGGTGCCGCCGTCCTCGGCGATCACCGGGATCTCCATCTTCATCGATTCGATCACCATTACCTCCCCGCCCGGCTCCAGTTTCTGGCCAATGGCGGTGGTGATTTTCCATACCGAGCCGGTCACTTCCGTTTTTGCATGCAGTCGCGCCACCTGGCATCTCCTTGGAATATCCGAACTAGCCGGCGCGGAAGTTCGGCGAGTTGGCCGGCGCGAATTCCGGATGGATCTCGAACAGTTCGCGGTTCGATGGATTCACCACCACCCGCACCCACGCCGAATCCGGCCAGCCGAAGGTTTCCAGCCGCGTGAGGTTCTCGAAAAAACGCTGCGTCGTCGGATTGAGCAGCGGCTTGCCGGTGCGGTAGATGTGCGTGTCGCCGTGCACGTACAGCACCGGCTTCGAATAGCCCTGCATCTCCGCGATCAGCGCATCGAGCAGGCCGTCGTAGGGCGTCGGCGCCGGGACCTTCGGCGCATCCGCCCCGCGCACGGCGCGCGCGTAGCGCTCCGCGTAGGAGCGAGTCCAGCGGTTCTCGAACTCCGGGTTGGCATGGGTGATCAGCACCAATCCCGGGCTTGACTCGGCCTTCGCCGCAGCGAAGGCACGCCGCAGCCAGGCGATGTTCGCGGCCTGCCGTTCCTTGTGTTCTTCCGGCGATGTGCGCGCGTTGTCGTTGCTGCCGATGGCATGCAGCGTCGCGAATCGCAGCCCCTGCACCTTCCAGCTGAGGTTCTCGACGAACTTGGCGTAGGCCGGATCCTGCGCCTGGCTGTCTACCGCCATGGTCCGCTGGCCCAGCGAGCTTCCCTTCGGATAGAACGTCGCGCGCAGTTTCTGCAGGCGCTCCAGCGGGTCCATTTTCGTCGTCTTGAACTGCACCACGTCGGACCAATCGTTGTCGCCGGGGGTCAGCACCGTCGGGTGCCGGATGGACTGCAGGGTGCCGAGCACGTAGGCGTAGTTCTCGTCAGTGCAGGGCATGCGCGCGGCCGACGGGTCGCGCTCGTAGGGGCGCGGATCGGCCATCGCGTCGCCGATGTGGGCGACGAAGGCGAGGTCCCTGGTGTTCATTTCCCCGATCACGCGGGCGTACTCCGCCTCCTGGGCCCGATTGTAGGGAATGTCGCCGACGATGCCGAAGGCGAAGCCGCCGCCGGTGTCGCCTCCGGGCGCCTCGCCGCGCGAACCGGTGGCGCAGGCGGACAGGAACGGCAGCGTCGAGAGCAGGCCGAGCGTGCGGGCGAGGAATGGCCTGCGGCCGCCGGTGGCGGCCTTGTCATCATGGGACATGCGGTTCTCCCTCCCAGGAGTCGGTTACCGCCGCAGTATGGTTCGGGCGTCCACAATAGTGCAAGCGTCTCCGGCCCATGTGCACGATCGTGCACATGGGCACTGCCCTCAAGGCGGTGTGCTCAGGAGAACAGGACGGGGCGCGCAGGCCGCGCCCCGCATTCCTGATTAGAATAGGCCGCCCGTGCTGATCGATTTCTTCCTCAAGCTGAAGAGCCACAAGCTGCCGGTCTCCATCAAGGAGTACCTGACGCTGCTCGAAGCGATGGACAAGGACGTCATCGGCCCCAACATCAACGACTTCTACTACCTGTCGCGCACCGCGCTGGTCAAGGACGAGGCCAATTTCGACAAGTTCGACCGCGCCTTCGCCGAGTTCTGGGACGGCGTGCAGACCATCCCCGGCATCGAGACCGAGATTCCGCTCGAATGGCTGCTCAAGCAGGTCGAACTGACGCTCACCGAAGAGGAAAAGAAGCAGATCCAGGCGCTGGGCGGCTGGGAAAAACTGATGGAGACGCTCAAGCAGCGGCTCGAAGAGCAGAAGAACCGCCACCAGGGCGGCTCGAAGTGGATCGGCACCGGCGGCACTTCGCCCTTTGGCGCCTACGGCTACAACCCGGAAGGCATCCGCATCGGCCAGGACAAGAGCCGCAACCGCAGCGCGGTCAAGGTGTGGGACCAGCGCGAATACCGCAACCTGGACGATTCGGTGGAGCTCGGCACGCGCAACATCAAGGTGGCGCTGCGCCGGCTGCGCAAGTTCGCCCGCGAAGGCGCACCGGAGGAATTCGACCTCGTCAACACGATCGAAAACACGGCGAAGAAAGCCTACCTGGACATCCACATGCGGCCCGAGCGCCGCAACGCGATCAAGGTGCTGATGCTGATGGACATCGGCGGCACCATGGACGACCACATCAAGCTCGCCGAGGAACTGTTCTCGGCGTCGAAGACCGAGTTCAAGCACCTGGAGTTCTTCTACTTCCACAACTGCCTCTACGATTTCGTCTGGAAGGACAACCGGCGCCGCCATTCGGAGCGCACCCGCACCTGGGAACTGCTGCACAAGTACGGGCACGACTACAAGGTGATCTTCGTCGGCGACGCCACCATGAGCCCCTACGAGATCCTGCAGCCCGGCGGCTCGGTGGAGTACTTCAACGAGGAGGCCGGCGCGGTGTGGGTGAAGCGCGTCACCGACATCTACTCGAAATGCGTCTGGCTCAACCCGGAGCCCGAGGAAGTCTGGCCCTACCGGCAGTCGATCCAGATCGTCAAGGAACTGATGAAGAATCGCATGTACCCGACCACTATCGCCGGGCTCGAGCAGGCGATGAAGGTGCTCGCAAAGTAGTTTCCTCCGGAGGTTTGATGTCCCTGCAAACCGCAAGATCGCTGTTTCCTGTCGCCTTCGCTCTGGCGCTCGCGCTGCCGGTCTTTGCCCAGAGCGGAACCCTCGAGAAGGTCAAGCGCGACGGCACGCTCGTGATCGGCTACGTCGAGGAGGCGGCACCGTTCTCCTCCACCAGCGGCGCAGGCCAGCCGGAAGGCTACTCGGTGGACCTGTGCCGGGCCATTGCCACGGGCATCGGCGCGCAGCTCAAGATCGCGGACTTGAAGACCCGCTGGGTGCCGCTGACGGTCCAGAACCGGCTCGAAGCGGTGCGCGCGAAGCGCGTCGACCTGGAGTGCAGCACAACGACCTGGACGCTGTCGCGCCAGGCCGCGGTCGATTTCAGCCTGATCACCTTCGTCGACGGCGCCAACGTCGTCACGCTGGCCGACGCCGCCCTCGGCCGCATCGCCGATTTCAATGGCAAGCGCATCGCGGTGCTGGCCGGCACCACGACCGAGAAAGTGCTGCGACAGGCGCTGGGGCGCCAGCAGGTGAAGGCCGAGGTGATCACGATCACCTCGCGCAGCGAGGGCCTGCAGATGGTCGACCAGGGCAAGGCCGACGGTTTCGCCTCCGACCGCGCGACGCTGATCGTCGCCATGGTGGCCAGCAAGAACCGCGGCCGCTTCCGGCTGCTCGACCACGACCTTTCGGTCGAGCCCTACGCGCTCGCGCTGCCGCGCGACGACCACGATTTCCGTCTGGCGGTGAACCGCGTGCTTGCCGGGCTGTATCGCGGCGGCGGGATCCAGCCGATCTACGAGCGCTGGCTGGGACAATTCGGCTCGCCGAGCCTGCTGCTCAACGCCGCCTATTTCATCCAGGGACTGGCCGAGTAGGCGAGTAGGCTCGATGCGCACCCTGCAGCCCGTGCTCTGCCTGGCCGCGCTCCGTCCGGGCCTGGTGGCCGGCATGCTATTTGTCACCGCCGCGGCCACCTGGGCACAGGGCATGCTCATCGACCCGCGCGACCCGGCGCTGTATCGCGAGCCCGCGCGCGCCGGCAGCTGCCGCGTCTGCGGTGAAATCCGCTCGATCCGCGAAGTGCAGTTCGAGCCGAACCGCGAGCTGAACAATCCCAGCAATCAGCTGGTGTTCGGCGCCGTGGTGCTGCTGCCCTTCGGCCCCGGCGGAAAGAACGATCCCTACGTGGGCGGCATCGGCACGCAGGAAATGGCCGAGCGCATGGGCACCAGCGGCTTTGAAATCATCATCCGGATGGATGACGGCGAGATGAAGATCCTGCAGCGCCGCGACCCGGGGAGTTTCCAGGTCGGCCAGCGCGTGACGGTCAGCGGCGGGATGATCGCGCCGCTGTAGGGGATTTCAGGCGCGCGCGCCGGGCAAGGCGAGGAATTCCCGGTAGGTCCGCTCGATCCCCTGCCGCAGGTCGATCTTCTGGCGCCAGCCCAGGGCTTGCAGCCGTTCGCTGGAGAGCAGCTTGCGCGGCGTCCCGTCCGGCTTCGACCGGTCCCAGGAAAACCGCCCCTTGAACCCGACCACGTCGGCGATCAATGCGGCGAGTTCGGCGATCGTCAGGTCGGTTCCGGCGCCGATGTTGACGAGGGGAAAACCGGGGCTCCCGACCGCGATGCGCCGGAAAGCGTCCTCGGGGAGTTCCATCAGGAACACACAGGCCTCGGACATGTCGTCACTGTGCAGGAATTCGCGGCGCGGGCTGCCGCTGCCCCAGAGCACCAGTTCCCCGCTGCCGTTCAGCTTGGCCTCGTGGCATTTGCGGATCAGCGCCGGCAGCACGTGCGACAGGGTCAGGTCGTAGTTGTCGCCCGGGCCGTAGAGATTGGTCGGCATGGCGGCGAGATACTGCGTGCCGTATTGCCGGTTGTAGGACGCGCACATCTCGATG
>Ga0315912_10006395_pt1 | contig 10548 bp, 7 predicted proteins | sample VfabasoilMG_FD_204469 | JGI IMG/M metagenome (GOLD analysis project Ga0315912, IMG submission 204469) | Garden soil microbial communities collected in Santa Monica, California, United States - V. faba soil | ecosystem: Environmental > Terrestrial > Soil > Garden | place: USA: California... | reverse complement strand
GTGAACGACGCAGGCACCGTCGTGACGCATCAGACGATGGGCGCGGTGAGCCCGGCGTTTGCCGGGACGAATCAGGAGCGCGGTCTCACGATTATCGGCAACCGGTTGACACTGCGGCCGCCCAACCTCGCCAACGGCGATCAGCGCGCGCTCACCTGGGAGCGCGTGCCGGACCTGGCGTCCCTGACGCCGACGCACCGGAAGTTGATCGGGTTCTGGAAGCTGATCTCGCTCGAGCGCCGCAACGCGAAAGGGGAGCTGTCGATCTCGAACCCCGGCATGACGGGGTTTCTGGTCTACACCGCGTCGGGGCACGTGATGGTGCACATGATGGACCCGTATCGCCGGCGCAACGCCGGCGACACGCCCACGCCGGACGAAACGATGGCGACGTACCGGACCTACACCAGCTACTTCGGTCCCTACACCGTGAACGAGCCGGGCGGCTACGTGGTGCACCACCTGACCGCCGCGTTCAATTCGGGGGACGAGGGCACCGAGTTTCAGCGGTTCATCGAGTTCACAGGCAAGCGGTTGACCTTGAAGCCGCCGGCCACGAAGGACGCCAACGGCGATCCCCTGCAGATGTCGCTCGTGTGGGAGCGGCTGAGCGAGTGACGCGCGGCTGCAGGCCTTCAGGCCTGCCTTCACATACTCGAATACGTAGGTTGACCGGGTCCGGACCGGGCCGCACAATGCCTTTCGCTGTGGGAAATCGCATGTTCTACCGGGTGTTCGCGGGTGGTGTGCTGGCGCTGCTGGCCGTGGCGGCGGTGTCGGGGCAGGGGGGCGCGCCGTCTCCCGCCGTCGCCTCGAGTGGTGTGGAGGCGCAGCGGGCGCTCATCGACAAGTACTGCGTCGGGTGCCACAACGCGCGCGTGAAGAGCGGCGGGCTAGTGCTCGAGTCGCTCGACCTGGCGAAGCTCGCCGACCACCGGGAGATCGCCGAGAAGGTGGCGCTGAAGCTGCGTTCCGGAATGATGCCGCCGCTTCGCGCGCCGCGCCCCGACAAGGCGACGCTCGACGGCCTCATCGCGTGGATGGAGCAGGAGCTGGATCGCCACGCATCGCCCAACCTGGCGGCCCCCGGCATTCATCGTCTCAACCGCACCGAGTATCAGAACGTCGTGCGCGATCTCCTCGGGCTGAAGATCGACGCCTCGAAGTTCCTCCCCTCCGACAACTCGACGCACGGGTTCGACAACATCGCGGGCGCGTTGACGACGTCGCCGGCGCTGATGGAGGCGTATCTGGGAGCGGCCGGCAAGATCAGCCGGCTGGCGATGGCGTCGAACACCGCGGCCACGTTCGTGGAGTTCAATGTCCCGGACGACGCGACGCAGAACTACCACGTGGCGGGGCTGCCGTTCGGCACCCGCGGCGGCACGCTGATCGAGCACGAGTTTCCGGCCGACGGCGACTACGAGATCAAGATCGTCCCGATCTTCGAAGGCAACATGGGGCAGGCGAACGACCCGTTCGGCCAGATCACGGGTGAGCGGCTGGCGGTGACGATCGACGGGCAGCAGGTGCACCTGTTCGACTGGGACAAGGAGATGGTGGGGGCGCCGCGCTCAGGCGTGCCCACGCCGCCGATCCATGTGAAAGCGGGGCTGCGCAAAGTGGGCGTGACGTTCCTCGCCACCAACTACGCGCCCGACACCAACATCAACCGCGTGTTCGAGCGCGCCACGATCGAGACCGGCGGCATTCCCGGCTACGTGTTCTTCCCGCACGTCGGCAAGGTGAAGATCGAGGGGCCCGTCAACGCGACGCGGGCCTCCGACACGCCGAGCCGCCGCAAGATCTTTGTCTGCACCCCGGGCGCGGGGGCGAGCGCGCGCGAGGAAACGGCGTGCGCGCGGACGATCCTGTCCACGCTGGCGCGCCGCGCCTACCGGCGCTCGGTCACGGCCGCCGACGTGGACGTGCTCCTGGAGTTCTACACCTCGGGCCGCCGAGATGGCAGCTTCGACGACGGCATCGAGAAGGCGCTGCGCCGCCTGCTCGCGGATCCGGAGGTCATGTTCCGGCGCGAGGTCGCGCCCGCCAGCGTACGCCCCGGCGGCAGCTATCGCGTCAGCGATCTCGCGCTGGCGTCCCGGCTGTCATTCTTCCTGTGGAGCAGCATCCCGGACGACGAGCTGCTGACGCTCGCGGAGCAGGGCCGGTTGCGCGAGCCGGCGACGCTGGAGAAGCAGGTCCGCCGCATGGTGGCTGATCCGAAGTCGTCGGCGTTGATCGAGAACTTCGCCGGCCAGTGGCTGAACTTGCGCGCGCTGGCCACCGTGGCGCCGAACCCGAGCGTGTATCCCGACTTCGACGACAACCTGCGTGCGGCGTTTCGCCGCGAGGTGGAGCTGCTGTTCGACGCGATCGTCCACGAAGATCGCAGCGTCCTGGACTTGCTGAACGCCGACTACACGTTCGTGGACGAGCGGCTCGCCAAGCACTATGGCCTTCAGGGTGTCTACGGCAGCCGGTTCAGGCGCGTGACGCTGGGTCCCGATCAGGACATGCGCCGTGGTCTGCTCGGCAAGGGCGCGTGGATGCTGGTGACGTCGCAGGCCACGAGGACGTCGCCGGTGACGCGCGGCAAGGTCTTCCTGGAGACGTTCCTCGGCGTGAGCCCGCCGTCGCCGCCGCCCGTCGTGCCGATGATCAAGGGGCCGGCGCAGGACAACACGGGCAACACCAAGGAGCCGACCATGCGCGAGCGCATGGTGCAGCACCACATCAACCCCACCTGCTCGAACTGCCACGCCCTCTTCGAGCCGATCGGCCTCGCACTCGAGAACTTCGACGGCGTCGGTGCCTGGCGGCTCCAGGACGAAGGGCAGCCGATTGACGCGAGCGGCTCGCTCGCGGACGGGACGAAAATCGACGGTCCGTCGAGCCTGCGCGGCCTGCTGACGCGGAACTCCGATCAGTTCGTGCGCGTCGTCGCGGCAAAGCTCCTGACCTACGCGCTGGGGCGTGGCGCGGAGGACGCGGACATGCCGCTGGTGCGGGCCATCGCGCGCGGGGCGGCCGCCGGCGACTATCGCTTTTCCACGCTGGTGCTGAGCGTGGTCAAGAGCGAACCGTTCCAGAACAACCTCAAAGGCGGGGCCTGATGTTCATCGCAAAAAAGCACCTCTCCCGGCGAACCTTCCTGCGCGGCAGCGGCGTCACGCTGGCGCTGCCGCTGCTCGACGCGATGGTGCCGGCGGCGACGCTGCTGGCCCAGACGGCCGCCACGCCGAAGCCGCGCTTCGTCGCCAACTTCATTCCGCACGGGATGTCGCCGGGCTACTGGGTGCCGGACACGGTCGGGACCGGCTTCGCGATGCCGCCCATCTTCGAGCCGCTCGCGCCGTTCCGGAAGCAGACCGTGATCCTGAGCGGCCTGCACGCCCGCTCGGCGGAAGCGCCGGAGGGGCAGAGCCCGCCCGATCACTGGGTGGCCTCGGCGTTCCTGTGCGCGAACAAACCGAGGCGGACGGCGGGGGCCGACATCTACAACGGCACCACCATCGATCAGCTCATCGCCCAGAAGATCGGGCAGGAGAACCTGCTCCCCTCGATGCAGTTCGCCGTCGAGGATCCCGGCGCGAACTCGAGCAACTGCGGCGAAGGCTACAGCTGCGCCTACACGAACAGCATCTCGTGGTCCACGCCCACCACGCCGCTGCCGATGGAGCTCAACCCGCAGCTCGCGTTCGAGCGCATGTTCGGCAGCGGTGGATCCGCCGAAGAGCGCGTCGCGCGGCGGCAGGAAGACCGGAGCATCCTCGACTCGCTGATGTCGAGCCTGACGCGGTTCAAGGCGGGGCTCGACCCGGCCGACCGGCTGCGCATGGACGAATACGCGCAGGACGTGCGGGAGATCGAACGGCGGTTGCAGATCGCGGCCAAGGCCACGGCGGCCGTGCCGACGAACACGTCGGTGCCGGCGGGCGTGCCCGAGTCGTTCGACGAGCACATCAAGCTGCACTTCGACCTGCTGGCGCTGGCGCTTCGCGCGGACATCACCCGCGTGGCGACTGTGCTCTTCGCGCGCGACCTGACCATTCGCTCGTATCCGGAGAGTGGCGTGACCGTGGCATTCCACGCCGGCTCGCATCACGGCGAAAACGACAAGCGGAAAGCGGAATACGCCATCCTCAACCGGTACCACGTCTCGATGCTGGCCTACTTCATCGACCGCCTGGCGAAGACGCAGGACGGAGACGGCACGCTGCTCGATCACTCGCTGGTGCTCTACGGCTCGAACATGGGCAACTCGAATCAGCACCGGCACGAGGACGTGCCGCACGTGCTCATCGGCGGCGCCAACGGCAAGCTGAAAGGCGACCGACACCTCGCGTACCCGAGCATGACGATCCCGACGGGGAACCTGCTTCTGAGCCTGCTGGATCGCTTCGACATCCGCCAGGAGTCGATCGGCGACAGCACGGGGCGGCTGGAGGATCTCTAATGGCTCAGGGCTCAAGGCTCACGGCTCAAGCCGTCGCGGCCATCCTCGTGTTCGCCGCTATTGGGATCGGGGCGGCCACGAGCGATGTGGCCGACGCGGTCCAGCGCGGCGATGTCGCAGCGGTGCGCCGGCTGCTCACGCAGAAGGCGGACGTGAACGTGCCGCAGGCCGACGGCGCCACGGCGTTGCACTGGGCGGTCTATCGCGAGGACGTGGAGACGGTCGACGCGCTCATCAAGGCCGGCGCCAACGCGAAGGCCGCGAACCAGTACGGCGCGACGCCGCTGTCGCTCGCGGCCGAGAACGGCAACGCCGTCATCGTCAGGCGCCTGCTCGAAGCCGGCGCCGACGCGAACGAGCGCATGAGTAACGACGACACGGCGCTCATGATGGCGGCCCGGACCGGCAACCTGGCCGCGATGACGGCGCTGCTCGATCGCGGCGCGGACGTGAACGCCTCCGAAAAGGTGCGTGGCACGACCGCGTTGATGTGGGCGGCGTCTCAGGGTCACGTACCGGCACTCAAGCTGCTCATCGATCGCGGTGCGGACGTGAAGGCGGTGTCGGCGCCCGCGTGGCAGGACCCGCCGGTGCGCTATGCGAAGGCCTCGGATCCGAGGCCTTCGCAGGGGCGCAACCAGGACCTGGTCGTCAGCCAGGTTGGTCCGCGCAATACGCGGGCCAGAAACGGTGGCGGACTCACGGCGCTGGTCTTTGCCGTCCGGGCCGACAACCTCGAGGCGGTCAAGACGCTGCTCGCCGGCGGCGCCGACGTGAACCAGACAACACGCTACGGCTGGAGCCCGCTGCTCGTGGCGACGCAGAACCGCTTCTACCAGCTCGCGTCCTATCTGCTGGACCACGGGGCCGATCCCAACCTGGCGAACAAGGGCGCCTGGTCCCCCCTCTATCTCGCCGTGGACAACCGCAATATCGAAGGCGGGGATTACCCGGTCCCGAAGGCGGACATGGACTCCCTGGAGTTCATCAAGGCGCTGATCGCCAAGGGAGCCAACGTCAACTGGCGGGTGCAGGAGTCGACGTGGCACCGCGCGGTCTTCACGTCACAGTGGGTGCACGAAGACGGCGCGACCGCGTTCTGGCGCGCGTCGCAGTCGAGCGACCTGGTCGTGATGCGGCTGCTGCTGGAGCACGGCGCCGATCCGAACATCGCCACCAACATCGGGGTCACGCCGCTGCAGGTCGCGGCCGGCATCGGCTGGGTGGAAGGCGTCACCTACGAGTGGTCGAAGGACGCCAACGTCGAAGCGGTGAAACTGCTCATGAGCCTGGGCAACGATCCCAACGCGCAGGCGCAGACAGGCCGCACGGCGCTGCACGGCGCCGGGCACAAGGGCGCCACGCGGGTCATTCAGGTGCTCGTGGATGCCGGTGCCCGCCTCGATCAGCGGGACTACGGGCAGAGCGGCAACGACGCCGGCGGGCGGCTGGCGTTTCACAAATACCTGCCGGTGGACTATGCCGACGGCTTGATTCGCATCGGCACGCAGTCGGCCATCATCCAGCCCGAGGCGGGCGCGTTGCTGCGGAAGCTGATGGCCGAACGCGGGATGCCCGTGCCGCCGACCGGACGGAGCATCGAGAGCGTCTGTCTGGCACCCGAACTCTGCGACGATCTCGTGGACGCGGGGCCCGAGATCAAGGACCTGGAATCTCCCGATCTGAAGGACGAGGAGTTTCAGCGGAAGAACCAGCGCCGCCGCGCTCCTGCCGGACCTCCAGTCGCTACGCCACCTGCCCGGCCGTAGGCTAGTCGCTGACCGGTTCATCCGCCAACGCGGCTGCCCGGGCCTGCTGCAGCGCGTAGTCGCGGATGTCCTTGGGCCACCGCTGAACGAGGCGTTCGAACGTTCCGATGTCCCCGTTGAACAGCGTTCGCGTGGCCTCCTCGTAGTGCGGCCGATCTCCCGCCATGCTCGAGAGGAAGCGGCTGAGGGAGGCGCGAATCCCGCGCGCCCGTTCCTTGCCGGGCTGACTCTTCATGGCCTGCTCCACGAGCCTCCGCAAGGCGCCTGAGGTGCCGTTCGACTGCTGTTCCAGCCACTCCCAGTGCCGAGGAAGAAGCGAGACCTCGCGGCTGGTCACTCCGAGCTTCGGCCGGCCGGGGCCACGCGAAGGGATCGGGGCCTCTCGCTCGAGGACTTCGTCCAGCGACCCGCGAAGGTCGAAATCAACCTGACGCCCGGTCTCGACCTCGAACACCAGGACGAGCTCGGAGCGGTCCCGGTCGAACCGCTGTTTGAGCACGGGGAGCACGTCACGAAGCGATCCCATCGCGAGCTGACGTGCCCCGGCGAACGCCGTGTAGGTAGCTGCCGTTTCCATGCGGAGAATTTTACCCGGGTGAAATGCCGAAGGGCAATATCATCCGGGCAAAAGTCCGAACCGGAATCAGCGGCCAGCGGGCCGCGGCACCCCCCGCTCGGCCCTCGTCACCGGGCCGACGCCCTTGAACAGGAAGCGCTGCACGCGGGCGCCGGTGTACGTCTCGGTGGCGTAGAGGTTGCCCTTCGAATCGGTGGCCAGGTTGTGGACGCCGAAGAACTGCCCGGGGCCGCGGCCGCCGTCGCCGAATGACGTCAGCACCTCGAGCGTGCTGCGCAGCAGGATGTTGACCTTCTCGTCCACGCCGTTGGCGGCGTAGATATAGGTCTGCTGCGGATCGCGCGAGAACGTCATGTCCCACACCGAGCCCGATCGATAGGTGTGGGTGTCCACGAACGCCTCCTTCACGAACGTGCCGTCCTTGCGGAACACCTGGATGCGATCGTTGACGCGGTCGCACACATAGACGAAGCCGTCGTTCGACACGATGGCGCAGTGCACGGTGTTGAACTGCTTCGACGGCGGGCCCGCAGGGTTGTAGGCCGGCACTGGTTCGTCGCTCGGCTTCGCCCCGTAGGCGCCCCAGTGGCGCTTGTACTTCCCGGTGGCCACGTCGAGCACGATCACGCGGCGGTTGCCGTAGCCGTCGCCGACGTACATCTCGTTGGCCGCGGTGTCTTCCCACAGCTTCGTCGGCTGCCAGAAGTTCTCCACGTCGTTGCTGCCGTTGTGCACGCCGTGCTTGCCGATCTGGAAGATGAACGTTCCGGCGCCGTCGAACTTGAGGATCTGCGTGTCCTTGGCGCCGTTGCCCGCCAGCCACACGTTGCCCTGCCGATCGACGGTGATGCCGTGGTTGCTGTCGGGCCAGTCGTAGCCCTTGCCCGGTCCGCCCCACGACTTGACCAGTTTGCCCGCCTGGTCGTAGACGAGCACCGGCGGCGCCACCTTGCAGCACTTGCCGATCGGCGTCGGCGCGGTGGGGCCGGTGGACGGCGCGCCCGGCCGCGCCTCGTCGTCGCGCCCGCGCGCGTCGCCGACCATCAGGTCGGCCGCCTTGAAGTTGTCCTCGACGGTGTTGGGCCGGTGGATGGTCCACACGTTGTCCTGCGCGTCCACCGACAGCCCGATCGTCGAGCCGGTCACCCAGTGATTCGGCAGCGGCTGCGGCCACCACGGATCCACTTCGAAGATCGGCGCCTGCTTGCTCTGCGCGTCGAGCGGCGCGCGGTCGAACGCGATGCCGGCGAGTGCCGCGACGACGGCGGCCGCGATGAAAACACTGAGTCTGTAGGCCATGTGTCACGTCCTCTGTAGCCGCCGGTCTTCAGACCGGCCCCATCGTAAGACGATTGACGAGTGCGCCGGGTGGGCAGATTCTACAGGGAGGACCACGATTGGAACGAATGGACTCGCGGGCCCATTGGGAGTCGGTGTACCAGGCGAAGCGCGCCGAGGAGGTGAGCTGGTTCCAGCGCGAGCCGGCCCTGTCGCGCGAACTGATCGAGCGGGTGGCGCCCGACCGGTCGAGCCGCATCGTCGACGTCGGCGGCGGCGCGTCGAGGCTGGCGGACGTGCTGCTGGCGGCCGGCTACCACGCGATCACCGTGCTCGACATCGCCGACGGCGCGTTGGCACAGGCAGGCGTCCAGCTGGGCGAGCGCGCCAGCCAGATCGCGTGGATCGTTGGCGACGTCCGGACGATCGCTCTCCCGGCCGCGGCCTTCGACGTGTGGCACGACCGGGCGGTGTTCCACTTTCTGACGGATCCGCGCGACCGTGCCGCGTATGGCGGCCAACTGCGCCGGGCCGTGCGGCCAGGCGGGCATGCGATCGTTGCGACGTTCGCGGAGGATGGACCCGAGAAGTGCAGCGGTCTGCCGGTGGTGCGCTACTCGGCCGAGGCGCTGCAGCGCGAGTTCGGCGACGCCCTCCCGCTGGTCGAGAGCAGGCGCGAACTGCACACGACGCCGTCCGGCGGCTCGCAGGCGTTCATCTACTGCACGTTTCGATCAACGCGTCACTCGATGTGAATGATCCCCCGGCGGATCGCGACGCTCATCGCCTCGGTCCGATCGCTGACGCCGAGCTTGGCGAAGATGTTCTTCATGTGCACGCGCGCGGTCTGGCTGCTGATCGACAGGGCAAGGGCAATCTCCTTGTCGCGCCGGCCCGCCGCGACCAGCCGCATCACTTCGATTTCGCGCGGCGTCAGGGTGGGGGAGGCGGCCCGTTCCTCGAGCCGGGCGAGCACGTCGGGCGGCAGCTTGCGCCGCCCCGCGTGCACCTCGCGGACGATGCGCGGCAGGTCGTCGGCCAGCGTGTCCTTGAGCAGGTAGGTGCTGGCGCCGGCGGCCATGGCGCGGTAGATGTCTTCGTCCCCTTTGTACATGGTCAGCACGATGATGCGCGCGCTGGCGTCGCGCTCGCGGATCGCCTTGATGGCGTCCACGCCGCCCATCTCCGGCAGCTGTAGATCCATCAGCGTGATGTCGGGGTCGTGCTCTTCGTGCCGCGCCACCGCCTCGCGCCCCGTGCCCGCCGAGTCGATGACGACCATGTCGGGCTCGCTGTTGATGATCATCCGCAGCCCTTCGCGGACGATCCGGTGATCGTCCACGCACAGCACGGTGATCATGGGTGCGGCCGGCTGCATGGAACGCGTGCCTCCACTGTGGTCCCCCTGACGGAGCTCGTGATCGTGAGCCGCCCACCGGCCCGCGCCGCCCGTTCCTGCATGCCCGTGAGCCCGTAGTGCCCCGTGCCGGCGGCCAGGCTCTCGTCCACGTCGAAGCCCACGCCGTCGTCCACGACTCGCAGCCACACGGAGTCGTGGTCCTGCTGCAGGTTCACGGTGATCTGCGACGCGGCGGCATGGCGCGCGGCGTTGGTAATGCCTTCCTGCGCGATCCGCAGCAGCTCGCCTTCGACGGCCGCTGGCACAGCCGCGATCCCCTCGGCCGTCACGTCGAAGCGCGTCGGCGGCCGGACGATGCGCCGGCCGATCTCTGCCACCGCGCCGGAGAGGCCGCACTCCTCGAGCATCGGCGAGCGCAGGTTCTGGATCGCCTGCCGCGCCTCGCGGATGTACTCCTCGACTTCGCGCCGCAGCGCCACGAGCTGCGACTGCTGCTCGGACGGCTCGGGTCCGGATCGCCTGGCGATGGCCTGCACCTGCAGCGCGATGCCGACCAGGCTCTGGAGCATGGTGTCGTGAATCTCGCGGCTCAGACGCGTGCGTTCTGCGAGCGTGGCGGCGAACTGCCGGTTGAGCAGCCACACGCGCGTGTGCGCCACGCCCCACGCGGCCAGCAGCAGCGCGGTGGCGCCGAGCACCAGGAACCACGCGGTCTGGTAGAACGCCGGCCGCACGGTGAAGGACCACTGTGCTTCCGGAACGGTCCACGTGGTGCCGTCGTTGGCCTGCACGCGAAACACATAGTCCCCGGGCGCGAGGTTCGTGTAGTACGCCTGCCGGCGCGGTCCGGCGTCCACCCATTCGGAGTCGAAGCCGTCGAGCCGGTAGCGGAAGCGGATCTGGCGCGGCGCCGTGAGGCGGAGCGCGGTGTAGTCGAACTGCACGGTGCGCGTACGCGCGGGGAGCACGCCGGCGGTGCCGGTCGCGGCGGCGCGATCGTCCACGGTGACACCGACGATGCGCGCGGCTGTCGCCGCTCGCCCGCGCTCCTGTGAGACGAGGGCGGGGTTGACCACGGTGAGGTTGCCCCCGAACGCGAACCACA
>Ga0315912_10006394_pt1 | contig 10548 bp, 8 predicted proteins | sample VfabasoilMG_FD_204469 | JGI IMG/M metagenome (GOLD analysis project Ga0315912, IMG submission 204469) | Garden soil microbial communities collected in Santa Monica, California, United States - V. faba soil | ecosystem: Environmental > Terrestrial > Soil > Garden | place: USA: California... | reverse complement strand
CCCTGTCCCTCGAGCGCCGAGATCGACAACGCCTCCACGGTGTTGAACGACAGCGCCATCGGCAGGCGCATGCTGCGCGAGCCGCTGCCGTGTTTGAACTGCCACTCCGCGGGCCGCGACGATGCGGCGCGCAGGTGCCCGATGAGCCGGTGCTTGCGCAACTCTTCGGGCGTGCGCGGCATGCCGGCCTGGGCGAGGTAGCGGGGCGATGCGCAGGTCACCACCCGTGATGCCGAAATGCGCTTGGCGATCAGGTCGGGGTCGCGAATCTTGCCGACCCGAACCGCGACGTCGACGCCTTCCTTCTGCACGTCCACGTAGCGATCGTTGAACTGCACTTCCAGCGAAATGTCCGGGTAGCGCTGGGTGAACTGCGGAATCGCCGGCAGCAGCAGGTATTTGCCAAAGGCCACCGGCACGTCGACCCGCAACTTGCCCTGCGGACGGTCGCGCGCCAGGCGCAGCTGGTCATCCGCCGCCTCGATCTCCGCGAGGATGCGTTTGCAGTGTTCGAGGTAGACCGCGCCCTGCGGCGAAACCGCGACCTTGCGCGTGGTCCGGTGCAGCAGCCGGGTGCCCAGGTGCTCCTCCAGCTGCGCCACGTAGCTCGAAGCCATGGCCCGCGACATGTCGAGGGTAGTGGCCGCCCGGGCGAAGGAGCCGTGGTCGGCGACCCGCGCGAAGACCCGCATTGCCTGTAACTGATCCATGGGGTGGGGATTGTAAAGCAAGAATGGACAATGAATTCGCTTTTGTCTGGTTTTTCGCGCCGAGCAATTTGGCTATTTTTACGCCACTCAGGAGCCAATCATGTTCGTCTTCAACCGTTCCGCATTACCCGTCCTGCTGCCGCTCGCGATGCTCGTGGCGGTGGTGCTCTGGTCGAATCTGCCCGGCACCGACAATTCCGCGTCAGCCGCTGCGGCCACCGTCGAGCAAGGCACCACCGTGGCCCAGGCCATCCGGCCGGGGCAGAAGGGCGGTTGAAGCCGCGACGCACCCGTTCCGCGCGCGCAAATATGACAACGCGCCACTGACGTGGCGGGTCACTTTCGTATCCGCCGTGTCGTGACCGTCGCCAAAAGGAAACTGCGCCGCTCCGCTCATCAACGTTTCGCGACCACACGTCGGATTGCAGTCGGCGGTTGAATAGTTTGGTGAGAATCACGCCACCCAATGGACAGGGAGGCGAGATGAACAGGATTCTGGGAGCCGGTTTTCTGGTGACGATGTTGGCGGCATGCGGGGGCGGCGAGTCTCCCGGCGGCAGCAGTTCGAATGGCCCGCCGCCGAACCCGGTGCCTGCACCAGCTCCGGCGCCGGCGCCCGCACCCGTTCCGGCCCCTGCGCCCGTTCCAGCGCCTGCTCCCGCGCCGCCTCCAAACACCGTGCCCGTCGCCAACGCCGGCGCCGACAGAAATGTCGCGACAGGCGGCACCGTCACGCTGTCGGCCTCCGCCAGCACCGATGCCGATGGCAACGCACTCAGTTACTCGTGGACGGTGATCGCCGTTCCGGCGGGAAGCACGTCGACACTGAACAACGCCAGCGCGGTGACCCCGCAGTTCCTCGCCGATCGAGACGGGACGTATACCTTTCGCCTCGTGGTGAGCGATGGCACGGCGGCAAGCGCGCCGGACACGGTCAGCATCGTGAGCACGACGGCGCCGGTGCGCATTTTCGACGACTTCGCGGGGAGTGGGCCGCTGGTGGGTTACACCGTCATGAATCCCGGCGATCTGCCCGACGTGGCGCGCGCCGACGGGCGCTACCGCGCACTACTCGCCAACAACAACGGCAACGTCACGCAGTTCTACAACGACAGGCAGGGGCGGCTCGATGCGCGTCTCACCCGCTTTCCATTCGAGGCGATAGCCCGCAATGTCGGCGTCGGCACCTTGGCCGATTCGCAGGTCTCCCTGCCCATGCCGTCGAACGCGGCCTATCTATTGGCCGGACTGCAGGTACATGCCACGGACTTCGCGCTGGCGGACTATTCGCACCTGATGGTGGGCCATGTCGGGGGCGCCTATTTCTCCGTGGAAGGCAAACACAACCGCAACAACATCACCGTATGGACCACCGAGGGGCCGAATGTGCTGATGCAGACGCGCGCCGACCTGCGGCTGGTGGGTGACGCGAACGGCCACGTTACGGGCTACTACCAGGAACCCAACCCCGCTCCGGGCGTGCAAGCCGATCAATGGCGACCCTATGCCGGCACCGGTGAACTGCCCGGCACGCAGGCAATCTTCGGAGCGCAGGTCTATGTGGGCCTGGCGACCTACGCGGTCGGCACCGAAGGCGTTCCCTTCGTGGGCACCTGCGACAGCCTGGAGATCATCGAGAACTGATCAGGCGGTGGCGGCCAGCTTGCCTTCGAGATGTTTCGACAATTCCGAGATCGTCGGGAAGTCGAACATCTCGGTCAGGTCCACCAGCCCCGGGTAGATGCCATCGATCTTTTCGTGGATCTCGATGAGCTTCAGTGAGCTCGCGCCAATCTCGAACAGGTTGTCGTTGACGTCGATGTTGCGTTCCAGTGCGACGTCGCAGATGTCCTTGAGCTTGCGTTCGATCTCGTTGCTGGTGGTCTTCGCGCCGCCGGCCGCCGCGAGCTGCGCGCGCAGCTCGCCCAGCTCCCTGAGCTCGGCGTCGTACACACCGCTGACGTAATCCTCTTCGAGCAGGTGGCGCTGGATCTTGCCGCTGGTGGTCTTGGGGATGCGTTTCACCGGTACCACGTGCGCCACTTCGAGACCGGTGTGCTCGTTGACGAGACGCGCGATCTGCGTGGCGATGGGCAGGAACTCCTTCATGTCCATGCGATGCAGCACGAAGATGATCAGGTCGTCGGTGCTGCCGTGTTTGGGCCGCACGCCCGCGGCGACCACCTTGCCGAGCTCCATGTCTTCGGCGCGGATGGCGATGCTTTCGATGTCGTGCGGGTAGTAGTTCTGCCCGTTGACGAAGATGATTTCCTTGGCACGGCCGGTGATGTACAGCTTGCCGCCCTTCATCATTCCGAGGTCGCCGGTCTTCAGCCAGCCGTCTGCCGAGAACCCCCTGGCGTTCGCTTCCGGATTTTCGAAGTACCCCTTGGTGACATTGTCGCCGGAAATGAGGATGTTGCCGACGGTGCCCTCGGGCAACGCATTGTCCTGGTCGTCCGCGATTCGCACGAAGCTGTACGGGACCGGTTGCCCCACGGCCATCAGCGACAGCGCATCGACGTGTTCCTTCGGCAGTGCGGCGGGCGGCTTGCCGACGGCCAGCGAGTGCCTGTCGACGGAAATGAACTCGTACATCTGGCCGGGAGGCTGGGGGAAGCTCACCACCAGCGTGGCCTCGGCCAATCCGTACACCGGGTACATGGCGCTGCGGGCCAGCTTTGCCGGTGCCATCCGCGCCATGAATTCATCGGCGAGCTCCACCGAGATCGGTTCGGCGCCGTTGTAGATGAGTCGCACGCGCGACAGGTCGAGCTCACCGATGCTGCGATCGCCGAGCACCTTGAGATAGTGGCGATAGCCGAAATTGGGCGAGCTGGTGACCGTGACGCCCTTGCGCGACGCGAAGGTCATCCACAGCAGCGGCCGGCGGATGAACAGTTCGGTCGGCATCAGGTTCAGATGCATCCGGTGCGCGAACATCATGATGTGCATGCCGATGAGGCCCATGTCATGGGTCAACGGCATCCACGTGAGATTGGTGTCGCCCTCGTTCCAGTTGGACGCCTGGCCCGCGCCCCGCGTGTTTACCAGGATGTTCCGGTGGGTGAGCACCACGCCTTTCGGTTCGCTGGTGGAGCCGGAGGAAAACTGGATGAACGCCACGTCGTCCGGCTTCACCGGATGCACGATTCCGGCCTTCGAGATGTCGCTGACCTGCTCGGCGAAGAAGGCGCGCGCGGCCAGGCCGTCGTACGTGTCCTGTTCACCGGCGCCGCCCGCGCCACTTGCAAACGCCCCGATGCGTTCCAGCGTCTTCCTGTCGGTATAGATGTAGGGTTTGCCGAGCTTCTTCGCGATGCGCAGCAACTTGTGCTTGTGCTCGTCGCTGATGCCGAGCGCCACCGGCACCGGCACGATGCCGCCGAGTACACCCGCCCAGAACGCATCGAGGAACTGCTCGTTGTTGGCGAGATAGAGGATCAGCTTGTCGCCGGGCTTCGCGCCGATCTTCTGCAGGTGATGCAGGATGCCGAGCGCACGTTCGTGGAGTTCGCCGAAGCTCAGCACCCGTTCGCTGCTCTCCGACTCCAGGTAGCTGATGGTGCGCTTCACGCCACGATTGTTGGCGAGCAGCTCCGCGAGGGTTTCGGCCTTGGTCATCGTCATCTGCGTTCCAGTCTCATCATGAGAGGGTGCCGGGTGCGCAGGTTGATGTGCGCCTCCAGTTCCAGCGGACGGTCCGGCACGTAGGTCAGCCGGTAGCGGCGCGCCACCTTATATAAGTGCATGTACATTTCATATAGGGCAAACGTCTCGCCGATGCAATGCCTGGGACCGGCGGCGAACGGCATGTAGGCGAAGCGCGGGCGTTCGGCTTCGTGCGCGGCGTCGAAGCGTTCCGGTCTGAATGCTTCCGGCTCCTTCCAGTAACGCGGGTGCCGGTGCAGTAGATAGAGGCACAGCAGCACGTCGGTGCCGGCCGGAACCGGGTAGCCGCACAACGTGTCGGGCGTGATCGTGCGGCGCGACAACAGCCAGCCCGGCGGATACATGCGCAACGCCTCGTCGCACACGTTCCTGGTGTAGGCGAGTGATTCCATGTCCGCGAGGCTCGGGCTGGCCTTTTCCGCGGAGGCGTCGATTTCGGCATGCAGCAGCTTTTCCGCTTCCGGGTTCTGCGACAGCAGGTACCAGGTCCAGTTGAGGCCGCTGGCCGTGGTCTCGTGACCCGCGACTATGAGCGTCATGACCTCGTCGACGAGCTCACGCTCGGACATGGGTGAGCCGCTTTCCTTGTCGCGAGCCTCCATGAGCATGCCGAGGAAGTCGAAGTGCTCGGTCTTCTCCTCGCGGCGCCGCTTGATCAGCGCGGCCACCAGCCTGGTGAGCTGGCGAAACTTGTAGGCGAACCTGAGATCGCGAGCGGTCTCCTTCGTGACGATGTCGAATGGATTGCCGCCCATCTCCTGCGCGAGACGCGCGAGGTCAGTGCCGAAGATCGACAGCAGCACGATCTCGAGCGTGAGCTCGCTCATGTCATCGGTGACGTTGACCAGCTCACCGCGCGCGGCCTGCGCCTCCCACTTGGCGATGAAGCGGTCGTTGCAGGCGTTGATGAGTTCGGCGAACTGCGTGATGACGCGGCGGTGGAACATCGGCTGCATCATGTAGCGCTGGCGTTTCCACAGGTCGCCTTCGCTGGTCATGATGCCGTTGCCGAGCAGGATCTTGACCCGGTCCAGCCCCGAGCCCTTGGTGTAGTTCCTGTGATTCGAGACCAGCACACGCTTCACGTCGTCCGGGTGATTGATCACCCACATCTCGGCGCGCCGTGCCGGGGAATAGAAGCGGTAGATGTCCCCGTGCCGGGCAAACAGTTCGGTCAGCCGATGAATGGCTTCATCGTCACCGCCGATGTCGAACTGGATGTCCGCCAGCGGGGGCAGGGGTGCCGCCTTGGCTTCGTCTTGGGAGGTCGCAGACATTGATGGCCGCGATGATATCACCGACAATTCGCGCCTCTTTTTGCCGGCCGGACCGGATGTCAACCAATCCCGAAGACGGCGGGTTACGCAACAGCCTGTACAAGAAGGAGACCCGCTCGAAGCGTCGGATGACTCCGATGCGCCGTTTCGCCTGGCGGATCGTCGCCGGCATCGGGGTCGGGCTGATCCACATGTTCTGGTCCACCTGCCGCGTGGTGCGGGTCATCGGCGACGAGCACATGGCCAGGGCGCTGGCCGATTCGCCCTCGGTGATCCCGGTGTACTGGCATCAGCACCAGTTGTTCTGCGCCCGGTACCTGCTCGAGCAGCAACCGCGCGGACTGAAGTTAGGTTTTCTCATCAGCCCGTCGGTCGACGGAGAAATCGGCGTCATGGTGCTGTCGCACTTCGGCGGGCACGCCATCCGCGGCTCATCGACGCATACCGGAGCGCGCGCGCTGCGCGATTACCGCGACGCACTCGAGAAGCAGGGCATTTCGCCGTCGATCACGCCTGACGGACCCAAGGGGCCGCGCTTCGTCTTCAAGCCGGGCGCCATCCTGCTGTCGCAGATGTCGCAACGGCCGATACTGCCCATGGCCTATGCCGCCAGCCGCGCGACCCTGTTCCAATGGGACAAGTTCGTCCTGCCCTGGCCGTTCTCGCGCATCGTGATCGCCGTGGGAGCTCCGCGCCAGGTTCCCAGGGTGCTGAAGCCGGCGGACATCGCGACGTGGCAGAAGGACATGGCGGCCGACATGAAACAACTCTTCGTACAGGCGCGCGATGCGCTGCACGCCAAGGCGGCGACATGAGCGGCGGCATGAGCCCCGAGTTCTCCGTCGTCGTTCCGGTCTGCAACGAAGCCGAAAACGTCGAGCCGCTGGCGCGCGAAATCCACGCGGCGCTGCAGGACCGCGCCTACGAGATGATCTTCATCGACGATGGCAGCACCGACGACACCGCCGCCATCCTGCTGCGCCTCAAGAGCGAGTTGCCGGCGCTGCGCGTGCTGCGGCACTCCTTTCGCAGCGGTCAGAGTGCGGCCGTGGTCAGCGGCGTGCGCGCCGCGCGTGCGCCCTGGGTCGCCACGCTCGATGGCGACGGGCAGAACGACCCGGCTGACATTCCGAAGCTCATCGCCGAACGCGACATTCAACGCGGCGTGCAGCTGTTCATGGGCAATCGCAAGGCGAGCCGCAAGGACACCGCCTGGCGCAAGCTGCAGTCGAACATTGCAAATGGCGTGCGCTCGGGATTGTTAGGCGACGGCACGCCGGACACCGGCTGCGGCATCAAACTATTCGATCGCGCGTTGTTCATGGAACTGCCGCGCTTCGATCACATGCATCGCTTCCTGCCGGCGCTGTTCCTGCGCCAGGGCGCGCGCGTGATCTCGGTGCCGGTCAGTCATCGGCCACGCACCCGGGGCACCTCCAAGTACGGCATGCTCAACCGGGCCTGGGTGGGCATCATCGACATCTTCGGCGTCCGGTGGCTGCGGAAGCGTTACAAGCCGGGCCTGCTGGTGCGCGAAGACTGAAGGGGGCACACCCATGATGAAAGAAGTAATCGGCATCTTTTTCGGCATCGTGGTGACGCCGTGGAAACTCATCGGCTTCCTCGGAGCCCTGATGTTCGCCGGCCGCTGGGTGGTGCAAGCTCTCGCCACGAAACGTGCCGGCCGGCCGACGATCCCGCGCAGTTTCTGGATCATCAGTCTCACGGGCAGCGCCATGGTTACTTCGTACTTCATCTGGGGCAAGAACGACGCCGTCGGCGTGTTGACCAACCTGCTGCCGGCTTCGGTGGCTTTCTACAACCTGATCATGGACATCAGGCATCACCGCTCGGCCACCAATGCCTGATATCGGTTTATTGCAGGGGGCGCCGTCGCGGCGGCGCGCCATCGCTCCGTCCGCGTTCTCCGCCCCAGTCGAAGTTCCCGCGCAGGCAATCGCGGAGAAATTCGCTGCCCGGCACGAAACGGCCATCCTGGTGCAGCAGTCCGCCGACCCGGTAGTTAGCGCACCGCCGGCAGCGCCGCCCGTTGCGGCGCCGGATCCGCCGCGGGCGCCGCCGCCGCTTCGTGCGGGCGCGCACGATGTTCCGCCCATCGCGGCGCGCGACCTGCTGTGGCTGGGGCTGGCGCTGCTCGTCATCATCGGCACCGGTCTCGGCATCCGCGATCCCTGGCCCGCCGACGAACCGCGCTTCGCGTCGATCGCGCGCGACATGGTGGAGACGGGCGAATGGCTGTTTCCGCGCGTTGGCGGAGATCTCTACCAGGACAAGCCGCCGCTGTTCTTCTGGATGCTGGCGGTGTGTTACGCGATATTCGGCTCGATCAAGTGGTCGTTCCTGATCCCGTCGTTCGTCTCCGCGGGCGCCACGCTGTTCCTGGTTTACGACTTCGGCCGCCGGCTGGTGAGCCGCGAGGCGGGGCTGGCCGCGGCCCTGCTCACCGTGTGCACGCTGCATTTCGTCATGGTGATGCGCGGCGCGCAGATCGATCCGGTGCTGTGCGGCATCGTGACGTTCTCCTTGTATGCGCTGCTGCGGCACCTGCTGCTCGGACCGGCGTGGGGCTGGTACGCGCTCGGCGGTTTCGCGGCGGGTATCGGCGTGATCACCAAGGGCGTCGGTTTCCTGCCGCTGCTGGTGCTCATCCCGTACTTCCTGATGCGCGGGTTGCGCTGGAACGGCATCGCCAAGGTCGATGGCGGTGCCGGCGGATGGCGCTGGTGGCTGGCGCCGTTGGCGATGCTCGTCGGCATCGCGCTGTGGTTCGTCCCGATGCTGGTCGCGGTCGACATGAGCGGCGCACCCGAATACGCCGCCTATCGCGACGAGATTCTCTTCAAGCAAACCGTCAGCCGTTACGCCGCCGCCTGGCACCACGTCAAACCCTGGTACTACTTCATCCTCGAAGTGATCCCGGTGTTGTGGTTGCCCTGGAGCCTGCTGCTGTTCTGGCTCGTGCCGCGCTTCAGGGCGGCATTCCGCGAGCGTGACGCCCGAGTCTGGCTGCCGCTGACCTGGGTGTTGCTGGTGGTGTTGTTCTTCTCGATGAGCCCCGGCAAGCGCGGGGTGTATGTGCACCCGGCACTGCCGGCGCTCGCGCTGGCGGCGTTGCCGTTGCTGCCGTCGCTGCTCGCAAGGACGGGAGTGCGCCGGGCAGGGTGGGTGCTGGCGCTTGCCTTCTGGGGACTCGCGCTGGTCGGCTTTGCGGCACTCAGCCTCGATCTGCTCGGGCACAAGGCCACTGCCGAGATTGCCGGGCTGCCGGTCCGCACGATGTTGCTGATCTACCTGGTGCTCGCGGCATTCGGACTCGTGTTGGCGCGCAAATACGCAACGCTTGCGGCATGGCCCGTGGCGCTGGGCGCGCTGTGCGTGGCCTTCTCCTATGTCATGGCGCCTTCCATGAATCCGGAGCGCTCGAGCAGCGGGTTCATGGGACACATGCTGGCGCAGGTGAAGCCGGAAGAAGAGCTCGCATTGGTCGCATACAAGGAGCAGTTCCTGCTGTATCTCGATCGTCCGACCGTGAACTTCGGTCATCGGCGCTGGCTCGAAGGACCGCAGGAATCGTACGACGCTGCCGCGTGGCTGAACGGGGGTCCGTTTCGCGTCCTGCTAGTGCCGGATACGCAGCTCGCCTGCTTCCCCGAGCGTGGCGAGCCGGTTGGCGTGAGTTCGGACAATGAGTGGTACCTGGTGCGCGGTGGAGCCACCGCCGAGTGCGTGTCCAAAGGCGATGCCAGCCGAGCCATTCACTACGCAGCCAAGCCGCACTGACCTTGGTCCGTCCGCGTTATGTCTGCTTGCTCAAGATTCGTACAGAGCAAGTGAACGATGATTCGTATACAGCGCGTGCACTTAGCTTGTGTTCCTCAAGACTTATGACAGAATGCAACGCAACTTTGGGAGGAGTCACGCGCCACGATTTGTGGTGCGCGTCGTCGCGCCTTATGGAACAAAGGCGTAGCGTGCGCATGGCCATCACCCAAGGTAGGGAGAAGAGTGGCACAAGCGCCTGAACATCCTGCAGATCTGACCGCCTCCGACGTGTTTTCGACCGGTGTGTGGTCGTCCCGCGGCGGCAAGCCGACGCTCGGCGTCGACATCGCCTGCACCAAAATCGCCGTCGACCTGCAGAACATCCGTCGAGGCTCACTCGAATCGGTCATTCGCGAGAGCTTGAGCTCGCTGCGCGATTCCTCGAACGTCGATACCGCCTTTGTGTGGATGCTGTCGCCCGATGGTCTCGGCATCGAGGAGGTCTACGCTGCCCACGGTGCCCTGGCGCAATGCCGGGTCGAGGCCTGGCGTTCCGTCGTCCTGGCCGACTATCCGTGGCTGGCGAGCCGCCTGGAGCACCTGCGGCTTTCGGAAATCCGCGACACAGCAGCCCCGCGCAAGGATCAGGTCCTCGAAGCCAAGAGGCTGGCCGAGCTCTCCATCGGCTCGGTGCTGCTGATTTCGATCAAGGTGGGCGGTCAGGCGGCCGGCATCCTCGGGTTGGCCAACGCGCTGCCGCGCGGCGCCTGGGATGTGAACCTGCAGCTGCTGCTGAAGCTCCTGGGTAATTCGCTGGCCACCGGCCTCGAGAAGCTGCGCATCGAACAGCGGCTGCACAAGCTCGAGGAACGGCTGGAGCTCGCCCAGGGCGCCGCCAACGACGGTCTCTGGGACTTCGACATCGAAAGCAACGAGGTGCACTTCTCACCGCGCTGGAAGCAGATGCTCGGCTATCCGACCGATGCCGTGCTCGATTCCCCGGACTGGCGCAGCCTGGTGCACCCGGAAGACATGTCGCGCGTGCAGAGCGCGATCCGCGACCACGTCGCCGGCAAGAGCCCGATTTTCGAATCCGTGCATCGCAT
>Ga0315912_10006393_pt1 | contig 10549 bp, 6 predicted proteins | sample VfabasoilMG_FD_204469 | JGI IMG/M metagenome (GOLD analysis project Ga0315912, IMG submission 204469) | Garden soil microbial communities collected in Santa Monica, California, United States - V. faba soil | ecosystem: Environmental > Terrestrial > Soil > Garden | place: USA: California... | reverse complement strand
CGGCTACGACAAGCTCGGCAAGGTCTTCCGCGCGTCGGACGGGACGTTCCTGTTCGACCTTCGGGGCCACGACGATCGCATCAACGCCGTGACCGTCGCCTCCGGCGATGCGATGGTCGCGACCGCGGCGGGCTCGCCTCCGCCCGACACGCGCGACCCCACGATCAAGCTCTGGAGCATGGTGGACGGCGCTCTCATCCGCACGCTCTCGGGTCACGCCGGCGGCAGCTTCTGCGCGCAATTCTCGCCGGACGGCACCGTGCTCGCATCGGGCGGCAACGACGGGCTCGTCAAGCTGTGGCGCCCCGCCGACGGCTCCGTGATCCGGACGATGTCTCATCGGTGGGCGGTGGAGACGCTCGCATGGACACCCGACGGCACGACGATCCTCTCGGGCGCGAGCGGGGATCTCTCGTGGTGGAACGCCGCGGACGGCTCGCTCCTCCGCCGGCTTCCCATGTCCGGCCTCGTCAACACGATCGCCGTCTCCCGCGACGGCACGCTCGCCGCCATCACGCTCGAGCAGTACGGCGACAACGTCGAGATACGCCGCGTCGCCGATGGCTCGCTCGTGCGGGCGCTCACCGGCCACGCCAACTTCCCGCACGGCGCGTCGTTCTCGGCCGACGGCACGGAGCTGCTCACGGGTTCGGGCTACGACTACGTCATCCGCCACTGGCGCCTGTCCGACGGCGCGCTCCTCCACGAGTGGAACCGCGAGTGCGGGTGGGGACCGCTCATCTCGCTGCCCATCGCCGTCTCTCCCGACGGCCGGCACTTCCTCTACGGGCGCGGCGACGCGACGCTCGTCATGGCCGGCTATCCGGCTCCGGGCGTCGAGGACTGCACGAACGGCCTCGACGACGACGCCGACGGCAGCATCGACTGCGGGGACGTGGACTGCCTGGGCAACCCTGCCTGTGCGGAGACGGATTGCGCGAACCGCGCCGACGACGACGGCGACACGCTCGTCGACTGCAACGATCCCGACTGCGACGCCGCGCCGGCATGCGTCGAGACGGACTGCACGAACGGCGTGGACGACGACGCGGATGGCGCCATCGACTGCTTCGACACGGACTGCCAGGGCCCCACGTGCGTCGAGACGGACTGCACGAACGAGAGCGACGACGACGGAGACACGCTGGCGGACTGCCTGGATCCCGACTGCGCATGTCTCGAGACGATCTGCGACGACCTCATCGATCAGGACGGCGACACGCTCGTGGACTGCGCCGATCCCGACTGCGCGGATGACCCGGAGTGCGAGGCCGATGGCGACGGCGATGGCGTGCCGGACGACACCGACTGCGCGCCGTCGGATGCCGGAGCATTCGCCACGCCGGGCGAAGTGCCGCTGCTGTTCGTCAGCGAGCCGACCGAACTGCCGGATGGAACGGCCGACCTCGCGTGGACCGACCTCGCGCCGGACGTCGGAAGCGGCGTGGCCTACGACGTGGCGACGGGCATCATCGGGCATCTCCGCTCGGATCGCGGATTCGATCGCGCGTCATGCATGGCGAGGGGCGTGACGACGCCCGGGGCACGCGATGCGACGCCACTCCCCCGTCCGAGCGACGGATGGTGGTACCTGATCCGCGCGCGGAACGCCTGCGGCTCAGGTGGCTGGGGCACCGGCAGCTACGGCCCCCGCGCGCTCGACGCGACCCTCTGCGAGTAGCCGAGCACGCATGGTGCTCGGCCCGTCACGCAAGTCATCCGAGGCCGTGCGCTGACTCCACGCTGGGGAGGCCGACGGGCTAGACTGCCCGCCCGGAGAAGTGGATGCCCGACAAGCGACAGTTGCAGGCGGTCATGTTCACGGACATCCACGGCTACTCCGCGAGGATGGGCGAGGACGAGCAGAACACGGTGCGCGTCGTGCGCGAGCACCGCGAGATCGTCCGCGCGGCGCTCGCCCAGCACAGCGGCCGCGAGGTCAGGACGATCGGCGACGCGTTCCTCGTCCTCTTCGACGCGGCGGTGGACGCCGTCCAGTGCGCGATCGCCATCCAGACGGCTCTCGCCCGCAGGAATCAGGAGCTCCCGGCGAAGGATCAAGTCCACGTCCGCATCGGCATCAACGTGGGCGACGTCCTCATCGGCGAGGAAGGCGAGCTCTACGGCGAGGCCGTGAACATCGCCGCGCGCGTCGAGCCGCTCGCGCCACCGGGCGGCATCTGCGTCACGACGAGCGTTCACGCCCAGGTGCATCGCGCCGTCAGCGAGCCTTTCGAGTCGCTGGGCGAGGTGCCCCTCAAGAACATCGAGCGCCCGCCCGCGCTCTACGTGCTGCGACTCGGAGCCGAGCCGTCGCCGAGGAGGCCGACGCGGAGCCGCCGGGCGCTCGTCGCGGGTGCAGCCGTCGCACTGACGGCTCTCGGAGTCGGCGCCGCATGGTTGATGTCGAGTTGGACGCCGCGCGCCACTCGCGCCGTGGCCGTCTCGTCGATCCCCGAAGCCGAGGCGGCCTACGAGAAGGCAGTCGAGGCGTACTCGCTCGGCGAACAGGCTCGCGCCGCGCGGCTCGCCGAGGCCGCCTCGCAGGCGGACCCTGCCTCGCCGCGCATCTGGCTGCTGCGCCGCTTCGCCTCGACGGACCAGACCGCCGGCGCGCTCGCGCTCGAGCGGGCGACCGCGCTGTCGAGGGACCAGCAGGACGGGACCGCCGCGCTGATCCGACTCGTGGACGCGACGGATCGCGAGGCCGGCGCCGGCATCGCGCACGATCACGCGAGCCCGCTGGGGCCTCGTTGGGACGAGTGGCAGGCCCGCAATCCGGACGACGTGCTCGGCGCCTTCATCCGGGCGCAGATGTATCCGAGGCACGGCGACGACACCGCGTTCCATGCCACCGATGCCAAGCGAGTGCACCTCGACGTCATCGAGCTGCGCGAGTTCATGGCATCGCATCCGCGGTGGGTCGTCGCTCACGAGCACCTGGCGCGACAGCTCTCCGCCGCAGGTCTCGACGAGGCCAAGGCGACGCTGGAGGCCGGGTTGGCGGCCTGTCCCGAGTGCACCGCTCTTCGATTCGACCTCGCCGGCCTGTTGTACGCCTACGAGCACTTCGACGACGCGCGTCGCGAGGCGACCACCGTGCTCGCGCAGGATCCGGCGATGGCGCTGGACGCGCGGTCGCTGCTCGCGAACATCGCGCTCTGGACGTACGACGAGCCGGAGCGCCTGCGTCTCCAGGCCCTCGTGCTCGCGCCCGACACGCCCGGGGTCCAGCGATCGCAGTTCGGCACGGCACATGCCGCCGGACTGATCGCCCAGGGGCGCGCCGCGGACGCGCAGGCCCTCTACGCGGCGACCATCGATCTCGACATCGGCGAGCGACGAGTCGACGATGCCGCGACGACGCTCATGACCCAGGCGGGCTACCTCGTCTTCCTCGACGAGGTCGCCCGCGTCGAGCCGCTGCTTCCACGGTACGCCGAGCTCATGGCGATGCCGGAGCTGGGCTCGTTGCAGCGCAACAGGCTGGGCCTCGACGACCTGGTCCAGCGCGGGTGGCTCGCATGGGAGCGCCGCGACTCGCGCGCGGCACGCGAGCTGGCGAAGCGGATGCGAGAGCTGCCGCCCGAGCGCACGGCGGGTTGCGACACGGTCACGGCCGTCCGCAACCTCGACGCGATCGCCGACGCCATCGACGGCAAGGAGCTCGACGTCACGCTCCTCGCGAAGGGCTGCTGGGGTCATCTCCTCCGCGCGCGGCTGTTCGCGACGATGAACGACGAGCGCGCGTTCGAGGAGTGGGAAGCGGTCGTTGCGGCGCCCGAGTGCCTTCCCGACTCGCCCGGGCAGGTCCGCGCCAACGTCGGCCTGGGGGAGCGCCACCTGCAGCGCGGCGACCGCGACGCGGTCGCTCGGTGCGTGAAGGCGGCGCGCCACATGTGGGGCACGCCGGATCCGGACCTTCACCTCACGAAGCGCCTCGTCGCGCTGGAAAAGGCGCTCGAGGGGTAGGCGAAGGATGCGCGAGTCCAGCTACGACCGCGAGCACGCGGAGCTCTACGACCTGGCGTTCTCGTGGGACATCGAAGCCGAGGTCGATTGGATCCTCGAGCGCCTCGGCGCCAGGACGGGGGCGGCGCTGCTCGAGCCCTTCTGCGGCAACGGCAGGCACCTCCCCTTCTTCGCACGCCGCGGAGTGGACGTCGTCGGCGTGGATCGCTCAGCGGACATGCTCGCGCTGGCGACGCGCCGCGTGACGTCCGCCGGACTCCCCGCGCCTCGCCTCGTCCAGGCCGATGCGCGCGAGCTCGACCTCGGCCGCGTCTTCGACGGCGCCTACTGCCCGACCAACAGCCTGGGACACGTCCACGGGCATGACGATCTGGTCCGGCACTTCACGCGCGTCGCACGGCACCTTCGTCCGGGCGGACGCTATCTCGTGCAGCTGGGCCTTCGCGACACCACCGACCTGCGTCCCATCGTCGCCGACGCGGTCTCGGAGTGGGACGTCGACACGCCGCATGGCTGCCTCAGGACGACCTGGACGAGCGGGAAGTTCGACGCGGCGACGAACGTCGAAGCGCAGACTTGCCGCTTCGAGTGGCGGACGGGCGCACGGGCAGGTCGCGTCGTCGAGTTCCCTCACGCCATTCGGATCTGGGACTGGGAATCATGGAGCGCCGCGTTGGCGTCATCGCCCTTCCGTCAGGTCGGAGCATGGGACGGCCAGTTCGCGGCTCGGCCCGCGCTCGCGGTCGGTGCCGGCATGCAGGGTCGCCTGCTCGCCTGGCATGAGCTGGCCCTCGCCTGAGCCGTAACCGAGCGCGCTCCCTGGACCCGAGACATGGAGCCCGGCACGGCGTTTCCCTGCCAACGGCATCGTCGTCCGTCGGCACCTTGCAGGGACTTCGGAACGGTGCCATGGTCGGTGGCTGATCTCGCAACTTCTTCAAGGGAGTAGGTCATGAAAGAACAGCTCCAGCCCGATCCGAAGAACCCGTCCGCGGGGCGTCACGGCTACGGTCCAATCCTGGCGATCACCGGAGGAACCTGCGGCCTCGTCGGGGATCCCAGCACGACGACCACGGTCAAGATCAGCGGCAGCAACGGGAGCGTCGAGAAGACGTACTCGTGCGGCACCCATGGGAAGGCCGTGGCCCTGGTCAACGCGATTCAGAACAATGCATGGGTCTACGACGTCGAGGGCCCCGACACCATCCTCCTCTACGCCAAGGGAAACACGTCGTCAGGTCAGGCGTGGTCCCTCCTGCGGGCGATTCCGACCCTCGACTCCGCAGATCCCAAGAAGATGACCGTCAAGTACGGAAGCGGTGGCATGGGCGACTCGACCGCCACAGTCACCGTCGGCGGGACGAGCCCTTCCACCACTGCGGCAAACCTCCTGGCCTTCGCCAAGACCCTGAACGACGGCGGCTGGCCGCTGACCGACATGACGCTGGGGCTGGGATACATCTACACGGCGTCCACCGGAGACGTGGAGAACAAGAAGGAGGCGGGGTGGCTCTCCATCGGACTCATCCTCCCGACGTCCTAGGCCCATCGAATCCCCCGGCAACCTGCGGCTCGTCTTGGAGGTCCATGACGAGCCGCATGCCCTGCGCCGCGAGACGGCCATTCGCCGAGAAGGCCTGACGGCGCGCAAGCGAAGCCAACGCGGGCGGAGCCGCCCACGAGGCTCCCCGCACCTCGGCGAGTGCGCGCTCCTGGTCGATCCAGCCGCTCGTCCACTCCTGGATGCATCCGGCCATGTCGCATGCGCCGTAGATGCTGCGATCGCTGCGGAACGTGCCGACGGGCGCGAGATCGGGCTCTTCCTCGAACGACGTGCTCACGTGACAGAGTGCGGCATCGAAGCGGTCTCCCCACGGATGCCTCCGCCGATCGACGCCCCTTGCCGCCAGCTCCCACTCCTCCCCTGTCGGAAGGCGATGCTTGCGGCCCTCAAGTACGGCGCGCCACGCGGCGTAGGCCTCGGCCGACGCGCGGTCGATTCCCACGACGGGGATCCGCGCCTTGGCCTCGAGTCCGTAGGTCGCTACGAAGTGAGGAGTCATCTCGACTCCCGCGAAGGGCTCCCACGATCCGTCCGCGCGGCGTGAGGCGAGCGCTCCCTCCGTGCCGGTTCGGGGAAGCCATCGCTGGGCATCCTCGTCCGTCAGATCGGCGAGGAACTCGCAGTACTCGCCGAAGGTCACCGGATGCTTCGCAATCGCGAAGGTTTCGACGCGCACGCGCCTCAACGGCCAGGAGTTCATCGCGCGGTCGTCCCCTCCGAGCCACGTCTCCGTGCCTGGGACCAGGATGAAGCCGGGCGGGAGCGCGCCGGCCGGCAGCAGCCGCAAGCTTCCTCGCCACTCCGTGCAGCGCTCGATCCAGACGGGATACCGCGCGGGCTCGTGGCCGTCGGCCCGCGCGACGACGACGTAGCTTCCCATCGCGAGGTCAGCGATGCGTGCGCTGCCTCGGCCGAGCGGACGCGGCGGTCCATCCACGAGCACGCGCTCGACCTCGACGAGCGGATGCAGCGTCAACTCGGCGTGACTCGGCTCGACCTGCAGCTCGAGCGAGCCCCGTCCGTCCAGCTCGCGCGAGTAGCGGCCGTCGTGGAACCGCTCGACGAGCTTCCGGTACGTGACCGTCTCGAGACGATGTTGCGCCTTCTCGGCCTCGAGGAACCGGGGCCAGAAGAGCTCGGCCAGCTCGCGGCGGATCTCCGGATGATCGGGCACGTGCGCGAGCGCGTCGGTCAGCAGGTTCGCGCCGTCGAGGAAGGTGACCCAGCGCCCTTCGCGCCGGGCCTCGAGCTCGTCTTGCGCGCGGAACAGCGCCCGCTTCCCCTCCACCGGATGCCAGGGAAGGTGTTCCGCAGCGAGCCGCGCGAGCTCGGCCTCGGCACGCAGCGCGGCCGCCTCGACCTCGCGATGGTCCACGAGACGCGCGCGGGCCTCCGCCTGCAGCGACAGCGCGGCGGCCTCTCGCTTGCTGCGATCGGCGACGCCTTCGAGGAAGTCCTGCAGCTCCGCCGCGAACGCCGCCGCCGAGGGCACGCGCTGATCGGGCTCGCGCGCCAGCGCGTGGAGCGCGAGGCGTGACAGCTCACGGGGCACGTGCCGCTCTCCCGCGAGGGTCTCGGGCGGCGGCGGATCGGCGTTCAGGATGTGATCCAGAAGCTCGTCTGTCGTCGCCGCCTCGAAGGGCCTGCGCAGGGCGAGGGTCTGGTAGAGGACGACGCCCAGGGAGTACACGTCCGCGCGGCCGTCGAGCGCCGCACCGCGGACGTGCTCCGGCGACATGAAGGCGGGCGTGCCCTTGAAGAGCCCGGCCTCTGTCTCCATCCTCGCGCGTCTGCCGTGCTCGCGTGACGAGAGCGCATCATCGCGGCGGCCAGACCGCTTGGCGATGCCCCAGTCCACGAGCAGCACCTCGCCGAGCGGACCCAGCATGACGTTCGCAGGCTTGACGTCCCGATGCACGATGCCGTGGTCGTGAGCGAGCTGCAGCGCCTGGGCGACTTGCTGGATCACCTGCACGAGCCGCACGAGGCTCCACTCGTCCTCGCGTCCGCCGTCGCGCAGTCCTTCGAGCACGCCCGCGAGCGACTGACCCGTGAGCAGCTTCATCGTGTAGAAGGGACGCCGGTCCGCGAGGCGGCCCACGTCGAAGATCGGCACGATGTTCGGGTGGCTCAGCCGCGCGGTCGCGCGGGCCTCCTCGATGAACTCCTCTGCGAGCTCCGGCGAGAGCGAGCCCGGCCTCACCGTCTTGAGAGCGACCTCGCGATCGAGCTCGCGATCGAACGCGCGAAACACGAGCCCCTGGCCTCCGCGACCGAGTAGCCCGCGTCCCGCGTAGCGCGGATCCTCGGGAAGCGCATCCTCCGACACCGCGCCGGACGCACTCGCCTTGATGCGACGCGGTGCGCGCGTCGCGTCCTCGTCACTCCCCGGACGGCGCGCGCCCGGAGGTAGTTCGCCTCGGCCTGCCACGATCCTCGAGCCCCCGCCAGCTTCGCGCATCCGACCTGAGGATGCGTCTCGGCAATGCGCGGCATCCTACGCCACGCCGGCCTCGGCGATCCCCTGCGCGCGACGCTCGGCATCGGTCACTGGATGCCGGCGAACGCTTCGACGCCATGATCCGGCGCCACGCGCTTCCCTGCGCCGTGCATTCTCCACGCGACAACGCCCGAGCGGCGCAAGGCGGCTCGGGCATCGATGGGTGCGATTGGTGGTGGGCGGTGTCGATCCGAGTTGGAACCGCGGTGAGACGCCGAGCCGGCCACCGTCCCTGGGCGTCATCGGCCCTGCGAAGCCGCGCCATGCCGTCCGCGTGCGGTCATCGGCATGGCGTGCCGTTGATGCGCGGAACGCCGAACGAATCGTCGCCCAGGCTACCCTCGGCGACGTCGCTCATCGCCGTGACCAGGTAGAAGAACGCGCTCCCCACGCCCGGACGCTCGTCGTCACGAAGCGTTGCGACAGAGAGGTCGGACGCCAGGCATGCGCCGCGCTCGCCCAGCCTCAAGGCGCCCACGCGACCTCGGTGGACGCCGTACGTCTCACACCACTGTCGCGAGTCGTGCCACGTCAGAACCCCGCCGGACGCGACGAGGAGCGGCGCCGTCCATGGCGGACCCGAGACCTCGACCGGGATCGTTGCGCCGCAGGGGTCCGTGCAGATCGGGACCGGGGCGACGACGACATCGCTGACGATCGCCTGGGTGCGCGAGTTCTGGCCGAACGGCCGGGCGCGCTCGAGAGCCGCCGCCCGATCGCTCGCCGGAAGCGGGACGACGGTCACGGAGAGGAGCGACTCCATGCCGCAGCCAGGCAGCGTCCAGTCCTCCTCGAGTCGCGCCACCCAGCAGTCGGTCGAGGAATCGCCCGCGGCCGGCGCGATGTTGCCCGTCAGGACGATTGCGCCGTCCTGCGTCGGCGCCGCTGCGGTGAGGATCTCTCCGTCCCGGCTCGCCACGCGACGTTGCCGCACGAGGCGGCCGTCGCGATCGAGCTCGACGAGCCAGGCGACGGACTCGAACAGGCGGACTGCGGCGACGGCGACGACGATGTTGCCTCCGGGTCGCTCGAAGACGGCGATGGGCCGCTCGTACTCGCCGTGCTGGTCGTCCGTCGGGCTCATGATGCGGCTCGCCCAGAGAACGCGGCCCATGGGATCGAGGCGCACGACGACGGCATCGTTCTCGCGCGTGTTCTCGAGCATCGCGCCGGCGGCCAGGAGCCCACCGTCGTCGGTGCCTTCGATGGCCAGCATGCGCATGGCCGGCTCCACGAGCTGGACCTGCCAGTCGATGTCGCCACTCGCAGTCAATCGAACGAGAGTGTTGTAGGTGAGGCCGTCGCCCGAGTCGCTGTAGCCGCCGAGGAGGAGGCCCGGCCCGTCTCGCCGTTCCTCGACCGCCCTCAGGACGACAGAACCTCCGCTCGCGAAGGTCTGCTCGGTCGGGCGGCCTGCCGCGTCGAACGAGACGAGCCAGCCATCGAGGAACGAGCCACCGCCGGGACGCGCGCAGTCGCCCACCGCGACCACGCTGTCGTCGGCCATCGCGACGGCGGAGTAGATCGCGTCCTCGGTCGAATGTCCGACGACGTTCTCCCACGCGATGTCGCCGCTGGGCAGGAGGCCGAAGCCCCAAAGGTCCCGCGCGCCTCGACCCCACGACTGCGTGTGCCCGATCACGACGAGCATGCCGTCGGGCCGCGCGACGATCGCCCGTGGCTCATCGTCCAGGCCTCCCGCGTAGCGGCGGCTCCACGAAGCAGCGCCAGCCTGGTCGAGCCGGACGACGAGCGCATCGGACGTCCCCGTCAGCGCAGGATCATCCCGGCTCTCGGCCACGACGGCGACGCCGCCGTCGGGGAGGGCGACCACGCCCCTCGCGTCATCGACTAGCGGAGTTCCGAAGGCGCTGGACCAGGGAGCGGCCACTCCCGGCACCGCCGAGAGCGAAGGCAGCAACACCCAGCACGCAAGGCGGGAGGATCCGGACATGTCGGGTCCCTCGGCGATGGCGACTGAGGCAGGCTACTACCAGCGGCTGCCCGACGCCACGCCGAGTCCTACGGAGACGATCGAGGACGCACTCGCCTGCCCTCTCCAAGCGTTGAATGGAACCGGCTGCTGCTGCCGCCCGACGAACTGGGGCGCACGGTGGCCGTCACCAGGAGGGGCATTGGTGGGCGGTGTCGATCGCAGTTGCAACCGCCGTTCGAGCTCGGCCGGCCATCCTTGGTCCGATCCGGGCCGCATGATCTGACGACGCACGAGGTGCCTCTTGCGCCGTCAGCTCGGCTTCGGCAGGAGCGGCCAAGAAAGCCTGGCAATGGAGCGTGCGGCCATCTACGCTTCATGCCACCACCTCGCGGGCGCTTCCCGCGCCAGATGCCTCTCTCGTGACGAGCGGGAGTCGCCGAGAGGTCTCACTTGGCAAGACGCAACCAGGCAACGTTCGCAAAGCGCCAGCGTGAGAGCGACAAGCGCGCGAAGCAGCAGGCGAAGTCGCAGAAGCGCGCGGACCGACGCGCGGAGCGGCAGGAGCTTCCCGCCGAGC
>Ga0315912_10006392_pt1 | contig 10550 bp, 10 predicted proteins | sample VfabasoilMG_FD_204469 | JGI IMG/M metagenome (GOLD analysis project Ga0315912, IMG submission 204469) | Garden soil microbial communities collected in Santa Monica, California, United States - V. faba soil | ecosystem: Environmental > Terrestrial > Soil > Garden | place: USA: California... | reverse complement strand
GCGCCGGGTTGATCGGCGCGGATGGTCAGTTGCACGTCGACCGGATCGGCCTTCGTCGCCGCCAGCGCGGACACGGTGCAGCTCAATGCGGCCAGCGCGGCCGCGAAAAGTTTCTTCGACATGCAGTCCCCCTCGTGCCAACAGTTGGCGAGCGCGGAAGACTAGCGGATTTGCGCGGCTTACATCAGCCAGCGCGGCACTTTCGATTTGTATTCCTCCCACGCGGCGCCGTGAGTGCGCGAAAGCCAGGGCTCTTCGCCGAACACCACGCGTAAATGGAATGCCACGATCACAAAACAGGTATAGATCGCGAGCGTCTTCGACCAGAAGCACAACGACCATCCGGCGAGCATCAGCATGACGGCGACGTACATCGGATTGCGGCTGTAACGGTAGAGGCCGCACACCACCAGGTTCTTGGGCGGCGCCCACGGCGCAAGCGTGCCTTTGCCCGCGACGTAGAAGTCCCGCACGCACCACAGCAGCATGGCGAGTCCCGCGATGAGGATGACGAGGCCGATCGAAAACCGGGGATCGCTGGCGGGCCCGGTGTTCCACACGATCCACAGGGGAATCAGCAGCGCGACCATGCCGGGACACGCCAGGAACGCGACGAGCGCGCGCAGGAACATCGGACTAGCTACTTCGTCGCGCGCAGGTCGGCGGTGATCTCGCCGACGCCACGCAATTCGGCTTCGTGTGGTTCGTCGCGCGTCGTCTCCGCGAGCGCCGCGCGATACCAGTCCTGCATCGCGGGCAATGCGCGAAGCTGTTCTGCATAGCGCCGGGCTGTCGCGTTGACCGGCGGATCATAGGTCTGGATGCGGAATGCCACGGGCGCGTAGAAGGCATCCACCGCACTGAAGCGCGCGCCGGTCAGGAAAGGGCCGCCGAAGCGGTTCAAGCCGTCGGCCCACAGCTCTTCGAGGCGGGCAAGATCGCGTTGCAGGGCGGGTGTGACTGCCTTGAGCTTCACGCGGACCCCGCAGTTCATCGTGCAGATGTCGCGCAACGTGAAATAGCCGGAGTGCATCTCGGCGGCTGCGGAGCGAGCCCACGCCCGAGCCTCGGCTTCTGCGGGCCACACGTTGGCGTGACGCTCACCCACGTACTCGGTGATGGCGAGCGAATCCCACACCGTGGTTTTGCCGTCCACGAGGCAGGGCACCTTGCCGGTGGGCGAGAAGTCCGTGAAGTTGTCCGCGCCGAACACCACCGCGCGTTCGCGGAACGGAATGCCGAGTTCCCTGAGCAGCACCCAGGGGCGCAGCGACCACGAGGAATAGTTCTTGTTGCCGATGTAGAGGTCGTACATGTCTTTCACTTCAGACTCTTGCTCACCAGCTCATAACCCGCGCGATCGTCGAATCCATGGCGTCGATAGAAGTTGCGCGCCGCCTCGTTGCTGCGGCCGAGCTGCAAGGAGACGTTGGTGCAGCCCTCGAGACGGAACTGGGCTTCTGCAATCGCCAAAATCTGGTGCCCGAGACCCAGGCTTCGATGGGCCGGCACGACGAAGAATTCGTCGATCTCGGCAGTCAGGCCCTGGTGCTCGAGGCTGAAGACATAGACCGCGAGCAGGTACCCCGCGGGCTCGCCATACAGCCGTGCGATCCAGGCGCGTCCCAGGTTTGCATCCTCCAGCACGCGCGTGAGCAGCTTGCGCATGCGCGTGACGTCGAAGCCTTCGATGGCTTCGAAGCGCCAGTATTGCTCGATCATCGGCAACAGCACTTCGAGATCGGCCGGCGTCGCCGCCGAGATCTGGATGGCCTCATCACTCGAGGCGTTGGAGGATATTTCCATCCGGCGGATTCTAGCCGTTCGTCAGCTGCCGTCGGGAAGCCAGAGCGAAACCACCGCGCCACCACCCTCGCGATTGGCGATGCGCAGGCGGCCTCCGTGGGCTTCGATGATTTCGCGGCAGAGAGTGAGCCCGAGCCCGGTGCCGGTCTCCTTGGTGGAATAGAAGGGCACCAGCGCGTTTTCGAGCGCCGCCGTCGTGAATCCCGGGCCGCGATCGCGCACTTCGATGGCGAAGCCCTGCGCCGCCAGGGTCACCGAGAGTTCGATGCCTTCGGCGTCGGATCCCGATTCGCGCGCGTTCTTGAGCAAGTTGATGAGTGCCTGTTCCATCTGGGCGGTATCGAAACTCGCGGCACGCTGCGGCGGAGCGTCCACGAGCTGGAAGACGACGACTGCACGCAGGCGTTCGAGCAGAATGTCCCAGGCCACGGGCGCCACGCGCGGTTTCGGCAGCTTCGCGAATCGCGAATAACCGTCGATGAACCCGGCGAGATGCTTGGCGCGGTCCTCGATGGTCGAGAACACGCGGCTCAACTGCTCGGCATCGGGAGGCGAGCGCGCGAGGATCTGGCCGGAATGCGCGAGCGACGAGATCGGCGCCAGGGAATTGTTCAACTCGTGCGCGATCACGCGGATCACTTTCTTCCAGGTGGCGACCTCCTGCGAGTTGATCTCGCGCGTGAGCTGCTTGAGCAGCAGCAGTCGATGAGGCTGCGCATTCAGCAGGAAGCGCCGTTGCGACACGTGGTAGACCTGCGGTTCGCCGCCGAGCTCGAGCGTGAACAGCGTGTCGCCGCCCCGGTCGATGGCTTCGCGCAGGGGTGCGGGCGCGCCGTCGAGGTAGCGCGAGAAGCGTTCGCCCTCGAGCTTGCGGCCTTCGCCAAAGAGCTGACGCGCCATCGAGTTGCTGTAGAGCACGGCATCCCCGTCGTTGGTGAGCACCAGCGCGAGCGGCGTGGTCTGTATGACGGTGTCGAGCATGAGCTCACGTTGGTACAGGCTCTGGCGTTCGACGCGCAGGCGGTCGCCCAGGCCGTTATAGGCGTCGACGAGCTCGCCCATCTCGTCGCGCGTCGCGCGCGTGACACTCATGCTGAAATCGCGATCCTTGATGCTCGCGATGCCGTCGGCGAGCGCGCGTGCCATCTTGCTCCAGCGGGTCGCGATCATCGAACCCGCCCAGGCGACGAACGGCACGATGACGAGGCCCGCGGCAACAGCCGCCATCCAGGGCGAATCGATGTAGAGCCTGGCGACTCCGTATGCGCCGAGCGTCAGCAGCGCGGCGATACCGAGCCACAGCGTGGCCCAGCCGGCCATGGACCCAATTTTCATCGGCGGGATCGAATCCGTTGCTTGCTAGCCCTGGCGGGCCGGGGATTCCTTGATACCGAGTTTTTCCATCCGGCGATAGAGGGCCTGCCGGCTCATGCCGAGCTGGCGTGCCGCATGGGCCACGATGTGGCTGTTTTCGGCGAGTACTCGTTCGATGGTGGCGCGATCGAGCACGGGTTCATCGGAGCGCGCCGGCAACACGGCGGGAAGATTGAGCGTGGCCGCCGTGATGGCCCCGGCGCCTGCCAGCAACGCAGCGCGCTGGAGTACGTTGCGAAGCTCGCGCACGTTCCCCGGCCACGCGTGATTGACGAGCGCGCGCTCGGCGTCGCTCGTGAGGCGCGCGCCGATCGGCAGGAACGCGCGCGCCAGCGGCAATACGTCATCGCGCCGTTCGGCGAGCGGCGGCAGCGCCAGCTCGATCACGCTCAGGCGGTAGTAGAGGTCTTCGCGGAAGCGGCCTTCGCGCATGGCATCGCGCAGCGGCATGTTGGTGGCGGCGACGATGCGCACGTTGGCGCGCCGCGTGGTGTTGGACCCGAGGCGTTCGTATTCGCCGGTCTGCAGCACGCGCAGTAGTTTGGCCTGGCCGGCGAGCGGCAGGTTGCCGATCTCGTCGAGGAACAGCGTGCCGCCGTCGGCGGCTTCGAAACGCCCGGCGCGCGCCTTGGCGCCCGTGAACGCGCCCGCCTCTGTGCCGAACAACTCCGCTTCGATGAGCTGGTCGGGCAGGGCGCCGGCGTTCACCTTGATGTACGGCTGCGAAGCGCGAGATGAATTTGCGTGAACGATGTCGGCGAGGACTTCCTTGCCGGCGCCATTGGGTCCGGTGATGAGCACGGGGACGTCGGCATGCGCGACCTGGGCGGCCATGGTCGCGACCGTATGCAGCGCCTCGCTTTCGTAGACGAGGCCGCGGAGGTCGTAGCGCTCGGCGAGCTGGGCGCGCGCTTCGGCCCGCCGCGCACGCGTGGCGACGTTTTCCTCCACCGCGGCACGCAGCTCGAGCAGATTGCGCACCGTGGTCAGGAGCCGCGCATCGTCCCAGGGCTTGGCGATGTAGTCGGCGGCGCCCGCCTTCACGAGGTCCACGGCGGTCTCCAGGTGCGTCCACGCGGTCAGCAGGATCACCGGTACGTCGGGATGCAGCGCTCGCAGTTCGCGGAACAGCGCCACGCCTTCTTCGCCCGAAGTCGCCTCGCGCCGGAAGTTCATGTCCTGGATCACCAGGTCCACTTCCTGCGAACGCACGGTCGCGAGGGCCTCGGCCGGAGATGAAGCACCGAGGACCCGCGCGCCGTGCAGGGACAAAAGGACCTGGAAGGCCGTGCGTACGGCCTCGCTATCGTCAGCAACCAGTACGGTCCGGTGTGCCAGGCGGTCCTCGACATGCGACGTGACTGAAGTCATGCCTAAGACGCTGGAGCGGTCCAAAGGGTTGCAAAGGGCGGACACATTACCTCAGACATTCCGCGTAGCGGTGGCAGGTGACACCTTGGCGGCCCGGAGAGCCGGCTGCCATGCGGCCAACTGCCCCAGGACCCAGAGCCCGATCACGCCACCCACGAGGAAGTAGAGATCGAGCCGCGGCAATCCGAACTGGTTCGATAACCAGAAGCCCACGAGGAGCGCCAGGATGCAGCCCACCAGCACGCCGAGCGAGGTGACCATCCAGTTCTCGGCCATGAAGTAGCTGACGATGTCGAGCTTGCGCGCTCCCACCGCGCGCCGCGTCCCGATCTGTCGCGTCCGCGTGTTCACGTTGAACGTGGCGAGCCCGAAGATGCCGAGCGCACTGAAGATCAGCACGAGGCCCGTGACCACCGACAGGGTCACCGCCATCAGCGAGTCGCTGGCGTAGCTGCTCTGCTTGAAGTTCAGCATGGTGCGCAACTTGCCGACGACGCGATTCGGATCGCGTTTGCGCAGTGCGATCTCGACCGCTGACATCACGCTGTCGATCTGTCCCGGTTTGGCGCGAATCAGGTAGCGGACTCCCGGACCCGGACCCACCAGGGGCGCGAGCATCACGCGGTCGAGTTTGTCCCAACCCACCCACGCACCATGCATCTGCTCGATGACGCCCGAGATCACAGTGGGTTTGCTCTGGTCGTCGTAGAAAGTCTTGCCGACCAGGTGTTCCTTGTCCTTGGGGAACAGCACTTCAGCGAACGCGCGAGTCACGAGTGCGGTGCCCGGCAATCCCTGCGCATCCTTCGGCCGGTATTCGATCTCCGCGGCGGCGAAATTCTTGCCGTCCGCGAGTTTCACGCCCAGCGTCTGCACCCCGTGCTCGTCGGTGTTGTAGTAGGCGACCGGTGACTTTTCGCCCTTCTTGTCGGGCAGGGAATAGAACTGCGTCGAACTGCCGCCGCCCGACAAGGGAATTTGCGTCGTGGGTGCCGCGTCGACGACGCCCGGCATGTCGCGCAGCATCGCGAGATCGGCGCGGACCATCCCGAAGAAGTCGTGATCCTTCTCGAAGCTCGTGACCGGCACGGCAAAGATGTTCGTGTCGTCCATGCCGGAATCCCGGCCGATCTTGGTGAGACGTTGTTCGGTGACGAACACCGCGTTGACGACGATGGCGAGCGTGAGTGCTATCTGCATCGACACCAGGATCGCGCCGGCGCCATTACGCATCAACGCGGAAAGAATTGGTCGCAGTCCCATGGTTATTGCGCCTTGAGGTAGGAAGCGGGCGCGGCTCGCCCGATACGCCATGCCGGATAAAGACCGGCGATGATTCCGGCCGCGAGCGAGATGCCCACGGCGATCCAGAAAGTGCTGTAGTCGGTTGGCAATGAGCGCTCGAGGTCCTGCACGAAGCGTCCATACCAGGCACGCAGCGCCCAAACGCCCGCAATGCCCAGCAAAGCGCCGGCGAGGCCGCCGGCCACCGCGATCACACCGGATTCGGTGAGGTGCTGCAGGAAGATGTCGCGGCGGCTCGCGCCGAGCGCGCGACGCACGCCGGCCACGGGCGCGGCGTTCAGGAATTTCGCGAGCAGCAATCCCACCGTGTTCACGAGACACACCGCGAGGAAGGCGAAGGCCATGATCAGCATCGCCTTGTTGTCGGTGCCCACGACCTGGTTGCGCTCCATCCAGCCTTCGATGGTGTAGAGGTGGTTGTTGAGCGGACGCGGAAAGCGGCCCTTGGATTTCTGTTCGACCACGTAGTCGTCGAGGAACTTGCGGTACGCCTCCACCTTGGCAGGCGTGCGCAGTTCCACCCAGCTCTCGAACCAGATGCATTCGGAGTTGAGGAAGTCCAGGTAGCTCTTGATGTCTTCGGTCTTCCAGCAGTTGGTGTTGCCGTCGCTGCCGAGCTCCATGATCTGCCCCCAGCTGAAGGGCACATAGATCTGCTCGGGGTCATCGAACGAACCGTTCGACACGTCAAAGAATTTCGGCGCGGGCTCCCAGTCGTTGAGCACGCCGACCACGCGGAATTCCCGGTCATGCCAGAGCACGGTCTTGCCGACGCTGTTGGCGCCGCCGAACGCTTTCTGATTCGTTTCCTTGCTGAGCACGACTACCGGTTCGGGGCCTGCGTCCGCTTTGGCGTCCCATCCATTTCCATAGAGAAACGGCGTCTCGAACATCGCGAAGAAATCACCCGTGGTCATGCGCGAGGACACGTACTCCGGGACCATATTGTTTCCGCCCGACAGGACGCCGCCGGCCTTGAACATGATGAGCTTGCGATCCGGAATCGTGGACGCGAAAAGCCCGCGTGCGTCGCGGTAGGTCTGAAGATCGGGGGCGTTGCCCGGCTTGTCCTTGTCATACGAATTGTCGGGATCCCAGCTGTCGACGTTGGGAACGAACAGCATGTCGTTCTTGTGCGGCAGCGGAATGCGCGCGGCCGCGCGATAACTCGTCAGTGTCACCATGCACACCGAGATGCCGAGGGCGATGGCCATCACCATGAGTGCGGTGAGGCCGGGATTGCGCCGAAAGCTCTGCAATGCGAGCCGCAGGTAGTAGGCGAACATGTTCAGGCTCCGGCAATGGATGGGGCGCTCGCGATCTGGCCGACGACGGGCGCCAGGTGCGGTTCGTAGGGCTTGAAGTCGGAGATCTGGCCGTCGACCACCTGCACGTTGCGATGCGCGCGGCGCGCGAGCTCCGGGTCGTGCGTGACCATGATGATGGTGGTGCCCATCTCGTTGATGCGCTCCAGCAGGTCCATGACCTGGCGCGCCATCAGCGAGTCGAGGTTGCCCGTGGGTTCGTCGGCGAGCACGAGCTTCGGGTCGCCGGCGATCGCGCGGGCGATCGCGACGCGCTGCTGCTGGCCGCCTGACAACTGTGCCGGGTGGTGCTTCATGCGCGCGGCCAGGCCGACGATCTCGAGAGCATTGGTGATGCGCTTGTCGCGCTCCGCGGACTTCATGCGCCGGTAACGCAGCGGCACGTCCACGTTGTCGTAGACATTGAGATCGGGCATCAGGTTGAAGCTCTGGAAGATGAAACCGATCTTCTGGTTGCGCAAGCCGGAACGCGCGTCGTCCGACAGCGCGGTCACTTCCACGTCGTCGAGCTTGTAGCTGCCGGTGTCGTAGGGTTCGAGCAACCCAGCGATATTGAGGAACGTGGTCTTGCCCGAGCCCGAAGGACCGGTGACCGCGAGGAACTCGCCGGCTTTCACCTCGAGCGAGAAATCGCGCAGCGCATGCGTCTCGATGAGGTCGGTGCGGAATACTTTGCTGACGTTCTTCATGGAAAGCATGGTTTATGAGTCCTCTCTAGTTACCGATGAGGACGCTTGGGGCGTCCTTGTAGTCGCGCATGTCGGACAGCACGACCGTGTCGCCGACCTTGAGGCCGTTGCGAATTTCGATTTCGCCGATGGCCGCGGCGCCGTATTCGACGGGCGTACGCACGGCAGCGTCATCCACGACGATGTAGGCGAAGCGGGTGTCTGAATCACTGAACGGGCTGCGTGCCACCTTGAGCACGTCGGTGCGCTCGTCGAGCACGATGCGAACGGAGGCGCGCTGGTTCTGGCGCAGGTTCTTCGGCTGCTCGGCGAAACGCACGCGGCCGGTGACCTGGGAGTTCTTCACATCCGGCGAGATCCCGGCGACCGTTCCCTGGAACTGGCGCCCGTCGAGCGAGATCTCGGCGTTCATGCCCGAGCGGATCTCGTTGGCATAACTCTCGGAGACCTGGAATTCGATTTCGAGCGCCGTGAGGTCGACGACGGTGACCAGCGGTGCGTTCTCCGCCACCTGGGCACGCTCCGGCTGGCTCAAGGTCGCGACCATGCCGGCGACCGGGGACTTCAGCGTCAGCGCATCCACGCGTTCACGCAGCCGGGCGACCTTCAGCGCCTGCGCATCGCGCTGCGAGCGCTGGCTGCGCAGTTCGAGCTGCAGGCTGTCCTTCTCGAGGCCGCCCGTCTCGGTGGCGTGCGCGTAATTGAGCTTGGCGGTTTCCAGTTCATCGCGTGCGCGCTCGAGGTCGCGCTCGGGGATCACGTGGATCTTCCAGGCATCCTCGGCGCGCTTGAACTCGCGTTCCGCCGCGACGATCTGGACCTTGGCGAGGTCGGTATCCTGGCTGCTCTTCAGGATGGAGCGCCGGACCTCGATGGTCTGGCGATTGAGCGCCGCCTCGGTGCTCGCCAGGGTTGCGCGCTCGCGTTCATATTCATTGGTGAGCGAGGCGCTCTCGACCATGCCCAGTACATCACCCGCCTTGACCGTGTCGCCGGCGCGCACCTTATAGATGATGGTGCCGGGCGCTTCGGCGAAGAGGGTGGGACTGATCGCGGCCACTACCGTGCCGGTCGCGGCTACGTCGCGGATGAAGGGGCCGCGCTCCACGATGGCGGTGCGCACGCGCTCGCGCGGAATCACTTTCTCCGATGACAACCAGGCGCGCGCACTCCAGACGAGGAGCAACAGCAGGCCCGCGGCGGCGCCGATCATGAGCCCGTAGCGGCGCAGGAACGGCGGCTGGTTCTTGTTGACGGAGACGACCCGGTCCTGCGACTCGGTGCCGCGCATGCCTATTTCGGATAAACGCAGTGACATGCCACTGCTAAAGCACAACTCGTGCCAGCGTGACGCGCGTCGCCGCGCGCGTGCCTAACTGATTGAATTTCGCGGGCGCGGTGCCCGAGCGAGCGTGCGTATCAAGTCGGGATCATGTGTCCGCGCGCGGACAGCGGACAGCCCCGGACGTACGGAGAAATGGGGACATTCCTCGTTTCCTGGCAAACGGGGACTTGGCACGCCGGTGGGGCGGCAGCACGTGGGGCAAAAGTCTTTCCGGCGCTCCGTGGAGGGCGCCGCGGCGCGAGGCGTGAAGCGCGCAAGTTCTCTTTGGTGGTTCTTTTCTACGACGTGGGTTAGCGCTGCCCCCACTCCATGAGCTGACAGCTCTGGCGCGTAGCCTCGCGCAAGGGAACGCCAAAAACTTCCTTCTTAGGAAGTTTTTGAAGCGCGCCCGTTTCGGAGCGCCGGAAAGACTTTTGCCCCACGCGCTGCCGCATCGTCAGTGAGCCCCGTGCCCGTTTGCCAGGAAACGAGGAATGCCCCCATTTCTACTACAGACGACGAATCCCGTTTGGCCCACCCAGTATCAGGAGATCGGCGGGGCGCGCCGCAAACAATCCTACGGTGACGACGCCGACGATCTGGTTGATGGTGTTCTCGAGGGCCACAGGGTCCGTGATGCGGAGGTCGTGCACATCGAGGATGTGATTGCCGTTGTCGGTGACGACCTTCTCGCGCCACGTCGGGCGCCCGCCGAGCTTGGTGAGCGCGCGGCTCACCTGGTTGCGTGCCATGGGGATGACTTCGACCGGCAAGGGGAATGCACCGAGCGTGTCGACCAGCTTGGCGTCATCTGCGATGCAGATGAACCGCCGGGAGGCGGCGGCAATGATCTTCTCGCGCGTCAGGGCGGCCCCGCCACCCTTGATGAGCTGCCGGCGATGGTTCGACTCGTCCGCGCCATCGATATAGGTGTCGATCTCGCCGACCTCGTTCAGGTCGAAGACCGGTATGCCCGCGGCCTTGAGTCGCTCGGTGGAACCATTGGAACTCGACACCGCGCCGCTGATGCGCGCGCTCTGTGCCGCGAGTTCATCGATGAGAAAATTCACCGTGGACCCGGTGCCGACGCCGAGAATTTTTCCCGGCGTCACGAACTCGAGCGCTGCACGCGCCGCAGCTTGTTTTCCAGTGTTTTGCGCACTCATCGTCATCACTCCGCAAGATCCAAGCCCGAAAACGAGAATGCCCGCTTGGTAGCGGGCACTCTCTCTGAATTTGAAGCGGCGAGCGAGAAAGTTTTCTCGCTCGCCTAATTGGCACAAGGCCGAAGAATTACTTCTTCTTGGCTTTCTTCTTGGCCTTTTTCTTGGCTTTCGCCATGGCACATCTCCAGTA
>Ga0315912_10006391_pt1 | contig 10553 bp, 8 predicted proteins | sample VfabasoilMG_FD_204469 | JGI IMG/M metagenome (GOLD analysis project Ga0315912, IMG submission 204469) | Garden soil microbial communities collected in Santa Monica, California, United States - V. faba soil | ecosystem: Environmental > Terrestrial > Soil > Garden | place: USA: California... | reverse complement strand
CTCGAAGTTCGTCGTTCCTACCCTGCGGTCTACAAATCGAATGTCGCCAAGCGTGACATCCGTGTGCTTGGCGCCCTGGCGGTTCACCATGGTCTCGAGGAAGCTCTCTCCCAGGGCACCAATGACATTCGAACCCATCTTGGTCTCCGCTGCTTCTCGCGCGGTGGCGAGAGCACGAAGCGTTCCAGCGCTGGCTGCTCGGCCCGCCGGGTTCACATAGAAGGGACCGACTTGCGGTTCCGGCAGTAGCCCAAGCGGCTGCCGTCCGACTGGTAGGGACCTCGCCGTGCCGGCCTTCGCCTCAAAGCTTGCGACAAAGGTGCCCTCGGCATTGGGCACCATCTCAATGACGGGACCCTCGGGCACCGCCTTCGCACCGCGGGCGCCCTCGATGACCCGGACAGCTGCGGCACCCTTCGGCTGGACCTGGATTTCGGTACTCGCACGCCCGCCGGATCGAGCACCCGCCACCTTTGCGATTGCCGCGCCGGCAGCCTGCCCGCCAGCCATCTCGCTAAGGGCCGCGTCGTACTGGTCGATGGTGAGCTCGCCCCGGTTGTAGGCCTGGGCGAGCTGCACGTGCGACACCGCCGCAGGCCCGATCCCAACAGTGCCAACTGCAAAGGCGGTCTCGCCTATGCCCTTGACGGCCGCCGTGGTTGCGCCTTGCCCTTCGAGGATCCGTTCTCGTTGAGCCTTGCCCAGCATGCTGGTCATCTGGATGTGTTCAGCGTCAATGCCCATGCCGTAGGTCGCAAAGCCCGCCACGGCAACGTCCGCCACTTGGCGGAACGGCTCCATCACGACGTTGAATGCGCCCTTGGCGAAGTCCTTGACCGAGAAGTGGCCGGTTGGATCGACGAAGGTGGTTGGGTTGGCGTTCGCGTAGAAGTACCGGTGCAGACTCGGCGGGTTGTCGACGTTGCCGAGGAAGGAGTCTTGTGTGAGGAATCTGCCCAGTTTGGGATCGAAGTAGCGGGCTATGACTGTCTCCGCTACGTTTCCGTCGCACCAGACCTGACGAAGCCCGGTGCGATCCGTTGCTTAGCTGCTCTTCTTTGCTGGCACGGGTCGCTTCCGCGAGGTCCAAACCCCAGACGCGAGTTTCCGCCTACACCATCGCGGCGCCGGCTGAGGGGCGGCGCAGCCCTTTAGCTTTCAAGGATCCCCTGCGCTCAGCAGGGATGAGGGATTCTACTCCAGCGCCCAGCTGCGGAGGGACCACGGCGAGCGGCTAAAGGTCGGCCTCTTCCTCGGTGGCGAGGACATCGAGGAGGTCGTTGCTCTCCTCGGGTCGGACGCGCAGGACGGCGTCGGCGATCTCCTGGGCGGCGTCCTTCCTGCGCAGCTTGGCCGCGGGGTGGGTGGCGTTGTAGATGGCTTTCAAGGCGCGGATCGAAACCTGGGTGTAGACCTGGGTCGTATCGAGCCGCTCGTGGCCGAGCATCTCTTGGATGTAACGCACGTCGGCTCCGCCTTCGAGCATCACCGTGGCGAGGGTGTGGCGGAAGAGATGGCAGGAGCCGGTCTTTCCCACGCGCGCCTTCTCGACGTAGCGCCTCACCATGACCGTGAGCCAGTCGAGGCCGAGCGACTCGCCCAGCTCGTTGAGGAAAAGAAAGCCGGGATCCGACCCGCTGACGAGCTGAGGTCGCGCCTCCTCGCGGTACTTGAGCGCCCAGGCCACCGCGCGCTCACCGATGGGGACGACGCGGTCCTTCTTGCCCTTGCCCTGGCGGATCGTGAGCGTGCCGCGCTCGGCGTCGAGGTCGTAGAGGCCGAGGTTCGCGAGCTCCATGCGGCGCAGGCCCGTCGAGTAGAAGGTCTCGAGGATCGCACGATCCCGAAGGCCGAGCGGCTTCGTCACGTCGGGCTGAGAGAGGACGCGCTCGGCCTCCTGCGGCGTCAGGCTCTCCCGCGGAAGCCGTCGCTCGCGGCGCGGGAGGTCGAGGTCCGAAGCGGGGTTCGAGAGGATGCGGTTCTGACGCGCCAGGTGCTTGAAGAAGGCCCGGATCGAGACGAGGCGGATCTGCTGCGTGTGGAAGGTGAGCGGCTTCCCGTCCGCCTTCCGATAGTGGAAGAGCCAGCGCTGGTAGCGCTCGAGGATGGGTCTTGTGACCTCGGACGAGCGCGTGACGCCCCTATCCGCGCACCAGGAGGCGAAAGCCCGGAGCATCTGCACCCGAGAGACCACAGTTCGCTCGGAGAAGTTCCGGGAGCGGATCCATTCGAGGTAGTCGACGATGTGGGCGGCGAGGCCCTCAGGATCTCTCCCGGGGTCCGGGAGCATGAGCGGGCCGCGGCGACGCCGGCCACGCATCAGCGTACGGCGGCGAGGTTAGGGCGGGGATCTGCGATTACTTCCCGAGACGTGGTTTCTGACTCTTTAGCCGCTAAGGTCAATTCTGGCGCGTGGATGCTGGACGGAAGTGAGGCTGCCTCACCCCCCCATCCCCCCGTTTTGGCCCCGTTTTGGCCCCGCCACCCCCCCGCCAGGTGGCCTTCCGACCCCGCCAGGTTGCCGTCGTAGGGCGCTCGCTTCAGCGCCGCGACGTCGATGAGGCCCGCGAGGAAGGGCGTCCCGTCCTGGCCTTGGCCATCGTAGAGAAGCTCGTACTCGAAGCTCTGGCCACGGCCGCCGCGGTGGACGAGCACGTACTCGAGCTCGACCAGGCGCTCGAGATGGATCCGCACCTGGGTGTGGCTCCAGCCCGTGACCTCACGGATGGCCCGGCGGCTAAAGTGAAAGTCCTTCCGAGCGATCTGCTGCACGGCGCACGCCTCGCTCACCATGCGGTCGAGGCGGAAGAGCAGCCGGCGGGTCTGCGGGGGCAGCTCGTCGAGCGAGCGGCCGAGGACCTGGTGGGCGAGGCGGTTCGCGACGGCGATGTCCTCGAGCGTCACCTCGACGAAGGGCACGGCTTCGCCGCGGTGCATCACCGTCCGCACAGGGCGCTGGTGCTGGTGGAGAAGTGCTATCGCCCGGATGAGGGTCAGGTACTTCACGTGATCCCGCCGCGTGCGGGTGCGGTCGTCCAGGAAGGTCAGGTGGCGCGCGTAGGGGTTCGTGACCAGGACCGGGCGCAGAAGACGCTGCGCGTCCTGGTGGACCTTCAGGATGGCGTTGCGGTCGCGCTTTGCGAGGAGGCCTTCGAGGGTCTGCCGCTCCCGCTGGAGCCGGTGGATGGCCCGCGTTTGCTCCCGGTCTTCGTCCACGGTCAGGACGAGGCAGCGGTTCAGGAGCTCCTCGTCGATCTCCACGGCCGTGGTCGTGAGGAAGATCATCACCGGCCCTTCGACTCGATACTCCTGGGTCACGAGGCGGCCGGTCTGCGGGTCCTTCCCCGTCGACGCGATCATCAGCTCGCCCTCGCTCTGCAGGAGCTTCAAGGCGTAGGTGGCCCGTTCGGCGCCCTGTTCCTCCACGATGGCCAGGACCTTGTGCTTGAGGTCGCTCTCCCCCATGTAGAAGAGGCTCTGGCCGGTCATGGCGGAGTACTTCACCCGCTCTTGTTCGGGCACGAAGGCGAGGACCGCCTCCATGAGCGAGGACTTCCCCGCGGCTGAGCTCGACTGCACGATCACGGCGAGGGGCTCTTCGAGCTTTCGTGAGGCCGCGGCCAGGTAGGCGGTGAGCTTGTTCGTCTCCTCGCCCACGACGCCGCACGCCTCGAAGTCCGCGAGGATGCGGTCGAGGAGATGGGGATCGGTGAGGAGCTCCATCGCGGCCTCGCGCTCGGCGGGCGTGAGGCTCACCTCCTGGCGCTTGGGTTCGAGGGCCTTTCGTATCCGCTCCTCCTGGGTCTCCTCGAGGGCCAGGAGCACCTTACCGAGGTCCTTCTTGACCGTGTCCTCACCCGTCCCCAGCTCGAGCGCGGCCTGCTTCACGAAAGCCACGCGCTGGCGCGCTGAGTAGAGGTCCAAGGTGTCCACGTGGAGGCCGTCGTCTTTGCTCGCGAGGAGGTTCACGCGGAGGCAGTCGTAGGTGAGGTTCTTCTCCAGGCCACGGATGCGGTAGCGCCGGTCGCCGAAAGTGAGTGTGACCTCGCCGCCCTTCACGTCGTGGGTGTCCGCCGGCTGCTTCGCTTCTTTAGCAGCTATAGCAGCTAAAGAAGAAACGAGCGCACCTGTCTGCGCGCGATCCGAAGTTTTGGCTGCGGGCGGCGTAGGCCCTGGAGCACTCGGCGCTTCGGGTACGGCCGACGCCACCTCCAAGGGCTGCGCTTCCGTCGCCGGCGTCGCCTCATCAGGCTCGACGGTGAAGTCACGATCGAGCACGACAGCCCTCTTGCCCTTGCCGAGCCAGGCCGCGTTCCGAAGCAGCACGCCCAGGCTCTTCTCAGCAGGCGTCACCTTGAGGGCGTACTCGTTGGCATCCATCCCTTTTGGAAAGTGGACGCGGAAGCATTCGATCGCTTCGCCGAGGAGCTTCTCGGCGAGCGCCACGGCCGCTCGCTCCCCTGCCTCGTCCCGGTCGTAGGCGATCAGCACCCGCTCCGTCCCGTGGCGCTTGAAGGCCTCTAGGTGGTCGGTGGTGAAGCCCTCGACCCCGTAGCTCGCGGTGACGTTCCGGTGGCCAGCGCACCAGAAGGTCAGCGCGTCGATCAGGGCCTCGCAGAGGATCACCGTCTTGCTCGCGCGCAGCGCTTCGGAGTTGAAGAGGCCGCGGTGCGGGCCGGGAAGATAGAGATGGAGCGGCGTCCCTTTCCTAAGCTTGGACTCGGGCGTCACCTTCCGCCCGTACATCCCAAGCACCTCGCCAGACTCCCCGAAGATCGGGACCACGAGCGAGCCGTTGAAATGCTCGTGGCCGCTCTCCCGGATGATCCCGAGCCGTTGCAAGCGGTCCCGCGCCTTCGGTCCCGGCAAGCGGTAGCCAAGGGTACGGTTCGCGAAGCCGAGCTTGAAGTACGTAATCGTTTCCGAGGAGCGGAGACCTCGGCTCTCGAGGTAGTGGAGGGCTTCAGGGCTCTGCTTGAGCGTCTCGTGGTAGTAGGCCACGACCTGGGCGAGCAGCTCGCGGTCTTCCGCTTCCGTCGAGACTGGGCTCGGAAGCACGCGCCGGCCGTGGCCGTTCACTGGCGGAATGGGCGCGTCGCTCCTCAGGATCTCGACAGCGTGCCGGAAGCTCACTTCCCTCGTCTTCATCACCCAGTCGATGACCGAGCCGCCCTGCTGACAGGCCCCCAGGCAGTGCCAGAGGTTCTTCGCGGGGGTCACGACCAGGCTCGGCCCGTTGTCCTCGTGCCAGGGGCACCGGCCCACGAGATTCAGCCCCTGGCGCTTGAGCTCCACCCCCGAGGCCTCCACCAGCCGCTCGAGGCTCACCTCCCGCTTCAGGCTCTGGATCACGTCCTCAGGGATCCGGGCCATGAAGGGCGCCTCCTTCCGAAAAAGGGTGTCAAGGGCTAGAATTGGATTCCAAAACGTTTTGATTGTCAATAGTCTTTGAAAACCCTCCCTATACTCCGCTCCATGAGGAAGGGCGCCAAGGACGCGGCAAAGGTGGTGCCGATGCCGGATGACAAGGCGTTCGGGAGACGGCTCCAGGAGATCCGTAAACGCCGGCAGATGAGCCAGGTCGAGGTCGCCCAGCGCTTGGGCATCCACCCCTCCCTCGTCTCTCAGTACGAGCGCGGCTACCTGCGCCTCCACGGAGCTCTGCTCGTAAGAATGGCCGAGGTCTTAAAGACCACTCCCGACGAAATCCTCGCCGTGAAGGAGATACGCTCGGACGCCGACGAGCACGCGATCGACAGGCGCTTCCTGCGCCGGCTAAAGAAGGTGGACAAGCTGTCTACCCACGACAAGAAGCTGCTCTTGGGTACGATCGACGCTTTCCTGTCTAAGGTTTCTTAGGCCGCACATCGTCGGCATTTATGTTCGGGGAAGCGCGCGCGGCCACTGCGCGCCTGATCCTGGCCACGACGCGGCTCCTTTCGCCGGCGGTCTTGAGGGCGTGCTCCCAAACCCGGATCACGCGCCACCCACGGTTGCGCAGCTCACGGGCATTCCGCCGATCACGAAGCCGGTTCCGCTCGATCTTGCGGACCCAGTAGATGCGGTTGACGGCCGGGAGACGGAGATGCCGCGGGCAGCTGTGCCAGAAGCACCCGTCCACGAAGACGGCCACCCGCGCCGCGGGGAAGGCGAAGTCGGGATTACCGACCAAAGGAATGTGCCTTCTCCACCCGGTGAGGCCTGCCTCACGCAGCAGCGCTACGAGCGCGCGTTCGGTGCTGATGTTGCCCCGGCCGAGGACCCGGCCCATGATCCACGACCGCTCGTGCTTCGAAAAGGTGTCGGCCACGGCAGCTCAATTCAGGAGTCTTCGCTATCTCCTGTTTCCTCACCGGCCGCTTCGACGGGAATGCGGTTCTTGAAGTCCTCGAGCCGCTGACCGGCCAGCCGCTCGAGGCGGCGCGCCTGCGTGAGGAGAGTCCGCCTCAGGCCCGGGGAGACATCGCGCTCGCTGATCACACGTGCCAGCGCCGCCACCGTGCTCGCACGACGTGCGATGCGCACATCGGGATGCTTGCGCAGCTCGTAAAGGCCCGCCGGAATGATCCGGCCACGATAAGGCTTCGGAAGCTTGATCTCCTCGGCCTTGGGAATGTCCTTCTCGTTGAGCACCGCGCCGAGCGCCGATTCCTTCAGCACCTTCTGAAACACCGTGTACTCAGCGGCCCCCAGGGTCGCCTTCGCCCGCGCGGCGTGCTCCTCGACGCCCTCCCCCTTCTGAGGCTTCTCAAGGTCGTACAAGGGATAGACCTCGATGTCAGCGACCTCGAAAGGGTCGAGGACGTTCATGGCCACCGCGTCCGTTCGCTGGTTCGTCAGATGACGTCGAATACGGACCCGCAGCTGCTCCTCGGTTTGACCCACATAGATGGGCTCGCCATCGTAGTCGTAGAAGACGTAGACCCCGCGCTTCGCGTTGCAGGGCTTCCGCCCCTGGTCATCCTCGAAATCGAGGACCTTCTGCAGCTCTTTCCGAATCGCGTCGACATCGTGGGAAACGGACTTGTAGGGGTTGGCCTTCTCTTTCGGCACGAAAGGAAGGGTATACCAGCGAAGGTCGACGGCGAAGACGTCAGGCGGCGCGGCGCTTGCGCCGCCGAGTCGCCAGCGGCAAGAGGATGTGGCGTGAGAGCCAGCGCGTTACCGGGACCGCCACCGCGTCGCCCATCGCCCTGTAACCGTCGTTATAGCTGCCCGGAAGATTGAAGGCCTCAGGCGCTCCCATGAGCCGCGCGCACTCTCTCACCGTCATCAGCCGCGTGCGCGCCTTGCCTCGCTCCACGATGACGACCGTCTGCCGGCTGCTCCCGCCCTCGGGAGTACGCAGGCATCCCGCAATTCCGTCGAAGCGCAGCTCGAGCCGCTGCTGGCGCTTCCCATCCACCGGCCGCGTGCGCTTGTAGCCGGTTCCCACGAGGAAACGGGCGGAGTTCAGCGCGGCCTCGAGCTTGTCCCGATTCAGCGGAGAGAGAAGAGCGCGCAAGGCCTCGATCCTCGCTGGCGAGTCGCACGGCGCGTCACGCTCACATAGCTCTTCGAAGCGAGGCGCGCGGTCTCGCGGAAGCGGTAGAGCCCACCATACCCACTCGCGATCGCGCACAACCGCAGCGGCGCGGACGACCCCGGAGGTGTGAAACGGCTCGGATGGACCGTGCTGGACGAAGCCCTGGAGGTCGATCTCCTCAGCCGCAGCGATCAGAAACGCGCGCGGACGGCTCTGCGGAAGGAAATGGCGCGCGTCCACCACCACAGCCCCCGCGCGGTACCCGCGCTTCCTTAGAGCTTCGTAAGCAGCCTTGAAGTGGGCGCCTTCTTCCGCCACCAGGAAACCGACGACGTTCTCGGCCACGAGGATGGGCGGCCGCTTGCCTGCGTCAGCGAGCTCGTCGAGGACCCGAATCCAGTCCCAGAAAAGACCCGATCGAGTCCCAGCCTTCATCCCCTGCATGTTCCCGGCGAGGGAGAGGTCCTGGCATGGGAAGGACGCCCACCCAAGCTGAGCCTCGGGGAGATCCGCGCCCCTCACGTCCTCTATGTTCCCGAGGAAGAAATCGGAAGCGCCGAAGTTCGCCGCATAGACGGCGGCCTTCTTCGCACAATTGTCGTTCGCCCACACGGTCCGGAAGTCCGGCTCCAGACCGACGCGCACCAAGCCGCTCCCAGCGAAGAAATCGAGAGCAGCAGGCACGCGAGGAGGGCGAGACTTATCAGCCTTTGCGAGGGGTGCGCTCATCCGCGACCTCATTCTCTCACGCGAGAACCGCCCGACGCGGCCCCCACTACCGGCCCGAAGGGTAGCTGCGGTCACGGACAGGGCAGGTCCGATCGCCAGGTCTTTCTGAGGTGCGCTCGCTTTCACGGCCGGCGCAAGCGGCTAAAGGAAGAAGCACCGGCCGCGCCCGCGAGCGATCATCGCTGAGCGTCCGGCCCCGGCGCCGATGGCTTCGCCCCCTGGCTCCACCCCACAGACGATCGCCCCGTCTAAGGGAGCGATGGAGCAGACGAGCGACGCCCTCGACTACACGCTCGCAGCTCATCGCGCCCTTAGACTGGGTGGCGCTCGATGGCTTCGTTGCCTCTCGCCTCGGCCCCCGGCGCGCCGGGGCCGGACGAACGGCCCGCGCCTACCCGGCACCGTCATGCAGCGTGCAGCCACCCGGACGTCCAGCACGCTGCCCGCCGGCGCCTCGCCGCGCCCGTCCTCGAGCGGTACGTCGAGGTCCACGTCGTGACGACCAGGACCTCGACCTCGTCGTCCATGCGCTTCGCTCCGCGCGGACAAGGGTCGCGCCAGCGGCGCTCTCCTTAGCCGCCGCCGCTGTCACGCCCCTCGATGACGCTCCCCTCGCAAGAAACGGCCGGCTCTCCTCTCCGCGGGGCGCGCGGCTGGACGCGACCGCGCACCCCGCCGCACCCGGTCCCCGATTCATTCATCCACCGACAAAGGCATCCTCGACCTCGCCCCGGGCCGCTCACCAGAAGGGCGGCCCGGGGTGAGGGCGAGGTGGCCAGCCGTAGGACGAAGGGCCTCCGTCTCTGAGCGGAGCGATGCCAGGGGCGTGACGGGCGCGACCCGCTCGCAGGCGCCTGGCGCGACACTGGCCGCGCAGCGAAGGACTCCATGACGACCGCCTCGGCGCCGCGCTCGCCATCGCCGAGGCGCTCCTGCGGTTCGTGCGGGCCGGCGGCGGCGTCCGAAAGGCCGAGGCCACAGCCAGGAGCCAGCAAGCCGGGGCGGTGCTTCCGATCAATTGCGCGTTACGTATGAGGAGCGCCGACAACGACGACGCGTGCGCGAAGGCGCACGCCTTCCTTAGCCGCGACGAGCTTGAAGCTGCGACCGGTGCGGCGCTTGCTCACCGCAGGGTGCGGGGCGCTCGCGCGGCGCCCCGCACAGGGAAACCGTCCCCTGCAAGCGCCGCATCGCCAGTCGCAGCTTTACGTAATGCGCAATTATCGCTGAAGCACCGCCCCTCACGACGACGGCGCGCGCGTAGGCGCGCGCTCTCCTCACCCCCGTGCGCCAGGAGCCAGAGCCAGAGCCGCCAGGCCGCGCCGCCGCCGGCACGCCTCAGCGAGGACCGCTGGGCTGCGTGGCGTGCGCCCGCGTGGCCGTCGCGCGCCACGCTGGCCAGCGCACCTTATGGGTCGTTCGCGGCGCGCCGCTGGGTGGGACCGGCGCTTGCAATCGGTCGGGCCAACCCAGCAATCGCCAGGCTCGCCCGGGGGCGCGCCGCGACTCAGTGACGACGGCCGTTCGGCGCGACCGCTGCGAGCATGTCGTGGGCGGTCTGCAGCGGGCGTGACGGGCGGCCGTCCTGCCAGAAGCCAGTGCGTGGCTGCCTCAAGCGCACTCAATGTGGATGCGTGACCCCACGGCCTACTGAGGCGCTCTCTTCTCCGCCAGCGCCACCGCCAGGTCGGCGTAAAGACCAGCTAATCCCCCGTCAACGTCGCCGTTCAGGTACGAATGTGCAATCTCTAATGGACTGACGTGCACCGGCCCGAGGTCGAGGACCGGGTCGCTTGCCTCCAGCCGCCACTGACCTCCAAGACCCTCCTTGATGACCCGAGCGAGGTAGTACGCGAGTCGCACCGTGAGCCACGGTCGTATGTTGGTGCTATAGCTGGCAAAGAGTTGGTCGGATTCCCAGCCGGGCGGCTCGGTCAGGTTCTCGATGTAGCGATCAAGCAAGTCAAGGCTTTCTATGCTCGCGTCAAGACGAGGTCCGAGTTGACCCCCGACGAAGCTTCGAAACTCCTCTATCGCTGGGCCCTCGTCTGCGACGAATTGGTTGAAGTCACGGTGTAGTCCCACCTGCCCCCTTGACCTACTTCCGCGGGAGATCCCTGATGTCAGGGAAGTCGCGCAGATCCAGCACGTCTACCCCTGCTGCAGTCGCCTGCGCTGCAGCACCGGCGGTGACGCCTCGAGTCCCGACGAGAACGCTCCTTGAAGCCTTCTCGGACACCAGGATCTGCGCATCCTTCCGAACCTGCTCCCGGAAGAATGACGTGTTGCTCTGTCGTCG
>Ga0315912_10006390_pt1 | contig 10555 bp, 14 predicted proteins | sample VfabasoilMG_FD_204469 | JGI IMG/M metagenome (GOLD analysis project Ga0315912, IMG submission 204469) | Garden soil microbial communities collected in Santa Monica, California, United States - V. faba soil | ecosystem: Environmental > Terrestrial > Soil > Garden | place: USA: California... | reverse complement strand
CGGCATCAACCCGGCCGCGGCGCCGATCCTCAACCGGGACATCGGCACCACCATCGCCAAGGACCTGCTGAAGACCTATCGCGGCGGCTAGAGGCAAGCGGTATCATCGCCGTGATGATCCAGATCACGGTGAATGGTGCCGCGCGCCGCCTTGAGCAAAGCCTCCCGGTCAGCCTGCTCATCGAGCAGATGGAGCTGTCCGGGAGGAAAATCGCGGTCGAGCGCAACGGCGAGATCGTTCCGCGCAGCGCGCACGCCAGCACCCTTGTGGCCGACGGCGACTGCCTGGAGATCGTGGTCGCGGTCGGCGGAGGCTGAACGTGAAAGACACCCTGGTCGTTGCGGGCAAGAGCTATTCGTCGCGGCTGCTTGTCGGTACCGGCAAGTATCGCGACTTCGCCGAGACGCGCGCCGCGGTGGAGGCCTCCGGCGCGGAGATCGTCACGGTCGCGATCCGGCGCACCAACATCGGCCAGAACGCGAACGAGCCGAGCCTGCTCGAGGCGCTGCCGCCGTCGCGCTTCACCTACCTGCCGAACACCGCGGGCTGCTACAACGCGGAGGACGCGGTGCGCACCCTGCGCCTGGCGCGCGAGCTGCTCGACGGCCACGACCTGGTCAAGCTCGAGGTGCTGGGCGACCCGCACACGCTCTACCCCAACATGCCGGAAACCCTGAAGGCCGCCGAGACGCTGGTGAAGGAAGGCTTCAAGGTCATGGTGTACTGCTCCGACGACCCGATCCAGGCGCAGATGCTGGAGAAGATCGGCTGCGTCGCGATCATGCCGCTCGCCTCGCTGATCGGCTCGGGCATGGGCATCCTCAACCCGTGGAACCTGCAGCTGGTGATCGAGAAGGCGACCGTCCCGGTGATAGTCGATGCCGGCGTCGGCACCGCCTCGGACGCGGCGATCGCGATGGAGCTGGGCTGCGACGGCGTGCTGATGAACACCGCGATCGCCGCCGCGAAGAACCCGGTGCTGATGGCGAAGGCGATGCGCAAGGCGGTCGAGGCCGGCCGCGAGGCCTTCCTCGCCGGCCGCATGCCGAAGAAGCTCTACGCCGCGACGCCCTCCTCGCCGACCGAAGGAAAGATCTCCTCGAAGGCCGCTTGAACCGGCCCATCAGAAGCTTCGTCCTGCGACAGGGCAGGACCACTCCAGCGCAGAGCCGTGCCCTAGAGGAGCTCCTTCCGAGGTACGGCATCGCTTTTTCCGACCAGAAGATCTCTTCCGCCCGCAACGCGCCGCTCGTGATCGAGATCGGCTCCGGGATGGGCGAAACCACGGCAGAGATCGCCAGCCAGCACCCGGAGGCCGATTTCGTCGCGATCGAAGTGCACGGGCCGGGCATCGGCGCCCTGCTCAACAAGATTAATGCGATGGAGCTAAAGAACCTGCGCGTGGTGCGCCACGACGCGGTCGAGGTACTCGAGCGCATGGTCGCCGACGGCTCGCTCGCTGCGCTGCACCTTTTCTTCCCCGACCCCTGGCCGAAGAAGCGCCACCACAAGCGCCGGCTGGTGCAGCCGGGGTTCGTCTCGCTGGTCGCGAGGAAATTGAGGGGCGGCGGGATCGTGCATGCCGCCACCGACTGGGCCGACTATGCGGAACAGATCGCCGCGGTTTTCTCCGCGAACGCTTCCTTCGCGAAGAGCGAAGGCGGATACGCGTCGCGGCCCACAACCAAGTTCGAGAAGCGCGGCCGCCGCCTGGGGAATCCAGTGCGCGACCTGGTGTTCGTTCGCAAGTAGGGGGAACAAGCGTGCAAACTGGAGACCCCCGTGAAAGCCTTCATCTTCGTCGTCGTTCTCGCCCTGCTCGGCTGGTGGGGATATCGCCATGGCTACCTCAAACCGGAATGGGTGCGCCTCGGCGGCTCGACCTCCGCGCCGAAGGATGGCGCCGGCGAGTCGCTCAACGACAGCCTCAACCGCGGCCTGCCGCGCATGGTAGGCACTGAGGTCAGCCTCGACCGCGCGGTAGCCAACAACGTGACGGTGACCTTCGTCTATCGCCTGCCCGACCTCGACCAGCATGCCGTGTCGCAGCGCTATGGCTCGACCATGCCGGCCGAGATGCAGAGCCTGCTGATCCGCGACCTGTGCGGCATCCGCGCCCTGCGCGAGGAAGTCCTCGCGCGCGGGCGCGAGGCTCTGCTGCAGGTCCGCGCGCAGGACGGCAGGACGATGTTCAGCGCCCAGCTGCGGCCCGGCGGCTGCTGACGGGGGCCGGCATGCACGTACCTGGAATGCAAGTCAGCGACGAAGTCATCCCGGCGCGCGCCGGCTGGAGCCGGACCCTCTCGCGCGGCCAGGTGCTGCGCATCGTCGACCTCGAGGGAAAGCAGGCGGTCGATTTCCTCTGCTACAACGCCGCCGACCCGGAAGACCGCTACGCCGCCGCCGACACGATGAAGATCAACGGCAACATCTTCATCCGCAAGGGCAGCGTGCTGTACTCGGTCAACTGCAACCCGATGTTCACGGTGGTCGACGACACCTGCGGGTTCCACGACACCATCGGCGGCTGCTGCTCCTCGGCGCTCAACCGCCGGCGCTACAACAAGCCAGACGACCCGAGCTGCCGGCAGAACTTCCTCGACCAGCTCGCGCGCTACGGCATGGGGCCGCGCGACATGGCCGCCAACCTCAACTTCTTCATGTACGTGCCGGTGGCGAAGGACGGCGCGATGGACATGGGACCAAGCATCTCGAAGCCCGGCGACTACGTCGACCTGCGCGCCGAGATGGACGTGCTGGCGGTGATCTCCAACTGCCCGCAGGTGAACAACCCGGTGAACGACTACAACCCGACGCCGGTGCGCGCGATCGTCTACCAGCCCTAGCGCGGCAGGAACAGCTCGAGAAGCTCGTTGAGGAAGCGTTGCCCCTTCGCGCTCGGGCGGATGGCCTTCAGATCTCTTTCGATCAATCCTTTTTCCTCGGCTGCCTGCAGCGGCCCTGCAATCGCGGTAAATGGGAGACCGGTTCGCTCCTGAAACAGCCCCACAGAGAATCCGCAGGGCAACCGCAGGGCATTCAGCATGAACTCGAACGGCAGCTCGGCTGCGTCGATCGTTTTCTCCTCGGCCAGCGTGCTGTCGGCCGCCAGGTACTCGCGCGGCTGCTTCATGCGCGAGTGCCGCGTGACGCGATCCGGGAAGCTGATCTTGCCGTGCGCGCCGGCGCCGATGCCGAGGTAGTCGCCGAACTCCCAGTAGTTGAGGTTGTGGCGGCAGCGATGCCCGGGCTTGGCGAACGCCGAGGTTTCATAGTTTTCGAATTTGTTTTCATTCAGCAACTCTTCGATCATGACCTGCATGTCCGCGCAGAGGTCGTGCTCCGGCAGCTGCGGCGGCTTGCTGAAGAAGACGGTGTTCGGCTCGATGGTGAGCTGGTAGGCCGACAGGTGCGGCACGCCGCTCGCCACGCCCGCCTCGATGTCGGCGCGCGCCATGCCGATGCTCTGCCCGGGCAGGCCGTACATCAGGTCGAGGTTGACGTTGTCGAACGCGGCGAGCGCGGCTTCTACCGCGCGCTTCGCTTCCTGCGCGCCGTGGATGCGGCCGAGGGCCTTCAGCATGCCGTCGTCGAAGCTCTGCACGCCGACCGAGATGCGGTTCACGCCGGCGTCGCGGAAACCGCGGAAGCGCGCCGCCTCCACCGTGCCGGGGTTGGCCTCGAGGGTGACCTCGGCGCCGGGCTCCAGCGTCAGCCGCGCCCGCACGCCGGCGAGCAGCGTGTCGATCGACTCGGGCGCGAACAGGCTCGGCGTGCCGCCGCCGATGAAGATGCTGGTCAGCCTCCTTCCCCACACCTGGGGGAGCAACTGCTCGAGGTCGCGCAGCAAGGCTTCGACATAAGCCTTCTCGGGGAGGGCACCGTTTCGTTCATGCGAGTTGAAATCGCAGTACGGGCACTTGCGCACGCACCACGGGATGTGCACGTAGAGCGCGAGCGGCGGCAGCGCCGCCAGCTTCACGGTCCCCGGGCGTTCAAGCGCGATATACATTACAGAGCAGGATCACGCAGCAATTCTAGGAGCTTGGCGAGCGCAATCCCCCGGTGGCTGATGCGGTTTTTCACCTCCGGCTCGAGCTCCGCGGCGGTTTTCTCCAGCTCCGGAACCAGAAACAGGGGGTCGTAGCCGAATCCATTGCTGCCGCGCGGCGCGCGCGCAATCTCGCCATGCCAGTGGCCCTCGGCGACCACCGGCTTGTCGTCCTCCGGATGCTCCACAAGCACCACCACGCAAACGTAGTGCGCTCGGCGGTCGTCCTTCAGAGTGGCGAGAAGCTTCATGTTGTTGCGCGCATCGCGCGTCTCGCGATCGCCTTCATGACCGGCGTAGTGGGCCGAATGCACGCCCGGCGCGCCGCCGAGCGCGTCCACGCACAGGCCCGAATCGTCGGCCAGCGCCGGCAGGCCGGACGCACGGCTCGCGTGCCGCGCCTTGGCGAGCGCATTTTCCAGGAAGGTCTCGTACGGCTCGTCCGTTTCGTCGATGCCCAGCTCGGATTGCGGGACGACCTCGATGGCGAGCGGCGCCAGCAGCGACCGGATCTCGCGGATCTTGCCCGGGTTCCCCGAGGCGAGGACGATGCGCCTCACACTGTGTATTCGGCCAGCCAGTAATACTGGAGCGCGCGGTAGTGGCAGCCGGGAAATAGCGCGCGCAGCTCGTCTTTCGAAGGAAAGTTCTTCAGCACGCGGAAGCGGCTGCCGTCGGCGAGCTCGCGCATCTGATAGGTGTTGCCGGCGGCGTCGCTCTCCACGATCGGCGTGCTGTTGCCGTCGACGTAGAGGTTGTCGAACATCACCACGCGCGCGCCCTTCTCGAGGCGCGCATGCAGCGATGCGGTGAACTCGGCCATGCGCTGGCGCGGCACATGCGACCACCAGAAGCCGGCGAACGCGGCGTCGAAGCGCCCGAGGCTCTCCGGCAGCGCGTAAGCATCCGCCCCGACGATGGTTACGTTCTTCTTGAGATACGGCTTGGCGCGCGCGATGTTCATCGGCTCCTCGGCCACGTCGGTTGCCACCACCGATGTCGCGACGTTCGCCAGCACGCTGGTCCAGTAGCCGGTGCCGCAGGCGATCTCGAGCAGGCGCGCGCCTTTCAGCAGCTCGGAGAATTTCTTCTTCAGCAGCAGCAGATCGGACTGCCGCTCCGGCTTGGCGTAGATCGCTTCGTACTCGCCGGCGCGGCGCCGGTAGTAGTCGATCAGCTCAGCCTGCTTCTCAGCCGACTCCAAGGGCTCTCTTCTGCGCGCCGATCAGCTCGGCGATGCCCTTCTGCGCCAGGCCGAGCAGCGCGTCGAGCTCCTGGCGCGAGAACGCCTCGCCCTCGGCGGTGCCCTGCACCTCGACGAAGCGCCCGGCGCCGGTCATGACCACGTTCATGTCGCAGCCGCTCGCCGAGTCCTCGGGATAGTCGAGATCGAGGATCGGCGTGCCGCCGTGCATGCCCACGGATACGGCCGCAACGAAGTCCTTTATGGGGCTCTTTGCTATGAGCTTGCGTTCAAGCAGCCAGAGGGCAGCATCATGCAGCGCCACGAAAGCGCCGGTAATGGCCGCCGTGCGCGTGCCGCCGTCGGCCTGGATCACGTCGCAGTCGATCTGGATGCTGCGCGGGCCCAGCACGGCGGTGTCGACCACCGCGCGCAGAGAGCGGCCGATGAGGCGCTGGATCTCCTGCGTGCGCCCGGACTGCTTGCCGCGCGCCGCTTCACGCTCGCCGCGGGTGTTGGTGGCGCGCGGCAGCATGCCGTACTCGGCGGTCACCCAGCCGCGGCCGCTTTCCTTGAGAAACGGCGGCACCCGCTCCTCGACGCTCGCGGTGCAGAGCACGCGCGTGTCGCCGAACTCGACCAGCACCGAGCCTTCCGGGTTGCGCGTGTAGCCCCGGGTGATGCGCACCGGGCGCAGCTCGGCCGGGCTCCTTCCGCTCGCCCTGAAGGATGTGGCGGCAGCGCTCATTTGCGTTGCGGCACGTTCTTGCGCAGCGCCGCCTTGATCTCGGCGATCGCCTTGTCGATGTCTTCGTCGGAGGTGCGCAGGAAGTCGGGGTCGGTGGCGGTGAGGTCCTGCACGTCGGTCGGCAGCTCGTAGTAGGGGAGCGTGCTCGGCCCTTCGGCCGGCGCCGGCAGCTTGAGCTCCTCGCCCCAGTTCACCGCGAGCACCGAGACATTGTCGCACTCGTCGCCGGCGCGCGCCTCGGCGAGCTCGACCAGCTCGGGGACCGCGTCCTTCAGCTCGCGCGCGAGCAGCGCGTTCAGCATCTGGCGCTGGGTGAGCGGCGCCCAGAAGCCATCGGAGCAGAGCAGCAGGATGTCGTCCTTCTCCAGCGCGGTCCTGGAGGCGACGTCGGGGCGCGGCGGCTGCACCCCGCCGAGGCACTGCAGCAGGCGGTTGCGCTCGGGGTGCGTGGTGACCGCCTCCTCGCGGATACGGCCCTCGTCGACCAGCTGCTGCACGCGGGTGTGGTCGCGCGTGCGCGCGGCGACGCGGCCCTTGCGGAACAGGTACAGCCGGCAGTCGCCGACGTGCATCCAGTGCGCCTGGCCGTCCTGCACCACGCAGGCGACGATCACCGTGCGCGGCGGCTCGGCGAAACCGCGCTTCTTCGCCTCGGCGAGGATCTGCGCATGCGCCGCCGCGACCTGCTGCGCGAGGAACTCGGCTGGGTTGGCCAGCTTCGGCTTCGCCTCCCGCTGGAAGTTCGCGCCGAAGATGTCGGCGGCCAGGTTGGCCGCCACCTCGCCGTGCAGGTGGCCGCCCATGCCGTCGGCCACCACCAGCAGCAGCGACGCGGGCGTGCGCCAGTGGCCGACGCGGTCCTGGTTGATCTTGCGCGCGCCGAGGCGGCTGTCCTGGACCAGGGCGAACTTCATCCGCGCCTCAGCATGCCGCGCATGCGGTCGAGGAGCGGCGCCTTGCCGCGGTGCTCGGGCTCCTTCTCGCCGGTGAGCGCCTTCTGCAGCGCGAACACACTCTGCGGCCGCTCCAGGTGGTCCATGCGCAGGCACCAGTCGACGGTGTCGAGCAGCGCCGCGCTGTACTTGCCCGACCAGGCGCGACGCGCCGGCACCACCAGGTCCTTCTCCAGCCGCTCGTCGGCCGGCTGCGGCGCGGCCGCGGCGAAGCAGGCGTACATCGTGGCGCCGACCGAGTAGATGTCGCTCCAGGGCCCGAGCTGCTCGCGCCGCGCGTACTGCTCGGGCGAGGCGAAGCCCGGGGTATAGGTCGGCGGCAGCGCCATGCCCTCGGCCGACAGCGCCAGGCGCGCGGCGCCGAAGTCGATCAGCAGCGGAGTGCCGTCGTTGCGGATGTAGACGTTGCCCGGCTTGATGTCGAGGTGCAGCAGCTTGTTCGAATGCACCTCGCGAAGTCCGTTGAGCAGGTGGGTGAAGGTCTTGCGGATCCAGTCCTCCTCGAGCACGCCGCGCCGGCTGCGGATGTGCTCCTGCAGCGTGCGGCCGCGCTCGTAGCGCATGACCAGGTACACCGTCTCGTTGGCGCGGAAGAAGTTGAGCACGCGCACCACGTTGGGGTGCTGCAGGCCGGCGAGCGCCTTGCCTTCCTCGAAGAAGCACTTCATGCCGTAGCGGAACTTGGCCAGGTCGGCCTCGGGCACGCTCGGATACGCCTCGCCGTTGACGCGCACCGCCAGCGTCGAGGGCAGGTATTCCTTGATCGCCACCGGCGCGTCGTTCTCGTCGTGCGCGAGGTAGACGAACGAGAAGCCGCCGGTCGCCAGCACGCGCAGGATGCGGTAGTTCTCGAGCTGGCTGCCCTCCGGCAGCGGCTGGTTGGCTTGCGATGGCATCTACCCTATGATACGCGTCCGCTAACACCCGGACCCGCGCGGAAACCGCGTCACGCATGATCCAGAGCATGACCGGCTACGCCGCCGCGTCGGCCGATTCTCCCCGCGGCGCGCTCAACCTCGAGCTGCGCTCGGTGAACTCCCGCTTCCTCGACCTGCAGTTCCGCGTCGCAGAAGAGCTGCGCGCGCTCGAGCCGCTGCTGCGCGAGGCCATCGCCGCGCGGCTCGCGCGCGGCAAGATCGACTGCCGGTTCTACCTGAGCGAGGCCGATGCGCTGCGAGCGCAGCATCTCGACCCGGCGGCGCTGGCGCGCCTGCGCGCGCTGGGCGACGAGGCGAAGAAGGCGTTCCCGGAAGCCGCCGCGCTGCGCATCGCCGACATCCTGCGCTGGCCGGGCGTCGCCGCCGAGGCGCCGGCCGACGAGGAAAAAATGCACACTGCGGTGGCCGGCCTGTGCCGGCGGGCGCTCGACGATCTGGTGGGAGCGCGCGCGCGCGAGGGCGCCAAGCTCGCGGCGATCATCCTCGAGCGCGTCGCCGCCATGCGCCGGCAGCTCGACGGCGTCAGGCCGCTGGTGCCGCAGGCGCTCGCCGCCTACCAGGAAAAGCTCGCCGAGCGACTAAGGGAGGCCATCGGCTCGGCCGACGACGAGCGCATCCGCACCGAGATCGCGCTGTTCGCCCAGAAGAGCGACGTCGACGAGGAGCTCGAGCGGCTCGGCGCCCACCTGGCGGAGATCGAGCGGGTGCTGAAGCCCGGCGATTCGCGCAGTTCTCCCGTCGGCAAGCGCCTCGACTTCATCGCGCAGGAGCTGAACCGCGAGGCCAACACCCTCGCCTCGAAGGCCGCCAGCGCGCCGATCTCCGATTGCGCCATGGAGCTGAAGCTCCTCATCGAGCAGGTCCGCGAGCAAGTCCAGAATATCGAATGAAAGGCAGACTGTTCGTCATCACGGCACCCTCAGGCGCCGGCAAAAGCTCGCTGATCCAGGCGATGCTGAAGGATGACCCCTCGCTCAGGCTGTCGGTGTCCTACACCACGCGGCCGCCGCGGCCGGGCGAGCAGAATGGCCGCGAGTACCACTTCGTCGACGAGCGCGAATTCCTGGCGATGCGCGCCCGCGGCGAGTTCCTGGAGAGCGCAGAAGTGCACGGCAACCGCTACGGCACGGCGAAGCGCGTCATCGGCGAGGCGCTCGAGCACGGCCACGACCTGCTGCTCGAGATCGACTGGCAGGGCGCGCAGCAGGTGCGCAAGCTCCACCCGGACTGCGTGGGGATTTTTATCCTGCCGCCCTCCGTGGCGGAGCTCGAGCGGCGCATGCGCGCCCGCGGCCAGGACGCCGAGGCCGTCATCCAGCGCCGGCTGGCGAACGCCCGCGACGAACTCACCCACTCCGGGGAGTTCAAATACGCTATAATTAACAAAGACTTCGAAGTCGCCAAGGGCGAGCTGTCGGAGATCATTCGAAAGGAAAGAGCAAAACCCCATGGCGCGAATCACCGTTGACGACTGCCTGAAACGCATCACCAACCGCTTCCAGCTGACGCTCGCCGCGACCTACCGCGCGCGCCAGCTCGGCGCCGGCGCGAGCCCGCTGGTCGAGCCCAACCGCGACAAGGCCACCGTCATCGCCCTGCGCGAGATCGCCTCGGGCAAGGTCGGCGCCGAAGTGCTGAAGAAGAACCCGACGCCGGCGGCCGCGCCGACGCTGTAGTTTTTCCGGTTCCACTAGGGGGGAGGAAGGAAATTGGTTAACCTTTCCCCATGGCAGCGGTACCCACTCTCGAGCAAGGCCGCTTCGGCTACCTGAAGCCGAAGGACGTGGCGCGCCTCGCCGAGGCGTACCGCTTCTCCGAGGCCGCGCACTCCGGCCAGACCCGGCAGTCGGGCGACCCGTACATCTCGCACCCGCTCGCGGTGGCCGAGATCCTCGCCGACTGGCACCTCGACGGGCAGACGCTGATGGCGGCGCTGCTGCACGACGTGACCGAGGACACCTCGGTCACCAAGGACGAGATCTCCGACACCTTTGGCAAGCCGGTCGCCGAGCTGGTCGACGGCGTCTCCAAGCTCGACAAGATCGAGTTCCAGTCGGCCGAGGTGGCGCAGGCCGAGAACTTCCGCAAGATGCTGCTGGCGATGGCGCGCGACGTGCGCATCATCCTGATCAAGCTCGCCGACCGCCTGCACAACATGCGCACGCTCGGCGCCGTCCCGCCCGCGAAGCGCCGGCGGGTGGCGCGCGAAACCATGGAGATCTACGCGCCGATCGCCAACCGCCTGGGCCTCAACACGCTGTTCCACGAGCTGCAGGAGCTCGCTTTCTCGCACCTCTACCCGCGCCGCTACGGCGTGCTCGCGAAGGCCACCGCCGCGGCGCGCGGCAACCGTCGCGAAATGATCGGCCGCACCCTGGAGGCGATGAAGAAGAAGCTGGTCGAGGCCGACATCGCCGCGACGGTGCAGGGGCGCGAGAAGCATGTCTACTCGACCTACCGCAAGATGATCGAGAAGCACCTGTCGTTTTCCGAGGTGCACGACATTTTCGGCTGCCGCGTGGTGGTGAAGGACGTATCGGCCTGCTACCTCGCACTCGGCGCGCTGCACGCCCTCTACAAGCCGATCCCGGGCAAGTTCAAGGACTACATCGCCATTCCGAAAGCCAACGGCTACCAGTCGATCCACACCGACCTGATCGGGCCGTACGGCGTACCGGTGG
>Ga0315912_10006389_pt1 | contig 10557 bp, 11 predicted proteins | sample VfabasoilMG_FD_204469 | JGI IMG/M metagenome (GOLD analysis project Ga0315912, IMG submission 204469) | Garden soil microbial communities collected in Santa Monica, California, United States - V. faba soil | ecosystem: Environmental > Terrestrial > Soil > Garden | place: USA: California... | reverse complement strand
GGCTTGTTCAAATATTTTGAGCAAGTGGTTTCGTATCGCAATCGCGGACTGAATGCTCTTCAGTTGAAATCCATTTTGCTCAACAGACTGATTCCCGAAAAAATTCGTTTGCCCGCCGACAGCTAGCACTAAATAATCGTAGGCGATCACTGAGCCATCTGTTTTGACGTAGCGTGAATTGAAGTCAACATTCGTCACTTCACCCATTTGGAAGGTGAGATTCTTTTGTTTGCGGAATATTGTCCGCAAGGGGTAGGCGATCTGTGAAGGGACGAGCCCTGCAATCGCAACTTGATACAGCAAGGGCTGAAATAAATGATAGTTATGCTTGTCGATCAGCGTGATCTTGACGGGGGCTTTTGCCAATTTGTGCGCAACTTCCATGCCGCCGAAGCCAGCACCGACGATAACGATATGGGGGAGAGTTTTTGTGTTCATATTTTCTCTATTTCTTTGATGCTTTCTATTTGTGAAATATTACACAAATATTATAACTAATTTGGTCTGATTTGTAAAGTTCCCCCTCCAGAATCAAAAAGGCGACAGAACAAGCTGTCGCCTTGATAAAGGTTCTTGAACAGAAACAAGTATCGGCTGAGAATGAAGCGGCAAGCGTCTAGCGGAGCAAATCTCTGAAGAAGCCAGTCAAAAATTGACTGCCCTGCATTGCCAGATTCCAATCTACCCTCAAAATAAAAACGGATATTAATTGTACGATGAGGAAGAAAAAACCACTGACGATGGGAATGTACCAAAAGACAAGGAGTAATATCAAAAAGCCATAACCGCGGATCCGCTCCATTTGCATTTGGATGGGTGGGCTGAGGAAAGGACCAATGACACCATAACCATCCAAGCCGGGAACTGGGATAAGGTTGAAAAGGATCGCCCAAATTTGCAGAACGAGGAGAAAAGATAGACCAGGCCAGATGGATGCTGTAGAAACTGGCAGTACTTGTAACAGAATGGCAAGCACGATCGCCACTACTCCATTTGCTGCAGGGCCCGCCAATGACATGCCGCTCAGCCAGTAGCGATTACGAATGCGCCAGGTTTCGATATATACTGCGCCGCCGGGTAAACCGATGCCGCCCATTAAGAGAATAAGTAATGGCAGGATGATCGAAAGAAAGGGGTGCGTGTATTTGAGGGGATTGAAGGTGAGATAACCTTTTTCTTTCACTGTGTAATCGCCGCCGTAATAGGCGACGAGGGCATGTGAGAACTCATGCAGGCAGAGTGAAAAGATCCAGCCGAAGAAGATGATGACAAAGTTCATTCTGAATATCCTTTGGGGTGCCATTTATGCCATGCCCAGGCGCTGGTGATAATTTCGTGAAGATTATCATGTTTAGGCTTCCAGCCAAGTTCACGTTTTATTTTTTCAGAGGATGCAACTAAACGGGCAGAATCGCCAGCACGGCGCGGAAGCTCTTTGGCAGGGATGGAATGTCCTGTAACCTGACGTGCGGTTTCGATTACTTCGCGGACCGAGTATCCGGTTCCGCTGCCGAGGTTGTAGATTAATTGCTCGCGTTCTTTGAGTGCGTCTAGCGCAAGTAAATGTGCAGAGACTAAATCCGCAATATGAATGTAGTCTCGAATGCAAGTGCCATCGGAAGTTGGATAATCAGTGCCGTAAATGCCAATTGAGTCAAGCGCACCTTGTGCCACACGCAATACCAACGGAATCAAGGGTGATTCGGGTTGATGAGCTTCTCCGCGCCCGGGCAATGCGCCACAAGCGTTGAAATAACGCAACGCGGAATAATGCAAGCCATGAATTCGACGATACCACTCGAGCGCTTGTTCGGTCATTAATTTGGTATGACCATATACGTTAGTGGGACCCAATGTCGATTCTTCAGTTAGCGGCTCTTCACTCGATTGGAAAACTGCGGCAGTGGATGAAAATACGAAACGTTTCACACCAGCGCGGACAGCATTTTCGATTAACCCAAGCGAATTGGTGAAGTTGTTTTGAAAGAAACGCCCGGGATCTTTCATACTGTCACCGGCTTCGATGAATGCCGCGAAGTGCATGATCGCGTCAAATTTTTCACGGGTGAGGGTTTCGATCAGAGCGTGGCTGTCTGACAGGTCGGCTTGTACCAGAGTCGCATCATTGGGCACGGCTTGCTTGTGACCCGTGACCAGCGAATCATATACAGTGACAGCATGCCCGGCTTTGATTAATGCTTCGGCTGTAGCTGAACCAATGTAACCTGCTCCACCTGTGACCAGAATATTCATGGATAGCTCCTGTGAATGGCAGGATTATACATTATGGTTCGTTCCACTGACTGGCATACCAGCCGATATATTCAGCCACATGGGCGCTCCAATATTCTTCGGTGTGCGCGCCGTTATAAAGATGCCATTCGTGAGGGATGCCTTTTTGGGTGAACATAGACTCTACGCTTAACGCCATGTCAAATTCTGGGTCATTGTCCCCAACATCCATGAAAATGGTTGGGTAAGCTGATGATGGAATTTCTTTGAGCCAGTTCTCGATTCGTGAGCCATCTCCCTGAAACACTGCAAGAGAATGTAAGCCGATGACGCTGAACAAATCCCAGTGAGTGAGTCCCAGTTGTAGCGCCCAACCTGAACCACGAGATAAACCGCCGATAGCGCGATGATTTCGATTTGCGAGGGTGCGATATGTTTCGTCGATGAATGGAATGAGGTGATTGACGAGCCGATCACCGAAGCCGGGGCCTGCTTCGAGGTTCCAGAAACGGTCATCTGGGAAGACAAGAATGAACGGCTGTGATTCGCCAGAGAGGCTGATCTGGTCTAGTGCATCGACTGCACCGAGTCGAATCCATTGATCGGCGGTGTAGGTTTGCCCGTGCAGAAGGTAGAGGACGGGGTAACGCTTGTCCGCTTGGGTGTTGTAGCAAGATGGCAGGTAGATCAGATATTCCTGAGGCGGATTGGTTGATTCGAGTTTGCCTGATTCAACGTGCCCTGCTTGTTTGGCACAAGTAGAGCCCTCTGTGGGTGTTGGAGCAACTATTGTCGATATTGACGTAGGAATAATATTTTGAGTAGGAGTGGGTGAATAAGGTGTAGGGGAAGGTAAAGGCTGATTAGATGGTGCACAGGCTGTGATGAATGTGAGCAGCGCTATGAGCCGGGTTGTCCATTTTGTAACTTGACGGGTACTCATCCCTCGCATTATACTCACCCCGCTTTAATCGGGGCGTGGCGCAGTCCGGCTAGCGCGCTTGCTTTGGGAGCAAGAGGTCGCAGGTTCGAATCCTGTCGCCCCGACAATCATATGACCCTAAAGGTTCACAAACCTTTAGGGTCTCTTTAATGTTTAATGCTAAAATACACGCGGAGATAATGTATGGCAAAAAAGTTTGATGGTGTCATTGAAGCAGTTCGTTATAAAAATGGGCACATCGTAACCGTGCGTGCTTATGAACGGCGTGGTACGGCATTTTCTGACCGTGTGCTGATCGATCGTAAAGAATTGCTGGAGCGCCTCAAAAATGGCAAACAATTTGTGATTGGTGCCCGCAAGGAATTTTGGGCGGGTACTTTTGAAGAGGCAAAAACTGTTCAAGTTGTTGTGCGTGACGGGAAGGAATTCATTGCCACCCGCGCTGAAGCTGAACACGATGAATTAGAGTCCGCGCCTGTTTTTTAGGTTTCCATGAAGATTGTAGATAAAACACCGCTGCTTGATGAAAAAGGCAACCTTGGATTCGTCCAACGTATACAAGGGATGCTTCAATTTGGATTCAGCTGGCCCAATGAGCTTCAAGCTCAAAATGCCATTGTTAAGTATTTTGAGCGCCAACTGGAAAAAGGTTATACACTGATCCGGAATATACCCCTTGGCGCTAGTGGGATTATAGTTCCCATCATTCTATTGGGACCGACCGGGATTTATGTTATTGAAGTGACCTCTGTGAAGGGGCGTTATGAAGCTAAAGGCGATGCGTGGAATATAGAGTCTGGCAATCAATACAAACCAGCCCCGGTCAATCTCATTCAGCGTACCACGCGCATGGCACGTGCTTTGCAGGCTTATATTGAAAGACAAGGCGTCAAGCTCCAGGTTGCGATTGAACCTGTCTTGATCGCGGGCGACCCCGGACTGCACATTGAGTCGGTGAGACCCGCCATCAAAGTGATGATGATCGATGGCATTAAGTCATTCGTCAATGGTTTGGTCACCGGCAAGCCGGTATTACGCGCTGATTTTGTGATCGATTATACGGAGCGCATTTTGAACCCGCGTGCAAAGCAAGAGATGCCGCCCTCGGAACCTGAGCCAGAACCAGAACCTGAATCGTCTTCTGCTGGTTGGGAACAGAATTGGTTTGATGAGCCTGCTCAACAAAAACAACCCGAAGTATCACGAGCACGTGCCATTTTTGATGCTTCTACAGATGAAAAGCCATTTGATCCTGATGATTTTGAGTTTGCCCTGGCTGAAGGTGAATCTGCACCAGCCCGCCCTCCCAAGCCTGTGTCAAGTTCAGTAAAATCTGTTGGACAAGTTAATACACCAAAACAACAACGTATTCTGGGAATGACACCCGGTCAACTGGCGGTTATTGTAGCGCTGGGGTTGGCGCTGCTTTGTGTTCTGGCAGCATTGGTATACGTTTTTACAACGCTCTAAAATATTTTGAATCCTTTCCTTTCCATTATCATCCCGGCACATAATGAGGAGAATCGCCTGCCCGATACACTGGAGCAGGTCTTTGCTTTTTTAGCAAAGCAACCCTTTACGTCTGAAGTGATCGTTGTTGAAAATGGGAGCAGTGATAAAACATTTGAAATTGCCCAGAGTTTTATTGAAAAGCACTCCAGCTTGCAAGTGATTCAAAGTGAACGTGGCAAAGGGGCAGCTGTTAAACGTGGGATGCTGGTAGCTCGGGGTGAATATCGCTTTATGTGTGACGCCGATCTTTCGATGCCGATCGAAGAGGTCACTAAATTCATTCCGCCAGCGATACAGGCTTTCGATATCGTCATTGCCTCGCGCGAAGCCAAAGGTTCAGTTCGTTATAACGAGCCACCTTATCGTCATTTGGGCGGGCGCGCAATTAACCTTCTGATTCAACTTTTTATTCTGCCCGGGCTCAACGATACACAATGTGGCTTCAAATGCTTCAAAGCCAATGTGGCTGAGGATATTTTCAAATTACAAACTTTGAACGGTTGGTCGTTCGATATTGAATTGCTGTATATCGCTCGCCGTCATAAATACACCCTGCAAGAGATTCCAATCGACTGGATCCATCATCCTGAAACAAAGGTGAGTGCGGTCCGTGACGCGATTCGCATGATACAGGATATCTTCCGCATCCATGCCAACGCACGCCGGGGCATTTACGATGGCGCGCGTTGATCCCCACATAAAATTTGAAACTGAACTCTGGAAAAGCGGCTTATGCTATATTGCCGGATTGGATGAAGCCGGACGTGGTGCCCTGGCAGGGCCTGTTGCAGTTGGAGCGGTGATCCTGCCAAACGACCAAACGCTTCTCGCCTCGACTTTGAGCGGGGCGCGTGATTCCAAGCAGATGACTCCCCGTCAGCGTGAGCGGCTTGCGATACAGATCAAGGAAATCGCTTTGAATTGGAGTGTGGGCTTTGCTGATGCTAATGAGATCGATTCTTATGGCATCGTCCTCGCTACACAGTTAGCCGCTATGCGTGCTTTGCAACAGTTTGCTTTGGTCCCAGAATATTTATTAACCGACTTTCGACTCGACCTTCCGCAATTGGATATTTCGCAGACATCGCTTGTCAAAGGAGATGCACTTTGTCTAAGTATTGCCTGTGCCTCTATTTTGGCAAAGACCGAACGGGATACCCTAATGAAAAACCTGGATTTAAAACATCCAGGCTACGGGTTGGCAAAACATAAAGGCTACGGCACCCAAGCCCATCGGTCCGCTTTGAAGCGGTTGGGATATTCATCCAACCATAGGAAATCGTTTACAGTGAAATAAAAATCGCAGTCTGTTTTCGACTGCGGTTTTTATTTGTTTATTCAGCACTTTTCATTACATTTTTTGAAAGTTGTTTCTCGCGCCATAACGAGGCGACGATGGCAATGGTCAGAATACTAAAGACCACGCCTAAGGAAGCACCGATCGGAATGGCATAAAATTTTTCGATCAACATTTTGATACCCACGAAGATCAGAATGATCGAAAGCCCAGCTGATAGATAATGGAATTTTTCGACCACATTTGCCAACAAAAAGTATAGTGCACGCAAACCTAGAATCGCACATACATTGGACGTATACACAATGAACGAATCAGTAGTCACCGCAAAGATCGCTGGGATTGAATCGACGGCGAACAGCAAGTCAGTACTTTCTACAAATAAGACCACTAGGAAGAGCGGGGTTGCCATCCATTTCCCAGCGTCTTTCACAAAGAACTGACTGCCTTGATAGCCGTCTGTGATCGGTAAAAACCTGCGCGCCATTTTCACCAACGGGTTTTTCTCTGGCTCTACTTTGATGTTATCGTGTGAGAACATGCGAATACCTGTGTATACTAGGAACGCACCGAAAACATAAATGATCCAGTGAAATTCTTCGATCAAGGCCGCGCCAACCGCGATCAACACACCGCGCATGACCAAGGCTCCGATGATGCCCCAAAAGAGCACGCGATGTTGATATGCCGCAGGCACCGCGAAAAAGCTAAAGATTAACACGAATACGAAAATGTTATCAACGCTGAGCGATTTCTCAATGATGTAGCCAGTAAAGAACGCCAGTGCTGCTTCGCTGTTAGTATAGTGACTGTTAGGCACCATCTGATCCCAGAAAAAGTAGATCGAGGCATTGAACAACAGCGACATGGCGATCCACACCACGCTCCAGATGACAGCTTCTCGAATGGAAACTGCATGTGACTTGCGGTGAAACACTCCCAGATCCAGTGCCAACATAAATAGCACAAACAAATTAAATCCCACCCATAACCAAATTGAAACTTCCATAGATTAAATCTCCTATATGGTGGGTAGTCTGTTATTAATAAAAAAACAAGACCACCACATGTAAATATGATGGTCTTGCCAACGCTTGAGTGCGCATGGGTTGCCGATGGCCTTTTTAAGCCAATGGTATGACGACAATCCACTGACGCCTTCGCTAACGCGAGATTTTTGAATTAGGCGCCACGGCTACTCCCCAGTAGAGTTTCAGTGTAATCTACGGGTAGGGGCATGTCAAGTTTTAGGTCATTCCGTTTTTGCAAGTTTTGCTGGCTTGAATCCGTTCAACATCCATTGCCAGAGCGCCCTCAACGGCATAAATACCCAGTCGATTAATTCATTCAATAAACCAATGCCCTGCGACAGCCACGCCAAAATAAACCCAAAGCGTTGCAGGAACCGGCTGTGAGCATAGATCAATGCACCTAGAATGATCGCCATCGAGATGCCGAAACGGGTGAAATCTGAGATTTCCACACCCCAGACCTGCTCAATAATTAATTGAATGCCAATATTTAACACCAGGATGTATGCAGCAGGTTTGAGCACGGGTTCACGTTCCACAGCGTAGCTGAATAACCCAGCTGCAAAACGCATGGTGAGAATGCCAATTGCTACACCCACCATCACCACCCAGATCTCATTTGATAACGAAACAGCCGCGATCACATTATCAATGCTAAAGATTAGATCCATAAGTTCAACCGTCAACACTACAGACCAAAAAGATGTAACGCGCAAAGCGCGTTGTTTTTCTTCTGCGGTCTCTTTACCAGGAGTTGTATCGCCCAATTCGCTGAATGCCAAATGGATTAAATAGGCCGCGCCGACAATGCGAATCCATGCATTGTGAATCAGAAAACTTGTAATAAACAGCATGGCGCCGCGTCCCACATAGGCACCCAACAAACCCACTCGTAAAGCTGCAATGCGTTGATTGCCCAAAATGCCATTGACCCGCTCTCCAAAACCTCTGAGCGCATCGGGCCACGGGATGGCTTCATTATCTGGTAGTGTGCTGACCAAAGCTCCCAGAACGGCTGCATTATCGATCGATAAAATACCCTCTAAAAAGACCAGTTGCAGAACGATCAAAATCACTGAACCGTAGAAATCCATATTTGTTTCTTGTCCTCTTCGTTGGCTGAAAAAAATCGAATGGCAATCGACAGCAAGACGATTGCCATTCGAAAATTATAGTACGAGTGCGAATATATTAACCTTCCAGATTATTCAGGTTCGATCCGTGTGCCGGGAGGAATAACCATATCCTTGGCGATCACCACGATCCCATCTCGCACAAAATAGAGTTCGTGGTCAATATCTTTATCCTTCGGGAACGTGCGGATCACTACACCATCCCCAATTTGAACATTCTTATCAAGGATTGCTGACTCGATATGACAGTTCTTCCCAATACCCAAAGGGATCTCGCGGCTTTTCTTGGGCTCATAATAATCGGCGCCCATCACAATACTATCTTTGATGACACTTCCTTCTGAAACCTTTCCTCGAATCCCGATGATCGAGTGTGTGATCTCCGCCTTGCGAATCTGGGAGCCCTCGGCGATCAACACATCCTGAAGTTTGCTATCTTCCACCAGCGAGCCAGGTAGAAAGCGCGCATGAGTATAGATCGGCGCTTTCGGGTCATAAAAATTAAACGGTGGATTCTGGCTTGTTAACTTCAAGTTCGTTTCATAGAACGAGCGGATCGTCCCAATATCTTCCCAATAGCCATCGAAGTTAAAGCCAACCACCTTGAGCGATTGAATTGCCTCTGGAATAATATCGCCGCCAAAATCATCGTGATCAGGAAATCTCGTGAGCAGGTCCACCAATATAGAAGTCTTGAATACATAAATGCCCATCGAACCCAAAAATGGACGTTCTTCATCGTGCGGGCGGCTAACAAAATTTCTTTGGACTTCTGGATCTTTGGGCTTCTCAACAAACGCTGAGATGATGCCATCTGACTCCACTTTCAGGATCCCAAAGCGCGACGCTTCGCCTCTTACTACGGGTTGAACGGCTACCGTTATATCAGCCTGTTTCTCCCAGTGATATTGAGCCATCTCGCGATAATCCATGCGATAGAGATGATCGCCCGCCAGAATCAGCACATATTCTGCGCCTGTGGCTTGGATCTCAAACAACTGCTTGCGGACGGCATCGGCCGTGCCTTGATACCAGTCGGCACTTTCGGGCGTTTGTTCGGCGGCGAGGATCTCCACCCAGCCGGTGTGGAACACATCAAAGTTATAAGCTTGGGAAATGTGGCGGTGCAGCGAAACAGAATTGAACTGAGTCAGAATCGCAACGCGGAAAATCCCCGAATTGATGCAGTTGCTGATGGGAATGTCGATCAAACGATATTTCCCCGCAATGGGTACAGCTGGTTTCGAGCGCATGGCAGTCAACGGATGCAAGCGCGAGCCACGTCCACCTCCCATGATAATACCCAAGACATCGTTCATTGACGGCATGCTGAACCTCCAAGTGAATGGGATGTGCCAGATTGTGGCTAGGGCTATTATCTCTTAAAACCAAAAAGTTGGCGGAGTTTTGTGAACAGGAAAACGAACGGATAAGCCAGCAGGATCAACGCATCGATTAGCGCGAAGATTACGTAAAGTTTCATTTTGTACCTCCATACAAGACATGTTATGGAAGAATACGGTGTTTTTATTCTACAGTTGCAAAATACGAAAGTCAACAAGCTTGGGAATGGTCTAATGAAAGTCTTATAAAAACCAAATCGGACTCCATCTATGGAGTCCGTTTTGGTTAAAATACCCTTAAGGTATAATCCCGTGTGCCGAAGGAGGGAATCGAACCCTCATTCCCGGAGGGAACACGATTTTGAGTCGTGCGCGTCTGCCTATTCCGCCACTTCGGCTCGTTAGCGCCCCAAAGTATACCACTCTCAAGACGAAGGTCAAGTAACGCGGATTGGCAATCCGCGCTATAAAACAAGGAAAACATGAAACTCGGAATTATCGGATTACCTCAATCAGGCAAGACCACTATCTTCAATGCGCTCACCCGCGGCAATACACCGACTACTGCATCCGCAGGGCGGATCGAAGTTCATAACGCCGTTGTGGATGTCCCTGACCCGCGTGTGACCAAGCTCTCAGCGATGTTCAACCCGAAGAAAACAATCTATGCCAAAGTAACCTATGCGGATATTGCAGGGCTGGAAACTGGTTCCGCCAAAAGTGGCATTTCTGGTCAGCTCTTGAACCAGCTCTCGCAAATGGACGGTTTCATTTTGGTGGTACGTGCGTTTGAAAATGATTCAGTCATGCATCCCAGCGGCAGTGTCGATGCGAAGCGCGATGTTGAGTCGATGCTGAGCGAATTATTGCTCAATGACTTGATCGCCGTCGAACGTAAGTTGGAACGTCTTGTTGACGAACGCAAAAAAGGCGGAACCGATAAAGCCTTGAACGAAAAGCATACGATCTTATTCACACGCTTGAACGAAGCTTTGAATAATAGTGTGCCTCTTCGAAAATTGGAATATAGCCAGGAAGAGCTCAAGGAACTTGCGTCTTATGGATT
>Ga0315912_10006388_pt1 | contig 10557 bp, 11 predicted proteins | sample VfabasoilMG_FD_204469 | JGI IMG/M metagenome (GOLD analysis project Ga0315912, IMG submission 204469) | Garden soil microbial communities collected in Santa Monica, California, United States - V. faba soil | ecosystem: Environmental > Terrestrial > Soil > Garden | place: USA: California... | reverse complement strand
CGCCGTTGCCTGGGGCCAGCCGGTGGTCGTCGACAACCGGCCGGGCGCCGGCGCCAATATCGGGGCTGCCGAGGTCGCGCGCGCCGCGCCCGACGGTTACACGCTGCTCATCGGCAGCAACGGGCCGATCGCCATCAACAAGGCGCTCTACGCGAACCTGCCGTTCGACCCGGACAAGGATCTGAAGCCGCTCTCGCTGCTCGCCGCTGCGCCACAGATCCTCGCCGTGCATCCTTCCGTGCCGGCGAGCGACCTGAAGCAGTTCGTGGAGTATTTGCGCGCCAATCCCGACAAGCTCTCGTACGGCTCGGTCGGATCGGGGAGCGCTTCGCACCTGACGATGGAGCTGTTCAAGTCGCAGGCGCGCGTCTCCCTGGTGCACGTGCCCTACAAGGGCTTCCCACCGGTTGTGACGGACCTGCTCTCCGGACAGCTGCAGGCGACGTTCGCGATCGTCCCGGCCGTGCTGCCACAGATCCGCGCCGGCAAGCTCAAGGGGCTCGCCGTGACGAGCGAGAAGCGCACTGCGCTCGCGCCCGACATCGCCACGGTTTCGGAGCAGGGATTTCCGCAATTCGATGCCACCGCGTGGCAAGGTCTATTGAGCCCTGCGGGGATACCGCCGGACGCCGCGGCGACCATTGCGAGGGAAACCCAGAAGGCGATGCGCCTGCCCGAGGTGCGAGAGTCGCTGGGAAAGCAGGGCTTCGAGGTGATCGGCAGCACGCCGCAGGAGTTCGAGGCCTTCATCCGCGCCGAGCGCGAGAAATGGACGAAGGTCGTCCGGGACACCGGCGCTAGGGCAGAGTAAAGAGCTCCTGGCTGCCTTCGACGTCCTTCAGCTCGTGGCGGCCGAGCGAGGCGAGCTTGCCCTCGTACGCCCGGGCGAACGCGCTGGAGACGACGACCACCTTGCCGAGCGCCTTGCACATGCTCTCGACGCGCGCGGCTTCGTTCGCCGAGCCGCCGATGACGGTGAACTCCAGCCGCTCGCGCACGCCGATGTTGCCGTAGGTCACTTCCCCGAGATGCAGGCCGATGCCGAACCTGATCGGCGTCTCGCCGGGATGGGCGCGGTTGGTCTCGTCGACGCACTGGCAGGCGAACCTGGCCGCCTCGATCGCTCGCCGGCACGCCTCCGCGGGATCGGCGGCCGAAGTCCAGTGCCCGGCGCTCGCGCCGGCGATCGGGAAGATGGCGAGCACCGCGTCGCCGATGAAGCGCAGCACTTCCCCGCCCTGCTTGATGACCGCGCCGGCGAGGCAATCGAAGTAGCGATTGAGCATCGTCAGGTAGGCGTCCTTCGCCATCGACTTGGAGAGCATGGTCGAGCCGCGCAGGTCCGAGAACCAGATGACGCTGTGGATATGCTCTCCGTCGCCGTGCTTCACCTGCCCGGCGAGCACGCGGTCGCCGGTGTGGTGGCCGAGATAGGTCTTGAGCAGCGTCATCGCCGTGCGCCGCTGCGCGAACACCTCGAAGAAGCGCGCCAGCCCGGGCAGCACCTCGAAGACGCGCCCGAGGTGGTCGGTGGAGAAGCCGCCGGGCGCGAACGAGGTCATCGACATGACGTTCATCTGGCCGTCGGAGAAACGAAACGGCATGGCGACGTAGTCGGTGGCGTTCTCGGCCTTCAGGTCGCGCACCACCGGAAAGTCGAGCTTCGCGTCGGCGCGCTCGATGTGGCGGCGCACGCCGCCCGCGCCGCGCAGGATGAGCGCGAACGGGCTGTCCTTGAAGCGCGGCGTGTGCAGGATGTCGTGGGGCTCGTGGATGGTCCTCGCACCGGCGTCTTCGCGCCACACCAGCACCGTGGCGAACACCTGCGGATGCAGCGCCGGGATGATGATGGTCATGCGCGAAACCGGCACGCCCGCCTTCTGCAGGCAGCGGCAGAACTGGTCCATCAGTAGTTCCTCGCTGCCGATCTTCCAGGCTTCGGAGAGCAGCCAGCCGGCAATGCTGTTGGCGTGCATGCTCGGCGCGGTCTCGAGGTGCGGCGCCTCGTCCTCGCCGTCGTAGATCGCGCCGACGCGCGTCGGGTAGAAGGCGAGGTGCTCGCGGATCGGCACGGCGTCGTCGTACGGGTCGTCGTAGGACCAGGCGGCATTCTCGGAGCGCTCGCCGCCCACCTTCAGCGTCCAGTAGCTCGCGTCGCCCTTGAACGGGCAATGCGTCGTGTGCGCGGTCTTCTCGAACAGCTCGAACCGCACGTCCGCCCGCGGGAAATAGAACACCGGCGAATGCCGCGTCTCGTGCAGCACCAGCACGCGCGACGAATCCGCGACCGCCGCGCCGTTGAACTCGACCCGCGCGCGGCGCCGATTCTTCTCGAAGCGGATCTCGTAGCCCTGCTCTTGCCTTCCCTTCATCGGTCGATGACCTATCGGTAAAGAAGCGCGCCCTCGCGTTCGTCGCGCCAGGCCGCCTCGTCCTTACGCGCTTCGGCGTCGAGGTCGCCGGGCCGGGCGCTTGCGTCGTCCACCCATTGCCGCAGCCGCTCGCCGCCGCTGATGACGTCGATCGCCGCCCTGCCCTGCTCGTACTCGTAGGCGAAGTCGCGCCACAGCGGGTACTCGGGGCGCAGCGTGCGCAGCGCCTTGAAGGCGAGCGCCATCAGCCGCCAGGGGCGGAACAGCGCGTGATCGTAAGCCGCGTCCTCGACATGGATCTGCAGCCCGCTGCAGAGCTTTCCGACGTGCTTGTGGAAAGTCGGCTCGAACCAGCAGGGGCGCAGGCGGCAGCCGCGCAGCCATTCGCCGGCGAGCGCGGCCATCTTTTGCAACAGCTGATCGCCATCCAGGTCCGGCGCGCCGAACAGCTCCAGCGGGCGGGTCGTGCCGCGCCCTTCCGAAAGCGTCGTCCCCTCGAGCATCACCGTGCCGGGATAGCAGCGGGCCATCCAGAGGTTCGGTGCATTCGGGCTCGGGTTGACCCAGGTGCGCTCGCCGAGCGGCCAGCCGAAGCCCGGCGCCTTCCCCGGCTGCCAGCCTTCCATCGTCACGACCTCGAGGCCGACGTCGATCTTCAGCGTTTTCACGAACCAGCGGGCGAGCTCACCGAGCGTCAACCCGTGGCGCATCGGCAGCGCTCCCGCGCCGACGAAGCTCTCCCAACCCGGACGCAGGCGCAGCCCCTCGACCTCGCGGCCGGCGGGATTCGGCCGGTCGAGGACCCAGACGCTCTTGCCGTGCCGCGCGGCCTCCTCGAGCACGTAGCGCAGCGTCGTGACGAATGTGTACACGCGGCAGCCGACGTCCTGCAGGTCGACCAGCAGCACATCGAACGCTTCCATCATCCGTTCTGTCGGACGGCGGACTTTTCCGTACAGGCTGTAGACCGGGATATCGTGCGCCGCGTCGGTGAAGTCGGCCGACTCGATCATGTTGTCCTGCTTGTCGCCGCGCAGGCCGTGCTGCGGCCCGAATGCGGCGCTCAGCTTGATCTCCGGCAGCGCGGCGAGGGCGTCGAGCGAGTGCACCAGCTCGCGCGTCACCGATGCCGGGTGCGCGAGCAGCGCGACGCGCTTGCCCGCGAGCCGTTCGCGCAGCGCGCGGTCCTCGATCAGGCGGTCGATGCCGAACTTCATGCCAGCTCCAGGGCAAAGGCGCGCCGCTGGTGGAAGTCGGGCTTGCCCGCCGGATGCCGGAGCGCCCAATAGGAAAGCGTGCCGCCCTTCTCCTCGATCACGGCCGACAGGCCCAGTCTCAAGCGGCCCTTTGCCGCGATTCTCGCGTCGAGCTTCAGCATGCCGCCCGATCGCCGGATGCGAATTCGCGGAGCAGGCGGGTCGTCATTTCCTCTCAGACGATATTTCTTGAACGCATAGCCCGCCCACTCACCTGACGGCGCGAAGTTGTACTCGCGATAGGCCGGCGATCCCTTGCGGGCGATGAACACCTCGAAGCAGGTGTGCCGCCAGAGACGGTGCACGACGCGGCGCTGCCGGGGACCTGGAATGCGCACACGGTGGAGATCACCGGTCATCACGAAGGTCGCCGCAAGGCTACCGGGCATCCTGCGTACCCGCGCCTTGACGCTCAGGTTCGCGCTGCTGCGAGACCGTGGATGGCGCCTTAGGATCAGCCCCAGATGAGCCAGAAGCCGGCGCCGAACAGGACCGGCAGAACGAAGGCGAAACGCGCGATGGTCTTGATGCGCAGCCGCGCGACTTCGTCGAGCTCGGGCTTGCGGTGCAATTTCACGGCGCGCTCCTTGGCGTCCCTGCTGAGCATCAGGTACTCGAGCGCCACCAGAACGATGCCGACCACCCCGCCGAGGATTGCACCTTTGATTGCCTCATCCATAGATCGCTCTAGCCTAGCACAAGCTACAAAGCCACGATCTCCACCCAGTTGCCGCCCTTGCCGCCGGGAAACTGCCGCGCGGCGCCGAGCGAACCGTCGGCGTTGACGGCGTGCACCGAGACGGTGGTCGATTTCTCGCCGCTCGAGACGAGGAATTTTCCCTGCGGATCGATGGCGAAGCCGCGCGGCTGCTTCTCGGTCGGTGTCGCCCCGAGCCAGGCGAGCTTGCCGCTCGCCGCCTCCACCTTGAAAGCGCAGAGGGAGCTGCTGGTGCGCTCCGAGGTGTAGAGAAACCGCCCGTCGGGGGTGAGGTGGATGTCGGCGGCCCAGACGTCCTTGTCGCGCTCGCGCGGCGGTGCGTCCGGACCGCGCGGCGCGCCGCCGCGCAGGCTGGTCACCATCGGCGTGGTCGAAATCTCCGTGAGGATGCCGTCCTTCAGCGAGAAGGTCGTCACGCTTCCCTGCAGCTCGCTCAGCACATAAAGGAAGCGGTTGTCCCCCGAGAAAGCCAGGTGCCGCGGCCCGGTTCCCGCCTTCATCTGCACCGGCTTGCCCGGACGCAGCATCCCGGACTCGATGGCGAAGGGGAAGATCTGATCGGTGCCCAGGCACGGGACGAAGACGAACCGGTTCGACCGGTCGGCGAGGACGGCGTGGGCGTTGCGTCCCACCGGGATGACCTGCCGGGGTTCGGCCGCCACCCGGCCATCGGCTGCCACCTCGTTCACGCTCACCAGGTGAGCGCCGTATGACGCCCCGAACAGGAGCCTGCCCGTCCCGTCGAGGGACAGGTAGGGGAAGCTTTCCGCCAGGGGCGATGCCGAATGGGGGGTCAGCGCCCCGGAAGCGGGATCGATAGCGAAAACATGCACCGAGAAGGGCTTGGAGCGCACCGCAGCATAGAGGCGGCGCCGGTCCGGGCTGACCGCGAGGGGCGCGACCGATGCCGCCGCCTTCACCCTCCCCCCGGGAACGAGCGCCCCTCCGTTGAGGCGGTAAGTCACGATCTCGCCGTCCTCGGCGTTGGCGACGTATACGACTATCGGCATGAACCCTCCGTCGGGCGGGAAAAGTAGCAGCGCGAGAAGTAGTTAACAACCCGTAAACCGCTGTTCTGCAGTAGGCTGTCGATGCGGGATGGAGAAGCGAGGGGGCGGGGGGTCATGAGAGTCAATACAACGCTGGTCATCAACCCGAAAGGCGGTTCGGGGAAGACCACCGTTGCCACGAATCTGGCGAGCTACTTCGCGTCAAAGGGCGTCGCCACCACCCTCCTCGATTACGACCCGCAGGGTTCGAGCCTCAACTGGCTGCGCACGCGGCCCCTCCAGGCAGCGAAGATCCACGGCGCCAATGGCGCGCCGCAGAAAACCGGCCTGCGCACGGTGCAGATGCACGTGCCGGCCAACACCGAGCAGTTGATCATCGACGCGCCCGCCGGCGCGTCCGGGATGCTGCTGCACGAGATGCTGCTGCGGGCGCACTCGATCCTCATTCCCGTGGCGCCCTCGGCGATCGACATCCACGCCACCGCGAACTTCATCCGCGACCTGCTGCTGAAGGGCATGATCCGGCAGCGCAACATCCGCCTTGCGGCGTGCGCCAACCGCGTGCGCAGCTCGATGCCGGTATACCAGCCGCTCGAGCGCTTCCTCGCTTCGCTCAGCCTGCAGATGCTCAGCCGGGTCAGCGATTCCGACGTCTACGTGAAGAGCGCCGAGACCGGGATCGGCGTGTTCGAGATGGAATTCGCGCAGTCGGCCGCCGAGCGCCAGCAGCTGATGCCGATCGTCGAGTGGATGGAGAGCCCGCAGATCAAGCTCGACCCGAAGATTCCGCAGCCGCGGCCGTCGGTCCTCGCCTCGATCCCGGGACGCGACCTGCGCGTCGTCACCAGCAGCATCCCCGCCTTTCTTACCAAAGCTTCGTAAGAGGTCGCCCGAGGGCTTCAGAAATCGTCGCCCGCGATCCGGGCGAACAGCCGTTTCATCGTATTGACCTGGGCCAGGTAGAGCTGCGCATCGTGTTCGCCGCAGCGCCGCGCGCCCGTGCGGACGCTCTCGCCGCACAGATGGATCAGCGCCGCGAGGTCCTGCTTCTGCTGCAGCGTCGCCCCCTTCTGCTTGCGCCGCTCCACGGCGCGATCGAGGAAGGCGGAGGTCATCTCCACCGCGTGGCTGGGCACCGTCCGCGTGTAGAGAAAGTTGAACCAGCAGTTCTCGGTCGCCGCGTGATCGTGGATGCACAGGCGCCTCGCGTCCTGGAACCGTGCGTCGGTGATCTGATACATGCCGACCGCGCTCGACGCCGGCCGGTACACTTCGAGCGGCTCGTGCGTGAAACGCCAGCGCCAGGTGGTCCGCGCCACGGGGTTGCCCGCGCCCTCCACCTGCGCCAGCGCGGCAAGGAGCTCCGGGGCCATGACGGCGGTCGAGTGCCGGCGGAAGAGTGGTCCGTATTCGCGCCAGGTCTCGGCCGGCGTCTTGTACAGCGCGCCGCTGACCGGGAAAAACAGCTCTGCGGGCTTGCGCGCGACCTGCAAGACCCAGTTCAGGGCGAACAGGGTCGCGAGCAGGCCCGTGCCTGCAGCGGCGAACCGGACCTTGCGGTTCCGGAACAGGTTGCGCAATCTAGCCGTTAACCGGGAACGAGGAGACCTAGCCATGAGCGCAGTGCATGCCGAAGTGACCCAGCTGGAGATCGATCAACGCGTCTTCGATCTCTACGACGAGTATTGCCATGGTCGCATCGACCGCCGCGAGTTTCTCAGCCGCTCCGCAGCATTGTGCGCCGCCGGTCTGGTCATGGCGCAGGCACTACTGCCACGCTACGCGCGCGCGCAGACGATTTCCTTCACCGACGAGCGCATCCAGGCGAAGTACGTTACCTACCCCTCGCCCGGCGGCAACTCCGGGACGATGCGCGGCTACCTGGTGCAGCCCGCATCTAAGACTGCGGGCAGCGGCCCGTTCCCCGCCGTCCTCGTGGTGCACGAGAACCGCGGCCTGAACCCCTACATCGAGGACGTCGCGCGGCGCGCCGCGGTGGCGGGTTTCCTCGCACTCGCGCCCGATGGCCTGTTCCCCGCGGGTGGATACCCGGGCAACGACGACGACGGGCGCACGCTGCAGGCGGGACTCGACCAGGCGAAGCTGCGCACCGACATGCTGAACAGCGCGCGCTACCTCAAGGGACAGAAGGTTTCGAACGGCAAGCTCGGCGTCACCGGCTTCTGCTGGGGCGGCGGCACCACTAACTTCCTCGCCGCGACGCTCGGCGACGAGATGCAGGCCGGCGCGCCCTACTACGGCGCGGCTGCCGAGACCGCGAGCGTGGCGAAGATCCGCTCCCGGCTGCTGATCCACTACGCCGAGAACGATCCGCGCATCAACGAGATGTGGCCGGGCTACGAGTCGGCGCTGAAGAGCGCGCGCGTCCCGTACGAGGCGCACGTCTACCCGGGCACCCAGCATGGCTTCCACAACAATTCGACACCGCGCTACAGCGAGGCGGCGGCGAAGCTCTCGTGGGAGCGCACCGTGGCGTTCTTCAAGAAGACCCTAGTGTAAGGTCGCGCCGTTGCGGTCGTTGAGGGCTTGCGCGAGATCGGTCGCGTCGACCGGCTTGACGAGGTGCAGGTCGAATCCGGCCTCGCGCGAGCGCTGGCGGTCGGCGTCCTGGCCCCAGCCGGTGACGGCGACGATGCGCAGCGGCCGGTCCTTCGCGAGGGTGCGCAGCCGCCGCGCCACCTCGTAGCCGTCGAGCCCCGGCATGCCGATGTCGAGCAGCGCGATGTCGGGGTGGAACTCGCCGGCGACGCGCAGCGCCTCGATTCCGTCGTGGGTGACGCGCGTCTCGTGGCCCAGCGAGCGGAGCAGCATCTCGAGCATCGCTGCAGCGTCGACGTTGTCGTCGACCACCAGCACGCGCCGCGGCATGATCCGCCGCGCATCCGGCTTCGGCTTCGCCTCGGTGCGTACGGAAATCGCGTTGACCGCGCCGGCGAGGGGAATGCGCAAAGTGAACTCGCTGCCGCGCTCCGGCCCCTCGCTGCGCGCCTCGACGCTGCCGCCGTGCAGCTCGGCGATGCGGCGCGCGAGAGCCAGGCCGATGCCGAGCCCGCCGCCCACGCGCTGCAGCGGCGCGCGGCCCTGCACGAACATGTCGAAGATGCGCTCGATCATGTCCGGCTCGATGCCGCGCCCGGTGTCGCGAACGCGCACCACCGCTTCGCTCTGCTCGGCGCGCGCGCGCACGCCGATGCTGCCGCCGGCCGGCGTATAGCGCGCGGCGTTGTTGAGAATATTGGAGAGAACCTGCGCCAGCCGGTGCGGGTCGCCGACGACCGGCAGCGCCTCGGCCGGCAGGTCGAGCTCCAGGGTGTGGCGGCCGGCCTCGATCGCCGGCGTCGAAGTCTCGATCGCGTGGCGCACCACATCGCTCATGTCGAGGCTGTTGCTCTCGATGGCGAGCGCGCCGCGCGTGATGCGCGCGATGTCGATCATGTCCTCGACGATGCGCGAGAGCTGCGCGCTCTGCCGGTCGATCGTCTCGCGCATCGCCTGCTGCGCCGGATCGCCGGCCGATACCTGGCCCATGATGTGGACCGCGTTGCGGATCGGCGCCAGCGGGTTCCTCAGCTCGTGCGCCAGCATGGCGATGAACTCGTTGACGTTCTGCGATGCTTTCTCGAGGTCCTGGATGTGCCGCCGCTCGCTCAGGTCCTGCGTTATCTTGGCAAAACCGCGCAGGCGCCCGTCGCTGTCGTGGAGCGAGTTCAGCACCGTGCGCGCCCAGAAGCGCTCGCCGTTCTTCCTCACCCGCCAGCCCTCGGCCTCGCTGCGGCCGGAGCGCCGCGCGGTGGCGAGATCCTCCCACGGGCTGCCCGCCTGCTGGTCCTCGGGGGTATAGAAACGCGAGAAATGCTTGCCGATGATTTCCCCGCGCGCATAGCCCTTGATGCGCTCCGCGCCCGTGTTCCAGCTGGTGACGACGCCCTCGGCGTCGAGCATGTAGATGGCGTAGTCGGTCACGCCTTCGATCAGCAGGCGGAAGCGCTCCTCGCTCTGGCGCAGCGCCTCCTCGTGCAGCCGGCGCTCGGAGAGGTCGCGCGTGATCTTGGAGAACCCGAGCAGCTTGCCGGCGTCGTCGCGCAGCGCGGTGATGACCACGTTCGCCCAGAAGCGCGAGCCGTCCTTGCGCACGCGCCAGCCCTCGTCCTCGAAGCGCCCCTCCGCGGTCGCGACCTTGAGCTCGTGCTGCGGCCAGCCGCTGTCGATCGACTCGCGCGTATAAAAAGTGGAAAAGTGCCGGCCGATGATCTCCCCGGCGGCGTAGCCCTTGATGCGCTGCGCGCCCTGGTTCCAGGTCATCACGCGGCCTTCCGGGTCGAGGAAGAAGACGGCGTAGTCCTTCGTCTGGCCGACGATGTACTCGTAGATGCGCGGATCGATCATCGGCTACGTCCCGTAACCCTGCGCGCGGGCGCGCCATTCCCAGCGCAGGGCGCCATCCTGGCGCTCTTGGTCGGGACGAACTCCCAGCGGAACGGGAGGTGGATTCGGTCGGTCGGAGCCAAGCCGGCCGAGTATGCAGGAACTATTCCTGCCCCGTCACCGCGTCTCGGCCGCCTGCAGCCGGTAGCCGCGTACCTCCATGCAGAACCGCGTCAGCTCCGTTTCCTCGTAGAAAGAATTTCCCCAGAACGGGTCCCGCCAGCGCCAGTAACGGTACGCCGGACGGTAGGCGAACGAGCGCCACTGCGCCTCGTGCCAGGCACGCTGCTGGCAATCCGCCGCGTCGGCTCTTGCCTGCTCCGGCGTTGCGTCGGGCCTGGTCCATTCCACGGGCGCGCAGCCGGCGACCAGGAGCAGAAGCGTCAATGTCCGGTACCGCCGCATGGGCGGCATTCTGCGCCGGCGTTACCGCTTTTTGAACGGCGGCTTTCTTCGCGGCATTGCCGGCGCGGAGCTGTCGAGATGGCGGTAGCTGATGCGGCCGCGCGTCACGTCATACGGCGAGATTTCGAGGCTGACGCGATCGCCGGCGATGACGCGGATGCGGCGCTGGCGCATCTTGCCGCCGGCGTAGGCGAGAACGGTGGCGCCGTTGGTCAGCGTCACCCGGAACTGCGTATTGGGAAGCACCTCCTGCACGGTGCCTTCCATTTCGATCATTTCTTCCTTGGCCACGCGAATCCTTGCTGGGGCGAGAGGGGCGAAACCTTACACGGTCCCGGCCCTGTATGGGG
>Ga0315912_10006387_pt1 | contig 10558 bp, 9 predicted proteins | sample VfabasoilMG_FD_204469 | JGI IMG/M metagenome (GOLD analysis project Ga0315912, IMG submission 204469) | Garden soil microbial communities collected in Santa Monica, California, United States - V. faba soil | ecosystem: Environmental > Terrestrial > Soil > Garden | place: USA: California... | reverse complement strand
CCGGTGCAGGCACTTTGCTCGCGCAGGATGCCCCGGTACGTGAAAATGAGCTCGCCAAGGGCAAAGCCATGGAGAAGATCTTGCGGTGAATAGGAGCATCACCATTACCGCCTTCGAGCGGTCTCCTGACGGCGGCAAGGGACTGGCGCGTGATTCGCGCGTTCGCTGGGCGCTTGAGGAAACAGGCCAACCCTACGAGGTTCGCCTGGTTTCTTTCCGCGCGATGAAGGAGCCCGCGCACCTGGCGCGCAATCCTTTCGGCCAGATTCCGGTCTACGAGGAAGGCGATCTCATGCTGTTCGAGAGCGGCTCAATCGTGTTCCACATCGCGCAGCGCCATGCGGGCCTGCTGCCGCTCGATGCCAATGCCCGGGCCCGCGCGATCACCTGGATGTTTGCAGCGCTCAACACGGTGGAGCCGCCGATCCTCGAGCTAGCAAACGCCAGAATTCTGGAGGGCGACAAGCCCTGGGCCAAGGAGCGCCTGCCTCTGGTGCAGGATCGCGTCCGCGCCCGGCTGGACCAGCTTTCCCGTCGCCTGGGGGAGGCCGACTGGCTCGATGGCGCATTCAGCGCGGGCGACCTCTTGATGGTGTCGGTGCTGCTCAGGCTGAAACCGGCGGGCATTCTGGACGAATTTCCGAATCTGGCTGACTATGTCTCACGCGGCGAAGCGCGGCCGGCCTATGGACGAGCTTTTGCCGCCCAATTGGCGATCAACAAGTGAGGGGCGAATGAGACAGTACGGCGCGGAGTTCCTGGGAACGTTCTGGCTGGTCCTTGGCGGGTGCGGAAGCGCGGTACTCGCGGCCGCATTTCCCAATGTCGGCATCGGCCTGCTCGGCGTGTCGCTGGCGTTCGGCTTGACGGTTCTCACGATGGCCTTTGCCATCGGGCACATCTCGGGTTGCCACTTGAACCCGGCGGTCTCGGTCGGCCTCTGGGCCGCGGGGCGCTTCCCGGCCCCCAAGCTCGCGCCCTACATCGTGGCGCAGGTGCTTGGCGCGGTGGTGGCGGGCGGCGTGCTCTATGTCATCGCCAGCGGCGCGCCGGGGTTCGACGTCTCCAAGGGCTTTGCCTCCAACGGCTACGGCGCGCACTCGCCCGGCGGCTACTCCCTGCTGGCTGCGCTCGTCACCGAGGTGGTGATGACCTTGTTCTTTCTGGTGGTCATTCTAGGCGCCACCGACAAGCGCGCGCCAGCCGGCTTTGCGCCCATCGCCATCGGGCTGGCATTGACGCTGATTCACCTGATCAGCATCCCGGTGACCAACACTTCGGTCAATCCTGCGCGAAGCACCGGGGTCGCGGTGTTCGTGGGCGACTGGGCGATCGGCCAGCTCTGGCTGTTCTGGCTCGCACCGATCGTGGGCGCGCTGCTCGGCGCAGCGGCCTATCGGTTCATCGCCAGCGAAAAGCACTGATTTCCGCAAACGCGACCATCGTGTAGGCTTTCGCATGGCCTGCGCCGTGCCCCGTTGCGTCGCCCTGTCGCTGGCGGCAGCGCTCTTCTGCGCGGCACCGGCCGGGGCCCAGGAAAAAAAGGCACCTCCCGCCAAGGCGCGGCAGCTCAGCCTCGCGAACGAGCCCTGGAAGGGCGACTTCGACCAGATGCTCGAGCGCCGCGTCATCCGCGTGCTGGTGCCCTACAGCCGGACGCTCTTCTACGTGGACAAGGGGCACGAGCGCGGGATCTCCGCGGAACTGGCGCGCGAGTTCGAGCTCTACGTCAACAAGCGATACGCGAAGCAGCTCGGCAATCGCCCGCTGACGGTGTTCCTGGTCCCGACGACGCGCGAAAAGCTCCTGCCGGGCGTGGCGGTGGGCCTGGGCGATATCGCGGCCGGCAACCTCACCGCGACCGCGGACCGGTCCAGGCTGGTGGATTTCGTCCTGGTGAACGACCGCAAGCCGACGCGCGAGCTCGTCGTCACGGGCCCGGCGTCGCCGCCGCTCGCGACGCTGGACGATCTTTCCGGCAAGACGGTGCAGGTGCGCCGGTCGAGCAGCTACTACGAGAGCGTGGTGGCCCTGAACCAGCGCCTGAGTTCGGCGCGCAAGGCCCCGGTGAAGATCGTCGAGCTGCCGGACGCCCTCGAGGACGAGGATGCGCTCGAGATGCTCGCGGCCGGCCTCCTGCAGGTCATCGTGGTGGACGAGTGGAAGGCCCGCCTTTGGGCGCAGGTCCTGCCCAAGGTAAAGGTGCGCGAGGATCTCGTGCTGCGCGCCGAGGGGCACTCGGGCTGGGTGGTGCGCAACGACAGCCCCAAGCTCGACGGCGTGATCCGGGATTTCAACCGCAGCGTCGTCAGGAAGCAGGACGTCATCGAAACGCGCCTGGCGCGGCAGGCAAATCAGATCAAGCGGGTCGGCAGCAACACGGCCAGCGCGGAGTGGAAGCGCTTTGAGGCGACGATCCGCCTGTTCGAGAAATACGGCGCGCGGTATGGATTCGATCCGCTGATGCTGGCCGCGCAGGGATTCCAGGAATCGAAGCTGCGCCAGGACGCGCGCAGCCAGGCCGGCGCGATCGGCGTGATGCAGATCATGCCGGACACGGGCAAGGAGATGCGGGTGGGAGACATCCACAAGCTGGAGCCCAACATCCACGCCGGGGCGAAATACATGAACCAACTGATGACGCGCTACTTTGCGGACGCGAAATTCAGCGCGCAGGACCGGACGCTGTTCGCGTTCGCGAGCTACAACGCCGGACCGGGCAACATCTCGCGCATGCGCCGCGAAGCCGTGAAAAGCAAGCTCGATCCGGACCAGTGGTTCGAGAACGTCGAAATCGTGGTGGGTCGGCGCATCGGCATGGAGACCACGACCTACGTGCGCAACATCTTCAAGTACTACGTGGCCTATCGGCTGGCGCTGGATGCCGAGGAGAACGCCCGCAAGGCGCGCGAACAGACGGCGCCCCGCTAGCCGTACTTTCGCTTGTCCTCGATGACCTTGCCGTCGTTCGGTAGATCCCCCGCCGCGACCAGTTCGACCTCGCCGCGCAGCTTGGTCACGTCGCGAATGGAATGGACGATGGCTTCGCTCAAACCGCTGGTCTTCCCCGATACCTCGCACCGCAGCGTCATGCGGTCGTTGCCAACCTCGCCTTCCACTACCAGGCGCGCCTTCAGCACCTCGGCATGGCGCCGCACGATGTCGCTGACCTGCTTGGGCGTGACGAACATGGCGCGCACCTTGGTGCTCTGGTCGGCGCGGCCCATCCAGCCCTTGATGCGCACGTTGGTGCGCCCGCAGGGACTCTTGCCCGGCAGCACGGCGGAAAGATCGCCGGTGCCGAAGCGGATCAGCGGATAGTCCTTGTTGAAGCTGGTGATCACTACTTCGCCCACCTCGCCCGCGGGCACCGGATCGCCGGTTCCGGGACGCACGATCTCGAGGATCAGTCCCTCCTCCAGGATCATGCCGTCGTTCACGGTGCCGTCGGGCATCAAGGATTCGTAGGCGATGAGGCCAAGGTCGGCGCTCGCGTAACACTGCGTCACGCGTATGCCGCGCTCCTGCATGGCTTTTCTCAGTGCCGGCGGAAGATACTCGGCGCCCACCTGCGCTTTCACCAGGCAGGAGATGTCCATCTTCAGCTCGTCGGCCTTCTCGACGATCAGCTTGAGGAAGGACGGCGTGCCGGCGAAGGCGTTTAGCGCGAGGTCGCGGATCACCCCGACCTGGATCTCGGTCTGGCCGACGCCCGCCGGCACCACGGTGCAGCCCAGGGCGAGCGCGCCCGCTTCCATCATCGAGCCGGCCGGCGTGAAGTGGTAGGCGAAGGTGTTGGCGATGCGGTCGCCCGGCCGGAAGCCGCCCGCATAGAGGCCGCGCGCCGTGCGCCACCAGTCGCGCCCGCGGCCTTCGGGTTCGTAGATCGGTCCGGGGGAAACGAACAGCTTGGCGAGCTTCCGCACCGGCGTGGCGTTCAGGCCGCCCAGCGGGGGTATTTCCTTCTGCAGCGCGCCCAGGTCCGACTTGCGCGTCACCGGCAGGCTGGCGAGCGCCCTACGTGACTTGATTTCTGAAGGATCAACAGCAGAAAGGATTCTTGAAAAGCCGGGAGCGCGGCGCTTGGCGTGAGCGACCAGCTTCGGCAGCGCCGCGAACAGCGCGGCTTCGCGCTTCTTCGGGGGCCGGCTCTCGAGGGCGTCGTAGTGATCCACTACATCCAGCGCTTGCGGCGCCGGTAGGACTTCACGTCGCGGAAACTCTTGCGGCCGCCGGAGGAAAAGCCGAGGTAGAACTCCTTCACGTCTTCGTTCTCGGCGAGGGACTTGCCTTCGCCGTCCATCACCACGCGGCCGTTCTCCAGGATGTAGCCGTAGTCGGCGTAGCGCAGGGCGATGTTGGTGTTCTGCTCCGCAAGCAGGAAGCTCACGCCTTCCTTCTTGTTGAGTTCCTTGACGATCTCGAAGATCTCCTCAACCAGCTGGGGGGCGAGGCCCATCGAGGGCTCGTCGAGCAGGATCATGCGCGGCCGCGCCATCAATGCTCGCCCGATCGCCGTCATCTGCTGCTCGCCGCCCGAGGTATAGCCGGCCTGGGAGCTGCGGCGCTCCTTCAGCCGCGGAAAGTAGGCGTACACCTTCTCCAGGTCTTCCTTGATGCCCGTGCCGAGCGCGCCGCGCGTGTAGGCGCCGGTGAGGAGGTTCTCTTCCACCGTCAGGTGCTGGAAGCAGTGCCGGCCTTCCATCACCTGGCAGATGCCGAGCTTCACCAGTGCCGACGGATTGAGCTGGTCGATGCGGCCGCCGCGATAGAGGATCTGGCCCTTGGTGACGTCGCCGCGCTCGGCGCGCAGCAGGTTCGAGATGGCCTTGAGCGTAGTGGTCTTGCCGGCGCCGTTGGCGCCGAGCAGCGCCACGATCTGCCCCTCGGCCACCTCCAGCGACACGCCGCGCAGCACCAGGATCACGTGGTCGTAGATCACCTCGATGTTGCTCACCGAGAGGATCGGGTCGGACTTGGTGTCGAGGACGGCGGACATAAAAAAAGGGAAGGGCTAGGCGCCCTTCCCTCTCCTATCGAAAAGACCTATTTTTCCCTGGAGCAGTCGCGCGGCGTGATGCCCTTTTCCTTCGCGTACTGCGCGGCGTCTTCCTCGACCTTGGCCCGCACCAGCTTGCGGTCGGGTTCCATCCAGCCGGTGATGACCTTCCACTTGGCGCCGTCCCACTGCTGGAACTTCACCAGGCCGGAGCCTTCGTGGTCCAGGCACGACACCTTGATGGGCGGCATCAGGCCGACGGCGCCGAGCTCCTTCAGGCGCTTGTCGTCGATGTTCAGGTTCTCGATGCCCCAGCGCATCTGCTCGCCGGTGATCGGCTTGCCCTTGCCGAAGCGCGCCTGCGCGACGCGGATCGCCTCGCTGGTGACGATGCCGGCGACCACGCCGCGCGTGTGGTAGATGGAGCCGAAGCGCGACTTGTCCTCGAATTCGCCCTTGTTCTTGGCATAGACGAATTTCTGGATTTCCTTCATCACCGGGAAATCCGAGCCCGGCGCATTGAAGCCGGCCGAGATGTAGCCCTTGGCCGCGGCACCCGCGGGGATCACGTCCTCTTCCGCGCCGGACCACCAGACGCCGATGATCTTGGTCGCCGGGTAGCCGACCTTGGCCGCCGCCTTCAGCGCCGTCGGATTCATCACGCCCCAGCCCCACAGGATCACCCAGTCGGGCTTGATCTGGCGGATCTGCAGCCATTGCGACTGCTGCTCGTTGCCCGGGTGCGGCACGGCGATCGTGGTCAGGTCGTAGCCGTACTGCTTGGACATGTCGGTGAGGACCGGGATCGGCTCCTTGCCGTAAGCCGAGTCGTGATACACGATCACGATCTTCTTGCCTTTCAGCTTGTCCATGCCGCCGGCCTTCTCGCCCATGTACTTCACCATCACCGTGGCTTGCGACCAGTAGGTGGTGATCAGCGGGAAGATGTAGGGGAAGACGCGGCCGTCGGCGGCCGAGGTGCGGCCATAGCCCATGGAGATCACGGGGATCTTGTCGGCGGTGGCCTTCTCGATCAACGAATAGGTGATGCCGGTGGACAGCGGATGGATCACGGTCGCGCCGGTCGGGCCCTTCTTCTTCGAGCGCTCGTAGCACTCGACGCCGCGGGCGTTGTTGTACTCCGTCTCGCATTTTTCCCAGGTGAGCTTGACGCCGTTGATGCCGCCGTCGCGCTCATTGAGCATGGCGTAGTAGTCGATCATGCCGCCGCCGAAGCCGGAACCGCCCGGCGCGTACGGCCCGACCCAGTAGAAGTTCGCCGGGATGAATTGCTCGTTTTGCGCCGCCACCGTGCCGGCGAAACCGACCGCGGCGAGCAAGGTCGCTGCAATAGCCTTGTATTTCATGGGTTTTCCTCCTCCTCAGGACGAACGTCCAGTATAGCCATTTCATTCCCTCTGTCTAGTGCGGGAACGGCCACAACCGCAGCTTTTCCTTGGTGATCTGCCACAGGCGCGCCAGCCCGGCGGGCTCGGCGATGAGGAAAAAGATGATCAGGGCGCCGAAGATCATGATTTCCAGGTTGGACACGATGGCGTGGGAGATCTCGACGCCCATCGCCTCGGCGATCCACTCCGAGCCGCGGTTGAGGAAGATCGGGAACAGCGTGATGAACGCGGCGCCGAGGAACGAGCCGAGAATCGAGCCGACGCCGCCAATGATGATCATGAACAGCACGCGGAAAGACAGGTCCAGCGTGAACGCCTCCGGCTCGACCGTGCCGAGGTAGCAGAAGGCGTACATCGCGCCCGCCACGCCGCAGTAAAACGAGCTGATGGCGAAGGCGAGCAGCTTGGTCTTCATCATCGGGATGCCGATCACCGAGGCGGCCACGTCCATGTCGCGCACCGCCATGAAGGCCCGGCCGGTCTCGCTGCGCATCAGGTTCTTCGCCAGCAGCGCCATCACCACCACCACCGACAGCGTCAGCAGGTACTTCCCCGCCGGCGTGACCACGTCGTAGCCGAAGATCACGATTTTCTGAGCCGTGATCACGCCCGAGGAACTGTTGTTGGAGAACCAGCCGACCCGGTTGATCGCCCACAGCACGAAAAACTGGCAGGCGAGCGTCGCCACCGCGAGGTAGAAGCCCTTGATGCGCAGGCTCGGCAGGCCGAACACCACGCCGACGGCCGCCGCGCACAGGCCGCCGATGATGAAGGAGCCGATGATCGGCATGTGCGGGATGCGCAGCTCGGCGTTGTAGGCCATGAAGGCGCCGATCGCCATGAACGCCGCGGTGCCGAGCGACAGTTGCCCGGCGTAGCCGGTGAGGATGTTGAGGCCGAGCGCCGCCAGCGCCAGGATCAGGAACGGCGTGATGAGCGCGGAGAGCCAGTACTGGTTGCCCACCAGCGGCACCACCAGGAAGGCCACGACAAGCAGCACGCCGATCGCAATGCGGTCCTGCCGGATCGGGAAGATCTGCTGATCTTCGGAGTAGTTCGACTTGAACTGGCCGGATTCGCGATAGAGCATGGTCAGACCCGGTCGATGTGCTTCTCGCCGAACAGGCCCTCCGGCCTGACCAGCAGGAACAGCAGCGCGATCACGTAGGCGAACCAGGACTCGATGCCGCCGCCGACGTACGGCCCGAGGTAGACCTCGGCAAGCTTTTCGCTCGCGCCGATGATCAGGCCGCCGATGATCGCGCCCTGGATCGACTCGAAGCCGCCGAGGATCAGCACCGGCAGCGCTTTCAGCGCGATGAAGGTCAGCGCGTACTGCACGCCGTTCCTCACGCCCCACATCACGCCGGCGACCAGGGCGACGAAGCCCGCCACCGCCCACACGATGGCCCAGATGTGCTGCAGCGGGATGCCGACGGCGAGCGCGGCCTGGTGGTCATCGGCCACCGCGCGCAGCGCGCGGCCAATGCGGGTTTTCTGGAACAGCAACGCGAGAACCGCCACCAGCATCCCGGCCACCGCCGCCGCGAACAGGTCGAACTGGCTGATGTTGATGTTCCACTTCTGCGACAGCCACTCCATCGGCACGTCGGGGATGCCGAGCTCCAGGCCGTGCGGCTGCGAGCCCCAGACCATCTGCGACAGTCCCTCCAGGAAGAAGGTCAGGCCGATGGTGGCCATGAACAGCGTAATAGGCGGCTGGTTGACCAGCGGCCGCAGCACGAGCCTCTCCGTGGCGATGCCCAGGACCACCATCACCGCGAGCGTCGCGGCGAACGCCAGCCAGAAGTTCCAGCCGCGCTCGGTGAGCGACACGAAGGTGAGTGCGGCGAAGAACACCATTGCGCCCTGGGCGAAATTGAACACGCCGGAAGCCTTGTAGATCAGCACGAAGCCGAGCGCCACCAGCGAGTACATCACGCCGGCGAGCAGCCCGCCGGCCAGCACCTCGAGGAAGAACGCGAAATCCATCTAGTGCGCGACCCCGAGGTAGGCGTCGATGACCTTCTGGTCGGACTTGATCTCGTGCGGCGCGCCATCGGCGATCTTGCGGCCGTAGTCGAGCACCACCACGCGATCGGAAATATCCATGACGACCCCCATGTCATGTTCAATCAACACGAGGGTGGTGCCGAAGTGGTCGTTGACGTCGAGCACGAAGCGGCACATGTCCTGCTTCTCCTCGAGGTTCATGCCGGCCATCGGCTCATCCAGCAGCAGCAGCTTCGGCTCCGCGGCGAGCGCGCGGCCGAGCTCGACGCGTTTCTGCAGTCCGTAGGGCAGCCGCCCGACCGGGGTCTTGCGCACGTGCTGGATCTCGAGGAAGTCGATGATCTCCTCCACCGCGCGGCGGTGCGCCAGCTCCTCGCGCTTGGCCGGCCCGAGCCACAGCGCCTGCTGCAGGAAATTGCAGCGCATCTTGAGATTGCGGCCCGTCATGAGGTTGTCGAGCACGCTCATGCCCTTGAAGAGCGCGATGTTCTGGAAGGTGCGCGCAATGCCCATCGACGCCGCGACGTGCGAATCCATGTCGGCGAATTCCCGGTCCTCGAACCGAATCTTTCCCTTCTGCGGGTGATAGACGCCGTTGAGCACGTTGAGCATCGAGCTCTTGCCGGCGCCGTTCGGGCCGATGATGGCGCGCACTTCGTGCTCGCGCACGTCGAAGGAAACGTCGGAGAGCGCCTTCACCCCGCCGAAGGAGAGCGAAACGCCCTCGACCGAGAGCGTGACCGCGCCGACGGCCCTGCCGCTCATGCGGCGCGCTTGCCTGCCGCGGGAGCAAACACCTTGGCGTCGCGGATCTTCAGGTCCGACGAGTAGGTACCGGTGCGACCATCCTCGTACTTGATCTGCGCCTCGACGTGCACCGCTTCGCGCCCGGCATAGAGGGCGTCCACGAGCGCATCGTACTTTTCCCCGACATAGCGGCGGCGCACCTTGCGCGTGCGCGTGAGCTCGCCGTCGTCGGCGTCTAGCTCCTTGTGCAGGATCAGGAAACGGTGGATCTGCGAGTTAGCGATCTCCGGCTCGCCCGCGAGATCGGCGTTCACCCGTTCCACGCATTCGCGAATCAGGTCGTAGACCTCGTCGCGCGAGGCAAGATCGGTGTAGCCCGAATACGGCATGTTGCGCTTCTCGGCCCAGTTGCCCACCGCGTCCGGATCGATGTTGATGAAGGCGCACACGCGATCGCGGCCATCGCCGAAGCACACCGCCTCGCGGATGTGCGGAAAGAACTTGAGCTTGTTCTCGAGGTATTTCGGCGCAAACAGCGTGCCGTCGGCGAGCTTGCCCACGTCCTTCACGCGGTCGATGATCTTGAGGTGGCCGTCGGGATCGACAAAGCCGGCATCGCCGGTGTGGAACCAGCCCTCGGCGTCCTTCGCTTCCGCGGTGGCCTGCGCGTTCTTGTAGTACTCCTTGAACAGGCCGGGCGAGCGGATCAGCAGCTCGCGCTCGGGCGTGAACTTCAGTTCCACGCCCTGCACCGCCGGTCCCACGGTATCGGGCTTCACCTGCCCGTCGGGCTGGATGCAGACGAATACCGCGGTCTCGGTCGAGCCATAGAGCTGCTTCATGTTGATGCCGATGGAACGGTAGAACTTGAAGAGGTCCGGGCCGATCGCCTCGCCCGCGGTGTAGCCGACTTTCACCCGGCCCATGCCGAGCACGTTGCGCAGCGGCCCATAGACCAGGAGGTCGCCGAGGCCGTACTGCGCGCGCTCGAGCGCCGAGACCGGCCGCCGATCGAGGATCGCGCCGCCCACGCGGCCGGCCACGTCCATGAAATAGCGGTAGATCCAGCGCTTCAGGCGCGAGGCATCCTCCATGCGGATCGACACCTGGGTGAGCAGGTTCTCGAGCACGCGCGGCGGTGCGAAGTAGTACGTCGGCCCGATCTCGCGCATGTCCATCATCACCGTCTCCGACGACTCCGGGCAGCTGATGCAGTAGCCGGTGACGAACGCCTGGGCGCAGGAAAAAATGTTCTGCCCGATCCAGGCCGGAGGCAGGTAAGCCAGGATCACGTCGTTCTCGCCCAGGTTTTCGAGTTCCGCGGCGGTGCGCGCGGGCTCGAGCAGGCTGGCATGGGTATGCACCACGCCCTTCGCCACGCCGGTCGTGC
>Ga0315912_10006386_pt1 | contig 10562 bp, 12 predicted proteins | sample VfabasoilMG_FD_204469 | JGI IMG/M metagenome (GOLD analysis project Ga0315912, IMG submission 204469) | Garden soil microbial communities collected in Santa Monica, California, United States - V. faba soil | ecosystem: Environmental > Terrestrial > Soil > Garden | place: USA: California... | reverse complement strand
GCGCGGTGCCGCTCACATCGGCGTCCTGAAAGTGCTCGAGGAAAATCGCATTCCGGTAGACGCCATCGCCGGAACCAGCATGGGCGCGGTAGTTGGTGGCCTCTACGCGTCCGGCCTGTCGGCCACCGACATCGAGCGGATCATGACCTCCGTCGACTGGCAGGACGCATTTCGCGACCGGCCGGCACGCGCCGACCTCAACTTTCGTCGCAAGCTCGAGGACCAGACCTATCTCGTGAAATTCCCGCTCGGCCTGAAGAGCGGCGACTTCCGCGTACCTCGCGGCCTGGTGCAGGGTCAGAAACTCACGCAGATCCTGCGCGGGCTGACGTTGCCCGTGGCGCAGGTCCAGGACTTCAACGCGCTCGCCATTCCTTTCCATGCGGTGGCCACCGACATCGTCACCGGCGACCGCGTGATACTCCAGGGCGGCGACCTCACTACCGCGATGCGGGCCAGCCTTTCGGCACCCGGGTTCTTCGCGCCGGTGGATGTCGACGGTCGCATGCTGGTGGACGGTGGCCTGTCGTCGAACCTGCCTATCGACGTGGCGCGCGCGATGGGTGTCGACATCCTCATCGTCGTCGACTGCGGATTCCCGTTGCTCGAACGCGGCAAACTCAATTCGGTGGCCACGGTTTCGAACCAGATGCTGGCCATCCTGATCCGTCACAACACGGCCGAGCAGCGCAAGACGCTCAAGGATCACGACGTACTCATCGACCCCGCGCTCGGGGATTTTTCGTCGTTCGATTTCAGCCAGCATGCCAAGGCGATGCGCATCGGCGAAGAGGCCGCGCGGGGACAATTGCAGCGGCTGTCCGCATTGTCGGTTTCATCCGATGAGTTCCAGCGCATCGTCAGCGCGCGCGCCGCGAGCCGCAGCGGACTTCCCAACGTCGAATTCCTGCAGGTCGAGCCGGGATCGGAGCGCTACGCCAGCGCCATCGAGTCGCTGTTCCGCGGCCAGGTCGGCAAACCCGTCAGCGTGGAGGGACTCGAGCGTCGCGTGGGGGAGCTCTACGGCCAGGGCAACCTCGAAATCCTCGACTACCGGCTGGTCAGGCGTCAGAAACCCGAGGACGGCACGGCGGCCGAGCCCGGCTATGGCCTGTCGTTCAATTCGCGGCGCAATTCCTGGGGCCCTAACTATCTGCGCTTCGGGCTGCAGCTGCAGAACGACTTCGACGGCAATTCCTCGTTCAATGCCGCTGCGCGCTCGACGATGGCCGAGATCACCAAGTACGGTGGCGAGTGGGTCGTCGATCTGCAGGTGGGTGAAACCCCGCGTGTGGCCACCGAGGTCTATCTGCCCGTGGGCTATCGCTCGCGCTGGTTCGTGATGCCGCACGCGGAATTCCAGATTCGCACGCTGCCCATCGCCAATGCCGACGAGCAGATCCTGGCCGAGTATCGCGTCAAGACTGCTGATGTCGGCCTGGACCTCGGGCGTGAGCTCGGCAACTACGGCGAAATCCGCGTGGGCGCCGGGCGCACGACGGGTTCCGCACGCGTGCGCGTGGGCGATCCGCTGCTGCCGCCCTCCGATTTCGACACGCAGGATTTCTTCGGCGAGTTCCGTTACGACACCGTCGACAACGTGAACTTCCCGCGCCACGGCGCCACTTTGCAGCTCGGCTGGAAGGGCGAGCGCGGCGTTGGCGGCGATTCACAGGACGCGGATCTGCTGGTGTTCGACCAGCTCTATGCGCACTCCTGGGGTCGCAACACCGCCATCCTCTGGACCAGCGCCGGGACGCAGATCGATGACGATGTCGACGTCGTGAGGTCGTATTTCACGCTGGGCGGATTCCTCAACCTTTCCGCCGTGACCCCCGAGACCCTCGTGGGCCCGCACTTCGCGATTGCACGTGGCATCTACTACCGGCAGGTCGGGCGAGCCGGGCAGGGCTTCCTCAACGTGCCGGTTTACGTCGGTACGTCGCTCGAGCTCGGCAACGTGTGGAGCTCGCGCGACGACATATCGGCCAGTTCGGCGAAAACCAATGGCAGCGTGTTCCTGGGCCTCGACACCTTGTTAGGACCGGTATATTTCGCCACCGGTTTCGACGACGAGGGTGAGTCGAACATCTACCTGTTCCTGGGCCGCACGTTCTAGACGTGATGCCCGGATTTCCACATCTGTGATCCATCGCGCAGGCATCCGGCTGCGGTTCGTTGTCAACTAGCGCATGCCCCAGGATCCCCAATCACCGAGCCAATTGCCCGCGTTCGGGCCCACCGTCACGCTGCTCGTGCTGCTCGTGGTGGTCGACTTCATTTTCATCGTGGTGCACGGGTTGCACGCCTGGTCGCCGTGGCTCGTGGGCGGTCACTTCTCCATGGAAAGCGACAACGGGCTGGCGGCGATCTACCAGTACATCAAGCTCGTATGGCTCTCGGGCTGCCTGGCGCTGGCCTTCGTGCAGACGCGCTCACCGGTATTCGTGGGCTGGACGCTGCTCTTCGGGTTCCTGCTGCTCGACGACGCCCTCGAGCTGCACGAGCGGTTCGGCGCCATCATTGCGATGTCGTGGAACCTGCCCGCGATACTCGGCATGCGTCCGGCCGATCTCGGGGAAATCATCGTGGCCGGCGCGATCGGTTGTGCTGCGCTCGCGATGGTCCTGATCACTTTCCGACGTGCCGGGACCGAGGCACAGCAGTTGTCGGCGGATCTCATGTGCCTGCTCGCGGCGCTCGCGCTCTTTGGTGTGTTCTTCGACATGCTGCACACCATCACGTATTTCAATGCGCCATCGATCGCCGAGGTATTCGCGCTGATCGAGGATGGCGGTGAAATGCTGGTGGTCAGCGCCATCACTGCCTACGTGTTCGATCTCACGAGCAACGCGGGGCGCCCGCGCCTCGGCGTGTGGACTCGCGTGCGCGCCGCCGTATCGCGAGGCTGATTACCCCGGGGCTAGAGCCCGCGGCTTTCGTGCAGCTTCTCGACCTTGTCGAACTTCAGCGCCGGCTTGTCGCCGGGACGTGAATATTCGTGCTTGCGCGACATTTCGATGAGTGCGGCGTCGCGCTCCGCGGCCGTGCCGTACCAGTGCGTCTTGTTCCAGTCCGCGCCGAGCAGTTTGCGAAACGGGTCGCCCATCCTGAGGGTGATGCGAACTCCGAAGGGGCGTTGAATGCCGGCATCGGGGCGGCGCAGGTTGTGTGGAGCGACGATCGCCATGGAATCTCCTGAAAGGCCGTAAGGGTACGAACGGGCATGCGGGGGCGCAAGACAATAACCCGCAACTTGCAGAAGAATCGTTGCCTGTAGACAGCGGCGGCCAATAACATCCGGGCAACGGTCATTTCGGGGGCGAAGAATGCGGATCGCACCATGGTTGGTGGCAGGCCTGGCCCTCGGGCTCATCGCACACGCGCAGTCCTCCGACACGAAGCTCACCTCGAAGGAAATGAACCGGATGCTCGCGGAGATGGAGCTGTGGAGGGCGGAATATCGCAAGACGGACTCTGTCAGCAAGCGCGCCGAAGAACTCAAGCCCGCCTACCGGGCGGAACCGCTCCGGTATGTGAACATCAGCGACGAGGAGCTTAGGCAGGTTGAATTGATCACGGTGAAGCATCTGCCGCGGGCCACGGTGAACATCTCGCCGGTCGTGACGGATTGTCCCTGCGAAGAGGGGCCGATGTGCAGCGCACAGGTCTACGTGGTGGCGAACACGGAGAAAGAGTCCAAGGCCATACAGCTCTCGCGCGTCAAGGACCAGTGGATCGTGGGCGTGGTGCAGCAGTGGTGGCATCGACGCGAAGCCATGCATGTACCGAAGCCCGGTAGCAGCTTTCCCGAACGCTATCGCTACGAACGCGCGCTGCATGAGCTGTTCTCCGAATTTCCCGTCTGTGTGAACGGCCTCAAGCCGAAGGCTGAAATCAAGAAATGACGAAGAAGCGAGCGCATGTCGTGGTCCGCGCGGTCACGCCCGAGGACTACGACGCGTGGAGACCGCTGTGGGACGAGTACAACGCGTTCTACGAACGCACCGGACCGACAGCGCTTCCCGAAGAGTTGACCGCGACCACCTGGCGGCGCTTCTTCGATGCGAGCGAGCCCGTGCACTGCATCGTCGCCGAGCGCGAACACAAGGTCGCAGGCTTCTGCCACTACCTCTACCATCGCAGCACCTCGCGGCTCGAGCACATCTGTTACCTCCAGGACCTGTTCACCGCGCCTGACTACCGCGGACATGGAATCGGCCGTGCGCTGATCCTCAGGGTCTACGAGATCGCGAAGGAGGCGGGGAGCAAGCGCGTGTACTGGGTCACGCACTCCACCAACACGCCAGGCCGCACGCTTTACGACAAGGTGGCGAAGAATTTCGGCTTCATCCAGTACGCGAAGGACGTGTGAAGCGGCAGCGCAAGACGGATTCCGGATTTCTCGCAGAGCTGGCGGCGCCCGCGCGCCGTGCGCTCGAAGGCGCGGGGCTCGACACCCTGGCAAAGCTCGCGAAGAAGACCGAAGTTCAGGTGAGCGAACTGCATGGCATGGGGCCGAATGCAATGTCCACGTTGCGCGGAACGCTCAAGAAAGAAGGGTTGAGTTTCAGGAAATAGCCATGGCCGAAAACAAGACCAAGCCCACCAAGGTCAGCGTCCCGGCGTTTCTGAAGAAGACCGCCAAGGGTCGACAACTCGAGGACAGCCAGGAGCTGGTGAAGCTCTTCACGGAGCTCACCGGCGAGCCCGCGAAGATGTGGGGCCCGAGCATCGTCGGCTTCGGTTCCTATCACTATGTGTACGAAAGCGGACGCGAGGGCGACGCACCGCTCGTCGCCTTCTCACCGCGCAAGCCAAAAACGGTGCTGTACATCACTTCCTGTCTCGACAGCGACGAATGGAAGGCGGAGCTCGCAAAACTCAAGATCCCGAGCGGCTGCATCTACGTCAAGACGCTCGACGAGATCGATCGTGGCGTGCTCAGGAAGGTTGCCAAAGCCTCGATCGCGGCGCTTCGCAAACGCTATCCGGGATAGCTACTTCGACGGCGTTTCCACGAGCGCCCGCGCGGTTGCGCGATCGGCATTGGCATTCGCGATCTGCACGAGCCGCGACAACTCGGAGTCATCTCGCGGCCGAAAACTCGCGTCTCGCTGCAGGCGCTCGCGCGCCAGCATCAATGCTTCGCCCTCGCGATCCTCCACGAGCAGTCGCGACAGCAGCTCCTGGGCTACCCGATCCGCGAACCGTGTCCCTTCCCAATTGCTGACGCGCCGATAGACGATCCGCAATTCCGCGAGCGGATCTTCGCTCGTGGTGATGTGCCGGCTCAGCGTTTGCCACGCGTTTTCCTGCGCGCCAGCGCGCCACGACGCATAGACCCAGTCGACAATTTCCTCGCGGCGTCGTGCAACTTCTGCCGGAGATTCGATGACCTCCCTTTTATCGAGAAACTCGGTTTGTTCCTCGATCGTCTGGCGGCGGAAATACACGGTGCCTCCGCTCAGCGCGATGACTGCGAGCCATGCATACAGAAGCACCGCAATGCGAAGCATGGCCGGCGTTTGTGCGTAGAGCACGATCACACAACACGTGACGATCAGCGCCGTGAAGCCAGCGATCCAAAGGTAGTCTCGTCCGAGCAGGCGGGCCATGCGCGCGCAATGAGCCGGGCTCAATGCCTGACGGGTTTTTCCCGTCCAGCCCTGAATCGCGAGCACAGCGGGGAAGGCGGCGATCGCGGTCAGACCGGCCACGCCGGTGACCGCGACTCCGAACCAGTAGGAAGTCGCGCCCGAGGCAAAGAACACCGCGACGGCAATGGTCAGCGGCAGCAGCGATCGCCATTCACCAATCGAACCGAACACCATTTCGACCGAGAGCACAGGCGCCTCGCGAGCGCCGCCGATCATGTTGTCGAGAAATTCGAAGGAGTAGCGGAAGAACCAACCCAGCAGGATCAGCATGAGCGGCCAGCCAAACGGTGCCACCGTATTGGCAATCGCGAGCGCGCCACTCAGCACGACTATCGTCAAAAAGGAGGCGAGCCGCAGTGGTATTGCGGCCAACCGCAGGATGCGGAGGGGATTCTCCATGCGTCGAAGACTACCCGATGGTGATTCCCGGGCTGTGAAGCAGTTCTCGACAGCGGCTCTCCAAGTGTATTAATGTCTCGATACACAAGGTCACTGGCCCGCGCGTGTTCATACTCAATCCGCAATCCGGAATCCCGATCTACCGGCAGATCCTCGAACAGGTGAGGCGCATGGTCGCGAGCGGCCAGCTGCCGCCGGGCACGGCGTTGCCGTCGGTGCGCGACCTGGCGCTGCGGCACACGATCAACCCGATGACGATCTCGCGGGCCTACAGCATCCTCGAAACGGAAGGCCTGCTGGAGCGGCATCGCGGCCGCCCCATGACGGTCGCAAGCCAGGCCCGCAATCATTCGCAGCTGCCGAAACGCCTGCAGCAGATCGGTCCGCTGGTCGAACAGACCGTGATGGCCGCCAAACAACTTCAATTGACCGAAGCGGAGCTGGTCAAGACCGTCCGCCGGGAATGGGAGCAGAACGATGAATAGTTCGACGGTCGAAGCCTCGAAGCTGAGCAAGGCGTTCGGGAACAAGCAGGTGCTGCAGGACATGTCCTTCGGCGTATCTCCCGGCGACGTCATCGGCGTGCTCGGCAAGAACGGCGCCGGCAAGACCACCCTGCTCGAACTCATGTTGGGGTTCACGCCGCCGACCGGCGGAGCCGTGCGCATTTTCGGCCACGAGAGCTACAGCCTGCCGGGCAGCATCAAGGCGCGCGTCGGCTTCGTGCCCCAGCAGGACGAGCTTCTCGATCAACTCACGGTGGCCGATCAATTGCGAGTGATCGCCTCCTTCTATCCGCGCTGGGACTCCGCGCTGATCACGCGGTTGTGCGAAGAGTGGGGCGTGAATCTGTATGCCCGCATCAAGAGCATGTCGGTGGGCGAGCGCCAGAAATTGTCGATCCTGCTCGCCTTCGGACACCGGCCGGAGCTCCTGATCCTCGATGAGCCGGTAGCGAGCCTCGATCCCATCGCGCGCCGGCAGTTTCTCGAACAGCTCCTGTCCATCTCGGCCGACGGTGAACGGTCCATCGTGTTCTCCTCGCACATCGTCTCGGACATCGAACGGCTCGCCAATCGCATCTGGATCCTCAAGGAAGGCCGGCTCGACTGGCAGGGCGATCTCGATTCACTCAAGGAATCGATCGTACGCCTGCACATCCGCGGCGCCGGTGCGGAGCTGCCGGCGATGGCGATCCCGGGAGTGCTCAGCCTGCAGCGCGACGGTGCATTCGCGACCGCAGTGGTGCGCGACTGGACGCCCGAAGTCCAGGACGCATTGGAGAAGAGTGCGTCCGTGCAGATCGAAGTGGAAGCGCTCGGGCTCGAGGAGATCTTCGTGGAGCTGCATCGATGAAAGCCGTGGCGCGGCTCGTCTGGACGTACTTCACGGGCACTCTCGTGAGCCGCGTGTTCACGAGTGGCGGGCTGATCCTGATGACAGTCGACTTCTGCATATTGATTACACAGCCGCGCTCGGGCGAAAAGCTCTGGCTGGCAATGCTCGGCATCATCATTTTCTTCGTTGGCAGTTCGTTGATGCCCCTGATGTTCGGACGTCTCGCGCGCGGACATTCGGCGGGCGTGCTGCCGGGAGGGCGCTTCAAACTGCTCTTGAGTGCCTACATCACCATTCTCCTGGTTGCGATCCCGGTCGGCGTCCTGGCCCCGGCGGGGACCTTATCGGGCGACTCCAGTATCCCGGAGCTCATGAAGGATCCTCGCATTCGAGACTACGTTCTGCAGCTCGTCGGGATCGTGTTCACTTCGGCGGTGTTGTTCGCGGGCTGGATGTATCTTGCGATGTGGTTCGTCACCAGCCAGCGAAACATGGCCGGCCTCTTCAAGGGACTGCTTGTGATCACGCTGGTGATATTCGCGCCCGCGCGCGAGATTCGGGATCTCACTGTGAGTCTCACGTGGAACCTGCAGCAGATTGCCGTCATCTGGTCTGTCTTTGGCGCGGGATTCCTGCTGTGGCCACGATTCAAGGCCGCGCGAGCACGGCGAAATCGCGAGCGATTCACGGGCGTTGCCCGCGCTCTCGCGGGAAAGACCGCAGGGCGCGAGTTCGACGTGATGCTGGGCACATCCAATCCGTTGCTGCTGTTGGTCGCGCTGGCGTTTCCCCTGCTGGTCGCCACCCGCTTCGTCGGCGAGTTTCCCGCGGTGTGGTTGTACTTCCTGACGTTCTGCTGCGTGCTCACAGGCGCCTATTCGAGCCTGGCCGCGGAGCGCAGTCGCGCGCTGTGGCTGCGGGGTGACTGGTCGCGCTCCGCTCTCTTTGCCTCGGTCGAGCGGTCGGTCTGGCGTCACAACAGCGTGGTACTCGGCGTCCTGTTGTTGGCCATGGTGGGAATCGGCGAATACGCGCATTTCTCAGCGCGTATGCTCCTGGCCAGTCTGCCTCTCCTCGCGCTCGGGACTCTGCTGAGTACCTATCTCGGACTCATGATCACGCGCGGGCTGCGCTGGCTCGAGATCGGGTACGCCATCGCCGTCATGTTGATGCTCCTGTTCATGGTCAGACTTGTCGCGCGCGAAAATGCGGATCTCGGCAACGTGTTCGCACTGGAACTCGGTTTGGTGGCTCTCGCGTTCCTGTTGCGCTTCATCGCGCGCCGCCGCTGGACGCAGATCGACTGGATGATGTGCCGCTCCGGAAGATTGGTGGCTGCGCGGGACGCGTGACCGGCGCGGCTGCTGCTGCGCGTCATTCAACCGGGACCAAAGTCCACCTGTCAGCGATTGGGCTGTTCGCCCATATTCAGGTCATGTACGAAGGCAAGCGCTGCCGGAACTGCGACACGTTGCTATTGGGCCCGTTCTGCCACCAGTGCGGACAGGAGCATTTCGACGAGATCCTTTCGACCAAGAGTTACATGCGCGACGTGGCGCAGCGCGTGTATCGCTTCGATGGCCGCTTCGTACAGACGATTCGCAGGTGCCTGACATGGCCCGCCAGGGTTGCCGACGACTACCTCGAAGGCCGTCGAAGCAAGGTCGTGGATCCGGTGCAGTACTTCGCGGGGTGTCTGTTCGTGCAGTACATCCTCGCATCGATATCCCGCAAGCTCTCGACGTTCGCGGGCGAGGATTCCCTGCTCAACTGGCAGGAGCACTTCGGCGGCTTCATTGCCGCGCGGTTCCTGTTCATCTTCTGGTTCGGCACCCTGTGGTACCTGATGTTCCCGCGCGGCAACCGCAAGCTGTCGGAAATCTACGTCTTCGCGACCTATGGGTTTGCGACCGTGGGCCTGCTCTGGGCACTGCTGCCGTTCATCGACCTCGCGTTGCCCATGGTGGAAATCAGTGTCACGCGAGGAGTCGTGTTGTGGATCAAGTTCACGGTGGAGTTGGGCTACTTCATATTCGCGGTGCACACCTTCGGTCGCCTTCCCCTTTGGGTGACGATCTTGCGATGCGTCCTGGCTCTCGGCACCGGGAATGCCATCCTGGTCTTCCTCTTCTACCGCTGAACGCGATCGCCCGCTCCCTCGCGATCTCGCCAGCGCAGGATCCTTCGCGTGACGAACAGATAGACCTTCTTGCCGGTGGCCATCCAGATCCTCGACACCAGCGAATGTTTCTCGAGGATGCGCTTCTCGCGTGCAGTGAGGGCGTCCGGTAGATAGGTACGCTTGTGCTTGAGCAGGTGGCGCAGGTCGTCGTGGCCCAGGGCGCGAGCGAGTGCGCCACGCCTGTCGAGCGTCATCGCGAGCTGGAAGTCCACGAGGGCAGGGCGCCCCTCGGGCGTGACGAGCCAGTTCGTTTCCTTCGCGAGGTCGTTGTGAATCACGTTAGCCGCATGCAGCCGGCGGAGCAGGCGGGAGGCCGCGCGGAAGTAGCCAGCGTTTCGCGGCTGCGCGATCTGCATCGGCGCGCCGTCGATCCAGCTGCGCGTGAGCTGCGTGGAATCCAGTTTGATCACGCGAGGGATGCCGTCGATCCCGGTGCCCGACGCCAGCCGGGTAAGCGCGCGATGCTCGCGGCGCATCAGGTGCCGCGCCAGCGGGCGTGCCCAGGGACGCGCGTGATCGGTCTCGCGAACCACCACATCGCCGACGCGGCGAATGCGGCCGAACACATCGGCTTTCAGCAAAATGGGGTCAGACCCCATTTCCGGGAATTGGGGTCTGACCCCATTTCATTGCCACTCGCCGCGCAGGCCGGAGACGATCTTCTGCAGGCCCGTGGCACTGGCGTCGTCGCCGTGCACGGGCGCGGTCACCACGAGTTCGACACGCGACCAGAATCGCCGGGGCGCCTTCGACATCGGCGTCTTGCCTTCATGCCGGCTGAAGAAGCTGCCGTACAACCCGCGCAGCGCCATGGGTATCACGGGCACAGGGCGGCGCTCGAGAATTCTCTCGACGCCTTTCTTGAACTCATTGAGCTCGCCATGCTTCGTGAGTTTCCCCTCGGGAAAGATGCAGACGACTTCGCCGGCGGCCAGTTCGGCATCGATCTGATCGAAAGCCTTCATGAGCGCCGTCGGATCCTG
>Ga0315912_10006385_pt1 | contig 10562 bp, 10 predicted proteins | sample VfabasoilMG_FD_204469 | JGI IMG/M metagenome (GOLD analysis project Ga0315912, IMG submission 204469) | Garden soil microbial communities collected in Santa Monica, California, United States - V. faba soil | ecosystem: Environmental > Terrestrial > Soil > Garden | place: USA: California... | reverse complement strand
CTGCCGCGGTTGTCGACGACGATCGTCTCGCCCAGCGCCTCCCCGAGCTTCTGTCCCACGAAACGTGAAAGGATATCGCTGGGCCCGCCGGGCGCGAACGGCACGATGAATCGGATCGGACGGTTCGGGTATTTCCCTTCCGCCGCATGGACCCCGCACGCAACGCATGCGAGAAGCAAAGCCGCTACCGTACGAGCTGCGCGTTTCATGATGTCCTCCTGTACTCGAGCTGCTGCATGAGGCCGGATTTCCCGTGATTACCCTGCGCGCCGCAGGTCAGCCGGCATGGCCGATCCTGGCTTCCTTGATCACCCGCCGCCACTTTGTCACGTCGCGGCTGACGGCCTTGTGAAAATCCTCCGGCGGGCCCGCGCCGGGCTCAAGACCTTCGCCCCGCATCTGGCGTTTCATCTGTTCAGTGAGCAGCACCCTGGCTACCTCGCGATTCCAGCGCGCGATGATTGAATTCGGTATGCCCTTCGGACCCCATATGCCATACCAGTGAGTCACCTCGTAGCCCGCCACCGTCTCGCCTATCGACGGCACGTCGGGGAGCAGGGCCGAACGCTGGGCGGTGGTGACGCCGAGGGCACGCAGCCGCCCCGCCCGGAGGTGAGGAATGGTCGGAACCATGCTGATCAGCGTGAGCTGCACCTCCCCGGCCACTGTGGCGCCGAGCGCCGGTCCCCCGCCTTTGTACGGAACGTGGACGATTTCCGCGCCGCTCATCTGCTTGAAAAGCTCGAGCCCCAGGTGCGCAACGCTGCCGGCTCCGACCGACGCATAGTTGAGCTTGCCCGGGCTCGCCTTGGCTTGTGCGATGAGCGCCTTGATGCTTGTTACCGGAACCTGCGGGTGCACGCTGACCACCAGTCCCGTCGTGCCGATCAGGATGACCGGCTGTATGTCCGCGACCGGGTCGTACGAAATTTTCTGGTACGCGGAAGTCGCGGCGTAACTGCTGGAAACCAGTATCAGCGTATGGCCGTCGGGCGCGGCGCGGGCCGCGAGTTCCGCACCGATCGCCCCGCCGGCGCCTGGCCGGTTGTCGACCACCACCGTTTGCCCCAGCGATTCGGACACCGGCGCCGCGATGACGCGCGACAGGAGGTCCGTGCCCCCTCCGGGAGGAAAAGGCGCGATCAACCGGATCGGCTTGGTCGGATACGTCTGCGCCCAGGCACACGCCGCGCCACAGAAGACGGCCACGGCGCCCGCCAACAGGACTGTCCGACCCGCGGCATTGTCACCCTTCAGGATCCACGTGGGACGCATCGCGCCGCGCCTCCTGTCCGGTTGTCCTTCGGCCTGGGCCCTCTCTCGACGCCGCTATCCCGCCGTCGCCCCTGAAATTCTGATCACTTTTTCGTACTTGTCGTAATCGGACTTGAGCCGCGCAGCAAACTCCGCCGGCGACATCGGCATGGGATCGAGCGTCTGCGCGCTCAGCTTCGAAGCCACGCCCGGATCGGCGAGCGTCTTTCTCAATTCCGAATTGAGCCGGTCGACGACGGGACCCGGGGTCCCCGCCGGCACGAACGCGCCTACCCAGGCCGTGAACTCGTAGCCCGGGAGGGTTTCCGCAATGGCCGGAACGTCCGGAAACTGCGTCGTGCGCTTCTCCGACGTCACCCCCACCGGCCGCACCCGTCCGGCCTTGATGTGGGTGAACATGGAACCTATCGTGGCGAGTTGCGCCTGGGTTTCGCCCGACACCAGGGCGGTTGCCGCCGGGCCGCCGCCCTTGTACGGCACATGGATCATGTTCAGCTTCGCCATCGAAGCCAACAACGCCATCGTCAGATGCACGAAACTGCCGTTGCCCGCGGAACCGTAGACCACCTCACCCGGCCGCGCCTTCGCGAGCGCGACGAACTCCTTCACCGAGCGCGCCGGGAGCGACGGGTGCACTGTAAGCACGCCCACCTGGCGCGCAAGCGTGGTGATGCCCGTGAAATCACCGAGCGTGTCGTACGGGAGCTTCCTGTAAAGATGGGCATTGGCGAGGTGAGTGGCGGACTGCACCATGACGGTGTAGCCGTCCGCCGGGCTTTTTGCGACGATGTCGGCGCCGATGGTGCCCGCCGCTCCGCCGCGATTGTCGATCAGGAATTGCTGGCCCAATGTCTCCGATACCTTCTGAAACACGATGCGGGCCACCACGTCATTGGATCCGCCCGGCGGGAACACGACCACGACGCGCACCGCCTTGGCGGGATAGGCCTGCGCGACGGCACCCGAAGAAAAAACACACGCGCACGCGCAAAGCGGCGCGGCGAGACGCTGTAACCATGCCATGACCCCACTCCTCCTCGTTGTCGCTGTCGTCCATGTTTATCCGTAATCTGGACTGACCTTCCAGATTATGGACTGAAGATCGCGGGGCTGACAAGCCTTTCATGGCCCGGATCGCGCCGCGCCAGCAACCAGGTAGGCAGGAAAACCGCAGCCGCAGCGATCCCGCGACGACAAACCGGGGCACTCAAGAAAATCGTGCAGATTCAATCGCCTCATGCGAGCCCGGCGCTCGAAACGCTATAATTCCGCTGCCGCTGACGCCGCGCCGATCGGCCGGAGTACGCCGGCCTTAGCCTGATGCGAGGTGATACCGCCATGGCACTGCCGCTCGAAGGAGTCACCGTACTCGATCTCTCGACCGTAATGGCTGGCCCCTACTGCACCATGGTGCTGGGCGACATGGGCGCCGAGGTCATCAAGATCGAGAATTTCCCCGAGGGCGACTCATCGCGGCGCTTCGACCCCAAGGTGAACGGCGAGTCGTACTGTTTCGCCGTGCTCAACCGCAACAAGAAGAGCCTCGCGCTCGACATGAAGGACCCGCGCGGCAAAGAGGCATTCCTGAAGCTCGCGGCGAAGGCCGACATCATCACCGAAAATTTCCGGCCCGGCGTCGTGAAGAAACTCGGCATCGACTACGCCGCGATCTGCAAGTTGAACCCCGGCGTGATCTACGCCTCGATGTCGGGATTCGGCCAGACCGGCCCGTACGGCAGGAAAGGGGGCTTTGACATCGTCGCCCAGGGCATGTCGGGGATCATGATGATGACCGGCCATCCCGGCGGCCGCCCCGCCAAGGTCGGCATCGCCATGAACGACATCGCGAGCGGCGTCACCGCGCTCTACAGCATACTCGGCGCCTACATCGGGCGCCTGCGCTCGGGAAGCGGCCAATACATCGACACCTCGCTGCTGGAAGCAGGGCTGGCGTGGACGCATTGGGAGTCGGGCGCGTACTTCGGCGGCGGCGAACTGCCCACCGCCACCGGCACGCGCCACCGCCGCAACGCGCCGTATCAGGCCTACAAGACCCAGGATGGTTACGTTACGGTCGGCGCCAACAACACCAAGCTGTGGACCCATTTCTCCACCCTGGTCTGCAACAAACCGGAGTGGCTCAAGGATCCGCGCTTCATCGACCAGGCCGCGCGCGTGAAGAACGTCGACGCGCTCGAACAGGAGATTGAGGCGGTGCTAACGACCCGGCCCACCGCGCACTGGGTGGAAAAGCTCGACGCAGCCGAAGTTCCCGGCGGGCCGGTCTACCGCTACGAGCAGATCCTCGACGACCCGCACATCAAGGCGCGCAACATGGTGGTCGAGATCGACCACCCGAAGATCGGCCGCATGAAATCCCTGGGTATTCCGGTCAAGTCGAGCGGCGAACTGCTCGCGATCCGGCGGCCGGCGCCGCTGCTCGGCCAGCATACGGCCGAAGTCCTGCGCCAGGCCGGCTACACCGATGCCGACATCGAGACGCTCTTCGCCGACGGCGTGATTTACGACAAATATCGCGAGAAGACCGCGGCGTAATGGGCGATGGGCGGAAGCGCGCACGCCGGCACACACATGCTCTTGCCCGTTACTCATCACCCATAAGCCATCGCCGCCGTGTGCCGCGCCCTCGCCTACCTCGGCCAGCCGGTGCTGCTGGACCACCTGCTCTACCAGCCGGACAGCGCGCTGGTTAAGCAGGCCTACATGCCGAAGATGCTGCACATGCTCAATCTGGCGGGCTTCGGCCTGAAGGCCTGGGACCAGGCGTCGTTCGATGCGATGAGGCCCTACAGCTACGCCTCGACCTCGTTGCCGGTGTTCGACCGCAACCTCAAGTCGCTCGCCGAGAAGGTGCGCCCCACCTGCGTGCTCGCGCACGTGCGTGGCGTCACGTACTCGACCGACGTCGAGATCTCGCTCCAGAACGTGCACCCGTTTCATTTTGCCGGTTTCCGGCTCGCGCTGGCGCACAACGGTGATCTTGCCCGCATGCGCGACATGCGGCCGGATCTGGCGCGCCATATCCGGCCGGATATCGCAGCGATGATCAGCGGCACCACCGACAGCGAATGGATCTACGCGCTGATCGCGTCGCAGCTCGACGACCCGCGCGGCGCCATCGAAGCCGCCGAACTGGTGCAGGCGGTCGATCGTGCCCTCGCCATCATCCGCGAGGCTCGCGCGCACCACGGCATCGACACGTCGTCCTCGGTCAATCTCTTCATCACCACGGGCGCGCAGATCGCGGCGGTCCGTTATTGCTTCGATTTCGGCTGCTACCGTACCGAAGACCCGGCCAGGGTGCACGAAGCCAACCTCAATTTCCTCAGCCTGTGGTACACCTCCGGGCGCGAGTACGGCCATCATGACGGCGAGTGGAAGATGATCGGCGGCGCGGATACCGCGGATTCGATCATGATCGCCTCCGAACCCCTCACCCGCGACACCTCGACGTGGCTGGAAGTGCCGGAGTACAGCATGATCTACGCCGACACCCGCAGCGGTCGCCCCACCGTCGAGATTCACTATATCGATTAGCCCGCCGGCATGAGTGGACTACAACGGTCGACGTTTCAGCCAACCCGGCATGGCACGGCACCGAACAGGTACGTTTCTTCAAGCTGGATGGCGACCATCTGTGGGTAACCGCGGCGTGGACGCCGTCGCGCCAGTTTCCCGGGAGGATCGTGCAGGGAGTCCTCGCCTGGGAGCGCTCGAGGTAATTTGCGACCGACAGCCGACCATTGTGTCGATCTCTGCGAGCACGGGAACGAGAGTGAAACGAAAGTAATCTAACCATGACAGGCGGGCCTGCGCCCGGTGCTGGTTCTCAGCCACGACGTGTTCAACGAGCGCTCGGGCACCGTCATCGCGGCGGCGTTGACAAGCCAGCCTCAGCGCGCCGGCTTTCCGCTGACTCTCGAGCTTCAGGCGGCGAAGCTGCCGAAGCGTTCGTGGGTCAAGATCAGCCAGATTCGCACGCTTGCCGCCGAGCGCATCGGGGCGAGACTCAGCCGCGCCTCTCCCGAGGACATTGCCCAGATCATCGAGGGCCTCGATGAGATCATCGGAATCTAACCGCCGCATCGGCACCGAACGCTGCGCGGCGCGGCGCGCGCTTCCTCGCCCGCCTCAGTGCAGGGCGACTCCGGCGGGAGACGTGCCGCAGTCCTGCATGCCCAACAGGCGCTCGATATCGTCGGTCGCACTTGCGCCGCGCGCTTGCTGGCCGCGGATGCGTGCCTGGCTGATGAGCCGCGTCAGGTGATTGTTGGTGTGCGCGAGCGCTTCCAGCAGGTTGCGATTGATGGCGTCGCGGAATTTCTGGTTGATGCGTTCACGTCCGTTATAAAGTCGGTCGAATTCGCGCCTGGCGATTTCCAGCAGCGTGGAATTCTCCCGCGCCGCCATGGTCGCGCCGTGCGGGATGCCGTCGATCAAACCCATGTGGCCGCAGAGCCGCCCCGGCCCGAGGATGCCGATGCGGTGGCGACCGCCGCCATGCGCGGTGGAGATTTCGATCGCGCCGCGCACCACGACGTAGCAGGCGGCGCTGGGCGCGCCCTGCTCCACGAGCGCGGCGCCGCGCGGCGCATCCAGCACCACAGCGTGCGCCGTCAGCTCCTCCCAGTCTTCGGCTTCGAGCCCGCGAAATACCGGCAGGATCGGCAGGAATACCCGATAGTCGAACGCGCACGCGCCGCGGCGAACCGGTGGCGGTGAACGCCCGGTATGGCGCCACGCGTTGTCGGTTGGCGCCTCGCGGGCGACGATCCGCGCGTTGAGTTCCCGCAGCCTGGCGCACAGCGCCAGCGTGATGCGGCCCTGCTCGGTGAAGACCGCGGAATTGCGCTGCGTGAGCAGCATGCGGAAACCGTCGCGGTCGATCCAGTAGCCCTCGACCGGCGTGCGGGCGACGACTGTCGCGGAGCGAACGCCGGCGTCGAGCAGCGCCATTTCTCCCAGCACGCAGCCCGCGCCCACCTTCGCCAGCGTGAGTTCCCCGCCGCCCGGCAGGGCGCTCAGGACATCGGCGATTCCGGATTCGAGGATGAGGACCCCGTCGGCGGGCTGTCCCTGGCGCATGAGGCGCGTGCCCGGGGCGAAGGCGACGTATCGGGAAATGCCGAGTATGCTTTCGATCTCGGGCGGAGCAAGCCCTGAAAACAGTGGAACGCTCCGGACCCGATCCGCCGAGTGCATGACTCGTTCCTGAACGTCGTTCAGGACTGCGGCGCCGACTTCTGCTCCACCCGGTCCTGCGTCCCAGGAGCGGGACTCGCTTCCGGTTCCTCCTGGTGCGCGTCCATCAGGTGCTCGACTGCGCACTCGCGCTTGCCGCGGGTCACGGTGAGCGTGCCGTTGATCCGGCCGATGTTCATGCCGCAGTAATGCATGCGGTCGACATCCCGGAACAGGAATTTCACGTCCCTCGGGCGATTCTCGATCAGGAAGTCGCCGTTTTCGGTCGTGACCTTGGTGTATCGTCCTTCGTCGCTCCACTTGCTGTAGGCGTCCTCGCGCTGAACATGCACCGAGCAGGTGCGCGGCTTCTTCTTGCTGTAGTAGGCGAAGCTCTGCACGCGCCCGCCCAGCACCTCGACCGCGATGCGCGCGTGCTCATCCTCGGTGCCGCGCATGCACATGAGCTTTTCCACCCTGGCGGGCGGTTTGGCTTTGCCCTTGCTGTTCTGCGCCAGCGTCGTCGTCGAGTACGTGACAGCCGCAGCGGCGGTCAGCGCCACGGCGCATGTCATCATTGTCCAGCGTCGAGTCATCGCAGGGTGTCTCTCCCGTCCGGCGGTTGCGGAAAGCCACGACACATCCACGCGGGGGACAACGGCCTTGGCGTGCAACGCACCTTACGACCTTGCGGCGCGCCAAAAGTTGCACCGGAGCATGCACCGGACAGATTCGCCCGCATCACCCGTGCAGTTGCCGTACCCCCTCCTTTCGGCGATTATAGCAAAGGCCTCGCCGCTGGCGCGGCCCATGCGTCCCTCGATACGATAGGTCGAATGAAGGTGCATCCCAAATTGTTTCTTGCCCTGCTCGGCGCGGCCTGCCCATGCGCGTTCGCTCAACCCGCGGACATCGGTGATGCCTCGCGCATTCCGTTCGTCGACCAGTCGGGGCGGGATGCCTACCTCAAATACCTGGAGTCCCGGACGCACAAGGCGTACGCCGTCTGCCTCGGCGGCGCGTGGGCATACCAGAGCGGGCGCGACTCGGCGGACGCGGCCATCGCCGCCACGCTCGATGTGGCGCGGAAGAACGCGAAGGGATTTCCGTGCGCCGTGTACGCGATCGACGGGCAGGTCGTGACCCGCGCGTACCTGCAGAAGCTCTCTCCCGGCGAATTCCGCAAAGCACTTGCCGCGATGGAGCCGCCGGCCCGTGCCTACGCCGACGAGAATCGGGATGCGGGCGTCCCCGTGCAACGCGTGCTGCGCGAGCAGAAACTGCACGCCCCCACGCCCACCGACGTCCCGGGCGCCAGGGTCCTCACCACCGATGGCCTGCGGCGCGCGCTCGCCGGCGCGGCGCACCCGCTGCTGGTCGATGTGCGGCCCCAACCACGGGCGACGATTCCGGGCGCGCACGTGAACAACGCCATCGGCATCGACTTCAGCGCGGGCGCGGAGCGGGCCGCTGCGGACTTTCTCGCGCACATCGCGCCCGACAAGGCCACCCCGATCGCGTTCTATTGCGTGAACTGGGAATGCTGGCTGAGTTACAACGCCGCGCTGCGCGCCGTGGCCGCGGGCTACACCAGCGTGTACTGGTACCGCGGCGGCATTGCCGCCTGGTTTGAAGCCGGGCTGCCGCTGGAACCGCGCTAGGCGCAGGGCCACAGCGGCCAAACGGAACGGGAACATCAAGACCATGAGGCTCGTCCAGGTCTCGGACCTCCACCTGAGCGCGGTGCACGAGTACCACGCCGACAACTGGCGGCGCGTCGTCGCCTGGATCAACCGCGAGCAGCCCGACTTGGTGGTGGCCAATGGCGACCTCGTGCTGGAAGACCCCGATGCCGAGCAGGACCACGCCTGCGCACGGAGCGCGATCGGCAGCCTCGGCGTGCCCTGCCGCTTTCTGCCGGGCAACCACGACATCGGCGACAACGTGCTGTTCGGCAAGATGGAAAAGCGCGTGAGCGACGGACGGCGCGCGCGCTTCCTGCGCCACTTCGGAGAGGAGCGCTGGTCGTTCGAGGCCGCCGGCTGGGCGTTTGTGGGGATCAACTCGCAACTCTTCGGAAGCGGGGGACAACCGGCCGAAGCGGAGTCGTGGACATGGATCGAGCAAACGCTGGGCACGCACTCCGGCCGGCCGATCGCGCTCTTCACCCACAAGCCGCTGTTCCTGGATCACCCGTCAGACCCGGATCACGATGATCCGACGCTGCGCCAGTCCTGCATCGACCGGGCGAGCCGCACGCGGCTCCTCACTCTGTGCCACCAGCATGGCGTGCGGCTCATCAGCACCGGGCACAAGCACCAGACGCGCGCCTTCTCGCTCGATGGCATCTACCACATCTGGGCACCGTCCACGGCCTGCGTCAACGGCCGTCCCGACGCGCTCCACTGGGGCGTGCGCGAAGTCGGTTTCGTCGATTACCGCTTCACCCCGGACGGCTTCACTCACCGGATCGTCGGCGCGGATTTCCTGTTCCGCCACGAGAACTACCTCCGCAAGCTCGGCGCCCCAGGCGGCTGAGGCGCGCGGCTTCAGGGCGCGGGGCGCGACTTGCGCCAGGCCGCGGGCGATGCTCCGAATTCCCGCTTGAAGGCGCGCGTGAACGCCGATTCCGATTCGTAACCCACCTCCATCGCGATGCGGGCGATAGAACACTGGGTCTTGCGCAAGCTCTGCGCGGCGACCTGCATGCGCCACATCCCCAGATATTTCATCGGCGGCAAGCCAATCAGCGCCGTGAAGCGCTCCGCGAATGCCGAACGCGAGAGAAACACCTCGCGCGCCAGTTCTTCCGCCGTCCACGCGCGAGCGATCTGGGTGTGCAGCAGGGCAAGCGCCCGGCCCACCACCGGATCACGCAGCCCCGAGAGCCAGCCGCGACGATCCCTGGGCAGCGTTGCGACGTACTGGCGCACGGCTTCGACGAACAGCAGTTCGGACAGCATCGAGAGCACCGCCGCGGAACCGGGCCGCGCACTGCCAAGCTCCTCCGACGCATAGCGAAACGACCGGGCGACCCACTCGCAGGACGGCGTGCCATTCAAATCGAGCGTGAGCACCGCCGGCAGCGCGTCGATCAGCGGATGCTGCCGTGCGTCGGTGCCGACGAAGCCGCACACGATCTGCGTCTTCTCGCCGCCGCCGCCGTAGCGGATGCGTGCGAGTCCGCCACCCGGATCGGCCTGCGCCAGATGATCTCCGCTCACCGCCGGCAAACCGGGGCCGCTTGCGAGAGTATGCAGATCGTTACGCGGCAGGAGCACCAGCATGCCTGCGCGCAGTTCGGCCGGCGGGATACCGTCCACCTGAAGCAACAGGCGCCCGTCGAGGACGAAATGAAAGGCGATGATGCGGGCGGGCTCCGCCAGGGCGAGCCGGCAGTCCTCGGGGCTGCCCTGGGCGGACACGCACCAGGGCGCCGAGAAATCCGCGTGCAGAAACACCCCTCCCGACAGCCTCACCACGCGCAATAGATCAGACAGCGCATCCATGCAGCCTCCGCTTCCATACCGGCGCCCCGGACAAGTGTTCCGGCGCAACGGTCATTCCCGCGTCGGCTGGGGAGGGGTAAAGTGCGCCCATCCTGGCGGCACCGCTGCCGGTCTGCGCCCGATACGATAGGCGTTTATTATCAACCAGCAATTGGGGAAATGCGATGGCACTGAAGGACTCCGTGGGATATGACGTAAGCGGCGCAGACGCGCCGGCTCTGGAAATGCTCGAACGCGGCATGCACGAGTTGCGCTGTTATATCAACGACCCGGTCGCGACGGTCAACAACGCGCTGGCGGCCAGCCCGCGGCTGGTGATGGGGCATGTCCTGAAGGCCTACCTTCATCTCCTGGGGACCGAACCCATGGCGCTGCCCGTGGCCCGCGCCTCGTGCCAGACGGGCCAGGCGCTCCCGGCAAACGACCGCGAACGCCGCCACCTGCAGGCGGTCGATCAGCTCACCGATGGGAACTGGCGGGCGGCGGGCCGGGTGCTCGAGGACCTCACCGTGGACTACCCGCGCGACGCGCTGGCGCTGCAGGCGGGGCACGCGGTCGACTTCTTTACCGGCGATT
>Ga0315912_10006384_pt1 | contig 10563 bp, 8 predicted proteins | sample VfabasoilMG_FD_204469 | JGI IMG/M metagenome (GOLD analysis project Ga0315912, IMG submission 204469) | Garden soil microbial communities collected in Santa Monica, California, United States - V. faba soil | ecosystem: Environmental > Terrestrial > Soil > Garden | place: USA: California... | reverse complement strand
CGACCGTTGTTCGGATTCGCGGCGCCGCGATCTGCGCCGCAAGCGCCGCTCGCTCGAACGCGAAGGGGTACTGCGCCTCGACGTCATGGCGCCGGCTCCCGAAGAGACAGAAGCGGTCTTGCGCGCTGCCTTCGAAATCGAGGCGCGCAGCTGGAAGGGCACGGCCGGAAGTGCCGTGCTGTCGCGTCCGGCGATGTTCGGCTTCTTCCGGGACTACGGCCGCGAATGCGCGGCGTCTCGTCGCCTCGTCGTGCGCCGCCTGCTCGCGGGCGAGCGCGTCGCCGCCGTCCACGTCGCGGTGGAAGCGGGCGGCCGCTGTTTCGAGCTCAAGATCGGCTATGACGCGGAGCTCTCGCGCCATTCGCCGGGCCTCACGTTGACTTGCGAAGTTCTTGCCGATGGCGCGAAGAAAGGTTCGCGCGCGCACGAGTTCCTGGGCCTCGCGGCGGACTGGCAGCGCGGCTTCGCGACGCGCGAACGTCATACGCAGTCCCTCACGCTCCTGCCGTTCAATGCGGCCGGAATGACGGCATTCGGCTTCGACGCCGCCGGCGCGCTCCTGCGCCGCGCGCGGCGCCTCCTGGGGACACGCTGATGTGTGGCATCGCCGGACTGCATTTCGATGATGCCAGCCGCATGGCCGACGCCGGCATGCTCAAGCGCATGATCCGCGCGATCTCGCATCGCGGGCCTGACGGCGATGGCCAGCACCTCGAGCCGGGCGTGGCGCTGGGCCACGCGCGTCTCAGCATCATCGACCTGGGTGGCGGCGCACAGCCCATCCACAACGAAGACCGCACGATCTGGATCACCTACAACGGCGAGGTGTTCAATTACGTCGAGCTGCGCAAGATGCTCGAAGAGCGCGGCCACAAGTTCTATACGCACACCGACACCGAAGTCATCGTGCATCTCTACGAAGAGCTCGGCGACCGCTTCGTCGAAGAGCTCAACGGACAGTTCGCATTCGCGATCTGGGACCGCCCGCGCCGCAGGCTCGTGCTCGCGCGCGATCGCGCCGGCATCCTGCCGCTGTTCTACGCGCCGGTGCCGGGAGGCATCGCGTTCGCTTCCGAAGCGAAAGCCATTCTCGCGAGCGGACTCGTCAAGGCCGAGCTCGATCCGGATGCGCTCGACGAACTCATGACGTTCTGGGCACCGCTCGCACCGCGCACGATGTTCCGCGGCATCCAGCAGCTTCCTCCGGGCCACCTGGCGGTGCTCGAGGACGGCCGGATGAGCTCGCGGCCGTACTGGCAGTGGCACTTCCCGGCGAACGGCGCGCATCGGCGCGGCGTGCGCAAGGACCTCGAGACCGAGATGCGCGGCATCCTCGCCGATGCCACCGAGATCCGCCTGCGCGCCGACGTGCCCGTGGGTGCCTATCTATCCGGCGGTCTCGACTCCTCGTCGCTGGTCGCGCTGCTCAAGGAGCGCGTGCCCGACACCTTGCAGACCTTCTCCATAGGCTTCGACGATCCGCGGCTCGACGAGTCGGCGCACCAGCGCACCGTGGCCGACTACCTCAAGACAGTGCACAACCACGTGCAGTGTTCGCTCGGCGACATCGCGAAGGTGTTCCCGCGCACCATCCTCCACGGCGAGATGCCCGTGCTGCGCACGGCGCCGGCGCCGATGCAGCTCTTGTCGGGCCTCGTGCGACGCTCGGACGTCAAAGTGGTGCTGACGGGCGAGGGCGCCGACGAAGTGCTCGGCGGCTACGACATCTTCAAGGAATCGAAGGTCCGCCAGTTCTGGGCGCGCAATCCGCGCTCGACGTGGCGGCCGGCGCTGCTCAAGCGGCTGTATCCCTATCTCGACATCACGAGCGCGGGCAGCGCAGCCTATCTACAGGAATTCTTCGGCATCGGTCTCGACCGGCCGGAAGATCCCTTGTTCTCGCACCTGCCGCGCTGGGCGACGACCGCGCAGTGCAAACTCTTCTGGTCCGACGGCCTGCGCTCGCGCGTCACCGGCAGCGCCACGGAGCGCCTGCGCGCGGCCCTGCCAGCCGAGATGTCCGGCTGGCATCCGTTCAATCGCGGCGAATACCTCGAAGCCCGCACGCTGCTGCCGAGCTACCTCTTGTCCGCCCAGGGCGACCGCATGCTCATGGCAAGCTCCGTGGAAGGCCGCTTCCCTTTCCTCGACCACCGGCTCATCGGGTTCGCGAACGGCATCCATCCCGACTACAAGATGCACGTCCTGCGCGAGAAGCACATCCTCAAGGAGGCGATGCGCGACCGCCTGCCGGGCTCCATCGCGGCCCGCCACAAGCAGCCCTACCGGGCGCCCGATGCGGCGGCCTTCATGGGCCCGCAAGCGCCTGAATATGTGAGCGAATTGATGGGCGCCAAGGCCATCAGCGGTTATGGTTACTTCGATCCGGACAAGGTCAGCCGGCTGGTCGCAAAGCTCGGCAGGAGCAAGGTCTCCAACGCGCGCGACAACATGGCCTTCGTCGGGATCCTGTCCACCCAGCTCTGGCATGCCCAGTTCGTGGACGGTCACAGATTCGACTGATGTCAATTTCGAAAATTGCAAACGGAGTAAATGAAAATGAGTGACGCACTGCGCGACCAGGTCCGCGCCTTCATCCTCGAGAACTACCTGTTCACTTCGGATACGAAGGCACTGGGTGTCGATGATTCCCTGTTGGGCCGCGGCATCGTGGATTCGACGGGCATGCTCGAGATCATCTTCTTCATCGAAGAGCAGCTCGGCGTGAAGGTCAAGGACGAAGAGATGATCCCCGAGAACCTCGACTCGGTGAATCGCATCACCGCGTTCGTCGAGTCCCGGCGCAAGGCGGCCTGAGACCGATGACGCTGGTCGAGCAGTTCCAGGTCCACGCGCGCGCGACGCCGGACGCGCCCGCGCTGGTCTGGAATCACACGAGCTGGAGCTACGCCGAGCTGGCGCGCGCGCAACGCGCGGCGGCGGCGGGCCTGCTCGCGCACGGCATCGTGCGCGGCGATCGTGTGGCTTTGCTGCTGCGGAACTCGCCCGAGTATGCGGCGGCGTTGTTCGGCGTGTTCGCCGTCGGCGGCATCGCGGTGGCGCTGAATTCCCTCGAACGCGCCGAGGTCCTCGCACGGCAGATCAGGCACAGCGGTGCGCGCGTGCTCGTCGTGGATCCCGCGCATCTCGAGTTCGAGCGGGTCAAGGCGCTGCTCGAGGGGCATCCCGTGCACTTCGTGCGCGTGCCCACGACCGATGCGGCTTCAGCCGTCGATACGTTTCTCGCGGCCTTCAGCGAAGCGCCGGCCGCGACGCTTCCGTCGCCAGCCGACAGCGACCCGGCGATGCTCATCTATACCTCGGGCACCACGGGCCGGCCGAAGGCCGTGATGCTCGGGCACGGCAACCTCGCGAGCAACGCGCAGGCCATCATCCAGTATCTTGGCCTGACAGCGAGCGATCGCGGCTTCTGCGTGCTGCCGTTTCATTTCTCGTACGGCAACTCGGTGCTGACGAGTCACCTCGCGTGCGGCGCCACGCTGATCATCGAAGACAACCTCGCGTTCCCGCAGCGTTCCATGCAGCGCATGTCGGCGCTGCGCGCGACCGGCTTCGCCGGCGTGCCGTCGACGTTCACGCTGCTGCTGCAGCGGGGCGGGCTGCGCGATTACGATTTCTCCGCGCTGCGCTACGTCACGCAGGCAGGCGGCGCGATGACGCGCGCCACCACGCAGCGGCTGCGTGCCGAGCTGCCGGGCGTGCGCGTGTTCGTGATGTATGGGCAGACCGAGGCCACCGCGCGCATCTCCTATCTACCGCCCGAACACCTGGACACCAAGCCGGGCTCGGTCGGATTGCCGGTCGCGGGCACGCGCGTCGAAGTCTGCGATGCGGGTGGCCAGCCCGTGCCCGCGGGCAGCATCGGCGAACTGCGTGTCCACGGACCGGGCGTGATGCTCGGCTACTGGCAGGACGCAGACGCCACGAGCGAGGTGCTGCGTGACGGGTGGCTGTGCACCGGCGACCTCGGGCACAAGGATGCCGACGGCTTCCTGTTCGTCGACGGACGCACCGTCGAGATGATCAAGGTAGGCGCCTTCCGCGTGAGCCCGTATGAGGTCGAGGAAGCCATCGCGCTGCTCGACGGCGTGGAGGAGGTGGCGGTGGGTGCCATGCCCGACGAAGTGCTCGGCCAGGCGGTCAAAGCCGTGGTCGTGCTGCGTAATGGCGCACAACTCGACGCATTGGCCGTCAAGGCGCACTGCCGCCAGGCCCTGGCCACGTACAAAATACCGAAATCCGTAGAATTCGCCTTGCAATTGCCGCGGACGCTGACCGGCAAGGTCCAGCGCCTGCAACTAACAGAGTCCAACAGGTAAAGACATGACCCGGAAAAATCTCGATGCCAACGTCCTCGACATGGACAACGACGCCGTCGTCGACCGCATCTGCGTTCGCTTGCGCGAAATCCTCTCCAAAGACGTGGGCCGCCGCGGCTTCGTCGTCGCCATGTCGGGCGGCATCGACTCGTCGGTGAGCTCGGCGCTGTGCGTCAAGGCGCTCGGCAAGGACCGCGTGTACGGCATCATGCTCCCCGAGAAGGATTCTTCCGGATTCAGCACGGCGCGTGGCAAACAACTCGCCGAACATCTCGGCATCCGTCACGAGGTGTACGACATCGCGCCGGCCGTCGAAGGCATCGGCTGCTACCGCCAGCGTGACGAGGCCATCCGCCGCGTGTTCCCGGAGTACACCGACGGCTGGAAGAACAAGATCGTCATCAAGGGTGGCCTCGAGGGCCGCATCAACCACTTCGAGCTCGTGGTGCAGACGCCGAAAGGCGAGCTCAAGACCGCGCGCCTGCCGCTGCCGGAATACCTGCAGATCGTGGCCGCGACCAACCACAAGCAGCGCATCCGCAAGACGGTCGAGTATTACCACGCCGACCGGTTGAACTACGCGGTCATCGGCACGCCGAACCGCCTCGAATACGACCAGGGCTTCTTCGTGAAGAACGGCGACGGCTCGGCCGACGTCAAGCCGATCGCGCATCTCTACAAGACGCAGGTGTATGCGCTCGCGCGTCACCTGAAGCTCCCGAAGGAGATCTGCGAAGCCATCCCGACTACCGACACGTACAGCCTCGCGCAGGGCCAGGACGAGTTCTACTTCGCGCTGCCGTACAAGCAGATGGACATCGCGCTGTATGCGCTGAACCACGGCCACACGCCTGCGGAGCTGGCGCCGGCCATCGGCATCACCGAGGCCCAGGCCGCGAACGTGTTCCGAGACATCGAGGCGAAACGCCGCGCCACGCGGTACATGCACCTGCGTCCGGTGCTCGTCGAGGACGTGACCGAGCTCGACCTGTAGGTCTCCGGTAGTTTGCCCAGGGAGACTCGCCGGTGATCGCGTGGTTCTGGATTTGCGTTGCGCTGGTGGTGTATCCGTACGCGATCTATCCACTGCTGCTCGTCGGCATGAACCGGCTGACGGGCCGGCGTGCGCACGCGGGCGACGAAGCGTATCTGCCGACGGTGTCGATCATCCTGCCCGTTCACAACGAGGCGGTGCGCGTCACCGCGAAGATGCGCAACCTGCTCGCGCAGGACTATCCGGTCGATCGCCTGCAGATCATTGTCGTCGGCGACGCATGCACCGATGACACGCTCGACCGCGCGCGTGCAGAAGGCGCGGGCCGCGTGCTCGTGATCCCGCTGGCGACGCGCGCCGGAAAGGCTGCCGCGCTGAACGCCGGCCTCACGGCCGCCACCGGCGACATCGTCGTGTTCACGGACGCCGGCATCATCCTCGAGCCGCAGGCGATGCGGCGGCTGCTCGCGCATTTCTCGGATCCCGTCGTCGGGTGTGTTTCGGGTGAGGACTACATCGAAGGCGCGCAGACCGAAGGTCTCTATGGCCGCCTCGAACTGCTGCTTCGGCGCGAAGAGGCGCTGCTGCATTCGATCGCGGGCGCCAGCGGCTGCTTCTACGCGCAGCGCCGCGAGCTCTGCCTGCCATTCGTCTCGGGCTACGCGCCCGATTTCCTCTCGGTGCTCAACACGGTGCGCGCCGGGCGGCGTGCGCTGGCGGAACCCGCGGCACGCGGTTCCATGGCGGCGACCTCGAGCCAGCGCGACGAATTCACGCGCAAGGTGCGCACATTCCTGCGCGGCATCACCGCGCTGTTCGGCAATGCCGGCCTGCTCAATCCGTTCGCCTATCCAGCTTTCAGCTTCATCCTCTGGTCGCACAAGCTCATGCGCTGGCTCGCGCCGGTGCCGATGACGGTATGCCTGGTCACGTCCTGCCTGCTGCGCGACCAGCCGCTGTACGCGGCCGCTTTCATCGCGCAGGTGTGCTTCTACGTCGCCGCGATCGCCGGATTGCTCTGGCCGCGCGTGGCCATGCGCATCTCGGTCGTGCGTCTCGCCGCCTTCTTCGTGCTGGTCAATGTCGCTGCGCTGAAGGCGCTCGCGTTGTGGCTCGTTGGCACGCGCATCGAGGTCTGGCATCCGACGCGGAGACCCGGTTGAACGCCGCGGCTGCGCCCGCGGTGCGCGCAGCCCGCGCGCCTCTGCGAGTGCTCCACCTGCGGGACTCACCCTGGCTCGACGGTCCGGGCCGGACCATTCTCGAAACGGGCGCGCACGTCGATGGCACGCGCGTGGAATTCCACTTGGGTGCGTTCGTCGGGGATCCGGATCGCCCGCATCCGCTCGTCGACGGCGCGCGTGCACGGTCGATCCGCGTTCATCCCATCCTCGACAACGGCAAACTCGGCGAGCTCGTTGAAAGGATCACGAGCCTCGTCGACGAACATCGCATCGAGATCCTGCACAGCAGCGAACTTCGTTCGAACATCGCCGCGCTGCTCGTGCGGCGACGCCGTGCGTTGCAGGTCGTTACGACCGCGCACGGATGGATCGCCAACGACGCGCGCGGACGCGTTTATCGCCTCGTCGACAAGCTCCTGTTGCGGATGTTCGACCGCGTGGTTTTCGTGTCGCAGGCCATCGGGCGGCTGGTGCCGGGCTGGTGGGTCACCAAGCGACGTCGCCGCGTGTTGCTCAACGCGCTGGTGCTCGAATCCTACGGAACGGAAATCCTGTCGCGGCCACGGGCAGTCCCCGATCCCGCGCGCGCCGTCACTCTTATTAATGTCGGCCGGCTGTCCGCGGAGAAGGGCCAGGACCTGCTGCTCCGCGCTGTCGCCGCGCTGGTGCCGGAGTTTCCCGGTATCAAGCTTCAATTCGCCGGTATCGGTCCCCTGGAGGCCGCGCTGCGGGCGCAGGCGCAGGTGCTGGGTATCGCCGACAGGGTTGAATTTCTGGGCTACGTGGCGAACATGCCCGCCTTGTACAGCGAAGCCGACCTGGTCGTGCAAAGCTCGCTGACGGAGGGCTTGCCCAACGTGATTCTCGAGGCGGCATACCTGCGGGTTCCCATCGTGGCGACATCGGTCGGCGGCACGGACGAAGTCGTGGCGCACGGGCGCTCCGCCTGGCTGTTGCGGCCCGGCTCGCTCGACGAGCTCACCGCGGGCATCCGCGAATACCTCAAACGTCCCGCGGACTTCGTCGCGATGGGCGAAGTCGCGCACCGCTACGTGCGCGAACACTTCTCGTTCCAGGCCCGCACCGAGGGCCTCATGAGCCTCTACGACGAACTGCAGGAATCGCGCCGGTGAAGTTCCGCCGCAAATCCGCACCGGACGATCCGAAGAAAGCCGAAATCGAAAGCCGCTTCTACTATTCGTGGCTGCTGCTCGCGATCTTCATCGAATACGCGCGGCCCGCGAGTTTCATCCCGTTCCTGCGCATCCCGCTCATCTACACCATCATCCCGCTGGCGCTGCTGGCTGCGTCGTTCTCGGCCAAGGGGCTGCGGCCCATGAAAGAGGTGATGGCCGACCCGGTGACGAAATGGATCTTCATCTACCTGGGGCTCATCAGTTTCTCCGTGACGTATGCCATCGTCGGAGAGTTCGCCTTCAACGTCTGGAAGTTCGGCTTCGGCTTCACCGCGCTGTTCCTGCTCATCTCGCGCATCGTTACCAACGACGCGCGCCTGTACGGCGTGATCTTCACGCTGCTGGCAGCACACCTGTTCCTGCTCGCCATGAATCCGAACGTGATCCTGGAGCCGGAGTCGCGCAACTACATCCTGGGCGCCACGTTCCTCGGTGACGGCAACGACTTCTCGCTGTCGCTGTGCATCCTCCTGCCGTGCACGCTCGAGATCAGCCTCTCCGCGAAGAAGACGTGGCACAAGCTCATGATCTGGGGCGGCCTCCTGCTCATGATCTTCGGCATCATCGCCTCGCAGTCGCGCGGCGCGTTGCTCGGCATCGGCGCCGTAGTGATCTGGTTGTGGCTCAACAGCCCGAAGAAGATGGTCTCGCTCGTGGTGATCGGGCTCGCGGTCGGCGTGGCGCTGCTGTATGCGCCGGCCAACTACTTCGATCGCATGAAGACCATCAGCGACTATCACAACGAAGGTTCGGCGCAGGGACGCATCGACATCTGGAAGGCAGGCACGCGCATGGCGCTCGACAACCCGGTGTTCGGCGTGGGCGCGGGCAACTTCCCGGTGGCGTACGGCACGAAATACAAGCCGCCGGATACCGTCGGCTGGAAGAACGCGCATTCGGCTTACTACCAGGTTTGGGGCGAACTCGGCACGGTGGGCATCCTGACGTTCTTCACCATCATCCTCACCAACTTCTTCCAGAACATGCGCGTGCGGAAGATGATGCTCTCGCGTGCGACACGCGGATCGCCACCGGACCCGGTGACGGCAAAACATGCACGGCGGCTCTACATGTTCAACGCCGCATTGCTCGGCTACGTGGTCGCGGGAGCGTTCCTCTCATCGGCTTACTACCCGCACATCTTCATCATTTCCGCCATCGGGCTCGTGGCACGTCGCATGGCATTGGCGCACGCGGGAACGGCCGTGGCGGAAGCGCCGAAAGGCAGGCGATGGGGCCGCCGGGCAGCGACGGCGGGCTGATCTACATCCAGCACAGCGCGCGGCACATGAAGCCGGCGATCGATTGCGTGCCGCGCTCACCGATGTTGATTCGCGGCAACGTCAGCGGATCCGCGCCGGCGGAAACACGCCCGGTTTCGGTGATGAACGCGAGCTCGAGTCCCGCGGTGCGTACTTCATTGACGGCTGCCGCATCGTGATTGCCGTTGGGATACGCGAAATACTTCGGTTCGGCCGCGAGGTGCTCGCGCAACGCGGTGCTGGCGGTGCGCAACTCGTCGGCAACGTTCGAAGGCGTCAGTGCCGTCAGCGGCGTGTGTGAATGCGCATGCGAGCCGATGGTCACGAGACCTTCCCGATGCAGCTTCTCCACTTCCGGCCAGGCCATGAACCGGTCTTCACCGTTGCCCGCGGGCAGCACGCCGCGCGCTCGCAGCAGCGACTCGACCTCGCCGAGGAGCGATTCGATCTCCGCGCGCGGACGTGACTTCAGGGACGAGACGAGCCCGCGAATGCTCGTGCGGGCCGCGTTCTCGTCGAGCTTCGCGATCAAAGGTGCGCCGAGACGTTCGAAGAGAGGTGTGGCTTCCGATACGTTTCGCGCGGCATGCAGCAGGCGCGTGAGCCGCTCTTGCCAGAACGTGTGGGTGGTGCCGACGTAGTCGGTCGCGACGAACACCACGGCAGGCACGCCATGCCGTTCGAGCACGGGGTAGGCATGCGTCGCGTTGTCGAACCATCCGTCGTCGAACGTGACCAGCACCGCGCGGGGGCGCCACGGCTTCGACCCGTCGAGCATGGCCGCGAATTCGGCCGCGCTCACGGGATTGAAGTAGCGCTTGAGGCAGCGCATGTGCATGTCGAACGTGGCGGTGCTCACCACGATGCTTTCCGACGAGTGGATGTCGGCTGTGGCAGGCGAGGGCAGCACGCGGTGATACATGAGCACCGTAGCGCGGCGCTTCAGGCGCGTACGAAGCGTGAGCCAGGCGATGCCGCCATAGAACAAGGTGTGCTGGATCAGCGGCAGCGTCGCGGATTTGAGGCGGTGGAGCATGGGAGCAGCCTACCGGGCGAGGCTCATGGCCTGCGCGATTTGCGCGGCATAGCCGGGCGGGCAGTACGGATGCACCGGCAGCGTGACGATGTGTCGGGCGACGTGGCGCGCACCCGGCAGGTCGCGGTCTTCGGACGCGAGGTGCGACGCGAGCTCGGGCACGTCGCAGAGGGCGCTCGGATACGACACCGTGGCACCGAAGCCGGCGGCATCCACGGCCTGGATCAATGCCGCGCGCGACGACGGGTCACGCACCAGCAGCGGCAGGCGCGTGTATCCCGGCATGGCCGGCTCGAGCACGCGTACCGGCTGGAGGTTCGCGTTGCTGCGCAACGCGTCCAGCAACGCGGCGGCATTCGCGGCGCGAATGTGCGTGAGCTCGGGCAAACGTTCCAGCAGCCGGCCCGCGAAGCCGCCGAGCGTCGGGCTGTAGCGGCGCAACGGAAACGTGTCTTCGTAAATTGTTCGGCCGAGTCCGAGGAAGGGCAGGCTGCGCACCACGCCGTACATCGACGGCCGCAGCAGCACGGAGTAGATCGCGAGCTTCGCGA
>Ga0315912_10006383_pt1 | contig 10563 bp, 9 predicted proteins | sample VfabasoilMG_FD_204469 | JGI IMG/M metagenome (GOLD analysis project Ga0315912, IMG submission 204469) | Garden soil microbial communities collected in Santa Monica, California, United States - V. faba soil | ecosystem: Environmental > Terrestrial > Soil > Garden | place: USA: California... | reverse complement strand
CCGCATCATGCAAGGCTTCGGTGCCAAGAAGCCCAAGAGCCTGATGCTGCGCACCCACTGCCAGACCAGCGGCTGGAGCCTGACCGAACAGGACCCGTACAACAACGTGGTGCGCACCACCATCGAAGCGATGGCCGCGGTCTTCGGCGGCACGCAGAGCCTGCACACCAACAGCTTCGACGAAGCCATCGCGCTGCCCACCGAGACCAGCTCGCGCATCGCGCGCAACACGCAGCTGATCATCCAGGAAGAGACGCACATCACCAGCGTGGTCGACCCCTGGGCCGGCAGCTACATGATGGAGAAGCTGACGCAGGACATGGCCGACGCCGCCTGGGCCATCATCGAAGAGGTCGAAGCCATGGGCGGCATGACGCGCGCCGTCGATTCCGGCTGGGCCAAGCTGAAGATCGAGGCCAGTGCCGCCGAGAAGCAGGCGCGCATCGACGCCGGGCGTGATGTCATTGTCGGCGTCAACAAGTACAAGCTCAAGCAGGAAGACGCCATCGAGGTGCGCGAGGTCGACAACGTGCAGGTGCGGCTGCAGCAGATCGAACGCCTCAAGTCCATGAGGGCCAGTCGCGACGGCGCGCGGGTGACGGCCGCGCTCGAGGCGCTGACCGCCGCCGCGAAGAGCGGCAGCGGCAACCTGCTGGGCCTTAGCATCGAGGCGGTGCGCGCACGCGCCACCGTCGGCGAGATCAGCGATGCGCTGGAGAAGGTTTTCGGGCGCCATCGCGCCGACATCCAGAAGGTGACCGGTGTGTATGCAGCCGCCTACGATTCCTCCGAAGGCTGGGACAAGCTCAAGGCAGAGATCGACGCCTTTGCCGAAGCCGAGGGGCGCCGCCCGCGTGTGATGATCGCCAAGCTCGGCCAGGACGGGCACGACCGCGGCGCCAAGGTGGTGGCCACCGCCTTTGCCGATCTGGGTTTCGACGTCGACATGGGTCCACTGTTCCAGACCCCCGGGGAGTGCGCGCGCCAGGCGATCGAGAACGACGTGCATGCGGTGGGCGTCAGCACGCTCGCGGCCGGGCACAAGACGCTGGTACCGGCCATCATCGACGAGCTGCGCAAGCAGGGCGCCGACGATATCGTCGTCTTCGTCGGCGGCGTGGTGCCGCGCCAGGACTACGACTTCCTCTACGGTGCCGGCGTCAAGGGCATCTATGGCCCGGGCACGCCGATCCCGGCGAGCGCGAAGGACGTGCTCGAGCAGATCCGCAAGGCCCAGGCCAAGGCCTGAAGATCAGTGCTGCAGCGATGACTGCCTTGGCCGATCAGGCGTTGGTGCAGGCGCTGCTGGGTGCGCCCGGCGCGGCGCAGCGCCGCGCCATGGCCAAGGCCATCACGCTGCTGGAGTCGACGCGCGAGGACCATCGCGCACGCGCCGACGCCTTGCTCGACGCCTTGCTGCCGCACAGCGGCCGCGCCTTCCGCCTGGGCGTCAGCGGCGTGCCCGGTGTGGGCAAGAGCACCTTCATCGAGGCGCTGGGCCTGTGGCTGATTGCACACGGCCACCGCGTCGCGGTGCTGGCGGTGGACCCGTCGAGCAGCGTGTCCGGCGGCTCGATCCTCGGCGACAAGACACGCATGGAACAGCTGTCGGTGCAGGAGCGTGCCTTCATCCGGCCGAGCCCGGCTTCGGGCACGCTGGGCGGTGTGGCCGAGAAGACGCGCGAATCGATGCTGGTGGCCGAGGCCGCCGGCCACGACATCGTCATCGTTGAAACCGTCGGCGTGGGCCAGAGCGAGACCGCGGTCGCCGGCATGACCGACATGTTCGTGCTGATGCAGCTGCCCAACGCCGGCGACGACCTGCAGGCGATCAAGAAGGGCGTGATGGAGCTGGCCGACCTGGTGGTCGTCAACAAGGCTGACCTGGACGCCGACGCGGCAACACGGGCGCGCGCGCAGATCGGCTCGGCGCTGCGCCTGTTCGGCCAGCACGGCCGGCCCGAGCATGCACAGCACGACAGCACGCTGTGGCAGCCGCAGGTGCTGCAGCTTAGCGCGCTGAAGTCGCAGGGGCTGGACACCTTCTGGGCCCAGGTATCGCGCTTTCGCGAGCTGCAGACGGCCAACGGCCGGCTGGCGGCGCGGCGCCGGCAGCAGAACACCGCGTGGATGTGGGAGCGCATCGACGCCGGCCTGCGCGCCGCCTTCCGCAGCCATGCGCGTGTGCGCCAGGCGCTGCCGCAGGTGCTGCAGCGGGTCGATACCGGGCAGCTGCTGCCCTCGGTGGCGGCGCGCCGGCTGCTGCGCGAGATGGGCCTGGCGCAGCCGGCCGAAGCGTCCCGGCAGGGAGCCGCGGCATGACGCCGGCCGAGTTGCAGCACATCCGCGCCAGCCCGGTCTGGCGGGCGCGCCGCATCGAGGTGCTGCACGACACCAGCGTTGGCAGTGTGCTGGTCAAGGGCCAGCGCGCGCCGCGCCCGGTCTGGCGCCATCAGCTGTTGAGCGGCTTTGCGCGCCTGGCGGCGGTGCCGCTGCTGCGTGCCGTGCCGGCCCCTGGCGGTGCGCGCGCGCAGCAGACCGAAGTGCGCCGCCTGCGCGAGCTAGCCGCGGCCGGAGTGCCGGTGCCGCAGGTGCTGCACGTGGAGGCCGAATTCTTCGTGCAGCGCTACCTGGGCGAGCAGCGCCTCGACGCACTGCTGCGCCAGCCGCAGGCCATGTTGTGGTGGCAGCGCGGCCTGCGCTCGCTGGTGGCGCTGCATGCGCGCGGCCAGTACCTGAGCCAGGCCTTCGCGCGCAACTTCATCGCCAGCGGCGACCATCTGGCGATGATCGACTTCGAGGACGACCCACTCGAAGTCATGTCATTGCATCAGGCACAGGCGCGCGACTGGCTGGCCTATCTGCACTCCGGCGCGCTCGTGCTGCGTGGGCAGGAGGCTGCGCTCGAGCTGCTGCGCGCCGAGCTGGCCCACGAAAGCACGCCGGTGCGCGCGCTGGTGGCCGATACGGCGCGGCGCCTGCGCTGGGTGCGGCGGCTGCCGGCAGGCGAGGGCCGCGGCTGGCGCCGGCACGTGGCGATCCCGCAGTCTGCGGTGGCGTTGCTGCTGTCCGCCGACGAATCCAACAACAACTCTCGTGAACACGACAAGGTGATCCATGCACGACATCATTGAACAGCTCGAACGCAAGCGCGAGGCTGCCCGCGCCGGAGGCGGAGCCAAGCGTATCGACGCGCAACATGCCAAGGGCAAGCTCACCGCGCGCGAGCGGCTGGAGCTGCTGCTCGACGAAGGCAGCTTCGAGGAATGGGACATGTTCGTCGAACACCGCTGCGTCGAGTTCGGCATGCAGGACAACCGACCGCCCGGCGACGGTGTGGTCACCGGCTACGGCATGATCAACGGCCGGCTGGTCTTCGTTTTCAGCCAGGACTTCACCGTCTTCGGCGGCGCGCTGTCCGAGGCGCATGCCGAGAAGATCTGCAAGGTCATGGACCAGGCGATGAAGGTCGGTGCGCCGGTCATCGGCCTGAACGACAGCGGCGGCGCGCGCATCCAGGAAGGCGTGGCCTCGCTCGGCGGCTATGCCGAGGTCTTCCAGCGCAACGTCATGGCCAGCGGCGTGATCCCGCAGATCAGCATGATCATGGGGCCGTGCGCGGGTGGCGCGGTGTACAGCCCGGCGATGACCGACTTCATCTTCATGGTGAAGGACTCGAGCTACATGTTCGTCACCGGCCCCGAGGTGGTGAAGACGGTGACGCACGAGGAGGTCACGGCCGAGGAACTGGGCGGCGCCAGCGCGCACACCACGCGCAGCGGCGTGGCCGACCTGGCCTTCGACAACGATGTCGAGGCGATCCTGCTGCTGCGGCGCTTCTTCAACTATCTGCCGCTGAACAACCGCGAAAAGCCGCCGCTGCGTCCCGGCGCCGACAGCGCCGAGCGTCTGGACCTGTCGCTGGACACGCTGGTGCCCGACAACCCGAACAAGCCCTACGACATCAAGGAGCTGATCACCAAGGTCGTCGACGATGGCGACTTCTTCGAGCTGCAGCCCGACTACGCGCAGAACATCGTCATCGGCTTCGGCCGCATGGAAGGCTCCACCGTGGGCATCGTCGCCAACAACCCGATGGTGCTGGCCGGCTGCCTGGACATCAAGAGCAGCATCAAGGCAGCGCGCTTCGTGCGCTTCTGCGACGCCTTCAACATCCCGGTGCTGACCTTCGTCGACGTGCCCGGCTTCATGCCCGGCACCAGCCAGGAGTACGGCGGCATCATCAAACACGGCGCCAAGCTGCTGTACGCCTATGCCGAATGCACGGTGCCGAAGGTGACGGTGATCACGCGCAAGGCCTACGGCGGCGCCTACGACGTGATGAGTTCCAAGCACCTGCGCGGCGACGTCAACTTCGCCTGGCCCAATGCCGAGATCGCGGTGATGGGCGCGAAGGGCGCGGTGGAGATCATCTTCCGCGAGGAGAAGAAGGACGCGGCCAAGCTGGCCGCGCGCGAGGCCGAATACAAGGCGCGCTTTGCCAACCCCTTCGTCGCCGGCGCGCGCGGCTTCATCGACGACGTGATCCAGCCGCACGAGACGCGCAAGCGCATCTGTCGCAGCCTGGCGATGCTGAAAGACAAGAAGCTCGACAACCCGTGGCGCAAGCACGGCAACATTCCGCTGTGAGGGGCGGCACCATGTTCAAAAAGATCCTGATTGCCAACCGCGGAGAGATCGCTTGCAGAGTGATCAAGACCGCGAAGAAGATGGGCATCGCCACCGTCGCCGTGTATTCCGACGCCGACCGCGATGCCCGCCATGTGGAGCTGGCCGACGAGGCGGTGCACATCGGCGCCGCGCCCAGCCGCGAGAGCTACCTGCAGGCCGGTCGCATCATCGAGGCGTGCAAGAAGACCGGTGCGCAGGCCGTGCACCCGGGCTACGGTTTCCTGTCGGAGAACGAGGAGTTCGCCAGGCGCGTCGAGGACGAAGGCATCGTGTTCATCGGCCCGAAGCACTACTCGATCGCCGCGATGGGCGACAAGATCGCCTCGAAGAAGCTGGCCGGCGAAGCCAGGGTCAACACCATCCCCGGCTACAACGATGTCATCGAGACGCCGGAACGCGCGGTGCAGATCGCCAAGGACATCGGCTACCCGGTGATGATCAAGGCCAGCGCCGGCGGCGGCGGCAAGGGACTGCGCGTGGCCTTCAACGACAAGGAGGCCTTCGAGGGTTTTTCCGCCTGCCGCAACGAAGCGAAGAACAGCTTCGGCGACGACCGCGTGTTCATCGAGAAATTCGTCGAGAGCCCGCGCCACATCGAGATCCAGGTACTGGGCGACTCGCACGGCAACGTTGTCTACCTGCACGAGCGCGAGTGCTCGATCCAGCGCCGCCACCAGAAGGTGATCGAAGAGGCGCCGTCGCCCTTCATCAGCGAGGCCACGCGCAAGGCCATGGGCGAGCAGGCGGTGGCGCTGGCCAAGGCCGTGAAGTATCAGAGTGCGGGCACGGTGGAGTTCGTGGTCGGTGCCGACCAGAGCTTCTACTTCCTGGAGATGAACACCCGGCTGCAGGTGGAGCACCCGGTCACCGAATGCATCACTGGGCTGGACCTGGTGGAGCAGATGATCCGCGTCGCCGCTGGCGAGGAGCTCGGCTTCACGCAGGCCGACATCCCGCGCCGCGGCTGGGCCATCGAATGCCGCGTCAACGCCGAGGATCCGTTCCGCGGCTTCCTGCCGTCCACGGGCCGGCTGGTGCGCTACCAGCCGCCGGCGACGACGATGGAAGCGGCGCTGCCGATGCCCGAAGGCGGTGGCGTGCGCGTGGACACCGGCGTGTACGAGGGCGGCGAGATCCCGATGTACTACGACTCGATGATCGCCAAGCTGATCGTGCACGGCCGCGACCGCAACGACGCGATCGCGAAGATGCGCGAGGCGCTGAACGCTTTCGTGATCCGCGGTGTGGCCAGCAACATCCCCTTCCAGTCGGCGCTGCTGGCGCATCCGAAGTTCGTTGCCGGCGACTTCAACACCGGCTTCATCGCCGAGCACTATCCGGCCGGCTTCAACGCCGATGGCGCCACGCACGAGGACCCGGATTTCCTGATCGCCATTGCCGCCGCGGCGAACCGCGCCTACCGCCACCGCGCGGCGGGCATCAGCGGCCAGTTGCCGGGCCACGGCGTGCAGATCGATGACGATTTTGTCGTCGTCGTCAAGGCGGCCGACGGCCAGCACCGTCACCGGCCGGTGCAGGTGCATGCCGACGGCACGTTGCGCGTGGTGGTCGGCGGGCGCATCTACGCGCTGTCCAGCGACTGGCGCTTCCGCGACATCCGCGCCAGCGGCAGCTGCAACGGCAAACCCTTCACGGTGCAGCTCGAGCGCCGGGGCGTCTGGCTGCGCGTCGCCCACAGCGGCCGTGCGATCGACGCCATGGTGCTGAGCGCACGTGCTGCCGAGTTGTTGCGGCTGATGCCTTTCAAGCCGCCGGCGGACATGAGCAAGTTCCTGCTGTCGCCGATGCCGGGTCTGCTGGCAGACATCGCGGTGCAGCCGGGGCAGATGGTACAGGCCGGCGAGCGGCTGGCGGTGATCGAGGCGATGAAGATGGAGAACATCCTCACCGCCTCGCAGGACGGCACCGTGGCCGAGCTCATGGCCACCAAGGGCGAAAGCCTGGCGGTGGACCAGCCGATCCTGCGTTTTGCCTGATAGGACACCGACGATGAGCGCCAAACCCTTCCGCATCCTCGGTGTGCAGCAGATCGCCATCGGCGGGCCCGACAAGCAGAAACTGCGCTCGCTGTGGGTGGACATCTTAGGCCTGAGCGTGAAGAGCACTTTCGTCAGCGAACGCGAGAACGTCGACGAGGACATCTGCGCGCTGGGGCAGGGCGCACATGCCGTCGAGGTCGACCTGATGCAGCCGCTGGACCCGGAGAAGAAGCCCGCGGTGCACACCACGCCGCTGAACCATGTGGGCCTGTGGGTGGACGACCTGCCCAAGGCCGTCGAATGGATGACGGCGAATGGCGTGCGCTTCGCGCCGGGCGGCATCCGCAAGGGCGCGGCCGGCCACGACATCTGCTTCATCCACCCCAAGGGCAATGAGCAGTTCCCGCTGGGCGGCGAGGGCGTGCTGGTCGAGCTGGTGCAGGCGCCGTCGGAGGTGATCAAGGCCCTGTCCTGAGGGGTCGGGCGAAAACGCGGGAAAATGCGCGTTTCCCCGCCCCGGGCACCAGCGATGAGCGCACGCACCCTGTACGACAAGCTCTGGGACGACCATGTCGTCCATACCGAAGAAGATGGCACCTCGGTGCTGTACATCGACCGCCACCTGGTGCACGAGGTCACCAGCCCGCAGGCCTTCGAGGGCCTGCGCCTGGCCGGACGCAAGCTCTGGCGCACCAGCTCCATCGTCGCCACCGCGGACCACAACACGCCGACCACCGGCTGGGAGCGCGGCTACGACGGCATCGTCGATCCGACCAGCAAGCAGCAGGTCGTGACGCTGGACGCCAACATCAAGGCCTTCGGCGCCGCGGCCTACTTCCCCTTCCTCGACAAGCGCCAGGGCATCGTGCACGTCATCGGGCCGGAGCAGGGCGCGACGCTGCCGGGCATGACCGTCGTCTGCGGCGACAGCCACACCAGCACGCACGGCGCCTTCGGTGCGCTGGCGCACGGCATCGGCACCAGCGAGGTCGAGCACGTGATGGCCACGCAGACGCTGCTCGCCAAGAAGGCGAAGAACCTGCTGGTCAAGGTCGAAGGCACGCTGCAGCGCGGGGTGACGGCGAAGGACATCGTGCTGGCGATCATCGGCCGCATCGGCACCGCCGGCGGCACCGGCACCACCATCGAGTTCGGCGGCTCGGCGATCCGCGCGCTCAGCATGGAAGGGCGCATGACGGTGTGCAACATGGCCATCGAAGCCGGCGCGCGCGCCGGGCTGGTGGGGGTGGACGACAAGACGCTGGCCTACGTCAAGGGGCGGCCCTTCGCGCCCAGCGGCGTCGAGTGGGACCAGGCGGTGGCCTACTGGCGCACGCTGCAATCCGACCCCGGCGCACATTTCGACGCCGTGGTCGAGCTGGACGCCGCGCAGATCCGCCCGCAGGTCACCTGGGGCACCTCGCCCGAGATGGTGCTGTCGATCGAGGATCGCGTGCCCGACCCCGACAAGGAGAAGGACGCAGTCAAGCGCGGCGCCATCGAACGCGCGCTGGCCTACATGGGCCTGGAGCCGAACAAGCCGCTGGCCGATGTGCATGTCGACAAGGTGTTCATCGGATCGTGCACCAACAGCCGCATCGAGGACCTGCGTGACGCAGCCGCGGTGGTCAGAAAAGTCGGCGGCAAGGTGGCCGCCAACGTCAAGCTGGCGATGGTGGTGCCCGGCTCCGGCCTGGTGAAGGCGCAGGCCGAGGCCGAAGGCCTGGACAAGGTGTTCAGGGCGGCCGGCTTCGAATGGCGCGAGCCCGGCTGCAGCATGTGCCTGGCGATGAACGCCGACCGGCTGGAACCCGGGGAACGCTGCGCCTCCACCAGCAACCGCAACTTCGAAGGGCGCCAGGGCAACGGCGGACGCACGCACCTGGTGAGCCCGGCCATGGCCGCGGCCGCCGCGCTGCAGGGCCACTTCGTCGACGTGCGCCGCATCGTCTGAGGAGTCAAGCAATGAAGAAACTCTTGGCCTGTGTGGCCGTGCTGGCGCTGCTGGCCGGCTGCAACACCATTGCCGGCATGGGCAAAGACATCTCCAATGCCGGCGACAGCATCGAAAACGCCGCGAAGAAGAAGTGAGCATGCAAGCCTTCACCGTACACAAGGGCCTCGTCGCCCCGATGGACCGCGAGAACGTCGACACCGACGCAATCATTCCGAAGCAGTTCCTGAAGTCGATCAAGCGCTCCGGCTTCGGCCCCAACCTGTTCGACGAATGGCGCTACCTGGACAAGGGCGAGCCCGGCCAGGATCCGGGCTCGCGCAAGTCGAACCCGGATTTCGTGCTGAACCAGCCGCGATATGCCGGCGCCTCGGTGCTACTGGCGCGCAGGAACTTCGGCTGCGGCTCCAGCCGCGAGCACGCGCCCTGGGCGCTGGAGCAGTTCGGCTTCCGCGCGCTGATCGCGCCCAGCTATGCCGACATCTTCTTCAACAACTGCTTCAAGAACGGCCTACTGCCGATCCAACTGCCCGAAGCGCAGGTGGCGCAGCTGTTCGACGAAGTGAAAGGCTTCGTCGGCTACGCGTTGACCATCGACCTGCCACGCCAGGTAATCGTCAAGCCCGACGGCAGCGAGCTGCCCTTCGAGGTGGAGCCCTTCCGCAAGTACTGCCTGCTCAACGGTTTCGACGACATCGGCCTGACGCTACGCCATGCCGACAAGATCCGCGCCTTCGAAGCCGAACGCCTGGCGAAGATGCCCTGGCTGGCACACCGCAACCTGGCCTGAACCCGAAAGACGATTCATGAAGATCGCCCTGCTGCCCGGTGACGGCATCGGCCCCGAAATCATGGCCGAGGCCGTGAAGGTGCTGAATGCGCTGGAGCTGAAGCTCGAGACCGAGACCGCGCCGGTCGGCGGCGCCGCCTACGAGGCCGCCGGCCACCCGCTGCCCGAATCGACGCTGAAGCTGGCCAAGGCGGCCGACGCCATCCTCTTCGGCGCGGTCGGCGACTGGAAGTACGACAAGCTCGAACGTGCGCTGCGCCCCGAGCAAGCCATCCTGGGGCTGCGCACGCACCTGGGGCTGTTCGCCAACTTCCGCCCGGCCATCTGCTACCCGCAACTGACCGCGGCGTCGAGCCTGAAGCCCGAGCTGGTGGCCGGGCTGGACATCCTGATCATCCGCGAGCTCACCGGCGACATCTACTTCGGCCAGCCGCGCGGCCGCCGTGTGGCGGTGGACGGGCATTTCCCCGGCACCGAAGAAGCCTTCGACACGATGCGCTACAGCAAGCCGGAGATCGAGCGCATCGCCCACGTCGCCTTCCAGGCGGCGCGCAAGCGTTCCAAGCGCGTGACCAGCGTCGACAAGGCCAACGTGCTGGAGACCTTCCAGTTCTGGAAGGACGTGGTCACCGAGGTGCACGCCCAGTACCCCGACGTCGAGCTGGACCACATGTACGTGGACAACGCCGCGATGCAGCTGGTCAAGGCGCCGAAGAAGTTCGACGTGGTCGTCACCGGCAACATGTTCGGAGACATCCTGTCCGACGCGGCGGCGATGCTCACCGGCTCGATCGGCATGCTGCCCTCGGCGTCGTTGGATGCGCGCAACAAGGGGCTGTACGAACCCAGTCACGGCAGCGCGCCGGACATCGCCGGGCAGGGGATTGCAAACCCGCTGGCTACAATTCTGTCTGCTGCCATGATGCTTCGCTACTCGCTCCAACAACCGCAGGCTGCCGACCGCATCGAGTCGGCCGTCCAGCAGGTGCTGGCCAGCGGGTATCGCACGCCGGACATCGCGTCCGGGGGCACGCACAAGGTGGGCACGCGCGAAATGGGCGACGCCGTCGTGGCCGCGCTGACCACCAAAACCACCATTACCAAGAGCTAGCAGGCTCGGTCTCGTT
>Ga0315912_10006382_pt1 | contig 10566 bp, 7 predicted proteins | sample VfabasoilMG_FD_204469 | JGI IMG/M metagenome (GOLD analysis project Ga0315912, IMG submission 204469) | Garden soil microbial communities collected in Santa Monica, California, United States - V. faba soil | ecosystem: Environmental > Terrestrial > Soil > Garden | place: USA: California... | reverse complement strand
GCTTCCCGCACGATGAAGGAAGCCATCCCGAATTTCGCCTGGAATGGTGGTACGTGACCGGCTGGCTCACCGCCGCGGCGGGCAGGGCGCTGGGGTTTCAGATCACCTTCTTTCGGGCCCGGCCGTCGCGGCGCACGGACAATCCGAGCGCCTTCGCTCCGCACCAGATGCTGATCGCCCATGCCGCCCTCAGCGACCCTGCCCGCGGCCGTCTGCAACACGATCAGCGCGCCGCGCGGGCGGCGTTTGGACTCGCGGGCGCGGGGCAAGGCCATACCGACGTGTGGATCGACGACTGGTCGCTGAAGCAGCGCGGCGGACGGTACCTGGCCACGATCGCCGCGCGGAATTTCCGACTGGATCTGGCGCTGGCCGCCACGCAAGCGCCCCTGCTGCAGGGGACATCCGGAGTCAGCCGGAAAGGGCCCCGGGATGACTCTGCTAGCTATTACTACAGCCTGCCCCACCTCGAAACCGGCGGCACGATCACCCACGGCGGCAGAACCGAGGGAATTCGCGGTGTCGCCTGGCTCGACCACGAATGGTCCTCGAGCTACATGGACGAGCGCGCGGTCGGCTGGGATTGGATCGGCATCAACCTCGACGATGGCGGTGCCTTGATGGCATTCCAGATGCGCGATGCCGCGGGACGGGCGCTATGGGCTGGAGGCGCGCATCGCGATGCCGATGGCCGCACGCACGTCTTCCCACCCCAGTCCGTTCGCTTCACACCCTTGCGCCATTGGCGCTCCCCTCGAACCGGCGCAGACTACCCTGTCTCGTGGCGCGTACAGGCGGCGGAGCGCGCGGTCGACATCGAACCGCTATTCGACGACCAGGAAAGCGACACGCGCGCCACCACCGGAGCGATTTACTGGGAAGGCGCCGTACGCGCCCTGCATGCCGGGCGACCGATCGGGCGCGGCTACCTCGAACTCACCGGCTACTGGCGCCGCCTCCAGCTCTGACCCGCCTCGACCGCAGACCGTTCAGTTCAAGGTGCGCGAGGCCACGGGCGAAGCAGCCGTCAACGGCTCGGCACTTGAGTACAGCGCGATCCTGACGTCCCAGTCCGAGTGCGAAACTGCGTCGCGCAGCAGCTTGACGACCATATGCAGCAGCTTGTTGTTGAGTGCGATGTCAATTCCCTGCCCTCGCGTGGGATGCAGACTCAATACCTGCCCACCCTTGGCGTCGCCCTTGCCTCTGGCGGTGGTCAGTATCACGGGCTCGGGCCCGAGCGGCAATTGACGCGCACCGTCCTCGTACGACTTCGAGAAATCTCCGTCCACGATGGACGCTTCGTGCTGCATGCCCAGCAAGGCGCGGCGGGCCTCGTCGCTCAGGCGCCGGAACGATTCGTCCTGCTCGAGCATCCTGATCAGCAAACCCCACAGGCGCTTGACGTAGCGCCGCGTCAGCCAGAACCTGAACTCCGTGCGCTCGCGCGTGGACAGTCGCAGCAGGATGCGGTCCTGCTCCTTGTCGTACGCCATCTGGATCTGGTGGATATTCATGCGCTGGGACGCTGCGGCGGCAAGCCGGCATTGTAGCCGCTGCCTGAAAGAGGGATTTGCGCCGCCCATAAAAGCAAGCCCCGCGCAGCGGGGCTTGGTGTAACCCGGAGTCACCCGGGCGGACACCGCCTGAGAGCGGTGCTTTTGATAACGGCTGACATGCGCCGTTTCAGGAGAAGTGAGACGCCCGGCGTACGTCCAGGCGCCGTGCCTATCGGTATCCGGACGGTCGCCCGGAATCGCGATCATCCCCGGGCCTGAATCCCGACCCGAAGCGGTTCACCTGCTCCTGATGCCTTTTTAGCACGGCCCGGTGCCGATTCCAAGCGCGGCACGCATGAATTGTTTGATGTCGATCAAGGCATCCGCAGCGACTGGCAGAAGCGCTATGCAGGTGCTACTGCACGTTTACGCGGCAACGTTCTGTTTTTCCGTGCGTTCAGCCCGGTCGAACACGATCGCGCCCCTGCGGGCATCGACCTTGATCGTATCCTTGGCGGCAAATCTGCCTTCGAGTATCGCCTTCGCCAACGGATTTTCGATCTGCTGCTGGATGGCGCGCTTCAACGGTCGCGCCCCATAGAGCGGATCGAACCCGGCGTTGGCAATCTCCGTGAGCGCGGCATCGGTAACGGTCAGCTTCATGTCCATCCCCGTCAGCCGCTGCTCGAGATAGGCGAGCTGGATCCTGGCGATCGACTTGATGTGCTTTTCGTCGAGCGCGTGGAACACGACGATCTCGTCGATGCGATTGACGAACTCCGGGCGGAACTGTGCCTTGACTTCACCCAGCACCGCGAGCTTGATGACCTGGTAGTCATCGCCCGCCATCTGCTGGATCATCTGCGAGCCGAGGTTGGAGGTCATCACGATGACGGTGTTCTTGAAATCCACGGTGCGCCCCTGGCCGTCCGTCATGCGCCCGTCGTCGAGCACCTGCAGCAGCACGTTGAACACGTCGGGATGCGCCTTTTCGATTTCATCGAGCAGGATCACCGAGTACGGCTTGCGGCGCACGCTCTCGGTGAGATGCCCGCCCTCCTCGTAGCCCACGTATCCCGGCGGCGCGCCGATCAGCCGCGCGACCGAGTGCTTCTCCATGAACTCCGACATGTCGATGCGGATGAGATGATCTTCCGAATCGAACAGGAAGGCGGCCAGCGCCTTGCACAATTCAGTCTTGCCGACGCCCGTGGGCCCGAGGAACAGAAACGACCCATAGGGGCGCTTGGGATCGGCAAGCCCCGCGCGCGAGCGGCGTATGGCGTCCGCCACCAGCCGCACCGCCTCGCCCTGCCCGACCACCCGACCGTGCAACTTGTCCTCCATTTGCAGCAGTTTCTCCCGCTCGCCCTGCATCATTCTCGATACCGGAATGCCGGTCGCGCGAGAAACCACTTCGGCGATCTCCTCGGCACCCACCTGGGTGCGCAGCAATTTGTGGCGCGTCGGGGTGCCGCCTGCCTTCTCCGCCTGCTTCAGCTGTGCTTCGAGCTGCGGCAGCCGGCCGTACTGGAGCTCCGCGACCTTGTCGAGCTTGCCCGCGCGCTGCAGCCTGACGATCTCCGCGCGCATCTGGTCGATTTCCTCCTTCACGTGCGCGCTGCCCTGAACCTGCGCTTTCTCCGCCTTCCAGATCTCCTCAAGGTCGGCGTACTCGCGCCCGAGGCTGGCGATTTCCTGCTCCAGCAGCGCGAGTCGCTTCTGCGAAGCTTCGTCCTTTTCCTTCTTCACCGCTTCGCGCTCGATCTTCAGCTGAATCAGGCGGCGGTCGAGCTTGTCCATCGCCTCGGGCTTGGAGTCGATCTCCATTTTGACGCGGGAAGCCGCCTCGTCGATCAGATCGATCGCCTTGTCGGGCAGGAAGCGATCGGTGACGTAGCGGTGCGACAGTTCCGCGGCGGCGACGATCGCGGGATCCGTGATCTCGACCCCGTGGTGCACTTCGTATTTCTCCTGCAGACCACGCAGGATCGCGATGGTGGCTTCGACGGAAGGCTCCTCCACCAGCACTTTCTGGAAGCGCCGCTCGAGGGCCGCATCCTTCTCGACGTACTTGCGGTACTCGTCGAGCGTGGTGGCGCCGACGCAGTGGAGTTCGCCGCGCGCGAGCGCGGGCTTCAACATGTTGCCGGCGTCAATCGCGCCTTCGGCCTTGCCGGCGCCGACCATGGTATGGAGTTCGTCGATGAAGACGATGGTGCGGCCGGCGTCCTGCGCGATCTCCTTCAACACGGACTTCAGGCGTTCCTCGAATTCACCGCGATACTTGGCGCCCGCGAGCATCGCCGCCATATCGAGCGAAAGCACGCGTTTGCCCTTCAGGGTCTCCGGCACCTCGTCGTTGACGATGCGTTGGGCAAGGCCTTCCACGATTGCCGTCTTGCCGACGCCGGGCTCTCCGATCAGCACGGGATTGTTCTTGGTGCGCCGCTGCAGTATCTGCACCACGCGGCGGATCTCGTCGTCGCGGCCGATGACCGGGTCAAGCTTGCCGGAACGGGCGCGCTCGGTCAGATCCAGCGTGTATTTCTTCAACGCCTCGCGCGCGCCTTCGGCTTCCTGGCTCTGCACCCCTTCGCCGCCGCGCACCGCCGCGATCGCCTGCTCCAGCGCCTGGCGGCTCGCGCCATGCTGTTTCAGGAGACGCCCGGTGTCCCCCTTGTCGCCAAACAACGCCAGGAGGAACATTTCCGAGGCGATGAATTGATCGCCGCGCTTCTGCGCCTCCTTGTCGGTGAGATTGAGCAGGTTGCCCAGTTCGCGCGAAACGGTCACCTCGCCGCCGGTGCCTTCGACTTTGGGCATGCGGTCGATGCTCTGCTTGAGCGCTGCCTGCAGGCTGCCGGCATTCACGCCCGCCCGCGACAGCAGCGATTTCGTGCCGCCGTCCTCCTGATTGAGCAGCGCCGCCAGCAGATGTTGCGGCTCGATGTAGGGATGGTCATTGCCGACCGCCATGCTCTGGGCATCGGCAAACGCCTGCTGGAACTTGGTCGTGAACTTGTCAAAGCGCATAACGTCTCTTTCCGCCTGAGTTAGCAGGGATATTGGGGGTCACCCGGGCATTTCAAGCGCCGGATTCGATAGTCCTTTCATGAGCGCAGCGCCGCGTCCCCCCCCCACTGCGGCACCTCATTGCCAGGCGTCAAACGGCCGCTGCGCGGAATGGCGGCCCCGGCTGCCCGGCGGTGCCCGTGACGGCATGGAGCGGGGCATGAAGGTTAAGACGAATGCGGCAGCGGGCCGTGTCAGGATGGCATTGTCGCCGGCAAGGCGCAAGGGCACGTGCTTGCCGAATTGCGATGCCGCCGCGCGCGGTCGTCAATCTACGCGCTGGCTCTTGCCGGCCTCGCCTACAGCCTGCTTCCTTGTCCCATCATCGATCGAATCACGATCCGGGAGGCAGCGGCTCATCCTTCATCCCTCGGCGTGGTCCTGGCCGGCGCACTGGCGGCACTGCCGTTCATCGTCGCCTGTCCCGCGTACTCGTACCGCGTGTTCCGCGGCAAGGCGTCCGCCAAACTCTCTACGGCATTAGAAAACTGTGACACGGCATTGAATCCATTTATGCCTGCCATGCCGGGTCATTCCATCTCCGTAGTGCTTGACTTCCGAGCGGTAGCCACATGAAACTACAGAAAAAGTCAATCCACGGCTGCCGGGATGCGCCGGGAGAATAATTAGGGCTTGCCGTCCGGGCGCATGACCCCGGGTAGAAGAATTTGCCGTCAAAGGAGGAGCGCATGGTCTATACCAAGAAATCCGCCTGGCCGTTCGTCGTCGGAGTCATCATGGTCGCCTACGCCTACGCGGTGCAAAGCGGCCTGATGGAGCCGCTGCTCAAGTTCCTCAATACCGGGCGCCTGGCGGGGGAGATGCAGACGCTCGGCTACTGCTTTGGCGGCGTCGCGCTTGCCGTCGGATTGTGGCAGATGCTGGCCACGCCCAGGGAAGGCCATGCCGATTACTTCCTGTCCACCATCGCCGGCGTAATGTTCATCATGCTCGTCGCCTTCATCGTCAAGTGGGGTCTCGATCCCATGATGGCGAAGTGGGGCCGCGAGGCCCAGCCCATGCTCGGTTTCAATTTCGCGAGCATCCTCAACCTGAACTACGTCGTCATGGGCATCGTCGCCGGCATCATCATCGTCAACGTATTCAAGGTGCCCGCATGGGCCGAGAACGGCGTGCGGCTGTCGCGGCTGGGCCTCAAGACCGGGGTCATCATGCTCGGCGCCCTCTACAGCTTCGCCGAGCTGGCGCAGCTGGGACAGCTCTCCGTCGTCATGATCGGCGTGTTCGTGCTGGGGTCGGTGTGGCTGGTGCTGCTGATCGGCGTACGCCAGAACCTTCCGAACTCGATGACCGGTGTCATGTCCTCGGGCATCGGGGTATGCGGCGTGTCGGCATCGGTCGCGGCCGCGCCCGTGGTGCAGGCGAAATCGATCGAGATCGCGTACACCATCGGCACCGTGCTGCTGTTCGGCGTGGTGTGCATGTTCCTGTTCCCGTTCGTCGGAAAACTGTTCGGCATGGGATACGTGCAGTTCGGCGCCTGGGCCGGCACCGGCATCCTCAATTCGGCCCAGGTCGCGGGCGCCGCGCTCGCCTATCAGCCCGACGGAATCGAAACGCTCAAGGTCGCCGAAATCTTCAATATCACGCGGGTGCTGTTCCTGCCGGTGATCGTGGTGTGGCTTGCGATCTGGTACGTGCGGCGCGAAGAGGCGGCGCAGCGCCACGTCGAGAAGGTCGATGTCATGGGCGTCATCGTGAGCAAGTTTCCGGTGTTCGTGCTGGGCTTCATCCTCATGTTCCTGCTGTCCTCGACCGGCATCTTCGCGCCGGCGCGCCACTACCAGGGCGCTTATTTCGACAACAGCGACAAGGTGATGAAGCGCGTGGACAAGCGCAGCGGAAAGGAAATCGACAACTACCTCAGGGAAAAGGAGATCGCGGCGCTCAAGAAGGACATGGACAAGATAAAGCGCGATGACCAGCGCGCCGCGCTGCAGAGGCTGATCGAAGGCCGCAAGGTCATGTCCGAGGCCGATGACGACATCCTGCGCGGCACCGTCAATGCCAAGGTGCTCTCGAAAGAGGGGAATGCGGCGCTCACGCGCTCCCACCGCGCGGTGCGCCACACCGCCGCCAAGATCGCGATGTTCCGCGACCTCATCGCCTGGTTCTTCACGTTCGGATTGTGCGGCCTCGGAATGCAGATCACCCTGTCATCGATTCGGCAGGCGGGCGGCCAGCCGCTGGTCATCGGCTCGATCGTGGGCGTGGTCAAGGCAGTGGGATCGTTGATCGTGGTGCTGCTGCTGGTGCACGAAACCATTTGAACGGGGGTATGAACATGGAAGACAAATTTGACCGCGGCTCGGCCCTCACCATCTTCAGGAATGACCGCGCCGAGGATTTCGTGGCGCTGGGACTCGCGCTCCTCATCGCGCTGCTGATCTATCTCTTCGTCTAGCCGCTCCTCGCCGCTGCCTGCGGTGACGCCCGTTGCTTCACCGCAGGGCTGCATGCTTCGACCGCAGCGTATCCTGCTGGCGAGCCATGGCACCACCGGCGCACACGCCGCTGCCGCCGCGGCACTCGCGCTGTCCGCGCCGGGCGGCACGTTCCTGCACCTGACGGTCGTGCCGGATTTCTGGCGCGGCATGATGGGCGACGACTGGCTGAACAACGTCGCGACGCGCGACGCGTACTGCCGCCACGTCGAAACGCAGCTTGCCCGCGAGGTGGAAATGCATCAGCGGGACGTGGAAGTCCGCGTGCTCGCGGCCGGCGGGTGTTATTCGGCCCGCGTCGTCCTGGGCAAGCCCGCCGATTGCCTGCTGCAGTTCGCCACCGAGACCAGCCCGCAGCTGGTAGTGATCGGCTCGCCCCGTCCGAGTGGCGTCGCGGGGCTGCGCTCACGCATGCACGTGGAAACCCTCGTCAAGGGACTGGCGGCGCCTCTGCTGGTCGTGCCCTATCCCGGATGAGTGCGTCTGCATCCGATGCAGCGTGGGTCGTCATCGAAACGCCCCTCTCGCCTGCACGGCTGGCCGAATTCTGCCGCGATCTCGAGCGGCTCTACCGCATCAATCCTTATCTGGAATTCAGCCATTGGCGCGCCCTGCCAGAGGGCGGGGCCGCGGCTGCTTACCGCAATCTGAGCAATGGACGGGATGTCGAGGTGCGACTGACGGCGATTTCCGAGGCTGATGGGGGGTGTTCGGTGCACTACGACCGCGGCATCAAGCGGTCAACCCGCTTTTCGATCGAACCCGCCCCGGACGGCAGCCGGCTCAAGATCACCGACGTGTACGCCGCAACCTCCGCAGATGGCCCGGATCTGGCGGAAGTTGACCGCAGCCTGCATGCATGGGGGGTCGCGCTGCGGGATTACCTGAGGCGCGAAGCGCGATGGGGAGGCTTCCTATTGTGGCGCTGGTACATGCGCCGCGTCTGGGTGCCCATGAAGCCGGCTGCGCGCCGCATCACCTTCATCATTCTGCTGGTGACGCTCGCGGAACTGGCCTTGTCCGCCCTGGTGATGGCGATCTACTGGATCGAACGCGGATAGCTTCGCGCCGGCGAATGCGCCAAGGCTCGCCAGGCGCGTCTCCGCCTTGAGGCATCAGGCTGCAACGCTTTTCGCCCCGTGCTGGGCGCTGACGCGCGCGCCCACGGCCGGATACGGGTAGAGCATGTTGAGGGCGATACTCTGGTTGGCCGTCTGCACGATGCGCACATGCTCCCGCTTCAGCTCGCGCGCGTGGCGGCAGCCGCACGAATGCGCGATCATGTCGATCTCCTTGTTCATATTGCGGCAGTAGTTGGCGACCCGGAGGTGCTTTTCCTCCACCACCAGTCCGCGCTGCAGGCGCTTGTTGTGGGTGGCGACGCCGGTCGGGCACGTATTTTGATGGCAGCGCATCGCCTGGATGCACCCCAGCGAAAACATGAAACCACGCGCCGTGTTGATGAAATCGGCTCCCACGCAAAGCGCCCACGCCGCCCTCGCGGAGGTGACCAGTTTGCCGGCGGCGACGACCCGTATGCGGCTCTTGAGATCGGCCTGGAGCAGCGAGTCCACTACGCGCGGTAACGCCTCCGCGATCGGCAGCGCCATGTGGTCCATCAGCGTCTGCGGGGCAGCGCCGCTGCCGCCCTCTGCTCCATCGATAGCGAGGAAATCGGGCGCGAACTCCTTGCCTCGCCGGAGCACGGCGTCGCACAGTTCGTTGATGAAGTCCCACCCGCCGATAGCGGTCTTGACGCCCACCGGCCGCCCGGTGAGATCGCGGATATAGGCCACTCGGTCCAGGAGGTCGTCGACATTGGCGATATCCCGGTGGCGATTGGGGCTGATCGAGTCCTCGCCCACCGGTATCCCGCGTATGGCGGCAATTTCTTCGGTGACCTTCCCGCCCGGCAGCACGCCACCCTTGCCGGGTTTTGCGCCCTGCGACAGCTTGATCTCGAAGGCTTTCACCACCCGGGCAAGGTCCTGGGCCTTATCGGGCGCAAAACTGCCATCGAGATTGCGTATGCCGTACTTGGCGGTGCCGATCTGCATGATGACGTCGCACCCACCCTCGAGATGATGCGGCGACAGTCCGCCCTCCCCGGTATCCATGTAGCAGCCGGCCGCCGCCGCGCCACGCGACAGCGCACGCACCGCCGGCGCGGATATCGCGCCGAAACTCATCCCGCTGACGTTGACGATCGACTTCGCCTCGAACGGGTGCTGGCAGTACCCTTCGCCGATGACGAGCGAAGGCGTCGGCAGGCGGTCCTCCTCGAGCACCGGGTACGGGTGATTCACGAACAGTATCGAACCCGGTTCCCGCAGGTCGTTGGTCGAGCCGAAACCGATGATTCCGCCCTCGTTCTTCGCTTCCTTGTAGACCCAGCCGCGCGTCGCCCGGTTGAATGGCATCTCGGTGCGATCGCCGGCAAAGAAGTACTGCCGGAAGTACTCGCCCAGGTCCTCGAAGAAGAAACGCAGCCGCCCGATGACCGGATAATTTCGCAGTACCGTGTGCTTCTTCTGGGTCACGTCGTGGATGATCGCGACCACCAGCCAGCCGATCAGCGCGAAGCCGATCACGGTGCCCAGCCCGTACGAAACTACGCTCATCATGCCGTCCATGCTCCCCCCGTTGGCGTTAGAATCGCCGCTCCAATATAGAGGAATTCGATGGACTTGGCATCCGAAATCGAGCGCAATGTCACTGCCGCGCTCGCGGAGGACATCGGGCCTGGCGACTGGACCGCCCTGTTGACGCCCCCAGGGCAAGCCGCCAGCGCTCACGTGGTGTGCCGGGAATCGGCCATCCTGTGCGGCCAACCCTGGGCCACCGCCTGCTTCCGCAGACTCGATTCCGAAGCCGTGGTGACCTGGCTGGCCGCGGAGGGCGCGCGGCTCGCGCCTGGTGCCCGCGTCTGCGAGATTCGGGGGCAAACCCGCGCCCTGCTGACCGCGGAACGCACGGCGCTCAACTTTCTGCAGACGTTATCGGCGGTCGCAACCGCGACGCGCCGTTACGTCGAGGCGATCGCCGGCACGCGGGCCGCCATCGTCGATACGCGCAAGACGCTGCCCGGGTTGAGGCTTGCGCAGAAATACGCGGTGCGAATCGGCGGTGGCATGAATCACCGCCTGGGGCTCTACGATGCCATGTTGATCAAGGAAAACCACATCGCGGCAACCGGGGGCGTAACCGCGGCCCTCGCCGCCGCCCGGCAAGCCGCGCCCGCCGGAATTTGGACTCAGATCGAGGTCGAAACGCTCGTCCAATTGAGCGAAGCGCTGGCGGCGGGCGCCACCATGGTCCTGCTGGACAACATGGATCTCGCGACGATGCGCGAGGCGGTGCGCATCGCGGCGGGACGCGCCCAGCTCGAAGCCTCGGGGGGCGTGACGCTCGCAACCGTGCGCGCGGTGGCGGAAACCGGCGTGGACCGCATCTCGATAGGTGCGCTCACCAAAGACATCGAAGCGACCGACTTCTCCATGCGCTTCGACGGCGCGCCATTCGCGCCG
>Ga0315912_10006381_pt1 | contig 10568 bp, 7 predicted proteins | sample VfabasoilMG_FD_204469 | JGI IMG/M metagenome (GOLD analysis project Ga0315912, IMG submission 204469) | Garden soil microbial communities collected in Santa Monica, California, United States - V. faba soil | ecosystem: Environmental > Terrestrial > Soil > Garden | place: USA: California... | reverse complement strand
GGATCCGGGTGTGTCTCGAGGAAGACGGCGTCACAACCCGCCGCCACGGCGGCCCGGGCCAGCGGCATGGCGAATTCCTTCTTGCCGCCGGTGGTGCGGCCACCCGGTTGCTGCAGGCTATGGGTGATGTCGAAGACGGTGGGCCAGCCGGATTTGGCCATGATGGCGAAGCTGCGCATGTCGACGACCAGGTCGCCGTAGCCGAACGTGGTGCCGCGCTCGGTCAGGAGCACGCCCGAAGCGCCGGCGGCGGTGGCCTTCTCGGCGGCCCGCTCCATGTCGCCCGGCGCCAGGAACTGTCCCTTCTTGATGTTGACGACCTTTCCCGTGCGCGCCGCCGCCTCGATGAGCGCGGTCTGCCGCGAGAGGAACGCCGGGATCTGGAGAATGTCGACCACGCTGCCGGCGGTGCCGGCCTCGCCCGCCTCGTGCACATCGGTGAGCACCGGCACGTCGAACTCGGCGCGGATGGCGGCCAGCTGGTCGAGTCCGGCCGACAGGCCGGGCCCGCGGAACGACTCGACTGACGAGCGGTTGGCCTTGGCGTAGCTGGCCTTGAAGACGAACGGCAGGTTGAGGCGGGCGCAGGCCTCCTTCATCTCCCCGGCCACGCGCCGGGTGATGTCGGCCGATTCGAGGACGCACGGCCCGGCGATGACGGCCAGGCGCTTGCCGCCGAAGAGGACGGGGCGTTCCTCGCCGCCGACGCGGACCAGTCTTTCCGACATGTCGTTCGGCGTCAGGCCGGGTGGCGGGCCGGCCGCTCGATGGCCCCGCCGGACAATGCGGCGTGGGCCATGGCCGCCTGGATGAAGCCGGCGAAGAGCGGGTGCGGGCGGTTGGGGCGCGACTTGAGCTCCGGGTGGAACTGCACGCCGATGAACCAGGGGTGGTCGTCGAGCTCGAGGATCTCGACCAGGTTGAGGCCGCGGTGCACGCCGGCCACGCGGAAGCCGGCCCGCTCGAACATCTCGCGATAGGCGTTGTTGAACTCGTAGCGGTGACGATGACGCTCGTGAACGAGCTCGGAGCCGTACGCCGCATGCGTGCGCGTGTCGGTGGGGACGAAGCACTCGAACGAGCCGAGCCGCATCGTGCCCCCCTTCTGCGTCTTGGTCTGCTGGTCGGCCATGAGGTCGATGACGGGGTGGGGCGTGCCGCGGTCGAACTCGCTGGAATTGGCGTCCTTGAGGCCGGCCACGTGGCGGGCGAATTCGATGGCCGCGCACTGCATGCCGAGGCAGATGCCGAAGAAGGGCGTGCCGGTCTCCCGGGCCCAGCGCACGGCGGCCACCTTCCCCTCGATGCCGCGCTCGCCGAAGCCGCCGGGGATGAGGACGCCGTCCACGTCGCCCAGGAGGCGCGAGGCGCCGTGCGTTTCCACTTCCTCGGAATCGACCCACTCGATGTCGACGCGGGTGTTGTTGGCCACGCCGCCGTGGGCGAGCGCCTCGATGATGCTCTTGTAGGCGTCGCGCAGATGGGTGTACTTGCCGACCACCGCGATGCGCGTTTCAGTCGGGGCATTCTCGATCGTGTCGACGAAGCCGCGCCAGAAATCGAGGCTGGGCTCGCCCACTTTCACGTCGAGCAGCTCCACCACCTGCCGGTCGAGGCCGGCCTCGTGCAGCATGAGGGGCACGCGGTAGATCGAGGGGACGTCGATGGCCTCGATGACCGCCTCCTTCGACACGTTGCAGAAGAGGGCGATCTTCTCGCGCAGGGAGGCCGACAGGCTGACCTCCGACCGGCACACCAGGATATCGGGCTGGATACCGATCTCGCGGAGTTCCCGCACCGAGTGCTGCGTCGGCTTGGTCTTGACCTCGCGGGCCGCCTTGAGGAACGGCACGTAGGTAAGATGGATGAAGAGGGTGTCGCGCCGCGCCTCGAGCCGCATCTGTCGGATGGCTTCGAGGAACGGCAGCCCCTCGATGTCGCCGACGGTGCCGCCGATCTCGACGATGGCCACGTCCACGCCCTCGGCATCGCCCACCTCGCGGATGCGCCGCTTGATCTCGTCGGTGACGTGCGGGATGACCTGCACGGTGCGGCCGAGGAAGTCCCCCTGCCTCTCCTTGCGGATGATCGTGTCGTAGATCTGGCCGGTGGTGATGTTGTTCGAGCGGGTCAGGTTCAGGTCGACGAAGCGCTCGTAGTGGCCGAGATCCAGGTCGGTCTCGGCCCCGTCGTCGAGGACGAACACCTCGCCGTGCTGGAAGGGGCTCATCGTGCCGGGATCCACATTGAGATAGGGATCGCACTTCTGGAGCGTGACCTTGAGGCCGCGCGAGCGGAGCAGATGCCCCAGCGAGGCCGACAGGATTCCCTTGCCGAGCGAGGAGACGACGCCGCCGGTCACGAATACGTACTTGGACATCTTTTCTCCTGGCTCAGGCGCCGGCCAGCCGCCGGCGGGCCCGCTCGAGATCGGCCGGCGTGTCGATGCCGATCGATTCGGTCGGTCGAACGATGACCCGGATCCTTACGCCGCGCTCGACGGCGCGAAGCTGCTCCAGGCTCTCCACCACTTCCAGTTTCCCCGGCGGCCACCCCACGAACTGGTGAAGGAAGCTCCGGCGGTAAGCATACAACCCCAGGTGCCGGAGCGAGATGGCAAGGGCCGCCTCTTCCGTGGCCCCCGGCCCCACCCCCGGCAGCGCCGAACGCGAGAAATAGAGGGCCGTTTCGTCCTGGGCCAGAACCACCGTTACCGTGGCCGCCTCCTCCCGGTCGCCCGGTCGGGCCGTAGTGGCCACCGTGGCCATCTGCGTTTCCGGCTCACGGGCCAGAACCCCCGCCAGGTCGCGGATCAGCTCCGGTTCGATGAACGGTTCGTCCCCCTGCACGTTGATGATGATGTCGTCATCCCGATCTTCGGGCGAGGGAGCCGCAACGAGCGCGGCGGCGATCCGGTCGCTCCCCGTCCGGCAGTCGGCGGGCGTCATGACCGGTTCGGCGCCGGCGACCCGCGCGGCGACCGCGATCCGCTCGTCGTCGGTGGCGACGATCACCCGGCCGACATTGGCCGCCAGCGCCTGCGCCACGACATGCGCCACGAGCGGACGCCCCCCGAGATCGGCCAGGGCCTTCGCGGGCAATCGTGTCGAGGGATAGCGGGATGGAATGACGACCAGGGTGCGGATGGCGGTTCCCCGTCTTCAGTGCGGTTGGACCGACATCGAATGTCGGGTGGTCACTCTAGCGCATGAGAAAGCGAAGTCAAGAGGGCCGCCGGTTGACGGTTCCGACACGCATTTCTATTCTGCACGCGGGGCGCCGCCCGGCGGCCCCGGATCGCGAAGTCGAGTCGAGTGAAGGAGATGACGACGATGATGATGATGCGAATGGGAGCCCTCGGCGCCGCGGCGGTCTTCCTGGCGGTGACGACCGGCCTCTGCGAATCGGATGCCGAGGCGAGGCCCCAGTACGCCGCGCGGGAGGGAATGAACTGCGTGTCGTGCCATGTCGACCCCGACGGGGGCGGACTCCGGAACGGCAACGGTTTCAGCTACCAGCGCGGGCGTCACGCCTTCGAAGTGGAGCCGAAGTTCGAGGAATGGCCGGCCGACCCCGAACTCACCAAGGGGGTCCGGATCGGCTCGGACCTGCGCGCCACCGGCCTTTCGTATGACGTGTCACGGCACGACGACGGCGGTGACGATCTCGAATCGCCCCGGCAGTACGCCAGTTTCGCCATGCAGGGCGCGGTGTATCTCGGCTTCACGCCGTCGGACCACGTGGTGTTGTACTACTCGCACGATATCGCGGCGGCCAGCCAGAAGGAGCGAGACTGGTACGGCATGCTCCGGGGCCTCACGGGACTCAACCTGTATATCAAGGCCGGCCAGATGCGGACGCCGTACGGCCTTCGGCTCGACGACCATTCCTCGTTCATCCGGGCCGAGGAGAACAACCCGCCCGGCGAGGAAGGGATGATGGATCTCGATCCCCGGCGCACCTATCCCGGCCTCGAGCTCGGCTTCATCAAGAAGCACGTCTTCGCCCACATCGCCTACCAGGATGCCCAAGGGAGCTCGAGCCCCAACTTCACCAAGTTCGAGGAGAAGATGGTCAGCGGCCGGGCCGGCGTCCAGTTCGGCCACCTGTTCGTGGGCGCCTCGGGTCGCTACAACGGCCTGGGTGACGGCGACGACGACAGCCAGTCCACGCGGGCCGGGCTGTATGCCATGTTCGGCCTGTCGCGACTCGCGCTGCTGGCCGAGGTGGATGCCGGCGAGAACCAGTTCTCCGGCGCACTGGGCGACGAGCAGGTGCAGGGCGCCCTCCTCCAGGCCGAGGTGTACCTGGGGCGCGCCTGGGGGCTGCGGGGCTCGCTCGACTACATGGACTTCACCGACCAGGAAACCGATATCGAAACCAGGACGGCCCGTCGCTACAACCTGGGCGTCGACTGGAACCCGGTGCCGTTCTTCAAGCTGACCGGCGAGGGACGCCTCGTGTCGAACTCCACGTTCGACCACGACGGACTCGACGAGTCGTGGTTCATGATGCAGGCGGTTTTCAGCTACTAGGTCTTTCGGATCGCAACGACCCGCGGGGGTGCCATTGCGGCACCCCCGCTTTTTTTGGGATTGACGCCCCGGTCCGGACTCGGCATTATCATATTCGGATATTCGAATATGACAAAAACTCCTGAGGCCGATCCGGCCCGACTCTTCCGAACCCTGGGCGACCCGGCCCGGCTCCGCCTGCTCCGGCTGTTGGCCTGGGAGGAGCTGAACGTGGCCGAAATCTGCCAGGTGGTCGGGCTTCCCCAGCCCACCGTCTCCCGCCAGCTCGCGCTCCTCAAGGAGTCCGGCCTGGTGGCGGACCGCAAATCGGGGCCGTGGGTGTTTCACCGGCTGGCCACCGACGCGGTGGCGCCCATCACCCGGAACGTGATCGGGGCGGTTCGCCCGGCGCTCGACGAGCCCGGGGCCGAGTCCGAGCGCGACCGGACACGGCTGGATCGGGTCCTGCGCGAACGACAGCAGGCGGCCCGTCATTACTATTCGGCCGTGGCCGAGGGGGCCGTGGGCACCCGACAGTCCCGCTTCGGCGACGCCACGGCCTGGCGCACGCTGGCCGGCCTGCTTCCCCGCCGCGGCACGGTCGTCGACCTGGGCACCGGGGCCGGTGATCTCCTGCCGCAGCTTTCGCCGCGCGCCGGGCGAGTGGTGGCCCTCGATTTCTCGGCGCCCATGCTGGCCCACGCGCGGGCCCGGGCCCGGGGGCTGCGCCTCGCCAACGTCACCTTCGTCCGCGGTGAGCTCGAAGCGGTGCCTCTGCCCGATGCGTCGGCCGACGGCGTGGTGGCCAGCCTCGTCCTGCATCACGCGGCCCGGCCCGAGGTGGCCGTCCGCGAGATGGCGCGCCTCCTGGCACCCGGCGGCCGCGCCGTCGTTGTCGACTTCCTCCCCCACCGCGAGGATTGGCTGAAGGATGAGGAGGGGGATGTCTGGCCCGGCTTCGATCCCAAGGCCCTGCGCGGCTGGTTCGGACAGGCCGGCTTCGACGACATCCTGATCGAGGAAGGGCCGCCCCCTTTGAGCTCCGGCCGTCGTGACCGACCGGGTGCCGACCGTCGGCTCAAGAAACTGAGATTGCAATGGGTGGAGGCGGTACGCAGCGACTCGCCATCGCCCCACACATCGAATTCCAGACGCGTTTCACGCAGCAACACCGAAGTTGTCCGTTCCAATCCACGAACGAGGAGATCATGATGCCCCCCGAGAAATTCAGCGAAGGCAAGGGTTACAAGGTCCGCGACATTGGCCTGGCGGCCGAGGGCCGGATGAAGATCGACTGGGCCCAGAGCAAGATGCCGGTCCTCATGGCGCTGCGCGAGAAGCACGCGGCGGCCAAGAGCCTGAAGGGAATGAAGGTGACCGGCTGCCTGCACGTCACCAAGGAAACCGCCGTTCTGGTAGAGACGCTCGTGGCCGCCGGGGCCCAGATTTCCTGGTCGGGCTGCAATCCCCTCTCCACGCAGGACGACGTGGCGGCGGCGCTGGCCAAGTCCGGCCACTCCATCTACGCCTGGCACGGCATGAACGTGGAGCAGTTCTACTGGTGCATCGACCGCACGCTCGACATGAAGCCCACGCTCACCCTGGATGACGGCGCCGACCTCATCATCTCGGTCCACACCCGGGCCCAGAAGCACATGGACACGATCATCGGCGGCACCGAGGAGACCACCACCGGCGTACATCGCCTGCGGGCCATGGCGGCCGACGGCAAGCTCCGCTACCCGGTCATCGCCGTCAACGACGCCGAGACCAAGTGGGACTTCGACAACGTGTACGGCACAGGCCAGTCGTCGATCGACGGCATCCTGCGCGCCACCAGCGTGTTCCTGGCCGGCCGCAACTTCGTGGTGGCGGGCTACGGCCACTGCGGCAAGGGCGTGGCCATGCGGGCGGCCGGCATGGGCGCCAAGGTCATCGTCACCGAGGTGAAGCCGACCATGGCGCTCAAGGCGCACCTCGACGGCTTCCGGGTGATGAAGATGGACGACGCGGCGAAGATCGGCGACATCTTCATCACGGCCACCGGGATGAAGGACGTCATCGTGACGCGGCACTTCGAGAAGATGCGGGACGGCGCCATCGTCTGCAACACGGGGCACTACGATTGCGAGATCAACCTGACCGAGCTCGGCAAGCTGACCAAGAAAGTCCAGACGATCCGCCCCGACTGCGAGGAGTACTCGCTGAAGAACGGCAAGTCGATCTACGTCCTGGCCCAGGGGCGCCTGGTGAACCTGGCCGCCGCCGAGGGTCACCCCTCGGAAGTCATGGACATGTCGTTCGCCAACCAGTTCCTCTCGCTGGTCCGGCTGGCCAAGGAAGGCCGCAAGATGAAGCCGATGGTGTACGACATCCCCGAGGTGCAGGACCAGGACCTGGCCCGCCTCAAGCTCGAAACGCTCGGCATGAAGCTCGACAAGCTGACCAAGGAGCAGATCAGCTACGCCTCGGACTACCTGTCGGGGACCTAAAGGAGGGAACGGCCCCGCAATGCCGTGATGTCCGGGAAGGCCCGGTGGGCCGTTCCCGATCATTACGTCTCGTTTACGACTTCTCACGCAAGACATCTTGGACCCGGCGGCGGGCGCGGTTAGAATGCGCCCGCCGCCGGTCCGTTTCAGGACGGACTCGAGGTCCCTCGATTCCGGGCACCGCCGACCGGTCGTGCCCGCCGCCCTCCCGCTGGAGAATTCCGTCCATGACGCTTGATCGATCCGTGTTCCGGCCGCGACTCGCCGCCGTGGCATTCGCCGCAGCCGCCTGCCTCCTCCTTTCTCCGATGTCGCCCGCGCGCGCCACCGAGCGCTCCGAGGTGGATGACAAGTACAAGTGGGACACCACCGATCTCTATGCCACGCCGGCCGACTGGGAGAAGGCCCGGGCCGACCTCGCCGAGCGGACGCTGACCATCGCGAAGTACAAGGGACGGCTTGGCGAATCGCCCAAGGTGCTCCTCGAGGCGTTGGACACCTGGATGGGACTCCTCAACGAGATGTCACGACTGGGTAGCTACGCCAACATGACGTTCGACGAGGACACCCGCGTGGCCAAGAGCCAGGAGCGGCAACAGGCCGCCGGCAAGATCGGAACCGACTTCGGTGCGGCCGCGTCGTACATCCGCCCCGAGCTGATCGCCCTCGGTTCCGTGAAGATCAACGCGATGCTGGCCGCTGAGCCGAAGCTGAACCAGTACAAGGTGCTCCTCGACAATATCCTCCGCTACGAGGCGCATACGCTCTCCTCCGGCGAGGAGAAGATCGCCGCGATGGCCGGCGACATGGCCGGCGCGGGCAATGACGCCTACTCGATCCTGACCGACGCCGACCTCCCCTACCCCACCATCACGCTGTCGACCGGCGAATCGGTGCGGCTCGACGCCTCGGCCTACAGCCGGTGGCGCCAGGCTCCGAACCGTGAAGACCGGGTGAAGGTGTTCCAGGCCTTCTGGAAGGCTCATGACGACTTCAAGCGCACGCTCGGCACCACGCTCTACGCCGGGGTCAAGGCGCACATCTTCAACAAGGATGTGCACAAGTACGGTAGCTGCCTCGAGGCGGCCCTCTTCGGCGACAATATCCCGGTGAAGGTTTATCACCAGCTCATCGCCGACGTGAACGAGAACCTGCCCACGCTGCATCGCTACTTGAAGCTGCGCCAGCGGATGATGGGCCTCAAGGAACTCGGTTACGAAGACCTTTACGCCCCGATCGTGTCCGAGGTGGACATGAAGTTCACGCCCGAGCAGGCCCAGGAAGTGACGCTCGAGGCCACCAAGGTGCTGGGCGAGGAGTACACCAAGGCGCTGACCACCGCCTTCACCGACCGCTGGATGGACTGGATGCCCACGACCGGCAAGAGCTCCGGGGCCTACTCCACCGGCGTGTACGGCGTGCACCCGTACCAGCTCCAGAACTTCAACGGGCAGTACGACGACGTGAGCACGCTGGCGCACGAAGCCGGGCACTCCATCCACACGTACCTGTCGATGAAGAACCAGCCGTTCGTGACCAGCGACTATGCCACGTTCGTGGCGGAGGTGGCCTCGACGGCCAACGAGAACCTGCTCCTCCACACCATGCTGGGCCGCACGAAGGACGACAACACCAAGCTCTTCCTCCTCGGCAATTATCTGGAGAACATGCGCACGACGCTGTTCCGCCAGACCATGTTCGCCGAGTTCGAGCTGGCCATCCACGAGCAGGCCGAGCGGGGCGAGCCGTTGACCGGGGAGAACCTGGCCGCCACATATCTCCAGCTCGTCCGCAAGTACTACGGGCACGACAAGGGCATCTGCAAGGTGGACGACCTGTACGGCATGGAGTGGGGCTTCGTGAACCACTTCTACTACAACTTCTACGTCTTCCAGTACGCCACCAGCATGATTGCCTCCACCAGCCTCGCCCACGGCATCCTCGAGGAACAGCAGCTCGGCGAGGGGAAGACGACCAGGCGGGACGCCTATCTCAAGATGCTCTCGTCCGGCTCGTCCGAGTATCCGGTGGATCTGCTGCGCGAGGCGGGGGTGGACATGACGACCTCCGCACCGTTCAAGGCCGCCGTAAAGGAAATGAACGGGGTGATGGACGAGATGGAGAAGATCCTGGCGAAGAAGTAGGCGAGGCGGGCGCGAGCTGCGCCGGGGCCTCCCTGGCGAGGGCGGGTTCGCCGGGCGCCTGCCCGACGATGACTCAGAACAGACAAGGAACGCCCGGTCCCGGCGGTTGCCGGGCCGGGCGTTTTGATTGCCAATACTATTTCCGTTTCAGGTAGTTCGACATCAATTCGCCGTGTCGGACGCCGCTCGCCCGCGGCGGCCACTTTCACCGGTGAAAGCGACGACTACTTTCACCGGTGCGAGTTGCACCATTTTTCACAAACCTCGGACCGCACCGGGCAACCCGGCGGTAACCCCACTCACGCGCCAGCGGCAGCGCCAGCGGCAGCGGCAGCGGCAGCGGCAGCGTCAGCCCCATCATCAACACCACCGACGACATCCGGCTTGAACTCCCCCATCTCCTTGAGCCCCGCCCCGATCCGTTCCCGCACCGCCTTCTCCAGCGCGTCCAGGTTCGGATAGTCCGACGGCAGGAGCGGTGCGTGAAACATCACCTGCATCGTGCCGGGGTAGAGGTTGATCGTGCCGCGTTTCATGATGTGATCGCCGCCGACCACCGACACGGGAACGACGGGGATGTTGAGCTCTCGCGCCAGGTGGAAGCCGCCGCGCTTGAATGGCAGCAAGGCGTGGTTCGGACTTCGGGTGCCTTCGGGGAAAACCACGATGGAGAACTTGCCGGCAAATTTGCGGGCCGTCTCGCGCAGCGTCCGGATGGCGGATTCGCGGTCCTTGCGGTCGATCAGCACGTGGCCGCCCCGCTTGATGCAGATGCCGAACAGCGGGATGTCGGTCAGTTCCTTCTTGGCCACGAATCGGATCTGCATCGGCCAGGTGGCGATCATCACGGCGGGGATATCGAACCATGAGCGGTGATTGGACATGAGGACGCAGGTCGAATCGAATGGGACGCGATCCTTGCCCAGCACACGAACCTTGAGCCCCGCCAGGAACGCCACGCAGCGCATGTACAGAACGCTGATGGGATAGATGCGAACGCCGCCGTTGTCAAAGAGAGAAGCGATGATGAACGGCGTGCCGAGGAAGATCAGGACGACGAAGCAGAGGATCCAGACGATGAGGGAGCGGATCGCCGTCATGGGGGCATTGTACGGGGGCGGCCCCAAAAAGTCAGGGCGCCGACGGTGGCCGGCGCCCTGGCGGGAACTCGCGATGTCGTTCGGAGTCGGTGACGTTTAACCGGCTCGGGGTGTCTACCCCAGCTCGGCGATCATGGCCGACACATCCGCCGCCGACTTCTGGAGCGCGGCCAGTTCGTCGGGCGAAAGCTTCAGTTCGAGGATCTGCTCCACGCCCCTGGCGCCCAGCTTGACCGGCACGCCGCAGTACACGTCCTTGAGGCCGTAGATGCCGTTCAGGTAAGCCGCGGCGGGCAGGATGCGCTTCCGATCGAGCAG
>Ga0315912_10006380_pt1 | contig 10568 bp, 8 predicted proteins | sample VfabasoilMG_FD_204469 | JGI IMG/M metagenome (GOLD analysis project Ga0315912, IMG submission 204469) | Garden soil microbial communities collected in Santa Monica, California, United States - V. faba soil | ecosystem: Environmental > Terrestrial > Soil > Garden | place: USA: California... | reverse complement strand
CGGCGACGCGGCCGACGAGGAGCTGCTCATCGAGGAGAACATCGACAGCTGCGACGTGTTCGCCGCGCTGACCAACTCCGAGGAGGCCAACATCCTCTCCGCCATGCTGGCCAAGCGGCTCGGGGCGAAGAAAGTCATGGCGCTGATCAACAAGCCGTCGTACGCCGATCTCATGGAGAGCGGCAGCATCGACATCGCCATCTCGCCGCAGACCATCACCATCGGATCGCTGCTGGCGCACGTGCGGCGCGGCGACGTGGTGCGCGTGCACTCGCTGCGGCGCGGCGCGGCCGAGGCGCTGGAAGCCGTGGTGCACGGCACCGACAAGACCTCGCGCGTGGTGGGCAGGCGCGTCGGCGAGATCTCGCTGCCCGAGGGCGCGATCATCGGTGCGGTGGTGCGCGGCGAGGAAGTCCACATCGCGCATCACGACACGCTGATCGCCAACGACGACCACGTGATCGTGTTCCTCTCCGACCGGCGGCACGTGGAGCAGGTGGAACGCCTGTTCTCGAGCCCCGGCACACGCTGACCGCGAGTCCCCGTTGTTAGCCGTCGCGCACGTCCTCGGTCTGATGATGGCCTTCTTCGGGCTGCTCTACGTGCTGCCGATCGGCTGGTCGCTGGCCGTGCGCGACGGCGCGGTGGCCGATTTCATCGTGGCGGGGCTCATCAACGCCTTCGTCGGACTGGCGGTCGCGACGGCGACGCGCCGGTTCCGCCGCGAGTTGAAACCGCGCGATGGCTTCCTGCTGGTGACGCTGTCCTGGGCGCTGATGTCGGCGTCGGCCGCCGTTCCTTTCATGATCGCGCTGCCGGACCTGAGCTTCACCGACGCGTACTTCGAGGCCATGTCGGGGCTCACGACCACCGGCTCGACCGTGCTCAACCATCTCGACGACCTGCCGCAGTCGATCAATCTGTGGCGGCACCTGCTGCACTGGATAGGCGGCATCGGCATCATCGTGCTGGCGGTGGCGGTGCTGCCGCTGCTGGGTGTCGGCGGCATGCAGCTCTACAAGGCGGAAACGCCCGGCCCGGTGAAGGACGAAAAGCTCACGCCGCGCATCACCGAGACGGCCAAGGCGCTCTGGTTCACGTATCTCGCCATCACGGTGGTGGGCGTGGTCGCATTGCGCATTGCCGGCATGAGCTGGTTCGATGCCATTTGTCACTGCATGTCGGCGATCGCGCTGGGCGGCTTCTCGACGCATGACAGGAGCGTAGGGTTTTTCAACTCCACCGGCATCGAGGTGGTACTCGCGCTCATCATGGTCGTGGGCGCCATCAACTTCTCGCGGCACTTCCTGGCGTTACGCAACCTGTCGCTACGGCCCTACCGCACCGATTCCGAAGGCAAGGCCGTGCTCACGGTGCTCGCCGGCTCGGTGGCGCTGGTGACGGTACTGCTGTGGCTGAACGGCACATATCCCGGCTTCGCGGAATCGCTGCGGCATTCATTCTTCAACGTCATCTCCATCGCGACGACGACCGGCTTCGTCACGGAGAACTACGAGAACTGGCCGGCTTTCATTCCGGTCTGGATGCTGTTCATGAGCTGCATCACCTGCAGCACCGGCTCGACGGGTGGTGGCATCAAGATGTTCCGTACGCTGCTGCTGGTGCGCCAGGCGCGTCGCGAGCTCAAGTTGCTGGTGCATCCCAGCGCCATCATTCCCATCCGTATCGCCGGCGTCGCGATCCCGGACCGCGTGGCGTATTCGGTGCTGGCATTCATCTTTCTCTATTTCGGCACGATCCTCGTGTTGACCTTTGCCATGCTCGCCACCGGGCTGGATCTCGTGACCGCGTTTTCCGCCATCGTCGCATCGATCAACAATCTCGGGCCGGGTATGGGAGAAGTCGGCCCCGCGGTGAACTTCGAGCCGCTGACGCACATCCAGACCTGGATCTGCACCCTGGCCATGCTCATCGGCCGCCTGGAGATATTCAGCGTACTGGTGCTGTTCACCGCCACGTTCTGGCGGCGGTGACGATCAGCTGCGGATGTAGGTTTCCAGGTCCGCGATGGTGCGTTCCTGCTCTTCGATGACCGCCCGCACCAGGTCGCCGATCGACAACACGCCGATGACGCGATCGCCGGAAGTGACCGGCAGGTGACGGATGCGCTTGTCGGTCATCAGGCGCATGCAGTCGTGGGCGTCCTGGCGCGCGGTCACGGTGATCACCTTCGCCGTCATGATGTCCGCGACCGGTGTTTCCGTGGACGAACGGCCTAACAACACGACCTTGCGCGCATAGTCGCGTTCGGAAACGATGCCCGCCAGCTTGTCGCCGACCATGACCAGCAACGCACCGACGTGGTGCTCGGCCATCTTCCGAATGGCCACGATGACGGGATCGTCGGGCTTGACGGAGAAAATGCCCTTGGGTTTCCGGTCCAACAACTGCTGCACGGAAAGCATGCTGACCTCCGGTTGCACCGTACCCGGCATTGGGACCGCCGGGAGGGCGGAAATCATACGCCCTGGGTCCGACAACGGGTGAATTCCAGTGACGCCGAATCCGCACGTAGCCGGCGGGCGACATGGGAAATTAAGGGGGACTCTGGGATGATCCGGGCCGGATAACCCGCGAAGACTCCAGCCACAGAAGTTGGGCGCGCGCCGGGGAAGAACTCGCCACTACGGCTACTATTGGGACACCGTGTCAGAACCCCCCGTACCGGAAATCAGGGTCGAACCCGACCATTTCGACGTCGTTACCGCGGATGTCGTGCTGGTCGCGCAGCTCGAGTCGACCTTCGCGTTATGTCTGTACGACGCGGTCCTCGAATCCGGCGCCCTGGTGCATCTGCGCGTCGGGCCGCCGGGCCGGGTACAGGATCCCGAGCTCACGGACACGACGCTGTCCACCGACCTGCTGCTGCTGGATCGCTGCTTCGCCGAATTGCGCAAGAGTGAACCCCGCGCGCAACACTGGCAGGCGAAGGTCGTCGGCCAGGTGCAGGACCTGCCGGGCGCGCGCGAACGTTTCGACGGCGTACAGAGTTTCCTGAGCGCGTTCCTGAACGACACGAACGTCAAGCTGATTTCGTGTGACACGCATCTCGACCATGTGCAGGTGCTGAGGTTCCGTCCCGCAATGGGCCACGTTCGCAGCGAACCCCTTGCCGCTCCCCGCTTGGGTAGCTGAAAATGCGCGGCCTATGCGCCGCCACATACTCGTTGCCCTGCTGGCCCCTCTGGGATTCCTCACCGTCGACAGTGCCTTTGCCGCCAAGTCGGCAAACGGCCCCCTGCTGAAACTCATCGAGGCCACCTGGCAGGAGGACCTGGTCGACAACCCGCTCATGGCCACGCAGCTGGGTGACGCGCGGTACAACGACAAGCTGCCGGACATGTCCGTCGAGGCCCTGGCCGCGCGCAACAAGAAGAACTTCACGCGCCTGCAATCGCTGAACAAGATGGCCCGCGACAAGCTGGACAAGCCCGACCAGCTCAACTACGACCTGTTCTACCGCGAGATCAAGGGCCGCATCGACGAATTCCAGTTCAAGCCCTGGGTGTACGCCGCGAATACCTATGACGGTCCGCAGATGCTGTCGCAGGTCGCCGAGTACACGCCGTTCAGGACGGTGAAGGACTACGACAACTGGATCGCACGCATCAACGCCAGCGGCGCGTACATCGACCAGTGGATCGCGCAGTTCACCGTGGCCGCGCAGGAGCGCCGCACCCAGCCGCGCGTCATCGTCAACAAGGTGCTCGAGCAGATCAAGGGACAGCTGGTGACCGATCCGGAGGCCAGCCCGTTCTACGCGCCGTTCAAGAGGATCCCGGACAGCGTGCCGGCGGCCGAGAAGGACCGGCTCACGGCGGCCGGCAAACTCGCCGTGCAGAACGTCGCGGTGCCGGCTTACCAGCGCTTCGACAAGTTCCTGCGCGAGGTCTATCTACCCGCGTCGCGCGACAGCGTCGGCATCGCCGACACGCCGGACGGCGAGCTGTACTACCGCAACCGCATCAAGCACTACACCACCATCGACAACATCGATGCGCTGCGCATCCACAACCTCGGCCTCGAGGAGGTCAAGCGCATCCGTGGCGAGATGGAGAAGACGCTCGAGGGCATCAACTTCCTCGGCACGCTCGACCAGTTCCTGGGCTTCATCCGCACCGACCCGCGCTTCTTCTACAAGAGTTCCGACGAGCTGTTCGCGGCCTACAAGAAGACGGCGCGCGACATCGAGCCGCAGCTGCCCAAGCTCTTCGGCAAGCTGCCGAAGACCTCGTTCGACATCAAGCCGATCCCGGACATCATCGCTCCGACCACGACCACGGCCTACTACATGCCGCCTTCGCTGGATGGCAGCCGTCCCGGCACTTTCTACGTGAATCTGTACAAGCCCGAGTCACGGCCGATGTGGGAAGTCGAAGCGCTGACGGCGCATGAATCTGTGCCGGGTCATCACCTGCAGGTCGCGCTGCAGTACGAGCTCACGGGACTGCCGCAGTTCCGGCGCAATGCGGACTACAGCGGTTTCGTCGAGGGTTGGGCGCTGTACAGCGAGAAGCTCGGCTACGACCTCGGCCTGTACAAGGACGACATGAACAAGATGGGCCAGCTCAACTACGACATGTGGCGCGCGGTGCGCCTCGTGGTCGACACCGGCATGCACCAGTACAAGTGGACGCGCGACCAGGCGATCTATTACTTCAAGCAGAACACCGGCAAGAGCGATCTCGACATTCAGAACGAAGTCGACCGCTACATCTCCTGGCCGGGCCAGGCGCTGTCGTACAAACTGGGCCAGCTGAAGATCCAGGCCCTGCGCGAGGAGGCCGAGAAGGCGCTGGGCGCGCGTTTCGACATCCGCGCTTTCCACGACAAGCTGCTGGGGATGGGCGCGCTGCCGCTGTCGGTGCTGGAAGTGGAAATGCGCGCCTGGATCGCGGAGCAGAGCGCGCGCCGATAGTCTTCGACGGATCGCCGCATCGTCGTCCCTCTAGAAGGATTCCTCGAGGTGGGTTTCGCGGCGGTCCTCCAGCGCGTCGATGGCGATCATCAGCTGCTGACTGCGGATCTCCGCGGCTGACCGCTGCCGGCGCGCCTGCGCGAGCACGTTGACGGCGATGTCGTCGCGCTGCTCGAGCTGCTCGACTTCGCAACGCGAGCGTGCGGCTGCCCGGCAGGCGGCGGCGTACTGGCGCTGGAGAAGTTCGAGCTGCTCGTCGAGCGCGCACTCGGCGACGTCGATGATGTCCTGGTATTCCCGCGGAATGAACGCGGATATCGTGTCCATGTGCATGGCTGGTTCCCTCACGGCTGGAGGGATCATCCGGAAACCGTGTGTCGGCTGGATGTCGGGACACGGACGGACCCGTGTCGGAAACCCGTTCGCGCCGGGGTAAGAATCAACCCGGCGGGGTGGTCGGAACCAGGTCCAGGTCCTGCGAGTAGTAGACGTTCATGATGTTGTCGTACCAGCCGCGCACCCCGGGTTTCACCAGGTGTTTGTTCACGTAGAAATACAGCGGAATCAGCGGGTGGTCGGAGAGCGCCAGGCGTTCGGCCTGTTCCAGCAGCTGGCGACGGCGTGTCACGTCGACCTGTTGCGCAGCGTCATCCAGCAGGCGGTCGTAATCCCGGCTCGCGTAGTGCGGCAGGTTGATGCCGAAACCGCCCTTCAGGTACTGCAGGAAGGTATAGGCGTCGTTGTAGTCGCCCACCCAGGAGAGCCGGTAGAGATCGACGTCGCGCCGGTCGACGTCCTGCATCATGGATTTGAATTCGACGCCGGCGAGGCGCGCTTCCACGCCCAGGGCCTCCTTCCACATCGAGGCCACGGTGACGGCCACCTTGGTGTGCACTTCCCCGTTGTTGTAACGCAGCTCGAAGTCGAGCGGCTTGTCGCGACCGTATCCCGCGGCCGCCAGCAGCGTACGGGCCTCGGCGATGCGTTGCTCCATGGGCAGCGTGGCGTAGTCGAAGGACTGAGACTGGTAGTCGTGCACCCCGGGAGGCACCCAGCCGTGCGCCGGCAGCTCGCCGACCCGCAGCACGGAATTCGCCAGCCGCCCGCGATCGATGACCATGGACAGTGCCCGCCGCAGGCGCACGTCCTGGAAGCGCGGACGATCCAGGTTGAATCCGTAGTAGTAGGTGCTCAGCTGCGGCGCGACGTGCAGTTCGCCCTGCAGGTTTTCGCGGATCCAGTCGAACTGGCCGCGCGGCACCACGCAGGTCACGTGCATTTCGCCGGCGCGATAGGCGCGCAGCTCGGCGTTTTCGTCGGCGATCTGCAGGTACTTCACCGCGTCGATGCGGTTGTTCGCGTCGTTCCAGTAGTTGCGATTGCGCTCGGCGCGGATGAAGCTGTTCGGCAGCCATTCCTTCATCACGAAGGCGCCGTTCGACACCTGCGCGCCCGGCCGCGAGAAGCGGTCACCGAGTGCGGCCAGCGACTGGCGATGCAGCGGCGAACAGGACGGATGCGCCATCAGGCCCGGTAGATAGGGCGCGGGGTTCGACAGCCGGATCACCACCGTGCCATCGTCGGGCGCCTCGACACCGAGCGCGTCGAGCGGCTGCTTGCCCGCCACCACCGCCCTGGCATTGACGATGACGTCGATCACCTCGGCGTACTGCGAGGCGGTGGCGGGATCCACCAGCCGCCGCAGACCGGCCACGAAATCTGCGGCGACCAGCGGGTCGCCGTTCGACCAGCGCAGCTGCGGCCGCAATTTGAAGGTGTACGCCAGGCCGTCGGCGCTGACGGTCCAGCTCTCGGCGGCGCCCGGCATCGGCGCCGCCCGGTGATCGAGCCGCGTGAGGCCCTCGAACAGGTCGCGCAGCACCTGCATGGACTCGGTGGAGCGCGCGCGGTGCGGGTCGAGCGAATCGGGATCCGGCCCGTTGCCGCGCAGCAGGACCTTGAGTCCATCCGCGCCGGCACTGCGGCGTTCACCGCAGGCGCTGAGCGCCGCCACCGCGAGCGGCACGGCGATCAGCTGGCGCCGGGTGAAGTTACTGCGCATTCAGGCTGCGCGTTGTCGCTTCAGGTACACCAGCAGGATGGAGACCGCCGCGGGCGTGACGCCGGCGACGCGCGCCGCCTGCCCCACGGTGGCGGGCCGGATCTGCGCCAGCTTCTGGCGCACTTCATTCGAGAGCCCGGCGACGCGCGCGTAGTCGAGGTCTTCGGGCAGGCGGGTTTCTTCGTTGCGCCGCTGGCGCGCGATTTCCTCTTCCTGCCTTTCGATGTATCCGGCGTACTTGGCGGCGACTTCAACCTGCGCGCGAACCTGTGCCTCGAGGCGCGAATCCCCCGCCGGCGCGGCGCCGATGAGTTCGATCACCTGGTCATAACCGACCTCCGGCCGGCGCAACAGGTCGAAAGCCGTCACGACGTCGCGCGTCGAGCCATCGCCCAGCACACGCGCCTGCCATTCGGCGGGAATGTCGCTGGCCTTGATCCGCGTGCCGGTGAAACGGGCGATTTCCGCGGCGGCTCCCGCGCGCTTGGCCTCGAAGAATGCCCAGCGTTCGTCGTCGACCAGCCCGAGTTCGCGCCCGGCGGGTGTGAGGCGCAGGTCGGCATTGTCTTCGCGCAGCAGCAGGCGATGTTCGGCGCGGCTGGTGAACATGCGATACGGCTCGCGCGTGCCGCGCGTCACCAGGTCGTCGATGAGCACGCCGACGTAACTCTCGCTGCGCTTGGGCACGAACGGTTCGCTTGCCGTGGCGCTGCGCGCGGCGTTGATGCCCGCGATCAGGCCCTGAGCCGCCGCTTCTTCATATCCCGTGGTGCCGTTGATCTGTCCGGCGAAGAACAGCGCGCGCAACGGCTTGGTCTCGAGCGACGGCTTGAGATCGCGCGGATCGAAGAAGTCGTACTCGATGGCATAGCCGGGCCGCGTGATGTGCGCGTTTTCGAATCCAACGATCGTGCGTACGAACTCGATCTGCACGTCGTAGGGCAGCGAGGTCGAAATGCCGTTCGGGTAGATCTCGTGTGTGTTGAGACCTTCGGGCTCGATGAAAATCTGGTGCGAGGTCTTGTCCGCGAACCTCACGACCTTGTCTTCGACCGAGGGGCAATACCGCGGACCGACACCTTCGATCTTGCCCGTGAACATGGGCGAACGATCGGTGGCCGCGCGGATGATCTCGTGCGTGCGTTCCGTGGTCGCGGTGATGTGACAGGGAAGCTGGAATGGATGGTCCGACGCGCGCCCGAGATAGCTGAACACCGGCCGCGGTTCATCGGAGTGTTGCGCCGCGAGTCGCGAGTAATCGATGGTGCGCCCGTCGATGCGCGGCGGCGTGCCGGTCTTCAGGCGGCCGGTGCGGAACGGCAGCGCGCGTAATCGCTCCGCCAGCTTGTTCGACGGCGGATCGCCGGCGCGTCCGCCGGCGTAGTTGTCGAGCCCGACGTGGATGCGGCCGGCGAGGAAGGTGCCGACGGTCAAAACGACGGCGCGGGCTTTGAATACGATTCCAGTCACGGTGACGACGCCGCACACGGTGTCGTTCTCCACGACCAGATCGCCACACTCCTGCTGGAACAGCGTGAGGTTGGGCTGATTCTCCAGCGTGCGGCGGATGAAAGCCTTGTAGAGCTGGCGGTCCGCCTGCACGCGCGTCGCGCGCACCGCCGGACCCTTGCTGGCATTGAGCGTGCGCGACTGGATCGCCGCGGCGTCGGCCGCGCGCGCCATCACGCCACCCAGCGCGTCGATCTCCTTGACCAGGTGTCCCTTGCCGATGCCACCAATGGCGGGGTTGCAGCTCATCTGGCCCAGCGTCTCGATCGACTGCGTCAGCAGCAGGGTGCGCGCACCCATGCGCGCGGCCGCGAGCGCGGCCTCGGTGCCCGCATGCCCGCCGCCCACCACGATTACGTCAAATGAGGTGTCCGCCGACACTTATTTACCGCCAGATCAAAGAGTTAAGGGCGCGCATTGTAGGCCGGCCGGGGTGTCAACGCCACCGCAGGCAGGGCGTTGTTAGAGGCAGGACACCGAAATCCGGTCTCACGCAGGAGAGAGTCATGAAGAAGTCCATGCTGATCGTCGCCCTGGCCCTCATCGCCACGGCCCCCGCCTTTGCCGGCACGCCGCGCCTCGACGCCCGGGAAGCGAACCAGGTCGGTCGCATCCACAACGGTGTGGCGAACGGCGAACTGACGCGCCCTGAAACCCGTCGCCTGGCTGCCGGCCAGGTGCACCTCCGCAATGCCGAGGCGCGCGCCAAGTCCGACGGTATCGTCACCGGCCGCGAACGAGCCTGGCTGCAGCACGAAACGAATCAGCAGTCGCGCCGCATCTATCGCCAGAAACACGACGCGCAGACCCGTCGGTAGTCGCAGCGGTTTCGAACGAGGGCGCGTCCCACGAGGGGCGCGCCCTTTTTCTTGTATCCTGCGCGCCGCATGAAGCGACGCGGCGTACTGGCAGGACTGTTCCTCGGGCTACCGCTCGTCATCGCAGCCGCGAACCCCAAACTCACACTGCAGCCCTGCCGCATCGAACACCCGGCGCGCATGCTGGCCATGCCGGCCGAGTGCGGCACGTTTGAAGTCGCCGAAAATCCCGCCACGCCCAACGGGCGCAAGATCGAACTGTTCGTGGCCCGGGTGCCGGCCATCAGTCTCAACAAGGCGCCGGATCCGCTGTTCCTCATTGCCGGCGGTCCCGGCACTTCAGCCGTGGACCTGTACACCTCCTCCTCGGGGCCTTTTGATCGCGTGCGCCGCGATCGCGACATCGTGCTGCTCGACCAGCGCGGCACCGGCCGTTCGCATCGCCTGGACTGCCACTACAAGGACCAGGACCTGTTCAAGGACATCGACGAAAACCAGGCCGGCCCGGAGAACGTGAAGTGCCGCGATGAGTTGTCGACGGATTCGGACCTGCGTCAGTACACCACCAGTGTGGCCGTGGAGGATCTCGACGCCGTGCGCGCCGCGCTGGGTTACGAACGCATCAATCTGTACGGCGGCTCGTACGGCACGCGCGTCGCGCAGCATTACGCGCGGCGGTTCCCGAAATCCACGCGCGCGCTGATCCTCGACGGCGTGGTGAATCCGGAACAGGTGCTCGGTCCGGCGATCGCCATCGACGCCGAGCGCGCGCTCGAACGCATCCTCGAACGCTGCAAGGCGGACATGTCCTGCGCCAAGGCCTTCGGCGATCCGTTCAAGGATTACCACGCACTGCGCGCGCGGCTCACCGGGGAGCCGGTGGCCGTGACCGTCAGCGACGCGTCCACCGGCAGGCCGATACCGTTCGAGTTCACCGCGCGGCATCTCTCCGCCGTTCTGAGATTCGCCAGTTACAACGACGACCAGGCCGCGCTGCTGCCGCTGTCGCTGCACCTCGCGCTGCACGAGCAGAATTTCATGCCGCTGGCCAACCAGTTCCGCGTGTTCGCGCGTTCGCTGCAGGAAGCCTTCGCCTACGGCATGCACAACAGCGTGGCCTGCAGCGAGGATGCGCCGCTGATCGACCCGGCGAGGCTCGACGTGGTCGCCCTCAATGCCACGCACATGGGCGCGGAACAGGTGCAGCAGCTGGTCGAGGCCTGCCGCGACTGGCCGAAGG
>Ga0315912_10006379_pt1 | contig 10568 bp, 10 predicted proteins | sample VfabasoilMG_FD_204469 | JGI IMG/M metagenome (GOLD analysis project Ga0315912, IMG submission 204469) | Garden soil microbial communities collected in Santa Monica, California, United States - V. faba soil | ecosystem: Environmental > Terrestrial > Soil > Garden | place: USA: California... | reverse complement strand
TAACCAGTTCATACGCCAGCACCTGCCGCGTGCGATTCACCGCCGGCATCAGTTGCTGCACGATGATGCCCTGCAAAGAATTCGCCAATTGCATGATCACCTGGCGCTGCGTGCTACCATCGAACACGCCAACAATGCGTTCCACCGCCTGTGCCACGCTGGGTGAATGCATTGTGGCCAGCACGAGGTGGCCCGTTTCCGCTGCGGTCAATGCCGTCGCAATCGCCTCCGGCTCGCGCAACTCACCAATCACGATCACGTCCGGGTCCTGCCGCAGCGCATGAACCAGCGCGCGATCGAACGAACGCACGTCGGTGAGCAGCTCCTGCTGGATGATGATCGCCCTTTGATTCTCGTGGATGAACTCGATGGGATCTTCAATCGTGACGATCTTGCAGCGCCGCTCCTGATTGATGACGTTGACCATGTAATTCATGGTCGTGGTCTTGCCGGCGCCGGTCGGACCAGTGATGAGCACCAGCCCATTGGTCTTGCGGGAGAGTTCATCCACCTGGGGCGGCAGGCCGAGGACTTCCCGGCGGGGAATTTCGTAACCGCAAAAGCGCAGGCTCAATTCCTGCAAACCATTGCGCCGGTAAAACGTCACGCGCAGGCGGCCCGCGAGGGCGTGGCGGAAGGAAATGCACAGTTCCCAGTCCTGCTCGAATTTGCGGCGCTGCTGCTCGTTAAGAATCGAGTCCGCAATCGCGGTGACTTCTTGCGCCGTCAAAACGTCGCCGTTGTGGAGGATGATCTCGCCATTGACGCGGAACGCCGCCGGCACGCCGACCACGAGGTGCAGATCCGACGCCTCGTGTTCGAGCGCCGTCCTCAGCAGCCGGTCCAAATGCGCTGTGCTCATCGGGAAAACATTCTCCGCCATCCTTCCCCAAGTCTCCGCCACCATCCCGGCTTTGGTCCGCCCGGGCGGCGGCGTGTCACACAATTGGGTTTCAGCTGTCGCGCCTGGGCAAAGGACCGCTCGGCCGCGATGCCCAATCCCAATTCATACTGGCATGCGCCGAGTTCCACCCACAACACCGCGCGCCCACCGCTGGTTTCCAGCAATGTCTGCAACAGTTTCATGGCCAGCGCGAACTGGTGGTAATAAAACCGGATGCGCGCCGCCAACCAGCTAATTACCCAATCGCCCCGGGCCAGCGCCAGCGCTTTCTCCAGGCAATACTCCGCGCGCTTCTCCCGCCGGGCCAGCAGCACGTCACCACGCGCCAGCCACACATAGGGTGCGTCGCCGCGCTGTTCGATCGCGGCATCGGAAAGCGCGATGGCTTCCTCCAGCTCGCCGCTTCGCGCGAGCGCGACGGCCTTGGCCGCGAGCAACTCAGGATCGTCGGGAAACTGTTCCAAGGCCTTGTCCGACCACAACGCCGCTTCCCGGAATTCGCCCAACTCAATCAGCGCCCGCACCTGGCCGCACCAGCCGCCGCGACTGTGCGGGTTAAACTCCAACGCCTTCGAATAAGATCGCAACGCCTTCTCAAACTCAGCGTCTTCAAAGAATGCGCGCGCGTCCGCCAGACAGTTTGCCTCGTCCGTTTGGATCGGTCCCACGGACTTTTCCTCGCCCGATTGGCCGTCGAACTCCAGGTTGCCAAAGCGACTCATGTGCTTTGTCCTCCGTTGTTGCTGGCATTTCGCGCCCGGCCATCGGCCCAGGCGCGCAGGCCATTGATTTGTTCACTCATGGTTCGCGACAGTGGCACGGCCTGCCGCAGCGCATCCATCACATGCGTGGTGGTGAGTTCCGTCTGGCACGAAAACGCTTCGAACAATCCGCTGATGACCGCTTGCTCAATCTCTGCGCCACTGTAGTTCTCGCTCTGCCCCGCGAGCGCGGCGAGATCAAATTTCTCTGGCTGACGTCCACGTCGGGCGAGATGAATTCGAAGAATCTCCGCCCGCTCCTGTTCATCCGGCAAGTCCACAAAGAAGAGTTCGTCCAAGCGGCCCTTGCGCAACAGCTCCGGCGGCAGGTGGGAAATGTCATTGGCCGTCGCCACGACGAACACCGAAGATTGCTTCTCGGAAAGCCACGTAAGAAACGTCCCAAACACGCGCGCCGTGGTGCCGCTGTCTGTCGAACCCGAGGAGGACAGTCCCGTGAACGCCTTGTCAATTTCGTCCACCCACAGAATCGCCGGCGCGACCGATTCCGCCACAGCGATGGCTTTGCGGGCATTCTCCTCGGAGGAACCAATGTAGCTGCCGAACATCCGCCCCATATCGAAGCGCAACAATGGCAACTGCCAGAGCGACGCCACGGCCTTGGCGCATAAACTCTTCCCGCAGCCTTGCACGCCCAGGAGCAAAATCCCCTTCGGGGGGGGCAAGCCAAACGCGCGCGCCTGATCGCTGAATGCCAGCGAACGTTTTCGCAACCAATCCTTCAGCACGGCGAGCCCGCCGACATTTGCAAACGATTCTTCGCTCGCGTAATACTCCAGCAAGCCGCTCTTGCGGATGATCTGCTGTTTCTCCGCGAACACCTCACTCACGTGATTGCCGCTGAGCTTCTCCCCCTTGACGATGATGCGCGCAAAAACATTCTCCGCTTCGCCCAGCGTCAAACCCAGCGCTGCCTGCAACAACCGCTCGCGGGATGGCGCGTCGAGTTCGATCTGCACATGGGGAAACTGTCGCACGTCATCGGCAATGCGATCGAGCAGCCCGGATAGTTCCGTCAAATCTGGCAGAGGATGCACGAGCAGTGTGATTTCCTTTTCCAGTTCTGCCGGAATCTCCTGCACCGGCGAGATGATGATGATCGTCTTCTGGCTGTTCTTGAGTTGCAGTGCAATCTCCTTGAGCTTGCGGACAACAGCGAAGTTCGCCTTGCCGAGGAATGGATGAAAATCCTTGAAGACAAAAATCGCCGGCTCGACCTGATCAATCACCTGATCCAACGCGAGCAGCGGATCTTTGGTCGGCGAGGCGCGGTGCTTTTGCGATTGGATGGAAGTGCCCGTCGGCACGAGCCCGGTCGTGATACTCCACTCGAAGATGCGTTTCTGCCGCTTCTGCGCGATGTTGGTGAGCAACGCCTGCACGCGCGCTTCCTCGCTCGAGAGGATGTAAAGGATCGGATACCGCGCGCGAATCAGCGTCTCAATTTCCTGGGCGAAATCCATGTGGTTTGACTCAAGTTCCCGTTTCCCAGCCCGAAATTCAAATCCCATTTCACCCGACGCTCACCCGCCAAAGAGCTTCTTCCACCACGAACCGGATTTCGCCGGCATTTCCTGCGAGATCGAATCCGCCAGCCGCGTCTTGACCGTTTCCGGCACTTCCACGTGCGCCGCGTCCTCGCGCAACATTTCTTCGACATTCGCGAACTCGCGCGCCTCCTGCTTCTGCACCGCCTCGGCGGTTTCCATGTGCGACTCCTGCTCGCGATGCTTCGACGACTGTTTCATGATACGCTCTTTCTCTCCCGGCCTTTCACTGCCGGCTCGGTCTCAGTTTTTTGAAATTCAATTCCAAACGCCTTACGCGCGCGATGCAGCTTACCCCGCACTGCGTCGGCCGTTTGTTCGGTCAGCCCGGCGATCTGCTCGTAACTCAACTCGCCATCCGACACCAACAGCAGCAACAGCCGATACTCCGGCGTCAACCGGCCCAGTGCGCGATCAATACGTTCGCCGAGTTCCTTCATCTCCAGCACGCGCAGCGGCGACGCGCCTTCGGACACGGTGTTTTGAAACACGCTGTCGTCCGCCGCCGTGTGGATGTTCCGCTCGGCCCACGCCTGCTGGAGGTTGCGGCAATGGTTGATGGCGATCCGGTAGATCCACGTGCGCCACGACGCCTCGCCACGGAACGATTCGAGCTTGCGCCACGCCTTCAGAAAGACGTCGTGCGTGGCGTCCTCGGCCTTGGTCTGGTCGCCGAGCATCCGCAAGCACAGATAAAAGATCTGGCGGCTGTGCTCTTCAAAAAACTTCGCGAACTCGGGCGACAATGACTCCAGCGTCGGACGCGCGGTGCGCTCCTGCTCCAAAACCGGCTCGCTCACTTCGTTGGCCATTGTTGAGTTGGACAATTGTCCGGGACAAACGTCACGCTAAACCACCGTGCCACTGGGAATGCAAACAATCAAAGCTTTAACGGCCAAATCTTTTCAAGTTTCGGTCTGTGGTTAATTTCAGACTTAGCCAATATCGAAACTGGTTCGGCAAGTAATCCGCGAGCGGATTCGAGCTTTTCGATCCTTTTCCAGTTTTTGCCAGTAACACACAGTGTTGGCCGCGTGGCTGCGCCGATTGCCGCGGCCCCATACTTACGAATCAACGCAGCCCCATCGTCACAAATGTACTCCTTGCCTACCTCGTGATAGATGAACTCCGCCCGACACTTGGAACAAACGCCTCCAACTCTGCCTTGTCGCGCAAGTGGGATCGGGCAAGGAATTAGTTGGCGTCCGATAATCTCGCGAAAGTTTCCCATCGGCTTGCCCTTTGCAGTTACTTCTCGAACTTCGAGCAGGGGATTGGAATTTAACTTTAGTGCTTTGCAGACATCTGCATGAATTAGGCACATCCCAACTCGAAGACCGTACTTGTGGTAGGGTTGGAAGCGAACAAGGAGCCCTGACTTCGCTTTCTTTTCCAAAAAGTCGAGCTGTAATATTTTTGCGTTACGACTTCCCAAGCCTGATTGGCAAGTCGGACAGAAGCCTTTCGTGAAGTAATCTCCAGGACTTGATGTGTCAGCATCTTCATTCGCGGTAATACGAAATATCTTCCCAAGGTTCTCAACCGCCTCGGACTTCGTGCTTTTATAACGGAGCGCGAACGGTTCATCCAAATCACAGAGTGACCAGATTTTCTCTACCAACAACTCTTCGGCTTCTTTGAGAGTGGCCGCTCCAGCTTTGACGTCTGCGTGCTTGTCTACCCAGACAGTCGCGCGCCCCTTCCGAACGTCTTTTACACAAGCCAGCACACCATCTTTGATTGGAAGTTTCAGTGGGCTTCGCTTAGTCAACGTCTTCTTTTTCATTTTAGAAGCTATGAGTCACAGCTCTCCGTCTTTACCTATTTGTCTGCAAGTTCTGCCAATGTCGCAGCCAACACCCGCACACCCATTTCAATCTGCTCCGGCGACGAATACTCGTCGGGCCGATGGCTCACGCCGCCGCGGCACGGAATGAAAATCATTGTCGTCGGACAAACCTGCGCCATAAACAGGGAGTCGTGATACGCGCGGCTGATCAGCTTGCGGTGCGAAATCCCATTCCGCCGGCAAACATCGGCTACCAGTTCCACCAGCTTCGCGTCGCAGATGGCCGGCGGATCCACATTCACCCGCTGCTGTTCCAGCCCCACGCCACGCCGCGCGCAAATCTCCACGGCCGCGGACTCAATCTGCTGAAGCGCCGCATCGCGCGTATCCACCCGCGTGTCCCGCAAATCAATCTCCAGCCACGCATCGCACGGCACGCTGTTCACCGCACCCGGCGCGATCTTGAACACACCCGTCGTGCCCACCGTATCCGGACTGCCACTGTTCTTCGCCGCGCGCTCTACTTCGAGCGCAATCTCCGCACCCGCCAGCGCTGCGTCATGTCGCTCCGGCATTAGCACCGCGCCAGCGTGACCGCCGACCCCGGTCAGCTTCATCCTCAAAGAACTGGGTGCGGCGATTTTCTCTACGATGCCAATCGCGAGGTCCTCTCGCTCGAGAATCGGCCCTTGCTCGATGTGCAGCTCCACAAAAGCTGCGTAGCAGTCCTTCACCAGCGCCACCGAAATCAATTCGCCATTGCAACCGCCAGTAGCGCGCAGTTCCTCCAGTGTCTTTCCAGCGGGATCGCGCAACCCAGCCGCCTTGGCTGGCGACATCACACTAGAGAGCATCCGGCTGCCGAGACATCCAATACCAAATCGCGTCGGCTCTTCCGCCGTAAAGATGATGAGCTCGACGGAGCGACACGGCTGGAAGCTTGAATTCTTCAGTGCGCGCATCGCCTCAACCGCGCCCAGCACACCGACAACGCCATCGTAGCGGCCAGCATTCGGAATCGCGTCGATGTGCGAGCCTGTGGCCACCGGCGCCAACGATTTGTCGGCGCCTTCCCAACGCGCAAATATGTTGCCCACCGCATCCTCACGCAAAGTCAGTCCGGCTTCGGTACAAAGCTTTTTCACATACGCCCGGCCCCGCAGATCGGCTTCGGAAAACAAAACCCGCGTCACGACCGGCGGCGGCGCTTCCGAGATCGCTGCCAGTTCATCAATCTCCCGTTGAAGTTGCGCCGTGGAGATGTTGATTGCGTTCATACTGACTTGAGCTTTCGCGGACGATTAGCCGACGCCCCGAAGGAAATCAACGCCGGACTGCATTCCGCGGGGGCCAGACCGCGCCTTGAGTCACGCCATGCCGGGTGACCCGGTCGTACTCCTTCTGCTGGTGATCCAATTCCCGGAGCAGGCCGCGCGATTGTTCAGTGATGAGACGTTTGTATTCATCACAATCGCTGCGCGGCGCAACCTCCTTCGCACGCTTCTTAATTTCGGCAGCCACCGGCAGGGTGAGTTGGGCGTGACCCCACTCGTGCTTCATCAGCGCCGCGAAATACTCTTTCCACGCCTTCACCAAATCCGGCGAAGCGTTAGTGGTCGCAGCCCAGGACGGCATCGTGAGCACAATCGTGGTGCTCGTGGTGAATGTGTTCAACCGGCATTCGCCATTGGCGCGGTCCACGGAACTTTTCCACTCGATGCGCCAGGTAGTCATCGCGTCGCGGGGAATGGACTCGCTGCTGGGGCGGGCCAAATTGATTGAACGCCGCAGTTCGCGCGCGGTGTTCCCACTGATGGCATAGTAGTTGGTCCTTATTTGAACCGTATCCTGCGCCCGAACCAAGGACGGTGACAACAGCGCGATCAACACGATCAGATCGCGCCATCGAGCTCGACTCCCATTACGTCGCGCACTCACATCGGATCGCGATTCACGTCCTTGTAGTAAATGTAGCTGGCGGGCGACTTGCCCATCGCCACGAACCATTGCGGGCAATACGAGCCCATCCAGATCACGTCGCCCGCGCGCACCGGATAATAATCCGCATCCAGCCTATACACACCCTGTCCTTTGAGCATCAAGAGCCCGTGCTCCATGATGTGCGTCTCGACAAACGGAAGCGTCGCGCCCGGTTGATACGTGAAGATGTTCACGGCCATGTCGAACTCCGGTTTGTCCGGCAGCAAGACTTGAAGGCGCGCGTCTTCGTTGCCGAGAAACGGTTCGCCCTTGATTTCCTTTTGGTTGGCCACCAGTGGCGTCGGCATCGCCAAACCCGTGAACGGCTCGTAGGGTTTTTGGAAGATCAACAGTTTCAAGTGCGGACCGCTGCTTTTGAACTGGAGATCCTTGCCGGGCGGCACATAAACGTAGCTCCCCGCCTCAAGCCGGTGGCGCTTCTCGGCCAGCCCCAGGCTGCCGGTGCCTTCAATCACGTAAACGAAATACTGGTTCGCGCCGGTATTGCCCTCCCCGGCGCCCTCCGCACCGAAAGTGACCTGCAACTGGGTGAAGCGCGGCCCGAGCATGGCGGGCGAGATGTTCACGTGGACAACGCAATTCTTCCAGCCGGGCAGATTGCTCGTCACAAAACCATCCGGTGTGATGAGCGCGTAACGCGATTTGACGACGGTGCGGGTAAAACCAAAAAGTTCAGCCATGCGAATTCAGGATTGCGATTTGATGAATTGACCCATCGGCGACGCGACGATCTTGCCGTCCTGGAAAATCGTCCGCCCGCGCAGGATGGTGCGAACCACGCGCCCTGTCAACGCGCGGCCCACATACGGACTTTGCTTGTGGCGGTATAACAAATCCTCTGAGCGCACGGTGGAGCGGACGTTAAGATCTACCAACGCAAAGTCCGCGTCCGCACCAATCGCGATCCGACCTTTGGTGGCGGGAAGCTTGAAGCGTTCAGCGACATTGAACGAAGTGAGCGCAGCGATGGCTGAACACGGGTCTTGGAGTGCGCCGGCAGAGCGCAGCGGCGACGGCACTTTTGAGTTGTCAGGCGACTCGGCTAGAGCGGTGTCGCGCTTCGTTTGCCACCGCAGTCCAAATTCCGTCAGCAACAACGGCAACGTGTGTTGCACACCACTGATGCCGCCCCAGACTTTGAAAAAATCCTGACCGCGCTTCATTTCCGGTGGCGACGGCGAATGATCCGAACCAATCGTCCGCACCTCGCCGCTCTCGACGTAGCGCCACAAAACATCTTGAGCCGACTTCGGCCGCAACGGCGGCGCGCACTTCGCCACCGCGCCCAACTGCTCGACATCCTCCTCACGCAAGACCAAGTAATGAGGACACGTCTCGCACGTAACATCCACACCCTGCTTGCGGGCGCTGGCCACGAGCGCCACGCCTGCGCCAGAACTGACATGAACGATGTGCAGCGCGCATTTCGTTTCGCCCGCGAGTTGAATCGCGCGATGAATGGCGTCCAGCTCGGCGTAGATTGGACGCGAATCCAGATAATCACGAATCGCCGTGCGTTTCTGGGCGAGGGCCAGTTGGGTCAATTCCTGCGTGATGGCATCGCTCTCCGCGTGCACGGCGACGAGCTTGCCCAGCTTCGCGACGCGCTTCATGCCTTCCTTCAACGTTGCGTCGTCCACCGAGGAAAAATCCCCGATGCCACTGTTCGACATGAACGCTTTGAAGCCGATGACGCCGCGTTCGGCCAGGATTTCGAGACAATGAAGATTGTTCGGCGTCAGCCCGCCCCAGAGCGCAAAGTCCGTCAGCGAAGTTTCGCGAGCGATCGCCAGTTTCCCATCAAAGCCCGCCGCATCCAACGTGGGCGGTGATGAATTAAGCGGCATGTCAAAGAACATCGTCCCGCCGCCCGCCGCCAACGCTTGCGAACCGGTTTCAATACCTTCCCAGTATGCCCGTCCCGGATCATTGAAATGAACATGCGAATCAATCAGGCCTGGAAAAATGTGCAGCCCGCGCGCATCAATCGTATCCGCCGCCTTACCATCCAGTCCTTCGCCCAGCACGACGATCTGTCCATCAGCTACGCCGATGTCAGTTTGCGCCTCGCGCTCATGCGTCACGAGGTGTCCGCCGCGAATGATGCAATCAATTTTGCTCATCTGGTTGTGCCCGCAAGTTCGTTCAAGAAATCACCCATCACCTTGATCGCTACACTGATGTCTGCCTCAGTCGCAAATTCCTCCGGATGATGGCTGATGCCACCTTTGCAACGTACGAAAAGCATCGCCACGGGACAACTCGCCGCCAACGCTGCCGCATCGTGGCCCGCGCCGCTGACCAGTAAAGGTGCTTCAGGCTGGTGCTGCGCAACTGTGGTCCGCATCAGGTCGGTCAGTCGCGCATCACATGACACGGCGGGAGAATGCTGCACGGTTTCCCAGTGCAGCGAGATTCCGCGCGCCGTGGCGATCTTCTCTGCGCGACTCTTCAACTCCGCGCAGGCCCGTTCCCGCACAGTGTCCTCGGCGTGTCGGATGTCCAGGGTCAATTGCGCCTCGCTCGGAATCACATTGCTCGCGCCGGGCGACACCGCCAGCTTTCCGACCGTCGCCACCAACCCCGCGCAACTGCGCGCATGGGATTCAACAACGGAAACAAACTCCGCCGCGGCGCACAGCGCGTCCCGGCGCAATCCCATCGGCACCGTGCCCGCGTGCCCCGCCTCGCCGGTGAAAATGAGTTTCGCCCGTGTTTGCCCCGCGATGGCGCTGACCACACCAAGCGGAAGATTTTTTTGTTCCAGCACCGGACCCTGTTCGATGTGAACTTCCGCGTAACCCAGCACCTGATTCGGATTCAGCTTTGCACTCGCGATGTCGTTCGGGTTTCCGCCGAAGTCACGGATGGCTTGCGCCATCGTCACACCCTGCGCGTCGGTGCGTTTCAATTCTGCGGAGTCGAAAGTCCCCGCAAGTGCCCGGCTGCCCAGATACGTGCTTTGAAACCGCACACCTTCCTCATCCCCGAAACCAACAACCTCCACCGCAAATGGCAGGTGCAATTTCTTCTCGTTGAGTTCCTGCACGCACGCGATGGCGACCAACACGCCGAGCGGGCCATCGAATTTTCCCGCGTCACGCACGCTGTCCAGATGCGACCCCAGCAAAAGCAGCTGCGCGTCAGGAGTTGCGCCGGCGTAATGACCGATGAGATTGCCGATGGCATCCACGCGCACGTCCATGCCCGCTTCGCGCATCCACTGTCCGACGTTTTCGTTCGCCCGGCGCATCGCCGGCGACGCAAAAAAGCGCGTGGTCTCGCCCCCAACCTCGCTGACCTGCGCGAGAGCGTCGAGGCGCTGCATGACGAGTTGGGCCGGGTTCATGCAGGCTCAACTTCCCCGATACGTCGAATAACTCCATGGCGAGCAGAGCAGCGGCACGTGATACGACGCGCCTGCATCACCAATACCGAACCGCACGGGCACTTTGTCGAGGAAATGGATTTTTGGAAGTGCAGTTGTCTTGGTGGAGAAATAATCGCCGACGAAGAAGACAATTTCATACTGACCAGGCTGCATC
>Ga0315912_10006378_pt1 | contig 10568 bp, 8 predicted proteins | sample VfabasoilMG_FD_204469 | JGI IMG/M metagenome (GOLD analysis project Ga0315912, IMG submission 204469) | Garden soil microbial communities collected in Santa Monica, California, United States - V. faba soil | ecosystem: Environmental > Terrestrial > Soil > Garden | place: USA: California... | reverse complement strand
AAGGAGCGATGTTCCTCTTTACGCTTCCCGCCCAGCCGATACCTGCGGAGTGACTCGAATGAATCGTGCCCGGCTGATGTTTGTTCTCCCGCACTTTGACGGCGAACCCGAAAAAACGCGTCACGCCATCCTTTTGCATCTGGCTTCCATTATTCTGTTCTTTGTGCCGATCCTGCTGATGGTCTTGAACATGATCTTCGGCAATCAGGCGGAAAGGTCTATCAACATTATCTTGCTGGGAATTGCCCTGTTGCAGATTCCCACTCAACTTTTAATGCGTGCAGGCAGGGTCCGCGAGGCAAGCGGACTCCTTTTGTTTTTATGCTGGGTCGCAATGACATGGATTGCCAGTAGAGTGGAGGGTGTGGGCGATGTGGCGGTCGTCTGTTATTTCCTGATTCTGCTAGGGGCGGGTTATCTGCTGGGCTGGCGAGCGGTCACTCTTCTGACGACATGGACGATCCTTGCGATATGGGTGCTTGCCATTTATGAATGGAAGGGATTGCTCGCTCCTGCCCCTGCCAACCCCATACGGATTGCGATTGACCTGACCGTCATTTTTATCCTTGCGTCCCTCGAGATCTATTTTGTGATCACGGCTCTCACCTCGTCGGTGAAAAATGCCCGCGCAGAGTTGGCAGAACGTCAGCGCGTGGAATGTGAACTGCGCAATAAACAGGAAACATTGAACCTTGCCCTCGACGCGGCAAAAATGGAAATTTGGGACTGGGATATCGAAACAGGAGCCGTCTCATGGTCCGATGGGATCGAAGCGATGTTCGGTGTGGAAGCCGGGCGCTTCGATGGAAAATATGAAACCTATCTTTCACTCATTCATCCCTATGATCTTCCCGGTTTGCAAAATTCCATCAGCAGGGCGTTGTCTGACGCGCGATACGACTATATCATCGAGCATCGTCTCATCTGGCACAACGGAGATGTGCATTGGCTGGAGGGGCGTGGCAAAGTCTATCGCAATGAAGAAGGCAGACCCATTCGCATGGCAGGAACCGTGGTGGACATCACTGACCGCAAACGGGAGGAGACTGAACGTGAATTGTTGATTCGTGAACTTGCCGAAAAGAATGCTGAACTGGAACAGTTCACCTATACCGTTTCGCACGACCTCAAAGCACCTATCATCACGATCAAGGGCTTTCTGGGTTTTCTTGGCGAAGATGCGCGCTCGGGAAAACAGGAGCGCATGGACAAGGATATTGCCCGTATCAATGAAGCCGTGGATAAGATGCACCGGCTGTTGAACGAGTTGCTTGAATTGTCGCGCATCGGGCGCATGATGGATACCCCGGAACGGGTTCCCTTTGGCGGGCTTATGGAAGATGCGGTTGAAATCCTGCAAGGGCGGTTGCAGAACAATCCTCCAACGATCAAGGTCGCAGATGATTTCCCTGTCCTGTATGGCGACCGGCGCAGGCTTCTTGAGGTCGTCCAAAATCTTCTGGATAACGCCGCAAAATTTTCTGCCAACCATCCCGAACCAAAGATCGAGATCGGTTGGGATGGATACGAAAACGATATGCCCATACTGTTCGTGAAAGATAATGGGATTGGGATTCCGCTTGAACATCACGAACGTATCTTTGGCTTGTTCAACAAACTCGATCCCATGGCGGAAGGCACGGGCGTGGGGCTGGCGCTGGTAAAGCGGATCATTGAATTTCATGGAGGCAGGATCTGGGTCGAGAGTCAAACCGGGGTGGGCGCCACGTTCTATTTCACATTGCCGTGCGATGGAAACGGATTTCCAAAATCGGGACAATTGTCCGAAAACTCTCTGACAAATGTCAAAGACCTATAACACCCTGCTTGGGTATAATTTGTCTAAATTCCGATAAGGAGATTTTGACATGAACTTTGCAATGTGGAAAAAAGCCCTCAATGTGATCCCTGAAGTTTCAAAAGCGGAATGGGATGAATTGGATGTAATCTCGAAATGGTTGATCTCGACACGCGCCGCCGTTCTCATTATGACCTTCATCTCTGCGGCGCTCGCGGGACTTTTTGCCTGGCGCGACAACGCATTCAGCTTCCTGCCGTGGCTGGCGCTTGTACTGGGTCTTATCATGGCGCATGCCAGCAACAATATCTTCAACGATTACACCGATTTTGTGCGCGGCGTGGATAAGGACAACTACTATCGCAACATCTACGGCGCGCAACCCATCGCCAGCGGTTTGATGACCAAGCGACAGCACCTCACATACTTTGCGGTGACCGCCTTGATCGCCCTGGCGTTTGGTCTTTACCTGATCTCATATCAAGGCTTCGACGCCACCAAATGGCTTCTCCTGGGTTTGGGCGCGTTCTTCCTGCTTTTCTACACCTGGCCCCTCAAAGGCCTTGCCCTCGGTGAAGTGGCTGTCCTCATCGTGTGGGGACCCCTCATGATCGGTGGCGGCTATTATGTCCTCGCACAACAATGGGATTGGAACGTTGTCCTCGCCAGCCTGCCCTATGTGTTGGGTGTCACCACCGTCATCTTCGGCAAACACATTGACAAACTCGACATGGACGAAAAGAAAGGCATCCACACTCTGCCCGTTGTCATCGGCGAAAAAGCCTCCCGTTATGCCGTGCTGACGATGATGATCCTGCCTTACTTCCTCACGGCTTACCTCGTAGTCATTAAATTCTTTACGCCCATCATGGCAATTGTCCTCTTCGCCATTCCCACCTTTCTGCAATACTATCCCGTCTTCCTCAAACCCAAGCCCACCGTCAAACCCGAAGGACAACCCGGCTGGCCCCTTTACTTTGTCGGTTATGCCTTCTATAACAACCGCAAGTTCGGCTCACTCTTCATGTTCGGCTTGTTGATCGATGTGCTCCTGCGCGTCATCCCGTTCACTGCTGAATTGTTGAAAACGTATTGGGGTTAACCCACCTCAACGTCTTTGATTTCCAACCACGCGGGTTCGGGGTTTTCCAAAACTCCGAACCCGATTTTTCCTGCGGGGGTAAATGCTGCGTATTGATTATCGATCCAGATGACGGAGCCCAGCGGCGGATTCGGACTCACAGCCGACTCAAACACTGGTACCTCATCCACCTCCCAAACGACTCGTTTCTCGCGCCACTCGAACCTGTATCTGTGCCACTGGGTTGGATCAACCCTTTTGGACTCAGCCAGTTCGCTGGCGGTATTACGGGAGCGAACTCCCTGATTCCATAACTGAACTCCATCCTCCTCAATCACTTTCCCTAATAATCGCCGCGTCATCTTCCTCGAAAAGGGGAGCGCCAACCCCGCAAGAATCAATAACGGGTGAAACTTTGGCGAGCGAAATGATTGTGCAAGAAAACCATTAGCCACCTCATCGCGCTGAGCGGAAGGCTGAGCGTTTGTTGCGAAGCCTGTAGACGAAGCGCCGCGCTTCGTCTGCGTTCGTCGCAAAGAACGCTCCTCACTCCGCTCAGCGCGAAAGTCTTTGAACGATAAATAATTCTCCTCCGACGCGCCGAAGAACCAGACCGCGTTCGGCAACGCGGGGAACCTCCACGGCTTGCCACCAAACCCAAGCGACAACCCGAATGGATCGTTCCACAGCCCAAATCCCCAAGTTCCAGGGATGGATTCGGCTGAGGTACGCGCGGACAGGCTGAGGCTGAATCCGAATCGATGCGGGAATCGTTTTCTTGAAAGTAGCGCATAGTCATCAAGTTGCGCGAGGCGATATTCTGTTGCGGTTCCAGAAGGGATGGATAAAAGATAATGCGAAGTGTCGCGTGAAATCTCTTCGACGCGTGCAGAGGGGGTAGCGCGCGGAGTTAGTTTCGCGTAAGCCATTTTCTACCCAGCGTGAACAGACCGATGGCAACCCAAACCGCATTGAGACTTGTGGTTGCATATGCTCCCAACGAAAGCGTATAAACGACAAGCAGAACTCCCGCAACAATATTCATGCCCTGATATAGAACCGAATCACCCTCGGTCTTTTTCGCAGAGACCAGGGCATACGCAAGGATGTATAGGATTGAACCCGTCCAGCCGAGGATGTTGATGAGGAGGTTTGTGGACATGAGTTATTGACTAGTGAATTATTATTACAGTAAATTCTATTATCCAGGCTTAGGGTTAGGGTTGTCGATTTGTAGGCAACGATTCTCGTTGTCCTTTAATTTATAAATCTCAAAAAAGTCATTAGTGTTGTAGCTGCTCAATTCCTCCAATTTGTAATATTTCAGAGATACGTGGTCAGAAAATTTATTCATGTATTCAGCGGTAACATTGTAAAAAGTCTTATCCGCTCCTTTAGTCCATAGCCATAAGAAAGCATTATGGTTTTTTCGTCCTTGACCATCTATAAAGCAAACCGAAATTTTTGCACCTTTAGGGGACGCACCATCATAATATGCAGCAATAATTCCCTTTTCCTTGTAAAACAAATATACGGTGTAGGGGTTGTCTGTGTCAATTGGGAGCACATCGAGAATGTAAAAATACACTTCATCTGGTTTGCCATAATCTTGCAAAAGACGATATACGGGATATTCAAATCGTGACGCCCCCATAAATTCCACTACGTCTTTATGAGTATAAAATGCTAATGTTGCATTTTCTCCTTGATACTGAAATTCTGCCGTATAAGTTTCTGGGTGTGAAGAGTAGATTTGAGAGAATTTCTCCAAGAAAACCTTTGCATCAAGCCATCTAGTGACTCCTGGCTCAATATCTCCCCAGCATGGGAGCTTGCAATGATAATCTTGCGTAAGCAATTGATTAATGAGATTTTCTTTCTCTTCCGTTGATAGTGTTGGAGCAGGTATTGTGGAAGGTGTAGGTACAGGAGTATGAATCTTTGTAGGTGTGGCTAATGTACTTGTTGGTAAATGGGTGGAGGTGAGGGACACAAACGGTGATGGAGTATTGGCTGTGGGTATTTTGCTACAAGCAACCAAACTGACAATTACTAACTTTGTGAGAAACTTAAGAACCAGGGTATTTTTGCAATGCACAATTTAATCCTCCACAAGTTGCCAATTTGAAAATGTAGAAATTAAGTATACTCTCCCACCGTCTCCAATACCTTATACGGATCGAACGCGTCGCGCAGACCGTCGCCGATATAGTTGACAGAGATGATGGTAATGAAGATCATCAAGCCGGGGAAGATGGCGAGCCAGGGATATTTGATGAAGTGATCCTGCGCGGTGTTGATCAGGTTGCCCCACGAGGGAGTCGGTTGTTGGATGCCGAAGTTGAGGAAGCTCAGTCCCGCCTCTTGAATGATGGCATAGCCGAGTTGGAGCGTGGCTTCGACGATGATGACACCGATCCCGTTGGGGAGGATGTGCCCGAAGATAATCCGTCTGTCAGAGGAGCCGAGCGCACGCGCCGCAGAGACGTAGTCCATTTCGCGCAGGGTGAGGAAAGCGGCGCGCACGAGGCGGGCAAAGGTCATCCATGAGAGGATGCCGATGACGAAACTGATGGTGAAGACACTGCTTCGCTGAAAGAAGGGAATGTCCACTTCGCGCAAGATGGCGGCGAGCAGTATTAGAACGAGAAACGGCGGGAGCGACAGGAACGCGTCTGTGATGCGCATAAGGATGGCGTCGAGTTTGCCGCCATAATATCCAGCCAGCGCGCCGATGGGCACACCGATGAGCAAAGCAATCGCTACAGCAATCCCGCCAACGGCGAGTGAGATGCGCCCGCCGTAGAGGATGCGGGTGAGGAGGTCGCGCCCGAGCGCGTCCGTGCCGAGCCAGTAGATACTGGATGGCGGCTGGAATTTGTCCGGTAGGTTGGAGGGTTCAGGGTCGTAGGGCGATAGAAATGCGAAGGTGGTCAGAAGAATCAAAATGCCAAAGACAATTGCGCCCGCGATCGCGCCGCGATGACGAGTGAAGCGTTTCCAAACGTTTTGCGCCATATCCACGGTTTGGGCGCCGGGGTCGTGAAAGATTTCTATTGAGTCGTAGTCGGTCATGTTTTATCCAATGTCATTGCGAGGAGCTGCGAAGCGGCGACGAAGCAATCTCGAACTCACCTGTAAGTGTTCTATTACAGGTTACTTGAGATTGCCACGGCGGCTGCGCCGCCTCGCAATGACATTTGTTACTCATACCTCACCCTCGGATCGAGATAAGCATACAAAATATCTGCCAATAAATTGGAGAGGATGATGAAGCCTGCGCCGATGATGAGGACTGCCATGAGGAGTGGATAGTCGCGTTCGAGGGCGGCTTGGTAGTAGAGACGTCCCATGCCGGGCCAGGCGAAGATGGTCTCGATGAGGACGGCTCCGGTGAAGATGTAGGGAATGTCGAGTGCGAGCAGTGTGGTGATGGGAATCAGCGCGTTCTTTAGTGCGTGTTTGAAGATCACTCTTCGCTCAGACAAGCCTCTTGCTCTTGCAGATTTGAGATAGTTGAGTGGGAGAATTTCGAGAAGGCTTGAGCGGAGAAAACGCGAATACCACGCGATCCAGCCCAGGGCTCCGGTAAGAACCGGGAGAACCAAATGGGAGATACGGTCTTGAAGGGAGAATCCGCTTTCGAGGGAGGTCATGCCTCCAGAGGGGAGAAGGGGTTCTCCTGTCCACGGATTTTGAAGCCAGGCGTAAAAGATGATGATGAGGAGCAGACCGAGCCAGAATTCGGGGATCGCCTGACCGGCGAAGGAGAAGGTGGTGGCGAAGAAGTCGAAGAGGGAGTATTGTTTGATGGCGGAATAGATGCCGATGGGGATGGCGATGATGATGGCGACGAACATGGTGATGCCCATGAGCGTGATGGTGTTAGGCAGGCGCAGGGCAATCTCTTCAAGGACTGGCTCGCGTGTGCGATAGGAAAAGCCAAAATCGCCGCGGATGATGCCTTTGCGTGTGCCGAGTGAATCGACGATGCCGTCACCGTCTGAGTCCACTTGTTTCCAATCGTTGCCGACCAGCCAGTAGACATATTGAACGGGGAGAGGCTGGTCGAGCCCGAATTGTCTTTTGAGGATCTCGACCCTTTCTGGACGAATGCGCCTGCCTCCATACGCGGAAAGCGGACCTCCCGGCGCGAGGTTGACCAGCGTGAAGAGGATGACGCTGAGGATAAATAGCAATCCGATGGTCTGTATGAGGCGGCGGAGGATGTAGGTGGTCATAATTCATTCGCGCTGAGCGTAGCGCAGACGAAGCGCGAGTTGCATAAATACCTGCGCTTCGTCTGCGGGCTTCGCTATCGCTTCGTCCTCCGCTCAGCGCGACGGGTTATTTCAATGTCCAATCCGCAATGTTCCAGGTGACAAGGTCGTTGACGGATGACTGCACGCCTGCGAGCCTTGACGAGTAGGCATCTGCATTAGGAACGGTGAACAGATGGATGATAGGCACTTCCTCATTGATGGAATTTGCAATGCCGCAGAACGCGTCCTTGCGAGCCTGTTCGTCGAGCGTGTACGCTTCGTCGATCAACGCATCCACATCGGCGTTATCCCAGCGGACAAAGTTCCAGCCGCCGCCCGGTTCGATGGCTTCCTGTGAATAGACTTCCCAGATGTAGTCGGTGGGGTCAATGCCCGCGTAGCCATCATCCCAGATGTCAATGTCGAAATTGCCGCTTTGCTCGATGCCACCATTCTCGGCGAGATCCCAAAGCACACTGCCTTCCACAATGCTGATGTTCATTTTGATGCCGATGTTTCCAAGCATCTCGGCGATCAATTGCTGTGTGAGTTCCAAAGGTTCGCCGAATTCGGCATATGTGATGAATTCCATCTCCATTTTGTAGCCGTCTTCTGCCGTGCCACAACCGTTACATTCACGAACACCATCACCATCAGAATCCGTCCAGCCTGCTGATTCAAGCAGGGCTTTGGCGGCTTCGGGGTCGAAGGCGGGACGAGCCACTTCACAGGTATACGGCGGGCGGAAGAATTCCGTCCATGTGGGGTTGGCAAGTCCGAAGAAGATCTCGTCGTTGATCGTGTCCACATCTACTGCCATGCGGATGGCTTTGCGGACTTCCACATTGGAGAGAATGGGATGAGGCGTGCCCGCCGGGTCAGTTGTCCCTTTTGCGGCTTGATTCATATACATGCGCAACACCCAGCGATCGGTGGGGCTGATACTGGCTTTGGCTGTCATTGAATCCTTCAAGTCGTTGATTGTGTTGACGTTGATCCACATGTCAATGTCTGCGTCGCCTTCGAGCATCATGGTCTTACGGACTGAGTCATCCGGTATGATGCGAACGATCACCCTGTCTATCGAAGGCTTGCCTGCGAGATAGAAATTGTCGTTCTTCGTGAAGGTCATGTGATCGCCCTCGACCCATTCCGAAAGAACATAGGGACCATTGCTCAAGGGTTCGCGTCCGCAATCCCATGCGACGAATCCCTGTTCTGCATCGCAGTAATGTGCGGGCCAAATGGCAAGTTGTTCGCCGCCGAACTGCGTGAGGTAACCCGGGTAGATGGTGTTGTAGTTGACTACAAAGGAATACTCGTCAACCTGTTCAACGGAATCGATGTAGTCGCTTCCGGGAATCCATGAACCGTTCACGGGATCAGAGATGGCGTTCCATGTGAAAATCACATCGTCCGCGGTTACGGGTTTATCATCCTGCCACTTTACATCTTCACGCATCTTCCATGTGACGGACATAGTGCCTTCATCGTCGTTCACGACCACGCCGCCATTTTCAATGGTTGGCAATTCCTCGGCGAGCTCGGCGAAAACGACACCGTTCGGGTCAACATCTGTCATGCCGAGCATGACGAGTTCCATCACGAGCGCGTCATATCCCGTATCTGCGACCATGGGGTTGAACGATGGCGGGTCCTCTGCGATGATGATGGTGATGCTATTCCCCGAGTCGGTCGATGGCGCTGGTTCTTCTGTTTCAACTGATTGAGCGGCTGGTTGGCACGCGGCTAACACTAAACTAAGTATGACCATGATGGTCAGAAAGAACAACGTACGAGTCTTTGTGGACATTGGTCCTCCTGCAAATTTTGAATGTACGAACACCGTATTATTGCACGGATTGCCCTTGATGTTAAGGTTTTTCAAGTATGATTTTGCGGGTAAAATGTTTTCATGCGAACCATATTCTGGGAAGAGAACCAACTCAAGATGATTGACCAGCGCATATTGCCTGGTCGCTTTGAAATTCTTTCGTACACCGATCACAAGTCTGTCGCGCAAGCCATCGCGGATATGGTCGTACGCGGCGCGCCCGCCATCGGAGCCGCGGCCGCGTTTGGTCTCGCGCTTGCAGGATATGAATCCGCTTCTTCTTCGACCGTTGACCTGCTTGCCGATCTACAAGCCTCTGCCGTCACTTTGAAATCTGCGCGCCCCACCGCGGTGAATCTGGCATGGGCGGTGGATCGAGTAGTGCGTGTTGCGTACTCCGTAAAGGGTTCGGCAGACGATATGCGTGCCGCTGTATTGAAAGAAGCGCAACGCATCGCCGACGAAGACGTGGAGATCAACAAGCGCATGGCAGAGCACGGAGCGAAACTCATCAATGACGGCGACACGATCATCCATCACTGCAACACCGGCGCACTCGCCACTGTGGATTGGGGCACCGCGCTCGGGGTCATCCGCACTGCGCACGAACAAGGGAAAAAGATTCATGTCCTCGTGGATGAGACCCGTCCGCGTTTGCAGGGCGCGCGTCTCACAGCATGGGAACTCGAACAGTATGGTATACCTTACGAGATCATCAGCGATAATACTGCCGGATATTTCCTCAAAGCCGGAAAAGTTCAAAAGTGTTTTGTCGGCTCAGACCGCACCGCCGCCAACGGTGATGTAGCAAACAAGATCGGTACCTACATGCTCGCCCTTGCCGCGCACGATAACGGCGTGCCATTCTATCCCGTGGTTCCCACCTCCACTATTGACCTTTCCCTCGCACACGGTGACCTGATTCCCATCGAAGAGCGCAATCCCGAAGAAGTGCTCGGCTTGGAGTTCATGGGCGAACGCGTCGCACCGCAAAATGCCAAAGCGCGCAACATCGCTTTTGATGTGACCCCGAATCGTCTGGTCACGGGTATCGTCACAGAGAATGGCGTAGTCTATCCACCGTTTAATATCAACCTAAGGAAAGTAGTAACAGGCAATTAAACATGATTTTTCAATCCCCAGCCCCTACTCGCTTTGACCTGAACTTTTCACTCCTTGGTATTCCTGTCCGGGTTCATCCATTGTTCTGGTTGTTGACCCTATTACTCGGACCGCGTTCCAACAACCTGCTTCCTATATTGATATGGGTATTGGTTGTCTTTATCTCGATCATTGTCCATGAAATGGGGCACGCACTCGCTTTTCGCCGTTATGGTTTGAACTCGCGAATCGTGCTTCACTTTGCTGGCGGGCTTGCCATTCCTGAATCCGCTCCGTGGGGTATGGGGTTGAGCGTGGCGCCCTCTCCGATGCAACAAGTGATCATCTCGCTGGCGGGTCCATTCGCGGGATTCATCCTTGCCTTATTGATCGTGGCGGGCGTGTTCTTCTCGGGCGGGTCGGTCTCGATCGGTTTGTTGCTCGGTTTTATTCCCATCCCTCAGTTGGAAACATTTCCTTTTGGTGGAACTT
>Ga0315912_10006375_pt1 | contig 10574 bp, 7 predicted proteins | sample VfabasoilMG_FD_204469 | JGI IMG/M metagenome (GOLD analysis project Ga0315912, IMG submission 204469) | Garden soil microbial communities collected in Santa Monica, California, United States - V. faba soil | ecosystem: Environmental > Terrestrial > Soil > Garden | place: USA: California... | reverse complement strand
TTGAAGCCGATAGCGAGGTTATCGCGGACGGTGATGTGTTTAGAGTGGGTACCCGGAAAAATGTATACCCACTCATGCCCTGAAACCTGTTCAACAGAACCAACCAACTGCGTTTCTTCTCCCCGCATCACGTCTACTTCTGAACAAACGCCTGAGATGATTATCACATCATGAGGAAAATCAGGAGCGGAATCGATTCGCCGGACTTCCAGATCCGAACCGTTAGTCTTAAATGGAATCAGTTTGTAAGGAAGGGTAACCATTCCCAACGATGAAGATGCCATCCCGGACAATACGATGGGAACACCCGTCAAAGAACAATTCATACTGACTTCGAGTTGAGAAATGGACGTTTTAATTACGGCGGAATAGAAAAGGAAACGATCCTGGTCAGGCACATTTTTTCGCCATGCTGAATGGGTAGACGATATACCCTGGCTATTTTGCATTTCCGACACAATACGAAAGGGGTTAGCCTCCACCAGTCTTAGTCGAAACGACGATGTACCCCAATCACAACTTAGAAATCGTTCAATCTTTCCAATCATATTGACTATGTAATACTTTAAAAATAGGAATTTCTACCTACCCAGATGTTACAGGAACAAACGTACGCAACAGTGCGTTGCTTTAAAAACAGCCCACTTGCGTGATTGCAGATCGCTATCCAATTGAAGCAGAATGTTGTCCGTATTCTGCCCGATACGCCCTCGGTATCTTATTCTTAAGCATTCGGAAAGATCTGTTGAAATTAGAAAGGTTATTAAATCCGCACTCCAGGGCTATTTGCTGTATGCTTTCTTTGTTTTCAATCAACATTCTGCAGGCATAACCAATTCGAACTTCAGTAAGGAACTGGATGTAAGTCTTCTGAGTGCGATTCTTGAAGTACCGGCAAAAATTGGCAACAGACATGTTCGCCACGGCTGCTGCCTCTCCGATCAGAATCCGGCGGTTAAACTGGGATAGCGTAAATTGATAAACACGATTAATGGTATCGGTATTGTAACGGTGATAGGCATCTAAAAAACCTTCACTGCTCAAAAAAGCAACCTCGTCTGATTCAGCGATTCGATCGAAAATGTTAATAAACAGGATCATTCGTTCCGCCCCATTGGAACTTTCAATCAATCTTTCCATTAATTGTGCCACCTCAACGTTTGTCTTTCCAGTTATCCGCAATCCTCGTTGCGCTTTTTCAAAAAGTTTTCTGATTTTTTCCATTTCCCGCAGCGAAAGAAAATCCTTACCGAAGCACTCAGGCAGGAATTGAATGACGTGTGCCCTGACTTCCAGTGGGCTTTCGGATTTAAAATAGGGTGCGTCGTTCTTCCATACATGTGGTAAATTGCTACCCAATAAAATCAGATCCCCATTCTTGAACTCCTCGATGCTATCACCAACAAACCGCGTTCCTGAACTGGCGACTATATGTGTCAACTCAATTTCGGGATGAAAGTGCCACTTATCATATAGATAGGGCAGTTGATCCTCGCGGGCCACAATGGAATAATCGGATGACGGGCTGACTTTGAGAAGGACTGCTTGCATGATATACTGCTAATATTGTACTATTGTGCAGTAAAAAACGATAATATTTCACCAAAACTGGATAAGATTTCATAAAAAACATAGGGTTCAATCCAGTTTCTTTGCAAACGTTAATTTTCATGTACTTGAAGTGTAAAAACTAACCGGATCGAATATGAAATTGTATCACACAACCCGAGGAATTATAATAGAATCAAACGAGCAATACTATCGCACAACCCACAAGGACTGGGATACTTATATCAATCGGGATGACCTCTACGCTGCTGTGTCGGCCGAAATAAAAACAACAGCTCCTGATAACTCTCTGAAAGAAGTATTAAATGGAAAATTGCTGGCTCCCATTGTCCAACAGGAAATATGGGCCTCCGGAGTTACCTATATGAAAAGTAAAGAAGCCCGGATGGAGGAGTCCAAAGGCGCAGGAGGCGGAGACTTTTATTCAAGAGTGTATGATGCACCACGGCCGGAGATATTCTTCAAAGCTACAGCCGCGCGTACGGTCGGGCCTGGTAGCCCGGTGTTAATCCGGCGGGATTCCCAATGGAACGTTCCCGAACCAGAACTTACACTTTTCATAACATCAAGCGGGAAAATCGTTGGGTACACGTGTGGCAACGATATGAGCTCCCGCGATATTGAAGGCGAAAACCCCTTGTATCTGCCTCAGGCAAAAAGTTATGATGGTGCCGCAGCAATTGGCCCCTGCCTGTTTGTTCCGGAGAAGCCAATCGATGCCGAGACAAAAATTGGAATAAAAATTCTCAGGAATAAACAAATTGCCTTTGAAGGAAGTATCGGCATCAACAGAATGAAACGGACGCATCAGGAGTTAGTGGATTATTTGTTTCGCGAAACCACTTTTACTCACGGTGTTTTTCTGATGACCGGCACCGGCCTTGTTCCCCCGAATGATTTCACGCTTGAAGTTGGCGATGAAGTCAGCATTACAATCGATCATATCGGAACCCTCACCAATACAGTCACCAAAAAATAGTTTAGCTATGAAACTAAATGGAACACAACTGATCGGCTTTGAATTCTCGAAAGAAGGAGAAGGTTTTTTCCAGGCGCTTAATCCAACAACCGGGGAAAACCTACCGACTCGTTTCTATAAAGCATCAGAAAAAGAACTGGATCGTGCCGCAACGAAAGCTCAACTTGCGTTTCAGGTGTACCGGAAGAAATCGGGATTGGAGAAAGCGTTGTTCCTGGAGGCCATCGCTTTGGAAATTGAAAACATTGGCGATGACCTTATTCAGATTGCCACGTCCGAGACAGGTTTGCCGGCGGCCCGTATTCAAGGTGAACGTGGTAGAACAACGGGACAGCTACGCATGTTTGCCCAACTGTTAAAAGAAGGTTCATGGGTGAATGCCCGCATTGAAACATCTATTCCAGACCGGCAACCGATACCCAAGGTAGACTTGAGAATGATGCATCGCCCATTAGGTCCGGTAGGCGTTTTCGGCGCCAGTAATTTTCCATTAGCGTTTTCTGTAGCGGGTGGAGATACAGCTTCCGCCCTTGCCGCAGGATGCCCCGTTATTGTAAAAGCACATTCCGCGCATCCGGGAACATCTGAACTGATCGGACTTGCCATTCAGCAAGCAGCGAAAAAGTCAGCCATGCCGGATGGCGTATTTTCTTTATTACACGGCAGCGGTACCACAGTCGGTGCAGCTCTTGTTCAACATCCGGCTATTAAAGCCATAGGATTCACAGGATCATTTCAGGGAGGAATGGCCCTGTTTCACCTGGCGAAGAACAGACCGGAACCTATTCCAGTTTATGCGGAAATGGGCAGCGTAAATCCTGTGTTCGTATTGCCGGGCATCATGAAGGAGAAGGGGCAGGTAACCGCTCAACAATTTGCTGCCTCTGTAACCTTAGGAGTTGGCCAGTTTTGCACGAATCCAGGAATGATGGTTACTACCAAATCGGAAGGGTACGAAAAATTCATTGAAGATCTGAAAAGTCAGTTCCAGATTTCTTCGGGAGGTGTGATGCTAACCAAAGGAATTCAAGAGGCTTTCCAAAACGGATTAGCCAGACATTTGGAAGATGATCAGGTAACGGTGTTGGCAAAGGGAAAAGACGGCAGCGGCGTTACTGCTGTGGCGCCAGTACTCCTGAAGACAGATTTTGCCGCTATTACTAATAATCACGATCTGTCAGAAGAAATTTTTGGGCCGGCAAGTGTGCTGGTTGAAGCTCAAAGCAAAGCCGAGCTATTGCGTTTTGCCAGTGACCTTCAAGGACATCTTACGGCAACTGTTCATGGAACTCCGGAGGAATTGGTTGAGTATGCCGATCTTATTGACATCCTGGAGCAAAAAGTGGGACGATTGATTATTAACGGATTCCCTACCGGTGTTGAAGTCTGCCAGGCGATGATGCATGGAGGACCATTCCCGGCATCCAGCGAATCCAGAAGCACATCTGTAGGAACTGCTGCTATTTACCGGTTTACACGCCCGGTTAGTTATCAGAATTTTCCGGAGAGCCTGCTTCCTGATGAACTTAAAACCAGTAATCCACTCAAAATCTGGAGGCTCGTAGATAGCATTTTTAAGCAATCATGACTTTTTCTATTTTAATCCTTGTATCGATATAGCTAACCATCTTGTAGAAATAACATGCAGCAAAAAGTATTAAAGATTAACCCTGCTGACAACGTCATCGTTGCTCTTAAAACTTTAGAAGCCGGAGAAACGATAGATTTTCAGGGAGAAAAATTTGTCTTGACGAGGGCAATTCCTGCAAAACATAAGTTTGTCACGAAAGATTTTGCTGCCGGTGATTTTGTAATCATGTACGGTGTTGTAGTCGGTAAAGCCACACAACCCATTCAACGGGGTGAACAGGTCACTACCTTTAACGTCAAGCACGAGTCTGAGGAATACAGCGTACAAAAACGCAAACAACTTGGTAACTGGAAGGCTCCTGATGTATCCAAATGGGCGAAGCGCACTTTCATGGGATATTCCCGCTCAGACGGGCAGGTAGGTACTGCAAATTACTGGTTAGTACTTCCCCTGGTATTTTGTGAAAACCGAAATATCCTTAAACTGAAAGAAGCTTTTGATAAGGCTCTTGGCTACGCTTTTCCGGATGTTTACCTGAAGCAGGTGGAGGATATCGTGAACCTCTATAAAAAAAACATTGATGGCGTTAAACAATATAGTCCGCTGTCCCAATCCGATGAATCCGCACATCAACCCCTCTTCAAAAACCTGGATGGTATTAAATTCCTGACGCATGAATCTGGATGTGGTGAATCGAATCAGGAGTCTGCGGCTTTAGCGGCATTGTTCGGTGCATACGCAAACAATGCCAATGTTGCCGGGATTACGGTGCTGAGTCTGGGTTGTCAGAAAACGCAATTCACGGACCTGACACAGGAAATCAAGAAACGGAATCCAGGCTTTGATAAGCCCGTTCTTTTTTTTGAGCAACAGGCGTATGGCACGGAATTCGAAATGCTTTCTTCTGCCATTAAAGAAACCTTTCTTGCGCTGACCGAAGCGAACAAAGCGGAGCGAAAGCCCGCACCTTTATCCAAACTTCAGATCGGCCTTAAGTGTGGCGGGTCGGATGGCTTTTCGGGTATTTCCGCAAACCCGGTGTTGGGTCATTTGTCTGACACGGTGGTTGCCTTAGGCGGAAGAACCTATCTCGCAGAATTTCCGGAGTTATGCGGTGTAGAACAGGAACTTATTGACCGATGCGTAACTGAAGAAAAAGCTAAAAAATTCGAAATGCTGATGCGCGACTACTCAGCGAAGGCAGAAGCGGTAGGTGCTAACTTCGATATGAATCCCTCAGCCGGAAACATTAAAGACGGGCTCATCACGGACGCTATCAAATCTGCGGGTGCTGCCAAAAAAGGTGGTTCGGCACCAATAGCCGATGTACTAAATTATACGGAGATTTCAACAGAATCAGGCTTACACCTTGTATGCACTCCAGGGAACGATGTGCTGGCAACAACGGGCCAGGCAGCTGCGGGTGCAACGATAACGCTATTCACAACCGGCCTGGGCACACCTACCGGAAATCCAATTTGTCCGGTGGTAAAAGTTTCAACCAACACAAGGTTAGCAACCAAGATGCCTGACATCATAGACTTTGACTGCGGACCTATTATTGAGGGTGCAAAAACCATTGAGCAAACGGCCGACGAGCTTCTTGAATATTGTATTGATCTCGCCAGTGGCAAGATTAAAACCAAAGCCCAGCAACTTGGACAGGATGATTTTATGATTTGGAAAAGAGGAGTTAGTTTATGAACGAAATCGTCTGTCGAAATGAATCAGTGAGGACAAGCGAATCCACCTGGCCTTTCACACTGCGGGACTTAAATTTATTCACGCCGGATAAAAACAAAATTTCCGCCTTCATCGCCTGCATTTTTTATTTCTCCGTATGCAGGGTGACTATCGCTGTTGTTTTTCATCGCTAACCGTATGGTGTCATAAAGATCTTCGGATGGAAGATACATGTTTTGATTTTCATCAAGAGCTTTCAGCAGATACTTCATAAAGACGCTTTTATCCGGAACAGTAGAAAGTTTACCACTGGTCAAAGCTTTGCGACTTGAAACCCGCATCATTTTACTTATATCCGTGCTGGCGTTGTTATTTACCGACCGTGTATTAAAAATTGCACCGCTAAAGCACGCATCAGCTATCAGAAAAGTGTGTTTGGAATTGATGGCAGCAATGTTCTCTACCAGTGCGCTGTTTCTAAACCATTTCGCCCGATTAGCTTTCACCGCATCCGAAGGAAGCCAATACCCGATGTTCGTTCGTTCGTCAAAAAAACCATGTCCGGCATAAAAGATCAGCAGCAAATCATCTGGCGTAATCTTATTACTCAACGAACTAAAGACCACATCAAAATCTTCAAAAGTAGGATTCTTCAATAGTGTAATATTTGCCTCTTCAAACTTGTATTTGCTCGTTAATAGATTTTTTAAGAGAGTAGCATCCTTTATGGGTTCATTCAGTGAACCGATTGCACGATCAGAGTATTCATTCACTCCGATGAGAAGGGCATAATACTTTCGATTTGTTTTTACACTGGAATTTAAGTCTGCGGCTTGTCCCTTGATTATTATGGATCTTTCCTTGACGTTCCCAAAGTTGTCGCGCGCGATAACCAGAATTTCTTCTCCATTCATAAACTCTGCTGCGAACTTGGCAGAGTCGACTGGGTCACCTTCAATCTTTTGGGTTCCGTTGATAGAAATCTGGCTTATTCCTGCAACATCAAAAACGCGGATTTCAACTTCCACCCTCCCGTCCTCATTGATGACACCGCCGTTTTTGTATACCAAATACACATCCGGTGCGATGGCATCCTTTGCCGAAAGATTTATCCGAAAAGGGGATGTGCGCGCCTCAAACTCCTGCGCATACAAATTACAACCGCTTACCAACAAGAAAAGAAAAAAAACTTCCTTCAATCGGCTTTTCATAATACATTCATTTAACAAAATTTATTTCACCAGAACTTTTACCCACTTGTTTTCCTTTGCGCCGGCCCGCATGTGGATCAGATAAAGACCAGCCTCTCCATCGGTATCCCAAACAACCTCATGACTGCCTTTGCTATAAACACCATCTACCAGGGAAGTGAGTGCAGCACCCTGCGCCGTATACACTTTAACGGTCACGGCAATCCCATCCAGGGCAGCCGGTATATAAAAGGGAATGGTAACTTTTTCACTTGCAGGGTTTGGATATGGGAAGTTGAATACGGGCAGCAACTCATCCATTTGGTAGCGTATGAACTCAGCATTGCCGAAGAACACCCTGAGGTTATTGCTTGAAGGAAGTGCGATGTAGTAGTTTTCCGTTTTCATATTCTTCATGACCTGCTGGGAAGGATCGTATAAGAACAGTTGTTTTTCGGTATCGAGAATTAAGGAATTATTCCAGGTAATCTTAAGCGGTTTATCCGTCGACCTGTTGATGGAAAAATCCCACACATAATTCTCTACTGTAGGTACAATTTCGCGAGAAAAATCGGTTTTTGATTCCGGGTGAGCAAACGCCATTTCAAACATTCCAATTCCGTCCAGAAGTGGAACGCAAACGGCGTCAAACCTGTCTTTGCCGGTGGTCGTGGCCTGCGAATTCATTCCGATTCCGCCCAGACCATTCGTCAGTTCACCGTCGGTTAAGGTCAACGGTAGTTGCCAGTTCTTAGCACTGAGATTTATTTCCTGATCCTGGGTTGATGCCAACCGGCCATTTGAAGTATTTTTCACGGGAACAATCAACTCTACCGCAGAGGAATTGTCACTATGTACGAATGCACCCTGAAAAGGCTCAAGGTCTGTTCCAGGAACCAGGTTTTTCCCTCCTTCAAAGACGGAAAGCGTTTGATCTATTGCCGATGTCAGGCCAGGGTTCGCCTCCAGCACTTCAGACCAGGAAATTTTGAAATTGTAAGGGTTGCCTATTAACGTCCAAGTATTTGGATTCAACGTGATTTTGAACGGCACGTTATTTACTTCATCATAAAAAGGAACGGTTTGTCCAATGCCCACATTGATGGTTGTCTGATTGCGAAAGATAAGCCAGTAACCTTTACCCGGTACAATTTTGGTGAAGTTCGCGTATTCCTTGTACTCTCTGTTATCTTCGTTTTCATATGTATACAATCTCCATTTTTCTTTATTGTAGCCCTGATCCTCACCAACCAGATCTTTAAGAACATCCAGCACACCTTCTTTCTCCAATTTCAAAGGCACTGCAATAATTCTATAGGCCGATTCAGTATCGCCTGCCTGAAGCGAGGGTATCACCTGCCCATCGGGGTATTTAATATATGCTCTTTCGTCTTCGATAGGCAACTTGTTCTGCGTAATGTCCGTAACCTCAAACTGGTAGTATAATCCAATCGGATCACTCATGTCTGCTGCCGTAAATGTCTTTTCAAAAACATTGCCGTTCCCTGTAATCTCAACAGGCGTCCTCGGTTCATCCGGTTCACTGATACCCCAGCTTTTAAAAAAAACCTTGGATACTTTCGTTGCATCGTTCACCGTGATACTTGCCTTATCAGTAGTACTCCCTTTGGTTAAAAATGGAGGTAAGGACCTGCTCTCCACTAGAACGAGTATGCCGGTTGTGAAATTCCAGGTTGTAGCATTTGATATGCCTGCATAATTATTACCGGCCAGATCCTTTAAAACGCCTGCCGCCATTTCAATATTAACTCCTGAATTACTGGTGAAGCCAGGTTGAGGAATAGTGAGTGTTTTATTCGAATTTGTTATTGTCACACCCGCATCCGTTATCGCTACATTCTTTTTAAACACCCCTCCTTCTTTTATCACAATATTTCCAGTACCTTTTTTTATTCCTTCATTAAAAGTGATAACCAGATCTGCACTTACTGAAACCCCGGTAGCGTTGTCAAGCGGCGAGAAGGTTTCAACTACAGGTGGAGTGGTCTCGGTATCATAGATGTCTACTATATTGCTGACCAAATTGGTTCCCGCAGAGCCTCCACCGAAAAATACTTTGCTTCCCAGAGCCGTTGCACTAAGGGTTCCGCGCGCCTGTGGGAGATGGTCGGTAGGTAGCCAGCCGCTTGTGGTGGTGTCATAAATATCAACGAAATCCAACGGAGTATTACCTGTATCGTATCCTCCGACAAATATCACTTTGGTTCCGGCGGAAGATGCACTTAAATATTTTCTCGCATTTGGAAGATTAACAGTTGTCAATACAGGTGCGTTGGGGTTTGTAAGATCAATTATATCCACAACGTTGGAGGCCCCGGCAGCACTTTGGCCTCCGCCAAAAAATATTTTTTTTCCAATCGTGGCTGCACCGAGGAACGCGCGTGCCTGTGAGAGCTTCAGCGAATGGGTAACCCATCCGGTATTGACATCATAAATATTGATTACATCGGAAAAAACACCGCCACCCTTATGTCCACCCGCAAAAACAACTTTTGAATCTACGACACCGACAGCAATCTGATCACGTGCCTCGGAGAGGTCGGTTGTTATAAGAGCATTATTATTACTGGTGTCGAAAATATCAACTTTCGTCGAAGCCGGTCCACTGCTGCCGCCTGCAAAAATCACTTTGCTTCCTGCCGCAGCAGCACAAACATATGCCCGCGCCTCAGAAAGTGCCAGGGGGGTACCCCAACCGGTATTGATGTCATAAACATCTACTACACCCGATGACCCTGAACCGTTTCTCCCACCCCCGAAATAGGCTTTTGTTCCCAGAGAGGTAACTCCCAAATCACTACGCGCCTGTGAAAGTTGTTGCGTTATAATCAACGTGCCTGCTCCGTCAAACATATCTACTGTGGAGTAGAATGTATTTGTAGGCGACCCCGAAAGCCCTCCAACAAATATGACCTTAGTTCCAACAGTAGTTGCCTTTAAATGACTCCGCGCCTGACTAAGGTTAGAAATCGTCCACTGAGCATACATCGGAGCGGCAGGAATGAAAAATAAAAGTGTAGCCAGAAAAACAGCTAATGAGATTGTTCTTTCTATCCTCATAACTAGTTCGGCTTAATTGTTAGACCAGGAAGTTCATTATTGTCCTCACTCTTCCAGGGTTGCCAAATAGCAACACCCACGACACCGGCAACAACAAGACCCTTTACCAAAAGCGGTATCCTGGGTTTTATGGTGACTAACTCGCTAGTCGAAACTTCACTTGGTATATTTGCATTTATTACCCGGATTGAATAGTCTTTACCAGCTTTGAGATTTTTTGGGATTTTCCACGTAAAAGAAAAAGTGTTGGCTGTCTTTTCGGCCAGGGTTTTGTATACCTGGTTATCACGCATTAGCTCAATGTTCATTTTATCCGAAGGGCCGTTGCCTACCCAACTCAATTTCACTTCCTCGCCCTTTTTGTAGGCCGTTGTACCAAGTGGTTTTAAGGCAAGTTTTAATGTGCCTCTTAATTCAAAAGTGATCTCTGAATCAAGATTTACAGATGAATTTTTGGCATCCCAAACAATCCGCAATCCTT
>Ga0315912_10006374_pt1 | contig 10574 bp, 6 predicted proteins | sample VfabasoilMG_FD_204469 | JGI IMG/M metagenome (GOLD analysis project Ga0315912, IMG submission 204469) | Garden soil microbial communities collected in Santa Monica, California, United States - V. faba soil | ecosystem: Environmental > Terrestrial > Soil > Garden | place: USA: California... | reverse complement strand
GTAATCCTGCGAGCGTCGGACGGCGCCGCCTACTCGCCCGTCGCCGTTTGGCCTAAGGACGTCGAAGGCAGTCCCAAGCTGGCAGCGTTAGTAGAACGCACTCTGGCGGACAAGCGGGTTACCGTGGAAGGCGCAAAACGCCTGCAGCGGCAAGACCCCGTCTTTATCGGGCATCCCATACTCGTCGATGACGAAGCATACGGAGTTGTGGCGCTGGAGGTTGAGGGGCGCTCTGAATCCATTCTGCGAGAACTTGTGCAACAGCTTGGCTGGGGCATCGGGTGGCTTGAAGCCTTGGCCCGCCGCAAGACTTTCACGAGCAAGGCGAGGCTCGTCACCGTGCTCGAACTCATTGCGACGTCGTTGCGCCACGAGCGCTTTCACGCCGCAGCAACGGCGGTAGCCACCGAACTTGCGACTACCTTCGGCTGCGAAAGAGTCAGCATTGGTTTCATGAAGGGCCGCCACATCCAGGCGCTCGCTTTGTCCCATAGTGCTGCTTTTGGCAAGAAAACTAATTTGGTCCGCGCCATCGAGGGCGCCATGGACGAGGCGGCGGACCAGCTTGCAACGATCGTATTTCCTCCGCGCAAGGATGGGCCGTTCCAAGTAACCCGGGCACATTCGGAGCTTGTCCGGCAACAAGGTGCTGGTGGTGTGTGCACTGTGCCGTTGACAGTAGGTGCAAACGTGCTTGGCGCAATGGTATTGGAACTACCGACGGGCGCGGAGTTCGACAATCTCACGGTTCAACTCTGTGAGCATGCTGCCCGATTGGTGGGTCCGGTGCTCGATGTGAAGCGTAAAGAAGACCGCTGGCTGCCGCAAAAAGTAGCAGACAGCATGGCAACACAGCTGCGCAATCTGTTTGGTCCGCAACACTTTGCTCTGAAATTATGGGTATTGATCGGCATAGTCACCGTCTTGTTTTTTTCCTTCGCGAAAGGTGATTACCAGATAACAGCAGATGCAAATCTTGAGGGTACGGTCCAGCGCGCGATCACGGCCGCGATGCCGGGATACGTTTCGGAGGCACGCGTGCGAGCGGGCGACGTGGTCCGGAAGGGCGACGTCCTCGCGGTGATGGATGATCGCGATCTGCAACTCGAGCGGGTGAAATTGGCCAGCCAGCGCGCACAACGAGAAAGCGAATACAGCCAGGCGCTGGCAGAACGCCAGCGTCCGCGCGTGCGTATTCTCGAGGCGCAGGTGGCTCAGGTCGATGCGCAGGTCGCCCTTATCGATGAGCAACTCTCACGTACGCGGCTTATCGCACCCTTCGATGGCATTGTGGTGAAAGGCGATCTTAGCCAGTCACTAGGCGCCCCGGTTGAGCGGGGCAACGTGCTATTTGAGTTGGCGCCGTTAGACGCCTATCGAATTGTCCTGAAAGTGGATGAGCGGGACATTACATCTGTCGCAATAAAGCAGTCTGGCTATCTCGCGCTTAGCAGTATGCCGCAAGAAGAAATACCATTGGTGATTGAAAAAATAACTCCGGTCTCGGTTGTGGATCAAGGGCGTAATTATTTTCGTGTTGAAGCAGTCGCGAAAGGCGCGATCGAAAAATTGCGCCCCGGTATGGAAGGTGTAGGCAAAATCCAGATTGAAGAACGCAAACTTTTCTGGATATGGACTCACAAGCTTGTGCACTGGGTGCGCATGTGGGTCTGGTCGTGGTGGCCGTAGTAAGGTAAGTCATGAGTGACGGCCTTTTTAGCCCTTCCTGGTATCGGGTTGCGGCGCTGAAACCACGAATTCGTGCGCATGCGCAGATCCTTCGTCAGTCATACCGTGACAAGGTATGGTTTGTTCTACAGGATCACGCGTCGGAGCGGTCTCACCGATTCTCGCCAGCTGCACACCATTTCATTGGACTGATGGATGGCGACAGGACTGTGCAAGAGATCTGGGAGGCGACAAACGCTTACCTTGGTGACGAGGCGCCTACGCAGGAAGAAGCGATTCGCCTGCTTGGGCAGTTGCACGCCGCTGATGCGCTGCTATGCGACGTGCCGCCCGACACCATGGAAGTTTTCAGGCGACATCAACGGCACGAACGTATGTTATGGAAGCGCCGTTTATGGTCTCCGCTTGCGCTGCGTTTCCCGCTCATTGACCCAGACCGTTTTCTACGGCGAACCTTGCCGTGGGTGCAACCACTGTTCGGGTGGTTTGGAGCACTACTTTGGCTCGCGGTGGTATGCACGGGCGCGGTTTTGGCAGCGGCCCATTGGACTGATCTGACCAAAGACATCACTGATCGAGTACTAGCGCCGCAAAATCTCGTGCTGCTTTGGTTCGTTTATCCCGCGGTCAAAGCCCTGCATGAACTGGGGCACGCCTACGCAACCCGGAAATGGGGTGGCGAGGTGCATGAAATCGGCATCATGTTGCTTGTATTGACGCCCGTCCCGTACGTCGATGCATCCTCTGCATCCGGCTTCAAGGATAAACGCCAACGTATGGCAGTGGGCGCTGCAGGTATCGCCGTGGAACTGTTTCTAGGTGCCTTGGCACTCTTTACGTGGCTGATGGTTGAACCCGGCATCGTAAAAGCGATCGCCTATAACGTGATGCTGATCAGCGGTATTTCTACGCTGCTGTTTAACGGCAATCCTCTGCTGCGCTTCGACGGCTATTACGTGCTGTCTGATGCATTGGAGATACCGAATCTCGGCGCGCGCTCGAATCAGTACTTAGGTTACCTTTTTCAGCGCTACATAATCGGCGTAAAAGATGCCGTCAGCCCTGCCAATTCAAAGGGCGAGCGTTTCTGGATGGTGGTTTACGGAATCACCTCGTTTATTTACCGCGTCTTTATCATGTTCGCGGTTATCACGTTCATTGCGGGAAAGTTTTTTGTAATCGGCGTGTTGCTTGCCATCTGGGCTATCGCAACCCAGTTGGTGATGCCAGTGGGAAAGAGTATTTCGTTTCTAGTCAGTAGCCCTAATATACGGCGCCAGCGGGGACGAGCGCTTACTATCAGCCTCGGTCTGGTGTTGCTGTCCGTCGTTCTGACTTTTGTCATTCCGGCCCCGAGTTGGACGCGTGCAGAGGGCGTCATCTGGGTGCCCGAAGAAGCGCAGGTGCGCGCCGGTACAGACGGTTTTGTCGAGCGCATTTTGGTGCCGGCCGATAGTGGAGTCGTGCGTGGGCAACCACTCGTCCGGGTCGAGGACCCTTTTCTGGCCACGCGCGTGGCCGTAATAGAAGCTCAGTTGCAGGAACTCAGAGCGCAGTACGATGCGCTGATGTTCTCAGATCGAGTGCAGGCTGCCGTGGTGTCTGAGGAAATGGCCGCCGCGGAAGCGAACCTCAAGCGGTCTCTCCAGCGGGAAGCGGAGCTGACGTTGCGCAGCCCCGCAAGCGGCAGTTTTGTCGTGCCAAACGCAGTGGACTTACCCGGCCGTTTTGTCAGCAAGGGCCAGCTCGTGGGTTACGTTGTGGAGCCGAAAGATTTTACAGCGCGCGTAGTATTAGCACAGGACGACATTGCGCAAGTACGTAACAACACACGCGCTGTGGAGGTAGTAATGGCGGATTGGGGCGCGCGGCCAGTGTCAGCAAAGATTCGCCGCGAGGTACCTGGCGCTTCTGGCGATCTCCCGACAGCAGCTTTGGGAAGTGGTGGCGGCGGACCGTTCGCAATCGATCCTCGGGACAGCAAAGGCACCAAGGTTCTCAGTCGTGTTTTTCAGCTCGAACTTGCACTTCCCGCGGTCGCATATTCGCAGTATCTCGGTGCCCGCGTTTTCGTTCGATTTAATCACGGTTACGAACCGGTGGGATTCCAAATGTATCGTGCTGCCAGGCGGCTCCTACTCCGCCAGTTTGATGTCTAGCACCGCCGTTCTTCGGCCTGGCATCGGTCTCGGCCCGTATCCGCAGCGTGACGATTTACGCGACAGCTGGCTTGATCGCACTGCTGCAAGCTTGGGCGGGTTTATTCGACAGCGCTTGTACGGGCGTGATCCAGGTCATCAGGAATTTCTGGCGCGAGTAAACAACGAGGCAAGGCAGTTGGGCGAACTGACGGACGCTCAGATAAAGGAAGGTGTGCCTGAACTGAGGCAGCGTCTCTACAGCGAGGGTTTGGAGGAAACACTGGTTGCACGCACATTTGCCATCGTACGCGAGATCGCAGATCGTCGCATGGGTATGCGGCCCTTCGACGTTCAGCTTCTGGGCGGGCGGGTCATGCTTGAAGGCAAGATTGCTGAAATGGAGACGGGCGAGGGAAAGACGCTGACGGCAACGTTTCCTGCTTGTGCCGCTGCTCTTGCGGGTGTCCCGGTACATATCGTGACCGTAAATGACTTTCTGGTCCTGCGTGACGCATCGTGGATGACTCCGATTTACAAGTTTTTTGGCCTCACGGTAGGTACCATTACCGATGGCATGACGCCTGACGCGCGCCGGGCGGCGTACGCTTGCGACATTACTTATTGCACAAACAAGCAGATAGTTTTCGACTATCTGAAAGATCGCCTAATGCTGGGTCGGGAGGCCAAGCATCTGCAACTTCAGATAGAAAATCTCCATGCTGAGTATCCACGAACGCGCCGGCTTTTATTGCGCGGTTTATGTTTTGTTATCGTAGACGAGGCGGACAGTGTGCTGGTAGACGAGGCGCGCACCCCGTTGATTATTTCAAATGTAGGTGATACGAGCTACGAGGAAAAAGTCTATGGTGAGGCCATCACAATCGCACGCCAATTGAAGTCGGGCATTGAATTCGCGATACGGCCGCGAGAGCGCGATATTGAACTAACCGAGCGCGGTCGAATTTCTGCCGCCGAACTTGCGGAACCATACGGAGGTATTTGGGTGGGGGCGCGGAGGCGCGAGGAAATGATCCGCCGGGCGTTATCAGCGCTCTATCTGTTTCAGCGCGATAAACAATATCTTGTTCGCGGTGGCAAAGTGCAGATCGTGGATGAGTACACGGGCCGCGTGATGCCTGATCGATCCTGGGAGCGCGGTCTGCATCAGTTGATCGAAGCCAAGGAAGGATGTGCGATCACCGGGCAGCAAGAAACGCTGGCGAGGGTTAGTTACCAGCGTTTTTTCCGCCGCTATCTGCGTGTTGCGGGGATGACAGGAACTGGCAGGGAGGTTGCCAGGGAGCTCTGGGCGGTGTATCGATTGCCCGTTGTTACGATTCCGACCAATCGCCCATCTCAGCGTCGACGCGTCCCCGACGAGGTTTACGCCACTGCAAACGAGAAATGGGCTGCTATCGTCGACACGCTACGCCGATTAAGAGACGAAGGGCGTCCAGTGCTCGTCGGCACTCGATCTGTTGCTGCATCTGAGCATTTGGGTGCACTACTGTCTGCGGCTGGCTTATTACACCAAGTATTGAATGCTCGGCAGGACCAGGATGAGGCTGAAGTGATCGCCAGGGCGGGCGAGCGCGGACGTATCACCGTAGCGACGAACATGGCAGGACGCGGTACCGATATCCGATTGGCCCCAGGCGTGGCAGAGATTGGTGGCTTGCATGTGTTGGCTACCGAGCGCCACGATGCACGCAGAATCGATCGGCAGTTGTTCGGACGCAGCGGCCGACAGGGCGATCCGGGTAGCTACCAAAGCATCGTGTCGCTTGATGACGAGATTGTCCAGAATGTCTACGGAGGATTTGCCGGACGGCTCTGCGGACATATCTGGCGTAGTGGCAGGCCGCTGCCAGGTTGGCTAGGGCAAGTGCTGGTTAGTATTACACAACAGATCGCGGAGCGACATCATGCCCGTGTGCGTAGCGACCTTCTTCGTACGGATGACCAGTTAAGTGATATGTTGGCTTTCACGGGTCGCTCCGAATAGAAAATATCGCCCTCGAAGCAATGGATATGCGTTGGTGACGTGGCGCTGGAGTCAAGCGTTTTGGAAATAGTTCTCCGTGGCTCCCGAGCCAAATAGCATTGTGGATGCCAAGGGATGAAAAAATGTCTTGCCTTCCCAAGTGTGGGTAAAAGTGTTGGCGAACGCAGTTTCTAATCAATTTATGCAATATAATCAATGTATTAAGAGGTAGATCGAAAGACACACTCTCCGCCAGTCTATTATCTGCGGCTGGCGGGACGGCTGTCTGTTCGACTACCGGGCCTTTTACGTTACCGTGTGGTCTGGTTGCCGCCGGTGTAACTTGGGTGAGCGTCGACAAGGCGCTCATCACATTGGACAAATCGAGGTTTCGTGCGGCAGTACAAGTTGAGATCCTCCAGTTAGTTCACCAACAGAGGAGGCTACTCGCTGCGAGTCTGCAGGAGACATACGTAGCCGCAATAGACCAGCATGCCGCAATGGTTAACGAATTTACAAACCGTGTCTTCATCCCGGTTTACGATGGTTTTTGAGGCCGAAGTATTGAATGGTGTACGGACCCATATTTTGACATGGGCACAGTGCTTGATGAAGCTGCTAAACTTTGAACGATCAGCGTCATTCGAATTCGTGTTTTCAAAAGAATAAATCAATGTCATCTCACAAAAGTAACATCCGCGTCGGCACCGGTGCAGGCTTCTCCGACGACCGCATCGAGCCCGCTGTCGATCTGGCCGAGCGCGGCAAGCTCGACTATCTCGTGTTCGAGTGCCTGGCCGAACGTACCATAGCCCGCGAGAACCTCACGCGCCTGATGGATCCTGAGCGCGGCTACACGCCCTATCTCGTCGAGCGCTTTCAGTCCGTGCTGCCTGCTTGCGTAAAAAACAAGGTGCGCATCGTCACCAACATGGGCGCAGCCAACCCACTGGGCGCGGCACGTGCGGTGCGGCGCGAAGCCAAGGCGCTGGGCATTGCCGATCTGCCGGTGGCAGTGGTAAGTGGCGACGACGTTGCCGACATCGTTCGCAAGAACCCGCAGCTCCCGCTGATGGAGAACGGCGAACCGGTTGAATCGCTGCTGCCGCGCATGGCGTCCGCAAATGTATATCTCGGCGCCGATGTGATCCGTGATGGGCTTGCCACCGGTGCACTGGTGGTGATGACGGGGCGCGTCGCCGATCCGTCGCTGTTCCTCGGCACGATGCTGCATGGACTCGGCTGGCGCTACGACGATTACCCGAAGCTGGCCGTGGGCACGCTCGCAGGTCACCTGATGGAATGCGCGGCGCAACTCACTGGCGGTTGCTTCATAGACCCCGGCAAGAAGGATTGCGACGACGCCGTTAACATCGGGTTTCCGTATGCTGACATCGCCGAGAACGGCAGCCTCACCCTCGGCAAGCTCGAAGATTCCGGTGGGCGACTCGACGTGATGACGTGTACCGAGCAGGTATTGTACGAGATGCACGACCCGACGACTTATATCACGCCCGACTGCATCCTCGACGTTACGGACGTCGAGTTCGCGCAGGACAGCGAACATCGCGTGCGTGCCGTGGGTGCTAAGGCGCGGCCACGCACGCCGACTTACAAGGTAGTGGTCGGCTATCACGACGGCTATATCGGCGAGGGAGAAGTCGGCTACGCCGGCCCCAATGCGCTGGCGCGTGCGAAACTCGCCGAGAAGATCGTACGTGAACGGCTGCACAAGCGTGGCTTCACCTATCCCGAAATCCGCGTCGATTACATCGGCATGTCCAGTCTGCACGGCATGGGTGACGGTAGGCCCGAACCCTATGAAGTGCGTCTGCGCATTGCGGCGCGCAGTCCTGACCGCAAGGCCGCGCTCGCGGTTGGCTTCGAAGTACGCACGCTGCATGTCAACGGTCCTTCGGGTGGCGGTGGCGGCTCGAACGCGATCCGCGAAGTGCTCGCGGTCAAATCGATTTTAATTCCGCGTGCAATGGTAAAGGCCGCAGTTTCGGTGGAGGGCACGCTATGAGCGTAAAAGTCTACGATCTGGGACATGCGCGCGCGGGCGACAAAGGCAACACGTCGAATGTTTCGGTAACCGCCTACGACGACCGCGCATGGAACATCCTGCGCGAGCAACTGACCCCGGAGCGCGTGATGCAGGCATACGCCGAGATTGCGAAGGGGCCGGTCACACGCTACGAACTGCCGAAACTCAAGGCGCTCAATTTCGTAATCGAGAACGCACTGGGCGGTGGTGTCACCGTGTCGCTCGCGCAGGACATGCACGGCAAGAGTCTGTCGTTTCTGATGCTCGACATCGATCTACACGGATAGCGCCGCTAGGGCGGGTTAGCGCGAAATTCCCTATTCTTGGAACAGGGAATTAGCGAGGCTTTGAATAAATGTATAAAAAACAATGGCTTATAAGCGAATCCGGTCGGTGCAGATAACTGAAGCGCCCGAAATTCACTGTATTTTTCCCTGTAATGCGGGAGCCGTTGGAGCTGGAATAGCAGTGGACTCGCGGCACCGCCAGCCCACCGATGAACCACTGGCGCGCGTCTAGCGTGCTTTACGCGCAGCATCCTTCAAGCGAGTATAAAGTCCGGAGTCGGATTTTTTCAGGTGCCCGGCGACTTTAAGATCGATGCCGCTGACTTTGGCGAGTTCGACGCCCTCAACGTGCACGATGCGTAGCAGTTCACGTACCGGTTTGGGCATGGCGCGCCCGCTCTCGTAGCGAGAGCCGCCACTCTGCGTGACGCCGATTTGCGACCAGAAATCTTGCTGGTTAAGTCCAAGTTTTTGACGAATGCTTCTGGGATTGGCGATTGCCGAGAAGGGCTTCATTTGTGTGCCTTATATGAAAGTATTGAAAGAAATCGGTACATCCATCGGACACGCAAATATGCCGTTTGGTTCACAGGAATTCAAGATACAAGCTCTTTAAATGCTCGTTTTTCCGCAGAAAATAAATTAAAATTGCATGTTTTTTGACCTTTTTTCTTTTTCTTTTTTACTTGGCATGTCTCTGATTGTCCAAAAATATGGCGGCACCTCGGTTGGCAGCCCTGAGCGCATCAAGAATGTAGCCAAGCGCGTCGCGAAGTGGAAGGCGCGCGGGCACCACTTGGTCGTGGTCGTTTCCGCCATGTCGGGCGAGACCAATCGGTTGATTGGTTTGGCCAAGGAAGTGCAGGCGCATCCTGACCCGCGAGAACTCGATGTCATGGTATCCACGGGCGAACAGGTGACCATCGGCCTGCTGTCGATGGCGCTGATCGATATGGGGCTCAAGGCGAAAAGCTACACCGGCGCGCAGGTCAGGATATTGACAGACAACGCGCACACCAAGGCGCGCATACTTAAAATTGACGAAGACCGCATACGTGCCGATCTGGCCGGCGACAATGTCGTGGTGGTGGCGGGTTTTCAGGGCGTGGATGAGCAGGGCAATATCACCACGCTGGGGCGCGGCGGATCCGATACTACTGGCGTCGCGCTGGCGGCGGCGCTGAAGGCTGCCGAGTGTCAGATTTACACCGATGTGGACGGTGTCTATACCACCGACCCGCGTATCGTGCCGGAGGCGAGGCGGCTCAAAACCATCACTTTCGAGGAAATGCTCGAGATGGCGAGCTTGGGCTCAAAAGTGCTGCAAATACGCTCGGTCGAATTCGCCGGCAAATATAAAGTGCGGTTGCGCGTGCTGTCGAGCTTCGAAGAAGAGGGTGAAGGCACGCTGATTACGTTCGAGGAAGACGAGAACATGGAACAGGCAATCATTTCAGGTATCGCGTTCAATCGCGACGAAGCGAAGATCACCATACTTGGCGTGCCGGATCGGCCGGGCATCGCATATCAGATACTCGGTCCGATCGGCGATGCCAATGTCGATGTGGACATGATCGTGCAAAACGTCGGCCACGACGGATTGACCGATTTTTCGTTTACCGTGCATCGCAACGACTACCAGAAAACGCTGAAGACGCTGGAGCCAGTGGTCAAGCACATAAAGGCCAGCGGCATCGTCAGCGGAGATAAAATCGCTAAAGTGTCGGTGGTTGGCGTGGGTATGCGCTCGCACGCGGGCATTGCAAGCACGGCGTTCCGTACTCTGGCCGAGGAGGGTATTAACATCGAGATGATTTCCACGTCGGAGATAAAAATCTCCGTAGTCATCGACGAGAAATACACCGAACTCGCGGTACGGGTGTTGCACAAGGCCTTCGGGCTCGAGCAGCCGGGCTGAGACGGCGAGATTACGATTGCGGTATCATCGCACCTGCAACCAATAGGAAAGAACGGAGAGATGGCCGAGTGGTCGAAGGCGCTCCCCTGCTAAGGGAGTATGGGCTCAAAAGGTCTATCGAGGGTTCGAATCCCTCTCTCTCCGCCAAAGTCAAGCACTAACGTCCTGAAACATCAGAAATTTACATTTCAGGACTCCAGGCTACCCATGCTGCTACCCATATTAGGGGCAATGTGAGCCGGCCAGCAGAGGACTTTGCCCTAAGACTCGACGTCCCTCCGGGGTACGCACCTACCACTTTGAGTCGGCCAGCGGTGTCAGTGGGAGCGGCTCGCGAGCGCATTATGACGCATTCAATCGCGTCCAATATGGTCAGGCTCAGCTAGTAGCCCCATTTCCTCCCGGACTTCATCCTGTCTTTTAATAAGCTTTGCAAGCGCGCGGATCAAAATCCTCGTTGCACCTTTGTACGCGTTTCGAGATACGCGCGCTTTGCCTTCAATCGTTA
>Ga0315912_10006373_pt1 | contig 10575 bp, 5 predicted proteins | sample VfabasoilMG_FD_204469 | JGI IMG/M metagenome (GOLD analysis project Ga0315912, IMG submission 204469) | Garden soil microbial communities collected in Santa Monica, California, United States - V. faba soil | ecosystem: Environmental > Terrestrial > Soil > Garden | place: USA: California... | reverse complement strand
CACGCCGCCTCGGGGTGGAAGGGCACGAGCTCTCCGTCCACCAGCCGGCTGAGGCCGCGCGTCGCCCCCACCCACAGCGTGCCCTTCCCGTCCTCATGGATGACGCTGATCTCGTTGCGCGCGGACTCCATGGGCAGGAAGGCCTGGAACTCGCCGCCCTTCATCCGGTACAGGCCCGACCACGTCCCGAACCAGAGAGCGCCGTCGCGGGACTCGTAGATCGACTGCACGATCTTGTCTTTCAGGTGGTAGGAGAATCGCCCGTCGGGGCCAATACGGGTGACCCCACGGTTCCCCACCCAGACCGCGCCCTGGTTGTCGACGAGAAGGGCGCGCGCGATGTCGTCGAGGAGCCCGCTCGCGGTGGTGTAGCTCGTCCACTTGCCGTCGCGGAGGCGGCTCACCCCGGCCTGGGTGTTGAACCACAGGCTCCCGTCCCGCCCCTCCGCCGCGCCCCAGGCGAAGTCGTGCACGAGGCCCTCGCGCGAGGTGAGGCTCGCGAACTCGCCGTCGCGCAGGCGGGAGAGGCCACTGCCGTAGAAGCCGATCCATAGGTTCTTGTCCTTGTCCTCGAACAGGGCGCGCACGAGGTCGCTCGACAGCCCCTGGGCCGCGCCGATCGTGGACCAGCGGCCGTCGGTGAGGCGGCCGAGCCCGTTGTTGGTCCCCGCCCAGAGGTTCCCGTCCGAGTCTTCGAGCAGGGCGCGCACCTCGTTCCCGGGGAGGCCGTCCTTCACCGTGAACCGCTCGACGCGCCCGTCCTTGCGGCGCAGCAGACCCGCGCCCTCGGTCCCGACCCAGAGGCTTCCGTCGCGAGCCACGAGCAGGGCCCATATGAGCTCGTTGCCGGGGCCCACGTGGTGGACCTTGCCCTCCGAGAAGCGCTCGAGGCCCCGGTTCGAGCCGACCCAGACGTCGCCGCTCGGGTCCTCGGCCAGCGCGAACACCGAGTCGCCGGAGAGCCCGTTGCGCGGACCGAAGCTTTCGATGGCGCTCCCCGCGCGCCATCTCTTCAGCCCGTCGATGGCGGTTCCCAGCCAAAGCGTCCCGTCCCGGGCCACGAGGACGGCGCGGACATCGGCGCCGAGCGCCTTGTCCTCCTGGCGGTAGTCGCGGAGCGTCCCGTCCTGCCAGCCGCCGAGGCCGCTGATCGTCCCGAACCACAGGCGGCCGCCCGCCCCGGACGCGAGCGTCCACAGGCGGTCGTTCGCCACCGCGGGCGTGTTCTGGGCGTCGAAGACCGCGAATTGGGCGCCGTCGAAGCGGACGAGCCCGCTCTGGGTGGCGAGCCACAGCGAGCCGTCGGCCGTCTGCTGGAGGGCACGGACGGTGCTGAAGGGCAGGCCATGGCGCCCGTCCCATTCGTCGAGGACGTACTCACGGAGCGCCTTGCGTGGGTCGAGGGCTTCCGACGGGGAGCCGCAGAGGAAGCCGGCGGCGCAGGCGACGACCGCGCAGGTGTGACGAAGCGAGGACCGGCCACGACGACCACGTCGACCCGACAGCATGGTGGTAGGAGGGCTCCTCCCCTGCCGTGGCCGGACGGCGCGAGGCGATAGTGGGAAAGAGCGTACGCCTCGCCCCCGCGGGTGACAAGGCAAGGGACGCGAACGTTTCGCTTGACAGGGCGGAGGCCGAGTGCTATTTTTCCAGCATAGTGCTGTTTTATTAGCACTCAACGACGAGGTTCACCGATGCCGAGGGATGTGCGGTCGCTCCGGATCTCATTCGTTCTGGTCGCCGGACTGTGCCTCGACGTGCGGGGCACCTGGGCGGTCGACCCACCGCCCGTGTCCGTGAGCGACGCCAAGGCGCAGCTTTCCTCGGCGGACGCCTCCGTTCGCGCGGAAGCGGCGTGCCGGCTGGGCCAGCTGCGCGAGCTGGCGGCCTCCGCGATCCCCGCGCTCGTCGCGATCCTCGGCGACGCCACGGTCATCGGCCCCGTGGAGTGCGGGATGAGCCCCTGGCTTCGCCAGGCCCTCCTCGCCAAGCCCGAGGAATGGCGCAAGCTCGCGACGTCTCCGGGGCGCGAGGCTTCGATGGCGCTCGCCCGCATGGGCAAGGCCGCCCAGGACCCCCTGATCGCCGCCCTGCGCGCGAGCGTGCCGCGGGCGCGGGCGAACGCCGCCTACGCGCTCGGCGAGATCGAGCCCCGGTCCATCCGCGTCAAGGCCGTACCTTCCCTCGTCGACGCGCTGCGCGACGACGAGGAGGAGGTCCGCGACGCGAGCGCACACGCCCTGGGCGAGATCGAGTCGCCGGAGGCGGTGGAGCCGCTGCTCGGCGCGCTGCGGGACCCGGCGGCCCGCGTCCGGGCCACGAGTGCCTGGGCCCTCGGCGAGATCGAGGACCGGCGCGCGGTCGAGCCGCTGGTGCGTGCCCTGCGGGACGCCGAAGCGGGCGTGCGCCGGCAGGCCGCCTGGGCCCTGGGCGAGATCGACGACCCGCGCGCCGTGGAGGGCCTGATGCGCGCGCTCAAGGACCAGGACGCCGAAGCGCGTGAGCAGGTCGCCTGGGCGCTCGGCGAAATCGGGGATGCCCGCGCCGTGCCCTTCCTCACCCTGGCCCTGCGCGACGTCGATCGCGACGTGCGGTCGCAGTCGGCCTGGGCGCTTGGCGAGATCGACAGCCCGTCGGCGGTCGCCGGCCTCGTCACCGCCCTGAAGGACGCGGACGCGAAGGTCCGGTCGCAGGCCGCCTGGGCCCTCGGCGAGATCGAGGACCGCCAGGCGGTGGACGGGCTCGCGGGCGCGCTCAAGGACGAGGACGCCCACGTGCGCAGCCAGGCCGCCTGGGCCCTGGGCGAGATCGCGGATCCCCGCGCCGCCGCCCCGCTCGCGGTCGCCCTCAAGGACCCGAGCGTCGAGGTTCGCAAACAAGCGGCCTGGGCTCTCGGCGAGATGACCCATTGAAGGATTCCCATATGACCACGACGACCCCGACGAGCGCCGACGGCCTCCACCAGGAGCTGAGCCGGCGCGAGCGCCAGATCATGGACTTCCTCTACCGCCAGGGTCGCGCCACCGCGGCCGAGGTGCGGGCGAACCTGAAGGACGCCCCCAGCTACTCGGCCGTGCGCGCGCTCCTCCGGATCCTCGAGGACAAGGGCCACGTTCGTCACGATCAGGACGGACCGCGGTACGTCTATCTGCCCAGCGTGGCCCGCGACCGCGCGAAGCGCTCCGCCCTGCGCCACCTGGTCACCACGTTCTTCGACGGCTCGAAGGAGCAGCTCGTGGCCGCGCTCCTCGACGACAGGTCCACCCAGCTGACGGGCGGCGAGCTCGACCGCCTGGCCGGTCTGATCGAGCGCGCACGCAAGGAAGGAGCCTGAGATGAGCCCCCTGCCGCTGTCGGACTTCCTCGACGCCGTCGCCAAGGCCACGCTGGTCCTGGGAGCCACCGGGCTCGTGGTGCGCGCGCTGCGCCAGTCCTCGGCCGCGACCCGCCACTTCCTCTGGATGCTGGGTGTGGCCGCCGCCCTTCTGCTGCCCAGCGCCCGGGCGCTCGCCCCGCGATGGGATCTGCCGCTCCTTCCCGCCTTCACCCCCGCGGCAGCGGAGACGACCCCAGAAGTGCTCCCCGCGGCCGCGAAGGAAGGCGAGGCCTCGGTCTCGCCGGCTGCGCCCGAGCCTGCGCTGCCCCCCGCCGTGGTGCTGCGCGCGAGGCAGGCGGAGCCACTCGCCCGGAGCGGAGGCGGAGTCACGATCGATCCGCCGAGGCTGCTCCTGGCGGGATGGGTCGTCGGCCTCCTCGCCGTGGCCGTTCCCTTCGTCGCGGGGGCCTTCCGCGTCGCCTGGCTGCGTCGGCGGGCCGTGGCCCTCGACTCTCCCGCCTGGACGGATCTGCGCGACGAAATCTCGCGCGCGCTGGCCCTCGACCGGAACGTGGCCCTCCTTCGCGGCGGGTCGGCGAGCATGCCCATGGCTTTCGGCGTCTTCCGCCCCGCCGTCCTGCTCCCCGCCGGTTCTTCCGATTGGCCGGAAGCGCGCCGGCGGGCCGTCCTGACCCACGAGCTCGCGCACGTGAAGCGCCACGACTGCCTCACCCAGGCCATCGCCCACGCCGCCTGCGCGGTCTACTGGTTCCACCCGCTGGCCTGGCTGGCGGCGCGAAGGCTCCAGGTCGAGCGCGAGCGGGCCTGCGACGACCTCGTGCTGGGCGCGGGGGCGAGCGGCCCGGACTACGCGGACGACCTCCTCCATCTCGCGCGAGTCGCGCGGGGCAACGGCGGGTTCGCCTTCTCGGCCGTGGCCATGGCCCGTCCGTCTCAGCTCGAAGGACGCCTGCTCGCCATCCTCGATCCGTCGCGGAAGCGACGCGGGCCCTCCCGCTTCGCGACCGCGGCCGCCGCGGTCGTGGCCGCGCTGCTGATGGTCGGGCTCGCCGGCGTGCAGCCGTGGGTCCGGCCCGCGAAAGCGGCCGCACCGGCGGTAGCCCTCGTGGCCTACGCCGGCGCGGACGAGGAGCTGCCCGCGATCGCCGCGGCGCCGGCCGCCGCCGCGGAACCGGAGGCCAGGCCGCATCCCGCGCCGGTGGCGGCGAGCGCCGCGGAGGAAGCCGACGAAGACGCGGAGGCGGCGCCCGACGAGGCCGCGCCGCTTTCCGCGGACCGCGCCAAGGTGGCGGCCGCGCTCGCCGGCGCCCTCCACGACACGGACAGCGAGGTCCGCCAGCAGGCCGTCTTCTCGCTCGGCCAGATGCGCGCGCAAAGCGCGGCTCCCGCCCTCGTCACGGCGCTCTCCGACGCCGACTCCGAGGTACGGGCGCAAGCCGCGTTCGCCCTCGGCCAGATCCGGGCGTCGAGCGCCGTGGACGGGCTGGCCCTCGCCACCAAGGACAAGGACGCCGAGGTGCGGCAGCAGGCGGTGTTCGCGCTCGGGCAGATCCGCGACCCGAAGGCCGTGGCGTCGCTCCACACCGCCCTCGCCGACGCGGAAGCGGAGGTCCGTGGGCAGGCCGTCTTCGCCCTGGGGCAGATCCGGAGCGAGGAGAGCGTGGGCCCGCTGATCCAGGCCCTCAAGGACCCCGCGAGCGAGGTCCGCGAGCAGGCCGCGTTCGCGCTCGGGCAGCTGCGCGACCCCAAGGCGAGCGAGGCGCTGACCGCGGCCCTCAAGGACAAGGAGCCCGAGGTGCGGCGGCAGGCCGCCTTCGCCCTCGGGCAGCTGATCGAATGACCGCCGGACACAGGAGATCCAAGATGAAGACGAAGACGCGAACGACTTTAGCCCTGGCCCTCGTCCTCGCCGCTCCCGCCGTCTTCCCCGGGGACGACAGCAAGAGCCCCGGGAAGGCCGCTCTCTCCCCGGCCGTGGTGGACGGGCTCATCGGCGCGCTGCGGGACGAGGACGACGAGGTGCGACAGCAGGCCGCCCATGCCTTGAGCCGCCTCGGCGATCCGCGCGCGGTGCCGGCACTCCTCACCGCCATGAAGGACAAGAACGCCGAGGTGCGCGCGACGGCTGCGTGGGCCCTGGGTGCCTACTCCGACGAGCGGGCCACGGACGCGCTGATCGCCGCCCTCAAGGACGCGGACGTCGAGGTGCGGCGCGCCGCGGCACGCGGGCTCGGCCGAGGCCGCTCGGACGACGGCATGTCGTTCGCGATGCCGATGCCCATGCCGATGCCGAACCCGAATCCGAATCCGAACCCCAATCCGAACCCCAATCCGAACCCGAACCCTCGGCCGCGGCCCTAGACGGGCTTCGGCCCGCAGCTACTCGTAGTAGCCGTTCACGTCCAGGATGAAGTGGACCGTGCCCGCGGTCTGCCCGCTGCGCACGGCGATCTGTCCGGACGGGCTGAGGCCTAGGGTCGTGAAGTTGGCCCGGGTCTGGCCGCGCTCGAAGTTGAGGGTGGAGGTCTCGGGCACCGGCGCCAAGACGGGGCGCACCACGAGGAACCCGGCCTGCGTCGGCTCGGTCACGGTCACGTTGGCGGACACCGCCTTCGCGGCCGCGGGCACGCCGCAGGAACCGGCCACGGTGACGATGCGATCGCTCCCGGGGGCCAAAGCACCCGTGCCCTGGCGCGTGTCCACCACACGGCACGGCGACAGGGTGTGGAAGCGCAGGCTCCCCGTGTACGTCGCGCGGAAGGTCGCGCCGCCCGGCGGTGCCTGGACCTGGTGCGCGGCCGCCCCGCCGTCCGACCACACGCTGAAGTTGTATCTGCTGCCTCCGAGCACCTGCGCAGCGGGCGCGGCCAGGGAGTTGCTCGAAGCCACGATCACGTTGCGAGAGAACGGCGTCGCCGCGGACGCGCTGTTGACCGAGAGCTGCAAGCCGGGCGTCGAGGTCTCGAACCGGAGAATGGCGGTCTCCGGGTGGAGGTCTACGCTCGCCCCGCCGGTGAGGCCGGTGCCGTCGGTGGCGGTGAGCCGCAGCTCGAGGTAGGCCGGGTACTCGTGGTCGGGAGCGGGGAAGGAGCCGGAAGCCACGCCGACGAAGTTCTGGAGCAGGTGCTCATGGCAGTTGCTCGGGCAGTGCTGGAGGATCAGGCGCCAGCTGAGGGCCGAAGGCGGAAGGGCACCTTCCTGCGGGTCGTTGGCCGATCCCGAGAACGAAATGACGTCGCCCACGCGCCAGGTGAGTCCGGGGGCGGGCGTCAGCAGCGTCGCCGTGGGGGCCGTATTGCCCGCCGAGATGGCGATGGGAGCGGCGGTGTCGACGAGGTTGTTGGCGTCGCGAACACGCAGCCGGGTCGGGTAGTTCCCCGGAGTGGAGTAGACGAAGCTCGGGGACACCGCCGTGGAGTCGTCGAACTGGCCGTCGCCATCGAGGTCCCAGGCGTAGGTGAGCCCGTTGCCCGTCGAGCCCGCGCCGTTGAATTGCACGCTCAGCGGGAGAAGCCCGCTCGTGGGATTGGCGGTCGCCACGGCGTGGGGTTTGCCGTACGTAATCCGCTGGATCCGGCCGCCGTCGTGGTCGACGTAGAAGATGTCGCCCTCGGGTCCCCGTACCAGATCGACGGCCCCCCCGGAAAGGCCGGAGCCGAACGTCTCCACCTGGGCGGGGTTGGGCACGCCACTTCCATCCCGGGTCATGACTTCGATGATCCTGCGCGAGTAGTCGGTGAAGAAGAGCGCGCCCTGGTAGGAAGCCGGGTAGTTCCCCACGTCGTAGAAAGTGACACCCGCGATGGAGGAGCTGCCCGCGTGGGCGTATGTGTAGTGCGGGGCCACGGCGCTCCCTTCCGCGTAGAGCGACTCGCAGCTTGCGAGGTTGGTTCCATCGTAGCCGCTCTGGCGGCCGTTCCCCTCGTAGCAGGGCCATCCGAAGTTGCGTGGGGGCGCGGTCGGGTTGGCGATGCGGTTCACCTCCTCCCAGTTGTCCATCCCCACGTCGCCGATCCAGACCTCGCTCGTCCCCGGCCGCACCGCTAACCGGAACGGGTTGCGCAGCCCGTAGCCGACGATGCGGCGCGCGTTCTCGTCCGGGTGCGCGAAGAGCGGATTGTCGGGGAGGGCGGCGCCGGTGACGGGATCGATCCGGAGGATCGCCCCGGTGAGGACCGCGGGCCCGCCCGGGCGACGCAAGCTCTGGCTCCTGAGCGCCCCGCCCAGTGCGCTCGGCGGGGTCATCGCCCCCCCGACGCCTCCCGGAGGGTCGCCGCACGGATTTCGGGGCACGAGCGGGTTCGACGTGTTGGGCCGGGTCCCGCCGTACTGCCCGTAGTCGACGGTCGTGAAGTTCGCTCCGTCGCCGCTGCTCGCGTAGAGCGAGCCGTCGGGCCCGAAGGCGAGCCCGCCCACGGTGTGGCTGGGGAACTGCTGGCACCAGGCTTCACCGCTCCCGTCACCCCGGAGTCCGACGAGGACGGCCTCGCTTCCGGGCACCATCGTGTTCCCGCTGGCGGTGAGGCGGGAGACCCGCGCACTCGCCACGCAGCCATCGGTGGTGGCACCGGGCGTGGCCGGGCAGGCGTCGTTCCACGTCGGGATCGGCGAAGCGGGGTCCGCAGGGTTCTTGTCGAGCGTGTAGGTGACGTACACGTAGGGCGTCGTCGGAAACGACGGGTGAAGCGCCAGGCCCAGGAGACCCCGGTCGTAGAAGTCGTAGACCGCAGGCCGCAGGTCGGCGAACACGCTGGCGGAGGTGTCCGACAGGCTGTCGAAGACCTTGACGAGCCCGCTCCGCTCCGCGACGAAGACACGGCCGTCGGAGGCAAATGCGACGGCCACGGGACCGTCCAGGCCCGTGAAGACGGTCGACTCTCCGAAACCCGGAGGCCACGTGGCGGCGGAAGCCTCCTCGGTCAGGAGGCCGGCGGCGAAGACGAGGGCCACTGCCGCCCATCGCTTGCAAAGTGCCGTACAGCTCCAACCCGTTTCCATGAGGCACCCTGTAGTCGAAATCGCCGTGAAGGATCAGCGTCGGTAAGTTCCGAGCGTAGAACATCGGGTTCAGTTTCGGCAACCCGTCCACGTCGCCCCAGGGGGTGCTCCCGATGACCTTGAAGAGCCGGCGGCTACTGGTAGTACCCGTTCACGTCCAGGAGGAAGTGGACGGTGCCGGCGGCCTGCCCGCTGCGCACGGCGATCTGTCCCGAGGGGCTGAGGCCCAGGGTGGTGAAATTGGCCCGGGTCTGGTCGGTCCCGTAGTTGAGGGTGGAGGTCTCGGGCACCGGCGCCGAGGCGGGGCGCAGCACGAGGAAGCCGGCCTGCGTCGGCTCGGTCACGGTCACGTTGCCCGACACCGCCTTCGCCGTCGCGGGCACGCCACACGAGCCGGCCACGGTGACGATGCGGTCGCTCCCGGGGGCGAGCGCTCCCGTGCCCTGGCGGGTGTCCAGCACACGGCAGGGGAGCAGCGTGTAGAAGCGCAGGCTCTCCGTGTACACCGCGCGGAAGGTCGCCGTGCCCGGCGGCGCCTGGATCTGGTGCGCGGCCGCCCCGCCGTCCGACCAGGCGCTGAAGTTGTAGCGGCTGGCTCCCAGCATCTGCGACGCGGGCGCGGCGAGGGAGGTGCTCGACCCCACGATCACGGTGCGCGCGAAGGGCGTCGCCTCGGACGCGCTGTTGACCGTGAGCTGGAGGCCCGGAGTCGAGGTCTCGAACCGGAGGAGTGTCGTCTCCGGTTGGAGGTCGATGTTCGCCCGGCCGATGAGTCCGGCGCTGTCGGTGGCGGACAGCCGCAGCGCGAGGTACGACGGGTACTCGTGGTCGGCAGCGGGGAACGAGCCGGAGGCGACGCCGGGGAAGTCCTGGACCACGTGCTCGTGGCAGTTGGAGGGGCAGTGCTGCATGACGAGCCGCCAGTGGAGCCGCGAGGCGGAGAGCGGCCCCTCCTGCGCGTCGGTCGCCGACCCCGAGAACGAGATGGTGTCGCCCACGCGCCAGGTCAGCCCCACGGCCGGAGTGAGGATGGTGGCGATGGGCGGGGTGTTGCCCGCGGAGATGGTGATGGGCAGCGACGTGTCGAACACGCCGTCGCCATCGCGCACGCGCAGGCGGGCCGGGTAGCTCCCTCCGGTGGCGTAGACGAAGCTCGGGGACACGGCCGTGGAGTTGTCGAACTGGCCGTCGCCGTCGAGGTCCCACGCGTAGGTGAGGCCCGTGCCCGTCGATCCCGAGCCATCGAACTGGACGGTCAGCGGGAGGAGGCCGTTCGTGGGGTTGGCGGTGGCCACGGCGTGGGGGCCGCCGTAGGTGATGCGCTGGATGCGGCCTCCGTCGTAGTCGACGTAGAAGATATCGCCGTCCGGCCCCCGCACGAGGTCGACGGCGCCCCCGGACAGGGCCGTGCCGAAGACCGCCACCTGGGACGGGCTCGGCACGCCGCTTCCGTCGCGCGTCATGGCCCCGATCTCCCTTCGCGAGTAGTCGGTGAAGAACAGGGCGCCCTGGTAGGAAACCGGGTAGCTCCCGACGTCGTAGAAGGTGAGCCCGGCGATCGACGAGCTGCCGGTGTTGGCGTAGGCATGGTGGGGCGCCGTGGCCGTGCCCTCTCCGTAGAGCGATTCGCACAGCGCGAGGTTGGTGCCGTCGTAGCCGCTCTGGCGTCCGGCTCCCTCGTAGCACGGCCATCCGAAGTTGCGCGGGGCCGCGAGCGGGTCGGGAATGCGGTTCACCTCCTCCCAGTCGGCCATGCCCACGTCGGCGATCCAAACCTCGCTCGTGCCCGGCCGAACCGCGATCCGGAACGGGTTGCGCAGCCCGTAGCCGACGATGCGGCGCGCGTTCTCGTCCGGGTTGGCGAAGAGGGGGTTGTCGGGGCGGGCGTTGCCCGTGTCGGCGTCGACGCGCAGGACGGCACCGTTGAGGAGCACGGGGCCGCCGGCGCGACGCAGGCTCTGGCTTCGCAGGGCGCCCCCCTCCGCGTTCGGCGGGCTCATCGAGCCGCCGACGCCGCCCGGAGGGTCGCCGCAGACGTTGCGGGGCACGACGGGACTCCCGGGGTTGGGCAGGGTGCCCCCGTGCTGGCCGTAGTCGACGCCCAGGAAGTTGGCCGCGTCGCCGCTGCTCACGTAGAGGGCGCCGTCCGGGCCGAAGGCCAATCCCCCCACGGAGTGGCTGGGGAACTGTTGGCACCACGCCTGCCCGCTCCCGTCGTCGCGCGGCCCAAGAATCACGCT
>Ga0315912_10006372_pt1 | contig 10575 bp, 10 predicted proteins | sample VfabasoilMG_FD_204469 | JGI IMG/M metagenome (GOLD analysis project Ga0315912, IMG submission 204469) | Garden soil microbial communities collected in Santa Monica, California, United States - V. faba soil | ecosystem: Environmental > Terrestrial > Soil > Garden | place: USA: California... | reverse complement strand
CTGCGGACTCTTATTAATGGCGCGCCGGACTACCTCAAACCCGGGGGTTGGCTGGTGCTGGAACACGGCATGTCGCAGGGCCCCACGGTGCGCGCGGCGCTTGTCGCGCGAGGCTTCGGTCACGTAACCTCGCACCGCGATCTCGCCGGCCACGAGCGCGTTTCCGAAGCCCAATGGCCCTCCCCCTGAAGGAAAGACAACTCCCATGCTCGTTTTTGAAACCACGCTCGGTACGATTGAGATCGAGTTGTTCGAGAAAGAAGCTCCCGTCTCCAGCGCGAATTTCCTGAGCTACGTCGATGACGGTTTCTTCGATGGCCTCATTTTTCACCGCGTCATCCCCGACTTCATGATCCAGGGCGGCGGCTTCGAGCCGGGCATGAAGCAGAAAAAGGTCAAGGCGCCCATCAAGAACGAAGCGACCAATGGCCTGAAGAACGACCGCGGCACGCTGGCGATGGCGCGCACCAACGACATCAACAGCGCCACGGCGCAGTTCTTCATCAACCTGGTCGACAACAAGTTCCTCAACCACGCTGGCGCGGGCAACTACGGTTATGCGGTATTCGGCAAGGTCACATCCGGCATGGACGTGGTCGACAAGATCGCCGCGGTCGCAACCACGACTCGCGCGGGCCACCAGAACGTGCCGGCCGCCGACGTGGTGATCACCAAGGCCTCGCGCAAGCAGTGAAGAAAGGATGGCGGCGGCGACTCGTCCGGTGGCTCGCCATCGGAACAGTCGCCGCGTTTCTCGCGACCGCGTTGCCCGTGGTGGCGATGCGCTGGATGGATCCGTGGTACAGCGCCTTCATGCTGGACGCCGCCCTCGATGCGAGCCGGGCCGGCAAGGCGAACTACCGCACTGACTATCGCTGGGCCGATCTCGAGCAGATATCGCCGCACGCGGCCGTGGCGGTCATCGCGGCCGAAGACCAGTACTTCCCGTTCCATACCGGCTTCGACTTCAAGTCGATCCGCGAGGCCATTCGCACCAACGAAACGCAGGCGGTGCGCAAGCGGCCGCGCGTGCGCGGCGCCAGCACCATCTCGCAGCAGGTGGCGAAGAACCTGTTCCTGTGGCCGGGGCGCAGTTACTTCCGCAAGGGCCTCGAGGCCTACTTCACGCTGCTGATCGAGCTCACCTGGCCGAAGGAACGCATCCTCGAGGTGTATCTCAACGTCGCACAGTTCGGTGATGGCATCTACGGCGTCGAGGCCGCGGCACAGCGGTTCTACCGCATGCCCGCGGCGCGACTGGGCCGCTACGAGGCCGCGACACTGGCCGCGGTACTGCCCAACCCGATCACCCTCAGGGCGAACGCGCCGTCAGCTTACGTCACCAGGCGCCGCGACTTCATCCTCGACCAGATGCGCAGGCTCGGCGGGCCTGACTACCTGGGCGAACTCGAAAACCCCACGGCGCCGCCCACCCCCAGCGGCGCGCGCAAACACTAGTCCTCGCCCTCCGGCTGCGCTCGATAGATTTCGTAGACGCTGCCCGCAGAAGTCGAGACCACGAAAAGTCCGCCACCCGGGCCGGTCTGGATATCGGTGCTCACGCCAAAGCCGGAACCGAACAGCAGCGATTCACTTTCGACCACGCTGTTCTCCTCGTCGTTGTCAGCCACCTGGTCCGCGAGCACCGGATCGCTCCACGCCAGTCGCTGCCGGTTCCTGGTGAGGTCGAACCGAAAGATTTGCCCGCCGGAGAGCGCCGGCACGGCGGCGCCCACGAACAGGTCTCCGTGGTACTTGCGGCCCAGCGATCGATTTTCCTGGAAGCCGATCGCGGCCGGCGGAACCACGAATTTCCACGAGAACTGCGGCTCACCGTAATGGGATCCTGGTATGTCGACCATGCGCGCACGGGCATCGATGGGCGAATCGGCGATGTTGGCCGCGGGCCAACGGACCTGCTGGAGTCCGCTGGAGTTGCTGGCCGCTTCGATCTCCTTGAATTGCGTGACGCGCGACAGCGGGCCCATGGCCTGTATCCAGCCGCCATTGTGGCCGGGCTCGATGCGATTGATCTCGTCGAACGAGTCGCCGCCGTTTTCCGACTCCCACAATTCTCCGGTCCAGGGGTCGACGGCCATTCCGAAGCTGTTGCGAATGCCATAAGCGAAGACTTTCTGCAGGTTCGCGCCAACTTCACCGCCGAGTTGTGCACCGAATCTGTGGAACGGATTGTCGCGGGGTGTCGAGCCATCATCGTTGAGCCGTAACACCATGCCGGTGAGGTGCGCGTTGTCGGGTTCCGGACCGCCGAACTGATCGTCATTGATGCCGGGGCCAAAGGGTCCATCCATCAGGTTTTGCAGCACACCGCGGCGGCCGTTGTCACCCATGATGATGAATAGCTGCGCATGGTGATCATGGCGCCGGTCGTCGGTGTCCTTCACGGCAAAGCGGATGATGCCGCCATTGTGATTGCCACGCAGCGGCTGATTGGCGTCTCGCTGGTAGGCGCGCAGCACGACGATATTCCGGTCAAACGCCAGCTTCCTTGTTTGCCAGTTCCACACGAAGCGGTCGACGCGATTGCCGAGCGGTGGTCGTGTGCCCGGAGCGAATGCCGAGCTGGCATTACCTACCGTACTGAACAAAGTGCTGTCGGCGCCCGTGCTGCTCTCGGTCCAGAAAAGATAAACCCAGTGGTTGCGCCTGAAATCAGGATGCAGCGCGATGCCGAGCAGGCCGCGCTCGGAGGCGGAATTCACCGGAAGATCGAGCGCCGTGCCGGTGACGACGCCATTTACCACGTGTTTCACGAGGCCGGTCGGTTTCTCGGTCACGAGAAAATTGTTGCGTCCGAGAAATGCAATGCCAATGGGTTGCGTGAGTCCGCCCACCACCGTGCGAACTGCCAGATCCGGATCGGCAACCGTGGGAGTTTGCGCACCTGCGTTGATGGCTGACATCAGGGCGGCGACAACGAAGGCGTGGATCCATGGCCGGGGATTGGCCTTGCGGGTTGTGATATTCATGTGACGTGCCTCATTCCTTGAGTCCTACGGATGTGCTGCCGGCAATTCGGCGCGGCACCCATGCGGCCCGGCTGCCGTCACCACAAGTGAGGCGTAAATGAGACGTCAATGACACGTCAGCGCCTAGCGGCACCCGGGGCGCGTGTGTGTCGGTGCATCGTTCCGTCGAGCGTCAGAGACACGGGCATCGGGAACATGCAGCCATGCGAGGCCGGCAATCTTCTAGTTGATCGCGTCGCTGCCGCGCGGCGCGGCTTCCGTGAACAGCTGTTCCGCGTCGATGGCGTCGAACTTGTAGGGCTTCTGGCAGAACTCGCAGGTGACGGTCACGGCGCCCTGCTCGTCGATGACACTGCGAACTTCTTCCACGCCCAGCGAACGCAACACATTGGCGACGCGTTCGCGGCTGCAGCGGCACTCGAAGGTCACTTCGTGGCCGGTGAACACGCGCACTTCGTCGACGCCGAACATGTGCACCAGCCGCTGTTCGACATCGTCTTCGAGCAAATCCCGGGGCGTGAGTCCGAGCATGGCGTGATCGGTTTTCATCCAGGCAGACTCGAGCGCGGCGGGATCCACCGGTGCCTGCTTGCCACCTTCCGCCGGTATCCGTTGCACCAGCATTCCTGACACCACGCCGGGCGTCGAGGCGAGCCGCACACGCGTCGGCAACTGCTCCGACTGGTGGAAATAGGCTTCGAGCGACTCGGCCAGCGAGTCTCCCGCGATCGGCACCACGCCCTGGTAGCTGGATGCACGGTCGGTGGCTTCGACCGTGACCACCATCTGGCCCTCGCCCGCCAGCGAGCGGAAACCGGGTTCGCCCTCGATCGGATCATGGCGCGCCATGGCGCGCACTTTGAAATCGTGAGTGCACTGCGCCACCAGGAGACTCACCAGTCCCTTGCCCTGGAGCTGCAGCGTCAGCGTGCCGTTGAACTTGAGCGTCGCTGCGAGCAATACGACCGCACCCACGGCCTCGCCGAGCATCGCCTGCACCGCCAGTGGATAGTCCTGGTGCTCACGCAGGTTCAGCCAGGCGCGCGACAGCCGCACGGCATGACCGCGAATGGGATGCCGTTCGAGGACGAAGCGGCGGACAAGGTCTGTGGCACTCATTGCGGCAGGTGGTCCACTCGATCAGATCCCGCGAGTCTTCTGGCTCACACTTCAATGCTCGTCGGCGTCTCAGCCCGCCAGCTTCTTCTTCAGAAGCTCGTTGAGCTGCGCCGGGTTTGCCTTGCCGCCCGTGGCCTTCATGACCTGGCCGACGAAGAAACCGAACAGCTTGTCCTTGCCCGACCGGTAGTCGGCGAGCTGGCCCGGATTCTTCGCCATGACTTCATCGATGGCCTTCTCGATGGCGCCGGTGTCGGTGATCTGCTTGAGACCCTTCGACTCGATGATGGCGTCGGCGTCCTTGCCCTCGGCCCACATGGCCTCGAAGACATCCTTGGCGATCTTGCCGGAGATGGTGTTGTCGACGATGCGCGCCAGCAGCCCGGCCAGGCGCTGCGCATCGATGCGCGACTCCGTGATCTCGAGGTTGTGCTCGTTGAGCGCGGCGGCCAACGAACCGGCCACCCAGTTCGCGGCGAGCTTGGCCAGGTCCTTCGAAGGCGTATTGTTCGCAAGATCCGGGCCGCCGGCGAGTAGTTTGGCGACTTCCTCGTAGTACGCGGCCAGCTCCTTCGACGAAGTCAACACGCCCGCGTCGTATTCCGAGAGTCCCAGCGTCGCGACGAAGCGCGCCGCTTTCTGATCCGGCAATTCGGGCAACGTGGCCCTCACGCCGTCGATCATTGCCGCGTCGAGTTCCACGGGAAGCAGGTCAGGATCCGGGAAGTAGCGGTAGTCGTTCGCCTCTTCCTTGGAACGCATGCTGCGTGTCTCGCCCTTGTCCGGGTCATAGAGGCGGGTTTCCTGCACGACCTTGCCGCCGGACTCGATCACGTCGATCTGGCGCGCGACTTCGAAGTTGATGGCCTTCTCGACGAAGCGGAACGAGTTGATGTTCTTGATCTCGGCCCGCGTGCCGAACTTCTCGGCGCCGGCCCTGCGCACCGACACGTTCGCGTCGCAGCGGAAGGAACCTTCCTGCATGTTGCCGTCGCAGATCTCGAGGTAGCGCACCAGCGTGTGCACCTTCTTGAGATAGGCCACGGCTTCCCTGGCCGAACGCATGTCGGGCTCGGAGACGATTTCGATGAGCGGCGTGCCGGCGCGGTTCAGATCGATGCCTGACTGTTTCGGCAGTCCCTCGTGCAGCGACTTGCCGGCGTCTTCCTCGAGATGTGCGCGCGTGATGCCGACGCGCTTCTTCGTGCCGTCGTCGAGCACGATGTCCAGGTGCCCCCCGGCCACCACCGGCAGCTCGTACTGGCTGATCTGGTAGCCCTTGGGCAGGTCCGGGTAGAAGTAGTTCTTGCGCGCGAACACCGAGCGCGGCGCGACCGACGCACCGGTGGCGAGGCCGAATTTCACCGCCATGCGCACCGCTTCCATGTTGAGCACGGGCAGCACACCGGGATACGCGAGGTCGACGAGACTGGCCTGCGAGTTGGGCGGGGCGCCATACGCCGTCGGAGAGCCCGAGAAAATCTTGGATTTCGTCGACAGCTGCGCGTGGACTTCCAGTCCGATGACGGTCTCCCAGCTCACGACAGCTTCTCCGGCTTGAACGCGGCCGGCATCTGCCGATGCCAGTCGGTCTCCTTCTGGTACATGTGTGCCACGTTGAGCAGCTTGCCTTCCGCGAAGTGCGCACCGGCGATCTGCAGTCCGACGGGCAATCCGCGCACGAATCCGCAGGGAATGGAGATGGCCGGCACACCCGCGAGGTTCGCGCCGATGGTGTAGATGTCGTTGAGGTACATCTGGATCGGGTCGGACATTTTCGCACCGATGGCGAAGGCCACGTCCGGCGCGGTTGGTCCGATCAGCACGTCGACCTCGTCGAAGGCGCGCCTGAAGTCCTGGTTGATGAGCTGGCGCACGCGCTGCGCCTTGAGATAGTAGGCGTCGAAATATCCCGCGGAGAGCACGTAGGTGCCCACCATGATGCGGCGCTTGACCTCGGCGCCGAAGCCCTCGCCGCGCGAGCGCTTGTACAGGTCCACCAGGTCCTTCGGATCCTTGCAGCGATAGCCGTAACGCACGCCGTCGAAGCGCGCGAGATTCGACGAACACTCGGCCGGCGCCACCACGTAGTAGGTGGGCACCGAGAGCGGCAGGGCCGGTAGTTTGACATCCACCAGCGTCGCGCCGAGTTTCTCGTACACCTTGAGCGCTTCGCGTATCAGCTTCTCGACGTTGGCATCCAGGCCCTTGTCGAAGAATTCCTTGATGAGGCCGATCTTCAGGCCCGCGAGCGGCGCGTTCAGCGTCCCGAGGTAGTCGGGCACCGGGGTGTCGACACTGGTGGAGTCGCGCGGATCGAAACCTGCCATGGCGCCGAGCACCATCGCGGCATCCTCGGCCGACTGCGAGATCAGCCCGCCCTGGTCGAGACTGGAGGCAAACGCGATCATTCCGTAGCGCGAGACGCGGCCGTAGGTAGGCTTGATGCCGGTGACGCCGCACAATGAAGCAGGCTGGCGGATCGAGCCGCCCGTGTCGGTGGCGGTTGCGATCGGGGAAACCCTCGCGGCCACCGCCGCGGCGGAGCCACCCGAGGAGCCGCCCGGCACCAGCGACAAATCCCACGGATTCTTCACCGGCCCGTAGTAGCTGGTCTCGTTGGAGGAGCCCATGGCGAACTCGTCCATGTTGGTCTTGCCCAGCGTGACCATGCCTGCGGCATTGAGCTTCTCGACCACAGTGGCGTCATATGGCGACACGAAGTTGTCGAGCATGCGCGAGCCGCAGCTCGTCTTGACGCCCCGGGTGCAGAAGATGTCCTTGTGGGCGAGCGGCAGGCCCGTGAGCGGCCCGGCCTTGCCCGACGCGAGCGCAGCATCGGCCGCCTGGGCCTGCGCCAGGGCGGAATCGGCGGTAACGGTCACGAAAGCGTTGAGCTTCGACTGCGAGGCTTCGATTCGGCCCAGCAGACTCTTCGTGATCTCCGTCACGGAAAATTCCTTGGCGCGAAGCTTTTTCGCGAGCTCCGCCAGCGTAAACGTGTGCATTATCGAGACTTCCCTATTCAATGACCTTGGGGACGAGGTACAGCGCAGCTTCGACTTGCGGAGCGTTGCGTTGGTACAGCTCGTGTTGATCCCCTTCGGTCACGACGTCGGGTCGCATGCGCTGTGCGAGCCCAGGAAGCGGATGAGCCATGGGCTCGATACCGGCAGTTTGCGCGGCTTCGAGTTGCCCGACGAGATCGACGATCTTCGAAAGGCTGTCCTGGTAAACGGGAATCTCGGCATCGGTGAGTGAAAGCCGTGCGAGATGCGCGATGGAGTTGATCTGATCGCGATTGAGGCTCATCGGAAACTCAAGCAAAAGGTGTGAAAAGTGTGCGCGGAATCATACCTGTTGCCTTGTGGACCGTGGCGTAGATTGTTAAATTGCCGGCACTTTTCGCGCTTCGCCTGGCTTCTCCATGTTTAAACGCTTGCGCGGCTATTTCTCGAGCGATCTTTCGATCGACCTGGGAACGGCCAATACGCTTATTTATGTCCGTGACAAGGGCATCGTGCTCAATGAGCCCTCTGTTGTCGCGGTGCAGGACGACCAGGGTGGTCGTGGCAAGGTCATCGTCGCCGTGGGCGCCGAGGCCAAGAACATGCTCGGCCGCACCCCCGGGCACATCAACGCGGTAAGACCCATGAAGGACGGCGTCATCGCCGACTTCACCTATACCGAGAAGATGCTGCAGTACTTCATCGGCAAGGTGCACGGCAACCGCGTGCTCAAGCCCAGTCCTCGTGTTCTGGTCTGCGTACCCATCGGGTCCACGCAGGTCGAACGTCGCGCCATCAAGGAGTCGGCCGAAGGCGCCGGCGCCCGCAGCGTGCAGATAGTTAGCGAGCCCATGGCGGCCGCGGTCGGCGCGGGCCTGCCCGTCAACGAGGCGCGCGGCTCGATGGTGCTCGACATCGGCGGCGGTACGTCCGAGGTGGCCGTGCTCTCGCTGAACGGCATCGTGTATGCCGCGTCGGCCCGTATCGGTGGCGACCGCTTCGACGAAGCCATCATGAACTACGTGCGCCGCAACTACGGCATCCTCATCGGTGAAGCCACCGCCGAGCGCATCAAGATCGAAATCGGCGCGGCCTACCCGGGCCAGCAGGTGCGCGAGCTGTCGGTCAAGGGCCGCAACCTCTCCGAGGGTGTGCCGCGCAGCTTCACGCTGAACTCCAACGAAATTCTCGAAGCGCTGCAGGAACCGCTGCAGGGCATCGTCGGCGCCGTCAAGCAGGCGCTCGAACAGACTCCTCCGGAGCTCGGTGCGGACGTGGCGGAGCGCGGCATCGTGCTCACCGGTGGTGGTGCGCTGCTGCGCGACATCGACAAACTACTCATGGAAGAGACCGGTCTGCCCGTGGTAATCGCCGAAGATCCGCTGACCTGCGTGGCGCGAGGCGGTGGCCGAATTCTCGAGCTCCAGGACGCAGTCGGGCCGGGAAGCTTCGGCCTCGAATAACCGGTGGCCGTGTTCGGCAGCGGCGGCAGCCGCTCATTCGGCGGACGCGGCCCGTCCTTCGGATTCCGCTTTTTCTGCTACGCCCTCCTCTCGGTCGTGCTCATGTTCTACGACCGCAAGGGCGGCTGGCTCGACACGGCCCGCTACGGGCTGCAGGCGGCCGTCTATCCACTGCAACTCGCGGTCAACTCGCCCTCGGCGGCCTGGCGCTGGATGCAGGAAAGCTTCACCACGCGCGAAGCCCTGCAGAGTGAAGTCGAGTCGCTGCGCAACCAGTTGCGCGACCAGCAGCTGATAAGCATGCGGCAGGCGGCGCTGCAGCAGGAAAACGCCACGCTGCGCGGCCTCAACGCCGCCATGCCCGAAGTCATCGAGAAGCGCCTCATCGGCGAGGTGATCAACGTCGAGGTGTCGACGCTGCGCCAGCGCCTGCTGATCAACCGTGGCGGCAACTCCGGCGTATATCGCGCACAACCCGTGATCACCGGCGATGGCGTCATCGGGCAGGTGTACCGCACCGGGCCCTTCAGTTCAGAGATCATCCTGATCACCGACTCGGAGCACGCGCTGCCCGTGCAGGTGTTGCGTTCCGGCGTGCGCACGATTGCCCTGGGCACCGGCCGCGCCACCGCGCTCGAATTGCCCTACGTATCGCAGAATGACGACGTGAAGGTCGGCGACGTGCTCGTCACATCCGGCCTCGACCAGGTGTTCCCATTCGGCCTGCCGGTGGGGCGGGTTACGAAGGTGGAACGCGATCCGACGCAGCCGCTGGCGCAGATCTTTGCGGCGCCGCTCGCGAAGATCGAATCCGACCGTGAGGTCCTGTTCATCTGGGCGCGCGCCAACCATCCGGCCTCGCCGGCCTCGACCGAAGCCATCTCGGTGGAGGCGCCTGCCAAATGAACCTGGCGCGCCGCGAACCTCGCTGGGCGGTCACCTTCACGATGCTGGTGGCGCTCATCCTGCAGGCGCTGCCCCTGCCTACCTGGCTCGAGTCCGTGCGCCCGTCATTCATCGGCCTGGTGGTCATCTACTGGGGCATCTACGCGCCGCACGCCGGCGGCATTTTCGCCCCCTGGCTCGCGGGCCTGGCGCTCGACGTATTCAAGGGTGATGTGCTCGGTCAGAACGCGCTCGCGATCGCGCTCGTGGCATACATATCCATGAGCCTGCACCAGCGGCTGCGCAACCAGACGCTGGTGCAGCAGTCCCTGTTCGTGTTCGCGGTGCTGACGCTGAATGAATTCGTGGTGTGGGGAATCGAAGGCTGGAGCGGTCATCCGGTGGCCACTCCCTGGCGCTGGATCCAGCCGATGATCGGCGCCATGTTGTGGCCGTTCGTCGCATTGCTGGCCGGCCGCACACACACGCGTAGCTAGGGCGGGCCATGGGAACCGTCCGCATCAAGGATCACTGGGGCGAACAGCGGCTCTTCGAGCACCGCGCACTCGCGGCCGTGATCATCATCGTGGCGCTCACGCTGGTGCTGATCGGCCGGCTGGTGGTGCTGCAGGTGATGCGCTACGACTATTACGCCGAGCTGTCGCAGGGCAATCGCGTGCGCGTCGAACCCCTGCCCGCGCAGCGCGGCCTCATTCTCGATCGCAACGGTGCGGTGCTGACGGAGAACCGTCCCGCCTTCCAGCTCGAACTGGTGCGCGAGCGCGTGCCGGACGTCGACGCCACGCTCAAGCGGCTGATCGAGATCGGCGTTCTTCCGGCCGACGACCTGGAAGAAACCTTCAAGCTGGTGAAATCGCGGCGCGGCTTCGAGAGCGTGCCGATCCGCCTGCGGCTCACCGAAGAGGAAATCGCGCGTTTCGCCGTGCACCGCTTCGAATTCCCGGGCGTGGACATCGCCACCCGCCTGACGCGCTTCTATCCACATGGCGAACACGCCGTGCATGCACTGGGCTACGTGGCCGCCATCAGCGAAAGCGACGTCAAGAAGCTCGAGAAGGACGACCAGCTCAGCAAGTACGCCGGCACCTC
>Ga0315912_10006370_pt1 | contig 10578 bp, 5 predicted proteins | sample VfabasoilMG_FD_204469 | JGI IMG/M metagenome (GOLD analysis project Ga0315912, IMG submission 204469) | Garden soil microbial communities collected in Santa Monica, California, United States - V. faba soil | ecosystem: Environmental > Terrestrial > Soil > Garden | place: USA: California... | reverse complement strand
AGCTTCGATCTTGGAGAAGTCGAGGATGTCGTTGATGATCGCGAGCAGGGCTTGGCCGCTACTACGGATAGTCTCGGCGAAGTAGCGTTGCTCAGCGGAGAGGGGCGGCGTGTCGAGCAGTAAATCACTCATGCCGATCACGCCGCTCATCGGCGTGCGGATTTCGTGGCTCATGGTGGCGAGGAAATCGCTCTTGGCCTGGGTGGCGCTCTCCGCCATTTGGCGCGCTTCTTCCGCCGCGTCGCGGGCTTGTTGCATTTCCTCGGCATGCTGGCGCAAGACCGCTTCCGTTTGTTGGCGTTCGATCACCCGGCCGAGTTGGGTGCCGATATTCGCCATTAGACTCAGCAACACTTGATCCGGCTCGCGGGCGTCTTCGGCGAAAAACTCCAACACGGCCATCACTTTTTTGCCAGCCAACACTGGAAACCCAAACCCGGCGCGGACCCCAATCTCTACCGCGGCTGTGGCCCGCGGGAAGTTAGGGTCTTGTGTCACATCTATAATCCAAGCGGGTTGACCCATCGCATAAACGCGCCCCGGCAAGCCAATCCCGGGTGGCATGGGGGTCGCCTCGGTAATGCGCCGAAACGTCTCAAACCGCTCGGGGCGGCTCAGATGCCACAGGCGAGTGGTGCGGAGCAGTCCGAGCGTTTCATTCTCTAGTTGATAGGCGTGCCCCACCGGCCAGCCGGTATAAGCGCAGACCTCATCGAGCGCGATTTGCAACGCCTCCGCCACGGTTAGGGCTTCATTGGCCGCGACCGCCACAGACTGCAAAAGTTTCACCGAGGCGGCTTGTTGGCGCGTCTGTTCGCGCGCGAGGTGTTCGGCTTCAAAGAGCCGAGCGTTTTTAAGGGCAATGGCGGCTTGCGCGGCAAAGGCTAGCGCCAACTGGGCGTAAGCCTGGTTGTAGAAGTTAGGTGTCTTTTTGTCCAGGGCGAACATCCCGATCACCTGATCGCCAAACAACATCGGCACGCCCAACCATGACCGGGTTTCCGTCTTGGCATGGGCCCCGCGGTGAAACTCGGCGTAATGGCTGGCGGTCCCCTCCTCTACAAAAACTGGCGCGCGGGAGCGGACCACTTCTCCATTGGGGTTGTCGCTCCGATGAATATCAAAGCTTAAATGCAAAACTTCTTTAAGATGTGGCATACCCCGCCCACCGATGATGACCATGCGGTCACCTTGGAGCTCTTGCACTGAGGCGCTGTCATACGGCACCACTTGTTGGAGTTCGCTCAAGACGATCTCCAACACCTGCCCTAAATCGAGGGCGGCGCTCAAGGCTAAGGTCGCGGAACGCAGAGTTTCCGCTTGCTGTCGGGCGGCGCGTTCCGTTTCCAACAAACGCGCGTTGTCTAAGGCCACCGACGCTAACTGCGCGAAACGTCCCAAGAGCTCCAGTTCTGTCTCGCCAAAGCTCCGGCCTTTTTCAGTATACGCGAGGCCGATGACGCCCACGACCCGCGTCCCAGAGGTGAGCGGGACGCCCAAGGCCGCGCGCAAACTTTTGAGCGAAAGCAAGTGGAGCCGCCCCTCCCAAGTTTGATACTCATTGATGATGAGGGGCTGACCAGTTTCCCAGACTTTTCCGCTGACCCCTTCCCCGCGCTTGAACCGCATCCCGAGCAGTGCGCGTTCCAACCCAATCCCGACTTGAGAGAGGATCGCCGTCTCGTTCGGCTCAACGAGGCTGACGTAGCCATGTTGCGTGCCAGCGAGGTTCGCCGCGCGCGTCACAATGTCCTTAAGCAACTCGGTCAAATCGAAGCGACTCATCAGCCCGAGGGTGGTTTCTTGCAACGCGGTCAGATATTCGTTTTGTTGGCGCACGGCTTCTTCAGCTTGTTTGCGCTCGGTAATATCCATCATCACCCCATGCACTTGAGCCGGCCGCCCCGTGTCATCTACGGTCATCGCGTTCCGGTTATGAAACCACACAACGCGCCCGTCCCGCGTCAGTGAGCGATATTCCACATTTAATGATTCGCCGTTGGCGTTTTGGCGTTGGACTTCCTTGAGCAAACTTTCGCGGTCGTCCGGGTAGAGGAGTTTGATCCACAAGTTTGGATCGGCCTTCCATTCGACGGGGGTAAAGCCCAATAAGGATTCCACTTGCGGGCTGATGAAGGTCGTCACGCCGACTGACGCCTCTTCCGGGATATCTACGGTATAGGTAATCGCTGGCAGTTGTTCGACCAGCAAGCGGAATTTGGCTTCGGCGGCGCGCAGTTTTTCTTCCGCTAGTTTGCGCTCACCGATCTCTTGCTGGGCCGAGGCATACAGGCGTGCGTTTTCCAACGCAATCGCGGCATAACTGGCAAAGGCCGCTAGCCGTTCCCCATGGCGCGGCTGATAGTAATCGGGCTCAACTTTATCCAGCGCGAAAAAGCCAATAACTTGTCCATGCGCCACGAGCGGCGCGCCTGCCCAGGACCGAATATACTCCGTCGCCGCGAGCCGGACCCAACCGGCGTCCACCCATGTGTCGGAAATGATGAGCGACTGCTGGTGGTCCAACATCCAACGCAGATTCGGCGTCGCCCTGATTTCCCACGAGGTGATCGCCGTGAGGCTTTGCACCGCCTCTGCCCCGAACTTTTCATAGCCGCGCATTTTAGCGATATGAGCGTGTTGACCCTCGATGAGGGTCACATTGGCGCTATCGTAGGGGACGACGCGCGCAATTTGATCCAGCAAGCGATCCAACACTGCGTCGAAATTCAGGGTGGCCCCAAGCGCGAGGCTGGTGGCATGGAGGGCTTCGGCCAACTGGCGTTGCTCATGCTCTGCTTTATACAGCCGGGCGTTTTCGAGGGCGATGCTCATCGAATTGATCAGGGTTTGTAACAAGCGGGTGTCGCTGGCGCTGGGGGCGTTCTCGCGCTCCATGATTTTCAGACCTAACATGCCTACGACCACTTCGCCTACGATGAGCGGCACGAACAACGCCATTTGGGGTAAGGCGGTGTGCGGGGAGAGACCTAGGCCAACTTCCGCCAGCCAATCGGAGGTAACGGCGTTGACGCGGAGCATGCGGCGCGAGAGAATGAGATGGCGCGTCAATGTGGTGAACGGGAGCGAGGGCGTGTTGAACGAGAGCGGCGGCGGATAAAGGCGCTGGCCGGCTTCAAAATGATAGGTGATCTGACGCGTTTCGGTGCGCTGGTCGAAACTGGCGATAAACACGGCTGACGCGTCAAATAGCTCTTGGACTTTGTGCCCCACGAGCTCGTAAATGCGTTGCGGGTCAAGTTGCGTGGCTAACAACTGCGCCATTTCAGCGATGAGAGTTTGTTCGCTGGCGTGTTGCGCGGTTTCTTGAAGCAAGCGTTGGGTCGCCTCAAACAGCTGGGCATTTTCCAACGCGAGGCTCATGCTATTCGCTAGCGTTTCTAGCAAACGCACGTCGGCTTCAATAAAAGCGTTTTCGCGGTCAACGTTTTGGAGACCCACCATGCCGGTGACCACCTCGCCCACCTTGAGCGGCACAAAAACTGCGGACTTGAAGTCTGCGACACCCAGCGCCGTGTCCTGCCCGAGGTTCGCGCCCCACCAGTCCTCGGGCCGGTTAACCCAAAAGGTGCGGCGCGTGCGAATAAGCCGCTGGGCTAACCCCGCAAACGGCTGGGGCCGATCATAGAAGCGTTGGCCTTTGGCATAGATGTATTTGGCATGTTGCAGGCCCGTCGCCTGATCGTAACTGACGATCAAAACCGCTTGGGCATCAAAAATTTCGCGGATTTTATCGCCCACCAATTCGTAGATGGCCTGCATTTCCAAATGGCTAGCGAGCCCTTGTTGTACGCTGTTGAGGATGACATACGCCGCCGCGCGAGGCTCGGCCTCTGCAAGCAGGCGCTGGGTTTCGGCAAAGAGCCGTACGTTTTCGATGGTGATAGCGGCTTGACTGGCGAGCGCTTGACATACTTGGATTTGGATTGGGGTAAAGGTGCGGTCGAGGGTCAGGTCAAACAACTCGACGAGCCCAATGACTTGCTCCTTGGCAATGAGTGGCACCATTACCAACAGGTTGACCCCCGTTTGGCGCATCAGAGCCGCCTCCGCTGGATCAACGTTTGGATCCGTGGCGCGCACCATGCTGACTTGACGTTGTTCCAAAGTGCGCCGCACCATTGGATAGTCTGTGAGATTATAGAGCGTGCCGGGTTCGTCAGCATAGCCTGACAGGCGCAACTGTTGCCAAGGAAGCCAGGTTTCAATGGTATCGGTGGTGGGATGCCAACGGTATAGGGTGCACCCGGCCACTTGTACCGTCTGGGTTAACTGTTCGGCGATGAGCGTTAAGACCTCCTCTAGGCGCAGTGCGGAGGAAGCCGCTTGGGTCACTTCTAATAAGGCCGTCAGTTCCGTCCCGCGACGTTGCGCCTCAGCATAAAGTTGAGCGTTTTCATCCCGCGTCTGCAACAACGCCCGCTCGACTTGTTTGCGCTCGGTGATCTCCTCTTGCGCGCGTTGATAGAGGTACGCGAGCCACCCACCCGCCAGGATCGCGAATGGAGCGGTCGCTAGAAAGGCGAGGAGCCCGCTTTCGAGAGCGCGGCGCTCGCTATCCACAATGGTGATGGCGTCAATGTCTATCCCCAGCACGCCATCCAACTGACCGGCGCTGTCATAGATGGGCGCGTAGCCGCTCAGGAGGGTTTCACCCGCCTCATTGGTGTGTAGCTCTTCTTCGATGATAGGTTGAGTGAGGCGCACACCATTGGTTGACAACTCGGGGCTGGCGTAAGGATAAAGGTCACCGATCTGGGCGCGCGTGGCCGGATTAGCCTCGGCATCAAAAACGTAGACCCAGGCACCGTTGGGTTGGAGGCGGAGGGTGTAAATATGTTTGACGATGTTGAGCGTGGGATGAATAGATTGCAACCGCGCCTGGAGTGAGAGATAGGCCAGCGTTTGTTCATCGCCCGGCGCGCGGACTCGCGCGTGAAAGTCGCCCACAACGACGGGGAGGGTGAAGCTGAGGATGTCGCTCACCCGATCTCGAATGGCCTGCCGATGCGCAGCGCGGAGTTGCCAGTATAAGCTAAAAGCCAGTGCGCCGGCCACCAACAAGAGGAGGAACGAATAAGCGACTGTGAGGCGGGCACTTAAACTCCAGCGGGCTAAGAATAGAGGTAGTTTCATGAGGCACGCACTCCCTAGACCTATCGTTCACACCGTCCGTAGATAAGATGGATTATAGGTCTTAAAAACAAATGCGACTTGGCGTGATGGAGAAAGTCAAGCAGTCTTATATAATAATAGAATAAGCGCTATCACTAAAGCCCTGGCGCGTTCACCCTGAATGGAATGTTAGACCTATGTATTTTGATGAAGCCGAAATAACCGTTTGCTCTGGCGATGGCGGGAATGGCGCGATCCATTTCCGACGCGAAAAATATGTGCCCAACGGCGGCCCCGATGGGGGCGATGGCGGGCGCGGCGGCGATGTGATCTTGGAAGTCATGCCCACGTTGAATACATTGTTAGCTTTTAGCCGCAAACGCGACTTCAGGGCGGTGCGTGGCAAGAATGGGGCGGGGCGCGACATGATCGGGCGCTCGGCGGAAGATTTGATCATCGCCATCCCGCCGGGGACGGTGGTGCGGGATATAGCAACCAATGAGCTGTTAGGCGATTTAACCGAAGCGGGTCAACGCCTGACGGTGGCGGTGGGCGGACGGGGTGGGCGGGGCAACGCGCGTTTTGCCAGCGGGCGCAATCAAGCGCCGCGCGTCGCCGAGAAAGGCGAACCGGGCCAAGAGCGTCACCTTAAACTCGAATTGCGCCTCATTGCCGACATCGGCATTGTGGGCGTGCCGAACGCAGGTAAGTCCACCTTCCTCGCTTCCATCACTGCCGCCAAGCCGAAGATCGCACCGTATCCCTTCACCACTTTGCAACCCAACTTGGGCGTAGCGGAATTGGATGGGCATAAGACGTTAGTGTTGGCGGACATCCCCGGTTTGATCGAAGGCGCGCATTTGGGGTTGGGATTGGGTTTTGAATTTCTGCGACATATTCAACGCACGCGCGTCTTGGTGCATTTGCTGGATGGCATGAGCGAAGACCCGTTGGCTGATTTTTCACAGATCAACAGCGAGTTGGCGCTCTTTGATGAGCATTTGGCGCAGAAGCCGCAAATTGTGGCGTTGAACAAATTGGATATGCCCGAAGTACAAGCGCGCTGGCCGACCGTGCAAGCCGCGCTGGAGAAACGCGGCTACGAAGTGGTGGCGATCTCGGCGTTGGCGCATACACATGTGCGCGATCTGCTCTTTCGGGCCGCGCGGCAACTCGCCGCCGCTCCCCCCCCTGCAGCTCTCCCCGAAGAATTGCCCATCTATCGTTTAGCGCCGTCTGAAGAAGCCTTCACCATCACGCGTGAATCTGATGGAGGCTATCGTGTCAGTGGAGCGCGCATCGAACGGGCCGCGAAGATGACATATTGGGAATACGATGAAGCCGTAGAACGCTTCCAACACATTTTGGAAGCGTTGGGCATTCGCAAGGCATTGGCCGAAGCAGGGATTAAGGAAGGGGATACCGTATATATTGGAGAGTATGCGTTGGAGTGGAGTGATTAGCAGGGAGGAGAGGTCGCTGAGGAGCAAAAACAAATAACCCTACCCCCAAATGAGGGTAGGGTTATTTGTTGAGAACCTTCATTATATTTTAGAGGCGACGGTGGGATTTGAACCCACGAATAAGGGTTTTGCAGACCCTTGCCTTACCACTTGGCGACGTCGCCAGGTTGTTCGATCAAAATAGCAGATAGCCTATGGTCATAACCACTTGCTACCTGCTATCGGTGGTCTTGAGCGGGCGATGGGATTCGAACCCACGACCTTCTCCTTGGCAAGGAGACATTCTACCACTGAACCACGCCCGCATTTGATCGTCGCCGATCTGAGTGCCGAGACTCAGGATCGAACTGAGGACACCGCGATTTTCAGTCGCGTGCTCTACCAACTGAGCTATCTCGGCATGTGGCCCCACAAGAGCACGCAGGGCTGTAAATTGACAGCGGCATTGTAGCCGAGGGACTAGGGCTTGTCAATACTTTACGAGTTCGGCGATGGCCTCGCGGGTGATGGTCGTCTCAAAATGTTTCGCCTCTTGCCCATCCGCGACGAGGAAGGGTACTGAAACGGTGGCGACAGAACTGGTTTTGAGTGTCTCTAATGCGGTGCGCGCCGCTTCCACAATGCGTTGATACGCCACTTTATCGCCCGCCACCGAAATGCCAGTTTGCTCAAACGCTTGGCTCATCAACCAACCCACCACGGCTTTCACTTCTGGGTTTTCTAGGGCCGGCAAGGCGGGTTGGGGGGCTAGTGATTTTAAGCGCGTTAGGATCGCGTCTTCCCGATTTTGGAAGCGCTTGCCCAAAAAGTAGGCGACTCCGGCAATGAGCAGAACGAGCGCGATGATCGCAATAAATTGAGTCACGGTAACACCGTTGCGCTGAACAGCGGAACTCCCTGTAGTGTAGCAAAGATTATTTTTTGGTCAATGGAGCGTTGCCAGCGCCGCGACCAGTTCCGCGCGCACCGCCGGGTGCGTTTCGCGTTGGAGGGTCGCGTTCAGCGCCGATTGCGCTTCCCCAGGCGCCAGCCGCGCTAAAGCCCATGCGGCATGACCCCGCACCAGTGAGGCGTGATCGGCGAGCAAGGTTTGCAATAACGGGATCAACATTGGTTGTCCGCTATTGCCAGCGGCGACGCAAGCGTTCCTCACCAAGCGCTCTCGTCCAATCCGCTGAAGGGGCGTGCCTTGAAACGCTCGCTTAAATTCGTTGTCGTCCAAGCGCAACAAGTTTTCCAAGCGGGGTGCAATGCGTTCCAGATCGCCTGGAAAGAAAGCTGTTTCTTGCGTTTGCACCGCGAAGCGTTGCCAGGGGCAGACCACCTGACACACATCGCACCCAAAGACCCAATTGCCCATAAGCGGGCGTAAGGCGGGATCGATCCAGTCGTGCTGTTCAATCGTCAGGTAACTAATACACCGGCGCGCGTCGAGCACATACGGCTCAGGAAACGCTGCGGTCGGGCAAGCGGTGAGGCAACGCGTACAGGAGCCACACTGTGTTTCGCGTTGGGGCTGATCATAGTGATCGAACTCGGCGGTCGTTAAGATCTCGCCGAGGAAAAAATCACTGCCCCGGCGCGGATGGATCAGTAGCGTGTTTTTCCCGATGAAGCCCAATCCCGCTTGTTGCGCATGATCACGCTCGAGGAGCGCGCCCGTATCCACATACGCCCGCCACTGAAGTGCATCAAGGCTTTGCGACCGTAACCACTCGGCCAAGGTTGCCAAGCGCGGCGTCATCAGTGCATGATAATCTTGCCCCCAGGCGTAGGCGGCGATGCGCCCGCGTGCGGGATCGTTGACCCAAGCGGGCGGGGGGCTGACAGTGTGATAGTCTAGGCCGACGATAACGAGTGAACGCACGCCGGGCAAGATCACATTCAAATCCCGCCGCCGCGCCAACCGATCCTCACGCGCCAGATAGGCCATCGCGCCATGCCTCCCTGCCTCGACCCAGCGGAGATAGGCCGCGAGATGTGGGGCTGGGCGTGCCGGCGTTAAGCCGATCAAATTGAAGCCGAGTTCACGGGCGCGGTCTTTTACCCGCGCGGCGGAAAGCATCATGCGCGCATCCTACCATAAGCCAAAATTCTTTGACTTTGATTCCTCTCTATGCTATAACCCCGCGCATCCCAAAATTTATTCTCAAAGGAGGAGAATATGAACAAACGAGCAGTTGTGTCGGCGACACTGGCTGTGGCGATGCTGGTGATCACCGCTTGTGGTGGCGCGGCCCCGACCGCCAACGCGCCCACGCCCAGCACCCGTCAAGCGATTGGCGAGGGCGAAGGCGAAGTGGCGATCGTCGCATGGCCGGGCTACATTGAACGGGGCGAGACCGACCCCAACTATGATTGGGTGACAAGTTTTGAAAAAGACAGTGGCTGTAAGGTGACGGTGAAGACGGCCAACACCTCCGATGAGATGGTGGCGCTGATGAATGAAGGTGGCTTTGACCTCGTGACCGCCTCCGGTGATGCCAGCAATCGGCTGATCTCTGGCGGACGCGTCCAAGAGATCAACACCAGTTTGATTACTTCGTGGGGCACGGTAGATGAACGTCTGCAAAACGCACCGTGGCACACCGTGGGCGGCAAGCATTATGGCACCCCGTATCAATGGGGCCCGAACGTGCTGATGTACAACACCAAAGTCTTTGGCGACAAAAAACCCGATTCGTGGAGCGTGGTGTTTGAAGAGCAAGCCTTGCCCGATGGCAACAGCAACAAAGGCCGCGTGCAGGCTTATGACGGCGCGATCTACATCGCTGACGCTGCCCTGTACTTGATGGCGCATAAACCGGAGTTGGGCATCAAAGACCCCTATGCTCTGACGCGCGATCAATTCAACGCCGCACTCGACCTGCTCCGCCAGCAACGCGCGTTGGTAGGCCGCTACTGGCATGATGCCTACATTCAAATGGACGACTTTAAGAACGAAGGCGTGGTGGCCTCCAGCACGTGGCCGTTCCAAGTCAACTTGTTGAAGTTTGAGAGTCAGGCGGTGGAAAGCGTGTTCCCTAAAGAAGGCGTGACGGGTTGGGCGGACACGACGATGATGCACATCAACGCCCCACATCCGAATTGCGCTTACAAGTGGCTAGAGCATTCGCTTAGCCCCAAACTGCAAGGCGACTTGGCCGCGTGGTTTGGCTCCGTGCCCTCTGTGCCAGCCGCCTGCAAAGGCAATGCGTTGCTGACTGATGCCGGTTGTGCCACGAATGGCTTCGACAACTTCTCGCAAGTGCGCTTCTGGCGCACGCCGACCACCGATTGTGGGGATGGGCGCAAGGAGTGTGTGCCGTATCACGAGTGGGTCACGAGTTATATCGCCGTCATCGGCGGACGCTAAGCATCACGAACAAGGCTGGGCGGTTTGTTTGACCGCCCAGCCTTGTTTTTTTGGGAACATCATGACCGCCTCCCCCCCCGCGATTCGCTTCATTAACATCAGCCGCCACTTTGGCGAGGTGAAAGCCGTAGACCAAGTCAGCCTCGATATCCGCGATGGCGAGTTCTTTTCTATGCTCGGCCCGTCGGGTTCGGGCAAAACCACTTGCTTGCGGATGATCGCCGGTTTTGACCTGCCCACCTTGGGCACCATCGAATTGCACGGTCAGGATGTCACCCATTTGCCGCCCTATGAGCGCGATGTGAACACGGTCTTTCAAGACTACGCGCTCTTCCCGCACATGACGGTAGGGGACAACGTGGGCTATGGTTTGATGATCAAAAACGTGCCAGCGGCGGAGCGGGCTAAAAAAGTGGCGGAGATGTTGGATTTGGTGCGCTTGCCCCAGATGGCTCAACGCAAACCGGCGCAACTCTCTGGCGGGCAACGGCAACGGGTGGCGTTGGCGCGCGCCCTCATCAACCGCCCGCGCGTGTTGCTACTCGATGAGCCGCTCGGCGCACTCGACCTAAAACTCCGCCAACAAATGCAGATCGAACTCAAGACCATTCAACAACAGAACGG
>Ga0315912_10006369_pt1 | contig 10580 bp, 9 predicted proteins | sample VfabasoilMG_FD_204469 | JGI IMG/M metagenome (GOLD analysis project Ga0315912, IMG submission 204469) | Garden soil microbial communities collected in Santa Monica, California, United States - V. faba soil | ecosystem: Environmental > Terrestrial > Soil > Garden | place: USA: California... | reverse complement strand
GACACGGCGCTGAAGGATGCCCCGGTGAAAACCGGCTGGTTGCTACAGCGCGCCCACGTGCTCGAGGTCGCTGGCGATCCGGGGCTCGCCCGCAGCACGCGTCAGGCGGCCCTGCGCGAAGCACAGCGCGTGGCTCGAGAGAACTCGAGCAGCATGGCCTTTACCCAACGCGCGCAGGTTTACCTCGAGCTCGGCTTTCATGCTGCCGCGCGGCGCGACATAGAACGCGCGTTGACGCTCAGTCCGCGCTACCCCGCAGCGCTCGAACTGGCGCAAATGCTCGATCGCCAATCGCTACCCCGGAGCACGCCTTGAAACTCGACTGGCTTTGGGCTCTAGCGGCCTGTTCGGTGTGGCTCCTCAGCGCACCAGCCGCTGCCCAACTGGTGCGCGAGCCCTACCTGCAATCCGTCACTTCGAGCTCGGTGATCGTCGCGTGGAGAGGCGACAGCGGTACCCCCACCGACAGCGTCGTTTACTACGGGACGGTGGAGGGTGCCCTCCTCGAAACCGCGACCGGCACCGCGGCGCTGCATACCGCGCAGAACTTCGTCGATCACGCCGTGCACGTCGACGGCTTGAGCCCAAACACGCGGTACTACTATCAAGTCGGCACGCTGTCCGACGGGGTTCAAGCCGGTGGCACTCCGAATCACTACTTCAAGACCGCCCCCGTCGTGGGTAGCTCTTTGCCCTTCAGTGTCTGGATCGTGGGCGACAGCGGGCGCGGCAACGAGGACCAGGCGGGGGTGCGAGACGGACTCTTGGCATACCTCGACGGCGCAGCTCCCGACCTGTTCTTTCACGTGGGCGACATGGCCTACGACGCGGGAACCGACCTGGCGTTCACGGACCACCACTTCGCGATGTACGAAGAGGTCCTCTCGCGCGCCCCCTTCTGGCCTTCCGTCGGCAATCACGAGGCTTCGATGGGCGACTCTGATTCGGACGCCCAATCCGGCCCCTACTACGAAGCATTTTCGCTGCCCACGGCGGGCCAAGCGGGCGGCGAGCCCTCCGGCACCGAGGCTTATTATTCCTTCGACTACGCCAATGCGCACGTGGTCGTGCTCGATAGCGACGATAGTTCCACCGATATCGGCTCGACTCAGCTCGCGTGGCTCGCTCAAGACCTGGCGAACATTCCGACGAGCCAAACCTGGCTGGTCGCGATGTTCCATCATCCCCCTTACACCAAGGGCAGTCACGATTCGGACAATGCCAGCGACTCGGGCGGACGCATGGTGCGGATGCGCGAGAACGTTCTGCCGATTCTCGAAGCCGCTGGCGTCGACCTGATCTTGAACGGTCACTCACACAACTACGAGCGCTCGTACCTGATCGACGGAGTGTACGGCTACGGCTCGAGTCCGAACTATCGAACGCCCGACTTCGCCACCCTGCAAGCCGACGGCCACATCCTCGATGCCGGCGACGGCGACCCGATGGGCGACGGCGCCTACGTCAAACCCACGGGGCTGCGCGCACATGCAGGCGCCGTCTACGTCGTTTCGGGACACGGCGGCGGAGAACTCGGCGGCAGCGGCGACCATCCGGCGATGGTGTTCACGGAGATCGACTTCGGGTCGTGCTTGTTGAACATCGCCGGCGACACGTTGTCGCTTCACAACATCGATGCCAGCGGCAGTGTCGTCGACGAGTTCGAGTTGTTCAAAGAGGGCTGCGACGACGCTGCGGATTGCGACGACGGCGACCTGTGCAGCGAGTCGCGCTGCAACCTGGGGGCCTGCGAGTACACGCCCATCGAGTGCCCCGCGGGCGAAGAATGCAACCCCGACACCGGTGCGTGCCGGCCAGAACCCGAGGTCGTGAGCTTCCGGCAGGGAGTCGCCGGCTACACCGGGGTGGTGGACACGTTCCTGATGGAATCCGAGGACGAAACGCCCAAGGGTTCGCTCGAAGAGTTCGAGTGGGATGACGACGACCCTCCGGGATCGTCGCAGGACAACGCCGCGCTGATCCGCTTCGAGCAGTTGTTCGCGAGCGAAGGAGGCCCGATTCCGCTCGGTGCCACGATAGCCTCGGCAACGCTCACCTACACCGCCTCTGACCAAGGGGACGCGGGCGATCTCTACGAAGCCGACGTGGCCTGGACTGCGAACTCGACGTACGCAGATTTCGGTGCCACTGCTGGTATCCAGCTGTCCGATCTCGGCGAGTTCGTCGCGTCTGCTCCGGCGGGCGTGGGCGCCCACAGCGTCGACGTGACCCAGAGCCTCCAGCGCTGGTCCGCTGCGCCCGAGCGGAACCGGGGCTGGGCGATCGTCCCAGCAGGTTCGAACGGTACCGAAGTGAGCTCGAGCGAGGCGACTTCGACCACCACGCGCCCGCTGCTCACCGTGAGCTACTTCGCCGCAGGGCCTTGCACGACGACCGAGAGCTGCGACGACGATGACGCCTGCACCGAGGACGCCTGCGATTCGGGAGACTGCACGCACACGACGCTGACCTGCGACGACACCAATCCGTGCACGACCGATGCTTGCGACAGCGACGCTGGCTGTCAGCACACGGCCATCGAGGGCTGCACGGACGCGGCGACGACGTCGCCCAGCGGCGGAGCCGCGACCACGGACAGCACCGGCACAGCGACCGGCGGCGCAGCCACCGGCAGCGCAGGGACCTCGGGCACCGGCGGGGGCACTGGCGACGGCATCGGCATCAGCGGCAGCCCTGCGCCGGGCAGCGGCGGGGCGTCGAGTGCGTCCAGCACCGCCGGGGGCACTTCGCTCACCTCGAACGGCACCAGCAACGAAGGCTCGGGCGACGAAGCCTCCGGAGGCAGCGGTTCGGGCGGCAGCGGTTCGGGCGGCAGCGGCTCGGGCGGCAAGGGGGGCACCTCCGCAGAACAGCCGCACCTCAGCGACGGAGCCGGTCAGCCCGGCGCCGGCGCGGAGACGCCCGGTCTCAAAGCCGCGAACGGCAACAGCGGCGGCTGCGGCTGCCGTATCGAGACCGCTGCGAGCAGCCGACTCTCACCGGGGCTCTTGCTGCTCTTGGGCTTCGGGCGCTGGCGACGGGGACGACGCCACCGCCGCTGAGTCCAGCATCTCCGGCACACGCCCGGCGTCGACGATCACGCTGAGCAGCATGTCGCTGAGCACGTTCGTCACCGATCGCGCCCGCGCGATGACCCAATCGACCGTGAGCAGCAGTGGCAACAGCTCGATGGGCAGCCCCACCGTGTTCAGCACCACTGCTAGCGAGATGAACCCGGCTTCGGGGACGCCGGCAACACCCATCGATGCAACCAGGCAAACGGCCGCTGCCACCACCTGCTGACTCAACGAAAGGTCGATGCCGCTGGCCTGCGCGACGAAGAGCAACGCCATGCCTTCGTACAGAATGATGCCGTCGTTGTTCAGGTTCGTGCCCACGCAAGCCCCGAGTGCGGACGCGCCCCGGGACACGCCCAGTCGGTCCAGGGCTCTGAGTGTAATGGGCAGGGTCGCGAGACTGCTGTTGGCCCCCATCGCGTAGAACACGGGCTCGCGCGCCGCCCGCCAGAACTTCACGAGTGGCTGACCGAGCACGAGCAGCCACGTGTGGTACACGAGAATCACGTGCAACATCAGGCCGCCGACGCCCACGGCCACGTACACGCCGAGCCCGTAGAACGGTGCGTAGCCATGAGCGCCCGTCGCCTTGCACACGACCCCGAACACCGCGAGCGGGATCAGCTTGACGATGTAGCCGAGCACCACCTCGAAAACGCGCAGCATGACGTTCACGGCCGCTTCGATGCCCTGGTAGCCGGTCGTGCCCTGCGCGAGCTGTTCCTTCTTGACCTTACGCAGGCCGAAGCCCAGCAATATCGCCAAGATGATGACGCTCAGGATCAAGTTCTCGGAGAACGGCGTGATCACGTTGGAAGGGACGTAGCCGCCGACGGTCTCCACCAGGTCGACCTTCTTGTCCGCGAAAGTGCCGAGCTTGTCGCGGGGCGCGCCAGCGAGCGTCTCGAGATGGCGCCCAGGCCTGAGCCAATTCGAGATCGCGAGCCCGATGATCAAGGCACAGGTGGCGTTGAACGATGCCGCCAGCAACATGCGCAGCGCCCCCTTGGCTTCGATCTCGGCGTGCAAGATCGCGCTCACGATGGCGAAGAACAAGAGCGGCGTGGCCACGCCCTTGATCAGCTGCACTACCAGGCGGCCGAGCTCACCCAAAGGAGCCGCACTCGCACCGAGCAGCGGCCCGAGCACGAGACCAGCGCCCATGGCGACGATGATCTGTACGTAGAGCGGAACCGAAATCCCCGTGCGTCCGCGCTCACTCGACACCCGAGCCACTTATCGCGGGGGCGGTTCGGGCGCTAGTACTTCGCGCAGCAACATGCTAAAATTGCGACGAAGGCTCGCGAGCATCCACGTTGACGCACCTGTTCGAGCGGCTGATCGGTGTTCTGGGCGCTTGCGTCTTGCTCGCGATCGCCTTCGGGCTGTGTCCGCGCGCGCGCCGCAAAGACGTCAACCGGCGCACGGTGTTGGGCGGTCTCGGGCTCTTGGTGCTGACGGCGCTCATCATCTTGCGTACACCGGCCGCGCTCTTGTTCGAGGCTGCCAACGCGGGCGTCGAGCTGCTGCTCGGCTTCACTCGCGAAGGTGCGCGTTTCGTGTTCGGCGACCTGGCCACAGTCTCCAAGTCGTTCGGCTACATTTTCGCTTTTCAGGTGCTGCCGACGATCCTGTTCTTCTCGGCATTGATGAGCGTGCTGTACCACATCGGGCTGATGCCGTTCATCATCGAGCGGGCCGGGCGGGTGCTCTCGAAGAGCCTTAAAGTCAGCGGCGCCGAATCCTTCTCGACGGTAGCGGACGTGTTCGTAGGGCAAACCGAGGCGCCCCTCGCGATTCGTCCGTACGTGCCTCGGATGACCCTTTCCGAACTGAATGCGTGCATGGTTGCCGGGTTCGCGACGACTGCCGGCGGCGTGCTCGCGGCCTACGTGGCACTGCTCGGAAAGAGCGTGCCTGGCATCGCGGGCCATTTGATTGCCTGCAGCGTGATGAGCGCGCCGGCTTCGCTCGTGATCGCCAAGTTGATGCTGCCCGAATCCGAAACGCCAGAAACCGGCTCCGCGCTGCGCCTGAACCATGGCCGCGAAAGTGCGAACGTGCTCGACGCGCTCGTGCGCGGGACGCTGGACGGTGTCAAGCTTGCGGTCAACGTAGCCGCCATGCTGATCGTTTTTCTGGCGTTCACGGCGCTGTTCGACGCCGCGGTTGCTGGCGTCGGCAGGCTCTTCGGAGTGGAGTTGAGTTTGACCGTGGTGCTCGGGTGGCTCTTCACACCGCTCGCTTTCTTGCTGGGCCTACCGACAGAAGACGTGTTCAAGGTCGCGAGCCTGTTGGGGCAGAAAACCGTATTCAACGAGTTCGTGGCGTACTCGCACTTGGCCGAAATGTTGGCGCGCGATCCCGCATGGCTCAGCGAACGCGGGCGGGTTATCACCAGCTACGCTCTGTGTGGGTTTGCCAACTTCGGGAGCATCGGCATCCAGATCGCCGGCTATTCTACGCTGGCACCGAAACGTCTCGGCGATCTGTCCCGGCTGGCGCTGCGCGCGATGCTGGGTGGGCTCTTCACCACCTGTCTCGTCGCCTGCGTGGCGGGTGTGGTGCTGTGAACGCGGGGCGCGGCCTGTGCCTGGTCGCACTCGGACTCGCGGCGGCGTGCGGGCAAGCCCGCCACAACGACTCCGCGGCGCCCCCAATGAGCGGTGACACGACGACGACCGCAGGCGCGCCCGAGACTTCCGCCTGCGCCGACGGATCCATGCCCCAGCCCTTCTTTCGCGACGCTGATGGCGACGGCACCGGCCAGAAAGCGCCAGCAGGCGCGACCTGCAGCGCCCAGCCACCCAGCGGGCACACCTTCCAGTGGTCGGTCGACGGCGACTGCGACGACACCGACCCAGAACTTCGATCTTGGGCGAACTTCTATACCGACGCGGACGCGGATGGCTACGGCGTGCCCAATCAGGAGCACACGTACGACTGTGCCGAGCGTGTGATCGCGGGCATGGCTCCGAATGCCCGCGACTGCGACGATGGCGACCCCAGCGTGCAACTGGAACAGTTCCTGGACGCGGACGCCGATGGCTACGGCGCCACCGCACAAGCTGCCTGCGTCGCGGACGACGCCGAAGGGTACACGCTTTTGCCCGACGACTGCGACGACGCACAGGCCAGCGTGTACCCGTACTCCGAGTTCGAAGCACCGCTCGATGGCGTCGACTCGGACTGCGACGGCAACGACTACCCCATCGCGCGCTGCGCGGACTTGGTCGAGCCGGGCAGCGCCGTCCCCATCGACGAAACGTGCGCGGGTGCGGTCGACCTTTTCATCGCGTCGGTCAGCGCTTGCCATGACTGCGAAGGCTCGAGGCTGACGCTCGTGGTGGGAAATCGCGGCACGGTCGCCGCGGAAGCGGAGGTCGTGATCGCTGGCGGCGACCAATGGGGCTCAGCGGAGCCGCTGCGTCTCACGCTGGCAGAACCGCTCGCGCCCGGCGCACTTTCTCCGCGCCTAGAGAGCGAGGCGCCGGTTCCGGAAGTCTTCTTCGAAGTCGCCGGCACCGAAGGCCTCCGCGATTGCAATCCCACGGACAACCTGGGCCATGTCGACGTGGGCTTCGTGGAGTGCCTCTAGCCACCGCTCGGCTGCTGGCGAGCCCAAAACGCGGGCGCAAGCCGCGATTTCGCATCGACTCCCTTGACGGTGGGGCAACGGGACTACACTACCCGCGCCATGCAAGCCGAACTCTATCCGTGCCCGTGCTGTGGTCACTGCGTCTTCGCCGAGCCCCCGGGTTCCGAGGACATTTGCCTCGTGTGTTTCTGGGAGGACGACCTGGAACAACTGCGTTGGCCAGACCTCGCCGGTCTCACGAATGCCGTTTCGCTGAGACAAGGCCAACTGAACCGCGCCCGCTGCGGAGCCGTCGAGGAGCACTTCGCCGCTGACGTCCGCCCTGCCACGGAAGAAGAGCCGCTCGACCCTACGTGGCGCCCGATCGACGCCGCCGACCCGTTCGAAGCTCCCGAAGACAGCGCGCCATGGCCCGACGACCGCACGACGCTGTACTACTGGCGTCCGACCTACTGGCGCCGCACCACGCCGAAAGCCTGACCGCGCCGGAAGCCTGACGCACAGAGCCAACCCGTCGCGGAGCTACTGGAAGACGAGACCGTCGTCGAACGAGCACTCATCGAAGACACAAGCTGCACCGGAGCCGCCCGTGGTCGATGTCACGGGTCCGCCACTGATCGTGCTGCCACCGCTCGTGCTGGTCACGGTGGACGTCACCGCGTTCGACCCGCCCGACGTGCCGGTGCTGTTGCTCGTCGCGCCCGAAGCTGTCGTACCAGTGCCAGTCGGACCAGAACTAGTCGCGCCAGAAGCGGTCATGCCGGAAGCGGTCATGCCGGAAGCGGTCGTGCCGGAAGCGGTCGTGCCGGAAGCGGTCGTGCCGGCATCGCTCTCGGTCGAGCTGCTGCCGCCGCCGTTGCCCGAATTCCCCGCGTCGGTGCCGAGACCACCAGTCGACCCAGCGCTTGTTTCGGCAGCAGAACCGCCCGCGCCGCTGGTTGCCTTCATGTCGTCGTCGTCGACGTGTGTGGACGTTGAACTGCAGGCAAGCGCGAGCGCGCCGACGACCATCGCTAGTGCTCCGTTGCCAATGCGTTTCAAGTGACCGCGTGCCGCGCGAATCATGCTGTTTCGTACTCCCGTGACATGCTGACAATACCAGAGGCCCCTCGCGCCGCAAGCACGCAGTTCATGATTCCAAGGTAGTGTTCACCTAGGATCAGTGTGCGCGCGCTCGACTCCGTTACTCGCGGTCACTCGCGGTCACTCGCGGTCACTCGCGAGCGCACTACTCGAAGCACATGTTCACGTTCGCAACGTTAACGCGTGAGAGATCGATTGCACCCACGATCTGGCTTCTCGCGAGAACGTTGCTATTGCTATCGTCGTCGTCGTTGTCGCTGTTCGAAGTTCATCGTGAATCGCCGTCGACCGAAGTTCGTCGTTAGTAGAAGGAGCCGAGCATGACCGAGCAAGATGTCAGATCCAAGGAAGCCGAAAGACTGTCGCAGCGAGTTGCCTTGCTCGAAACCGAGCTTGCGCGTCTAGTAGCGCGGCGCCGCTCGACGCGCGCGCGAAACCTCGTCGCGCTCTCTGTGCTTGGGGTCTGCACGCTGATCGCTGGCTTCGCCACCTCGCAGGAGGAAGGGTGCTCTGGCGACGTTCCCTTCTGCTTTCAGATGGGCGGCGCCGTAAGAGCCAGCGAGTTCAACGAGAACTTCGCCGCGCTCGCCGACGCGTTGGCGGGCAAGGTCGACCAGAGTCCTGACGGTGACGTCGACATATCAGGCACGCTCGGTCTCCACGTCTATACGAAGGCTTGCGAGGCCGTTGCGGGCGAGTCCGAGTGCACCTGCGAATCGGGCGAGCTGGCCCTCAGCGGGGGCGCGTCGGCACCCACGGGTGGCGTACTCGTCCAGAGCCGACCCCGCGCCTCGGCCATCGACACCTGGCAAGTCCGCTGCGCCGATGCCGCCGGTTCGGACGTCGCGTGCACCAGCGTACGCGCCGTGTGCGCCAGGATGCGGAACCTCTGACGCGGCGTTCGAAGCGCTAGTGCGGTAGCGCAGCGCTACTCGAACACCGAACCGTCGTCGAACGAGCATTCGTCGAAGACGCAGACCGAGCCGGTGCCACCGCTGGTCGAAGGCGCGGGCGTGCCCGTGCTGGTCGTGCTCGTCAGCCCGGAGGCGCCGGTGGTGCTGCTCACGCTGGTGCTGGTCGCGCTACCCGTGGGCGTCGCCGTAGCACCGACAGTACCGCTGTCCGCACCGCCCACGCCTGCCGGTAGGGATGCTCCCACGAAGCTGTCGCCGTCCGAGCTGTCGCCGCCGATCGAGCCGTGGCCGCCCATCGGTCTGTCGGCACCGCTCGGGCTGTCGCCGCCGATCCACCTGTCGCCACCGACCGAGCTGCGGCCACCGGTGGCGCTGGCACTATCGTTGGTGACCACTGCCGAACCGCCCGCCCCCAGGTTATCGGATTCCGAAAGCCTTTCGTGTTCGTGCGTGGCAGCACCACCGCACGCCACCGCGATCGCTGCGATCGAAGTCAACCGCGCCCCGTCACCGATGCGCCTCACGAGACCACGCGCCTTCCGAGTCATGATGCTTTGCCCTCCCGATCTACGGCGATACTAACCAGCTCCAGCTTGGCTCGCAAGCGAGCAGGCAGCCAACAGCTCGCCCATCACTACCAAACACATCCCTTCCAAGAACCTAGCACTCTTGCGCGACCAGCTAGGACCAATGTGACATACACAACGTTAATCCGTTAGTTCGTTCATCGACTACTCACTACCCGCTGACTTGTTGCCACAACGTTGTTATCGTCGCCTCGTTCGCGCACGGAGCTCGAGCGACTCCGTGAGGGAAAGGGAACCGAACCATGGTTGAGCAAGCACCGAGTCATCAGGACATTGAAAGCCTATTGAAGCGCCTGGCGCTCCTGGAACGCGAAGCCGCGCGCCGGCGAACTGCCCGCGGGCGCGCGGCGATAGCCCTCGCGGCACTCGCAGCGTGCACCTTCGCAGCAGGGCTCGCAGCCTCGCAGGAAGAAGCCTGTTCCGGCGAGGTTCCCTTCTGTTTTCACAGTGGAGAACCCGTCAACGCGAGCCAGTTCAACGAGAACTTCGCAGCACTTGCCGACGCGCTGGCGGGCAAGGTCGATCAAACTGCCAACGGCGAGGTCAACGTCCCGGGCTGGCTAGGTGTCCCCATCTATACGAAGAGCTGCACCGGCGTAGCCGGCGAGACCGAATGTGCCTGCCAGACGAACGAGCTGGCGCTGGGCGGGGGCGCATCGGCGCCCGACGACGGGGTGCTAGTGCAGAGCCGGCCACGTGCCGACCCTGACAACTCGTGGCTGGTCCGCTGCGCCGACCGCGACGGCGCCGACGTCGCGTGCACCAACGTGCGCACGATCTGCGCCAGATTCCGCAAGCTGCCGTAAGCGGCGCTCGCGCCGCTCGAGTGCCGAGCTCAGCTCGAAGCGCTCGTGTAGTAGCGCAGGGCGAAGCGGAAGAACGCTCGCGATACGCCGAACAAGCCGGCGCCAAACGCCAGTGCACCCAAGAGGTGGCTGGGGACTGCCTGACCCAGCACCACCTGCGCCGGCACACTCGTCATGAATGCTACCGGAATCACGAAGGTAAACACGAAGCGGTAAGCGCCCGGCGGGAATGCGTCGATCGGGAAACGGCCGGCATCGAGCAGACCGCGCAGAACCTCGGTGACGTTGTAGATCTGGACGAACCACACGGTCGTCGTCGCCATCATGAACCAGAGCGAGTACAGGATCAGGCTGCTGCAGAGAACGCTAGCGACGAGCGCCAACCAAGCCATAGGCAAAGGCTCGACAGCCAGCGAACCGTAGACGATCAACCCGCACCCGAGCAGGAAGTCCGGAATACCCCAGGGCGAAAAGCGGCGCGTGCTGAGCCACAGTTGGGCGTCGACCGGCTTAAA
>Ga0315912_10006368_pt1 | contig 10580 bp, 16 predicted proteins | sample VfabasoilMG_FD_204469 | JGI IMG/M metagenome (GOLD analysis project Ga0315912, IMG submission 204469) | Garden soil microbial communities collected in Santa Monica, California, United States - V. faba soil | ecosystem: Environmental > Terrestrial > Soil > Garden | place: USA: California... | reverse complement strand
CGCGTGTCGAACTGGTCCGCAGCGAATTCCACGCTGCCGACCTGCGACGGCGCGACGATGTTGCCGGCTACGCGGATCACGAACAGGTCGCCCAGTCCCTGGTCGAACACGATCTCCGCGGGCACGCGCGAATCGGAGCAGCCGAGAATGATGGCGAACGGTTCCTGGCCCGCGGCCAGCGTGCGGCGGCGCGCCTTTTCCACCAGCGCGTCCGGCTCGCGGATCCCGGCAACGAAGCGGCGGTTGCCTTCGCGCAGGCGATCGAGTGCTTCCCGTGCGGGTATCACGATTTCGGGTCCTCGGGTGTTTCCCACGCGCGAACCGTCAGGGCGGCGCGGCCATCGACTTCTGGAGGTCCAGCATTGCTTCCTGCCCGACCCTGAGCATGCCATCCTGCGTGCGATCCAGATCGGCGATCAGCCAGATGACCGTGGAAAACGCGAGCGCCACGACGACGACGGCGATCGAGCGGCTGGAACCGGACAGCCCGGCCTGGTAGCCCATCGCGCCCAGCCCGAGGATCGACACGGCGTACAGCGCGTACCAGATCGTCCGCGGGATCCGGCTGCGCACGCCGATCATCACGCGCTTCGAATGCATGTCGATGGTGTCGTTGAGTGTGTTCACGAACAACCCCACGACGATCGACTGCGGCTGCTGCGCGGCGACAAGTTCCGCTTCCTTCCACAACAGGTTGAGCAGTTCTTCCGATCGGACGATGGCCTCGGCCACCTTGCCCGTCTTCACCGCGTCGAGGCGCACGTCGACGTACTCGCGCAGGTAGCCGCGGACCGTGTCGCGGTGCGGCTGTTCCAGCATGCCGGCGCGCAGCCAGGTGGTACCGATCGAGTTTGCCTCTTCCAGCACCACCTCGCGCTTCGCCTGGAAAATGTTTGCGGCCATGCCGAAGGTGAAGGCCAGCAGGAAGGCGAGCAGCGCGAGCACGGCGCCGACCATGCCGCCGACCGGCGCCGCCTGCTCCTGGTTCGAGCGACCGTGCACGTAGATGCCGGCGCGGTAGCCGATCTCGACCGCCAGCAGCACGAGGAACATCGTGACCGCGAACACCGCGGGCATCGGCAGGGGATCGAGCGAAAATCCGGGCATGGCGTGTCTTCCGGGTCAGGAACCGTCCTGGATCACGCGGATATCGTACCCCGCGATCGGCGGCGAATCGAGCGCGGTCGCGCGCCGTCTGGTCGCGTCAGCGGCCCGGCTCGCGCGCCGCGTACAGGAAGCGCGCATAGCCGAGTTCCGCGGCGTTCTTTGCCAGCTCGATGTTGACCCAGGCCACCACGTCGCAAAACGGCCGGTCCTGCATGGGCCAGCGGGTGTTCGTGGCCGATGCGAGCGCGGCGCCGTCCAGTGTCAGCACCTTCGCGCGCCATGCATCGTGCAGTTCGCGGAGCCGCCTGCGAACCGCTTCCGCGCTGCCCGGCCAGTACACGCCTTCCCGCGACAGCGTCCGCGCGCCGAAGGAATGATCGAGCACCATCGACCACCAGAAGATCATGTGCCACGTGATCCAGGCGATGCTCGATGGGCCGAGATCGTAACCCTCGTGTTCCGGCCAGTCCGCGATCCAGCGGTCCGCGTCGCGATGCACGTGCAATCCCGCCCGCGCGGGGCGCCACAGGCATTCCTCGGTGGTGAGGCCGTCGAGATGATGGGTAGCGAGCTTCCAGGCGAGGTCCAGTTGCCGGACGAGCGCGTCGCGGAGTTCCGTGCTCATTGGCACGCGCCCGCGATCACCGCGGCGGGCGTGGCTGCCGGACCCATTCCTGCACGGAGGGGCGTTGCCACTGCCGCTTCGCGTATTCGGCAAGTCGCGCGGGCACAGCGTCGCCGTTCATGACCAGCCGGTTCAGCATCAACGCGAGATCCGGATCCGCGATGCACCACGATCCGCACAGGTTCTCCGCGCCGGCCGGGAGCAGCGCATCGGCAAACCGGAACAACCGATCGGCGGCGGCTTTCGCCGCGGTGGACAGCGGCTTGTCGGTGGGCCCGTAGAACACGACTTCGGTCGTGCGCTCCTCGCGGATCGGCATCAGGTCGCTGCGGATCCAGGCCTGCACCTGGCGTGCGCGGGCGCGCGCCTTCGGATCGGAGGGATAGAGCGGCGTGCCGGGCATCACTTCGTGGATGTATTCGCAGATCGCGGACGATTCCGACAGCGCGAAGCCATCGTGAACCAGCGTCGGCACCTTCTGCGTCGGCGCCAGCGTTGCATACGCCGCCGCGCGCTGCACGCCGGCCGCGAGGTCGACGGTCTCGAGGTCGAACTTCGCACCCTTCTCGCGCAGCGCGATGAAGGCCGCCATCGCGTAGGGACTCACGAACTTTGCATCCACGTACAGGCGCAGGGACATATCGGGCTCCTCCGGATATCAGGTCGTGACTTCGGCGAAGGCGCGCACCGGGAACGTGCCGAACGCCTTCACCTTCGCCGGCGCGGCGTGAAACCGGAATCCCGTGCCGGGCAACGACTCGAGATTGCACATGTGCTCGACGATGGGGATCTCCGCACCGAGCAGGATCGAGTGCGCCGGCCGCCGGCCGTCCGCCGTGTCGTCGATGTTGTAGGAATCGATGCCGACGATGCGCGCGCCCTCGTTCTTCAGATATTCCGCCGCGGCCTGCGTGAGATACGTGTGTCCCTCAAAGTAGCGCTCCGTGTTCCAGAACCGGCTCCATCGCGTCTCGATCAGGACGGCTTTCCCGCGAACGTCGACCCCGCGAAATGCGGACGCATCGATCGCCCTGCCGTTGCCCTCGAAGCGCACGACCACGCCCGGCACCGCCGCGAGTGAATCCAGCGGCAGTTCCGAAAGATCCTTGCCGTTCTCGTAACGGTGAAACGGCGAATCCACGTACGTGCCCGTGTTGGCCACCATGTCGATGCGGCCGATCTGGAAACTCACGCCCTCCGCGTAACTGGCGCGCGAGGCTTCGCGGCTCAGGAAATCGCAGATGAGCGGCGCCGGCAACCCCTTGTAGGTCACCAGCCCGTGTTCGATCACGTGGCTCAGGTCAATGAGCTCAGACATTGTTGTTTCCCTCGGGCGGCGCCGCGGCCTGGAGATACAGTCGGGCGCCGAGCCAGCTTTGCGGCAGCGCGAGGACCGCGAGCGAAACCGGATACCACTCGGGTCCCATGTCCTTGCCCCAGGTCGCGACCAGTCCAAGCAATGCCAGGAAGGTCCCGATGCCGCCGAGAATGAGGGCGTGTTTCATCGGACGTGCCGGGGCCAGTTTCGCGGTCAGCCACGCGCCGCCGATGCCGATGAGAACGCGATAGACCGTCGCCAGCAGCGCGAGGGCGTGATCGAGCGGCTGGCCGGACGGATAGACGCCCGTCACGTGCAAGACCATGTCGACGGCAATCGTCACGACGACGACAAAGATCAAGCCGACAATCACCGAAAACATCGATCTCATCACTGCACGTGCCCTCTCATTGGTTCATGACGCCGAACGCTTCGCTCAATGGTTGGAAATAGCATATCTTACCTGCGCCTCTCGCAATGACGGCCTGAAAGGAGAGCCATGAGCACCGAAACTGAAGCACTCAGACAATTCTTCGCTGCGATCAATCGCAATGACATGCAGGCCATCACCAAGGATTTTGATCCGGAGATTGTGCGCATCGAGCCCGAGGGCTTTCCGACAGCCGGCACCTATCGCGGTATTGCGGAAGTGCAGGAGCATGTCACGAAAGGACGTGGCTCCTGGGCCGAAGGGACCTGTGAGCCAGAGCAGTTCCTGGTGAATGGAGACAAGGTTGTCGTATACCTCCATGTCCGGGTGCGCCTGAAGGACTCGGCCGAATGGATTGACGGACGATTTGCCGATGGCTTCGTGTTTCGTAATAGCAAGATTATCCAATATCTCACTTTCGGTGAGCGGGCAGAGGCCCTCAAGTGGGCCGGCATCAAGGATTGAGAGGCGTTTGAGCTCAGGACGCGAGCCGCCAAAACCGTCAACCCAGTTCAGCCGCGAAGCGCTGCCTCGATTGCACTGACATCAATCTTTGTCATTTTCATCATCGCATCGAACGCGCGCTTGGCGGCAGCCGGGTCGGGATCGGTGATGGCTCTCGTCAGAACCACCGGTGTGATCTGCCACGACAACCCCCACTTGTCCTTGCACCAGCCGCAGGCGCTTTCCCGGCCGCCATTACCGACGATCGCATTCCAGTAACGATCCGTTTCGGCCTGATCAATGGTTGCCACCTGGAACGAAAACGCTTCGCTCTGCTTGAATGCAGGCCCGCCGTTGAGTCCGAGGCACGGGATCCCCATGACAGTGAACTCCACGGTCAACACGTCTCCCCTCTTCCCCGACGGAAAGTCTCCCGGCGCACGGTACACGGCCCCGACGAAGGAGTCCGGAAACGTATCGGCGTAGAACCGTGCGGCTTCCTCAGCACCGCCGTCATACCAGAGACAGATCGTGTTCTTTGCCGGCGTTGCCATGTCACTTCTCCATTATGCGCTGCCCACCCGGCTTGCGAACTCCACGACCGCCATGCAGGTAAGGGCGAATAGCGGGATGTTGGAAAGCACGAACAGCACAAACCTGATTTCGATCTTGTTCACAAGAGCCTGGACGAGACTATGCATCACCCGCAGCACCACGTAGGCCCAGGCACAAACGAGGACTCCCCGGGAGTCAACGGACAGCAGGGAAAGCGTTATCGCGATGGCGTAGAAGACAGTGGGCTGCTCCATCAGGTGATTGTAGTTGTCGGCCTTCCAGCGAACCCGCGGCGGAAGCAGGGACATCTGCTCTCCCCGGGGTGCGTTCGGGTCAAGCTTCAGTTTGGCCGCATAGATGGCGGGAATTCTTGTTGCATACATCCAGACCCACATCACCATTGACCACGCCACCAGCGCGATTACCGGGCCCAGCATCTGCACAGAGGCGCTCATCTCGGTTTCTCCATTGGTGGTGACAAGGTATCTGGCGCATGACGTCGCGGCCCAACGGCGCGGGGCAAAGACATGAAGCGGCACGCGTTCACCGCGTCCGCCCGAAACTGGTGGTCAGGTTCATTCCACCTCCTTGAGTCCCCGCATGGCAGGGGCAGCATGGTCCGGAGGAACTGGCGACAACTCATCGTATGTCAGCGCGAGCACCGTGGTACCGGTATACACCACGTCTCCCGGGTTCACTGCATATTGAACATAGTGCACGCTTCCATCGGTTGCTTGAATCTCGAGCTCGTGCTCGCCCCCGGTTTCAAGAAATGTCTTGCTCAATTTCAAGACGTGCCGGCCCGGCGACAGGCTGCGCACGAAATACTCTCCATCCCCGAGACTCCCGGTACGGGATCCATCCAGAGTAAACCGTGCCACATACAAGCTGCCGGCAAAGGCCGGGACTCGGAACACGTACAGCAACGCTGTTCCAGGTTCCGGGGTGACCGGGCCTGTAAAGCTTCTCCCGGTACCCGTTGTTGCACACGCCCCCAACAAGGCAAGCACCAGGACGACGGAGATTCGTCGACGTGACATGGGAGTGAACCTAACGATTGCCGTGACCGGCGCCGGGCAAGGCGCGCGGATGCGAAGCGACGACCGGGCCCGGCGTCCGGTCGAGGGCGGTGTTATGCAGCGACGTCGATGAATTCGATGCTGGACGACGGCGGGGGAATCGGTTCGCCATCTTCTTTCAGGCCTTCAATGTGGAACTCAATAGCTTCCTGAATGAGCTTCACGACCTCTTCCCGCGTATCACCGGCAGCGACGCAACCGGGCAGGTCGGGAACATAGGCTCCGTAGCTGGTTGGGCCCTTCTCAATGATTACGGCGTATCTCACAACTGAACCTCACTTTTTCAGTCCGGCCTGTTTAAGTATGGCATTTAGCGTCCCCGGTGGCACGTCAACGCTGGGTTTGCCCGCCACCGTCACGGTCCCAGGCTTACCGGGATGCTTGAAATGCCTATGGCTCCCTCGGGTCCTGGCTAAGTACCACCCTTCCTCATGCAACAGTCTGATCAGATCCCTGACCTTCATGCGTCCGTGCCTTCTTCGCTAGATATCAATTCCGAGCTGCCCAACGACTCAGATGAGCGGCGGCGTCAGCCGTCCGCTCAAGCTGATGGTTAGCCCAACAGTCGTTCGTACTCATCATGCGAGCCGATCCAGAACCAAAGAACCCCATCGGCGACTTCAATCCCGAGAGCGCGATAGCCTGGCCCGATTCGCGCAGAGCGGTAACGCCCAACAGTCTTGAAACGCAGGGAATGATGCATGGGGTCTGACTTCAGGAGTTGAAACCTTCTGTCCGCAAGAACGCGCACAGCGGCGGGTAGCTTCTCATAGCACTCCCAGAATCTGCGGGAGGCATGATGCTTCACAGGGCTTTGCTTTCGCCCCGCCCGTGCTCCGCCAAGGCCTCCTCGGCCAGACGATCCAGCTTTCCGCTACGGGTGTCCGCTTCCAACTGGGCATCCCAAGCGCTGGCATCGAACTCCTGGAACCAATCCCGGAACTCGGCCAATTCCTTCGGGCTCAAAGACTTAACTTCCTTCTCGATTTTCTGAATCTTGGTCATGGGCGCATTCTGAACCGTTTTCGGTACCAAATTCCAGTTAGTCGATTCTCTGTTGGGCTAACGATTAAAGTAAGCCGCGCCGATCACGACGCGTCAAAACGCAGGAGCATGTCCCCGCGTCGGCTTGAGTGATTTGTTAGAGGGCAACATTTCGTCCTTACGGGGCATCAGAAATGCACTTACCTAGGCACAGACCAATCACGCCACTCAAAAGCATGTAGCCGCCAAACTGCAGCCTGTGTCCAGCCCGGCTCTCGGATGGGAATTGCCAGTCTGGCATCATGAGGAGTTCGTATACCGGCGCAGAAAGACTCTGGTATCGGATCCAAATTCCAACCGATGCAAGGAGAACGCCGATTAGGGCTATACCAACGATATCCTTCCCTTCTAAAGGATCTGGGGACCAGCGATCGAACACGCCTAGGATGCCTGGTACAACCATCAACATCCACCCCAACGCATCGACTGACACTGATTGCCCTCTAACGACGTGCATCAGCCGCGCGGCGAAGCCGCGTCGGCTGGAAGCGCTTGTTAGAGCGCACCTTCACTTAACATCCTCCAACTTGACGCCACGACCAGCACGCAGGCTCTGCCGAGCCTGATGCACGCGCTCAATCAGCCTGGGATCGTTCTCCAGCCGATAGTCGAACCAGTCGTCTTCTGACTCAAAACCGATAAGCACGCCCGCAGGCTTGCCATGGCGTGTAATAACGATCTCCTGCTTCCCCGCCTCACGCAGAAACCGGGAGAGATCATCCTTCACTTCGGACAGCGGCACTTCCTTCATTTGGGTCTTCCGACTCGAGCGAGCCATTTATCCACCTCCGATTTTGCAACGATCGCCAGAACCTCGACGGTCGAACCCGCTACATCGTAGAACACTCGCACATCCTCGATCCTCAGCCGGTATTGCGGTCGGCTGAGGCCACGCAACCGTTTGATTCGGCTACGACTGGTCTTCGTTGGTTCGTAGCGCAAATGCGTTTCTAGCCCGCCTCTTACCTTTGCCCGTAAGGCCGCCTTCAAGCTCCGAAGATCCTCAACTGCCTCGGGGGAAAGGATGATGTCATAGGCCATTCTGGCCAGATTATAGCCAGAATATCCGACACCCGAAAGGGCGCTCTAACGATTGAAGTAAGCCGCGCTGACTACGAAGCGTCCGAACGCAGCAACACATCCCGGCGTCGGCTTGAGTGATTTGTTAGCCGTCGACACGAGCCGCTCCTACGAAATAATCAAACTGCTCCATGTCGAGCTTTAACCCGGAAAGGTGTTCGATGGGGCTCCGCTGCTTGGCCGCGACAAGCCACTCGCCGTCGAGTGGCTCACCAACAGCGACGCCAAGGGCCTGGCGTATGCGGTCCTCCCCTACAGGCAATACAAGCTCGCCAACAAACTCCTCAGAACGCTTGTCGAACCACGTAAGCATCCAATGGACCGGTTTCGAGTATGTATTCATCGACGGCTAACGACTGAAGTAAGCCGCGCCGACCATGACGCGTCCGAACGCAGCGACACGTCCCGGCGTCGGCTTGAGTGATTTGTTAGGCATTGCGAACTTCTCTGCATGTGGTCGCCCATGGAATTGGCAGGTTCAACCGTGACCATGTGCCGATCGTGCTCCACCCGCCGTTGGTTGGCCTCTGGAGCTGGGCTTTTACACACCTCGTTCCGCGGTAGTGCTCGATGATCCGGTAGTCGCCGGAGAGAAAGCCAACCACTGAGCTGATGTATTCCTTCACACGTTGAGGATCGGTGCATGGAAACCATTCAAGCCAGAAATGTTCTACAGAGAAATGAAGTTCATCGTTGTTCTGAAGGGCTAGCCAAATCTTGTGCCGAAGGCCCTCTTGTGCTGGAGCCGTAATGCTGACTTCGACGGGAGTACCTTCGTCCTCCGCAAAGTGAAGATTTGGGAAGCGCTGCGCAATCTCTGCAAAAGCAGACCTCGCGATTGCTTCGGTATCAATGTTTGGCACGCAATGCCTAACGATTGAGCTGAGCGGCGCGCACGCCGGCGTATGAACTCGGCACTTTATCCTCCACGCGTCCGCTCCAGCGAGGTGTTAGGCGTAGCCACTAGCGGTAGCCTTCAACGAAGGTAACTCGTCCACTAAGCTTTTCAATTCGCAGTTTGCCACCACCACCCCGGACATTCGTGTCCCTGGGGCTGTAAGTCACCAGCCAATAGTCCTTGAGTTCCTCGGCCTGGTAGTCCATCTGCAACGCGGAGTTTAGCCCCTTCGACACATAGGCCTCAGCTAAGCAGGTGGCGGTCGCCACGGTTGAGACCGGCGGCGTCGGACAATCACTGGCCACCGCAACCGAACAGGCGGCGATAGAGACGAGCAGCGGGAGAATGCGATTCTGCGACACGCGACGCCTAACGTTTGCCGTGACCGGCGCCGGCCGAGGTGCTCAAACATGAAGCAACCCGCGATCCCGGCGTCCGGTCGAGGGCAGTGTTAGCTTGCAGATGCATTTTTGCTATACAGCCAACAGGCCGCGAGACCAAGCGCCCACACGAGCGCAAGATCCATGAGTGCATACAGCCAGAAATGTGAATATGACACCGCGTTTCTAAGCGAGTCGAGTCTGTTGAGATCCCCAGTTCGCTCCGCGAGGTATTGTTGTGCTTCCTTGTACGGGAGCCCGTTCACAACCTCCCAATCAACCTGGGCGACATAGCCAGTTCCGCCGGTAGAAATGAGTTGATGCAAGACAGTAGCTATCAGAGCGACGATTCCACTTGACCGAATGGCACGCTTCCAATTCATATCTGCAAGCTAACGATTGAAGTGAGCCGCGCGGGCGGAAGACGCAAGAATTAGGCAATTGAGCGTCACCGCGTCGGCTCAAGTGACTTGTTAGGCCGCACTTTTTGTTCAAGTACTGCAATATCATCTCCGGCATCAGCGCTCCTAGCACTGCGCGAGCAGCTCGACGTATCGTAGAAGCCGTCATCGTCTGGCCCAGTCAGATAAAGCAGGTAGTGCTCGCCGACAACGAACGACATTCCACAGAAACAACATTGTGTGACTATGCGTGTACGGAACGTCACAGCCGGATCGCCCTTCCAAGCATGTTCTAAGGCAAACGTGGTTATTTCGCCGCTGAGTAAAAGCTCCTTCAGTTCCGGATGTAAGGGGAAGCTTCCCGACTCAACCGAGACAACCTTTGCTAACACGACCGAATCATAGGCGAGATACGCTTCTTCAACAGCGTCCACAGTATCTGCTGGCCCTCCCAGGCACTGGCACGCTAGCGCGGACCCGCTAAACGGAATACTGAGAAGCGCAATTAGCATCGCGCGCATACGTGCGGCCTAACGCCGCAGTTGAGCGGCCGCGTGACCAACTGTCCAGCGCGCCGCGTGTGCACAATGAAATGACGCACAGGCGGCGCGCACGTGACGCCGTATGACGGTCCGCTCCAACTGCTTGTTAGACGACGATGGCACGCTTGCTCACTCCACGATTACCAGCGTGTTTTCGGGGAACGCGCCGCGCGTGTGCAAGAACGTCTGCAACGGAAGGCGGACCTGAGCACCGATTGACACCACCTCACTAGCAAAGAGCCCGCTGTAGTTGTGCGAGATCAGCGCGATCTGCGAGCCGGCGCGCGCTAATGCTTCAACGCTTAGACAGAACTGCTCCGCTTTCGAATGCACCTTGCGCCGCCCATGAGCCGCTTGCTTGGACTCGATGGCGCGAGCGATCTTGGCAGGAGACCAGCCTTTGCGCGCGTACCGCGCCCGCTCCGCCGCTGTGTCGAAGACCACGCCGTCAGCCACACCCCCAAAGATGCTACACGAGCAACCTTCGTCGGTGACGTCAAGCACAACTGCACCGTTGGGCATCCCCGCGCGTACGTGCGGATTGACGGCCGCTTCAGCGTGCAACCCTTGCTCGCGGAAGAAATCGGTCGGGTTGTCGGGCCCGCCCGTGATGCCGATAGTGATCAGATGGCACATGCAAACCTCGTCGTCTAACGATTGAAGTAAGCCGCGCCGAC
>Ga0315912_10006367_pt1 | contig 10580 bp, 9 predicted proteins | sample VfabasoilMG_FD_204469 | JGI IMG/M metagenome (GOLD analysis project Ga0315912, IMG submission 204469) | Garden soil microbial communities collected in Santa Monica, California, United States - V. faba soil | ecosystem: Environmental > Terrestrial > Soil > Garden | place: USA: California... | reverse complement strand
CCAAAACGGCGGGTAAGCCCGGCGTCGAATAGCGATCGAGGTTGTACTCGTTGTATTCGACGCTGAAGGCGACTTGGCTGCCCTGTCCCCAACGATCGGCGGCGACACGGAACCCCGCGAGGAATTGGGTTTGAATCCAAGCGTCACTGTCGCGCCATTCCTCACCGTGACCGAAAACCTGCCACGACGATCCGACGCGAAATGCGAGATCCCCGGCGACCGCTCCGGCGCTCGTCGTTTGGCGAAGATTGGTGCGATCGTAGCCGCGCAGCCGCGGCGCGTCGTCGTCGATCTCGAGGAAGTTGTAGCCGATTCCCGCGCGCAGCGAAACATCGACGGAATCGCCCGCAAAGCCGCCCGCGATGGCGGGCAGCAGGTGCACCTGCCGCTCGATCGAGCTCACCGTATTCATGCGCGTGTCGAGAACGGTGTCCCAGCCGATGAACGTCTTGCGGGAGCCTTCCCAAAATTTGTCGGCTACACCTAAGTTCGTCTCCCACCAGACTGGAATGTGGTCGGGGTCGAGGTGGTCCTCGTCGTGATCCAGGTACACGTCGAACGAGGCGAATCGATGTCTGCCCGCCTCGGTGACGTCGTCGACCTCGGCGTGACCGCCGATACCGTAGGTGCTCGAGCTCACGTCGCGGACGTCCATGTTGTGAACGCCGAGGGAGTACGTCCACTGTGCGGCTTCGCTGGCACTAGAGACGAGCGCCGCAGCAACTGCCGCGGCGCTGAATGAGGCGGTTCTCGTCAAGATTCTGGTCACACAGATCTCCCCGCGGTTCTACGCGTTCTTTGGTGCGTTGGATGGACGAGCGCGCGAATACCGGTCGCGGTTACCGTTTATTCATCTTCGCACACAAGCCGACCGGTTCGCGCAGATACGTCGGTCTAAACCTGCAACACGCCACCGGCTCGCGACGCGAGCAGGGCGAGTGGGTCAGGAGGACCGCATGAGCTTCGCTCACTCTCTCGACGTTGCGCCGCCTTCGCTAGTAAGCGCGAAAGCAATCATTCCGGCAATTGCCCCGACGATCGTCAGTCACGACGTGCGCTCGCCGCAGCGCGCAGCGCTCGAGGAATTCGTCCGGCGCGAATTCCGCGCACATTTCGGCGCGCGCATCCGGCACTTCATGCCAGAGCTACTCGGGCTGCATGGTCCCGATGGCTCCGTTCGTGCCGTCGTCGGCTGCCGCGCCGCCGCGGCCGAACCGCTGTTCCTCGAGACCTACACGCGTCAGCCGATCGAAGACGCGCTCGCATCGCTGAACGGTTTCCTCGTGCCGCGCGAGCGGATCGTGGAAATCGGTAGTCTCGCGTGCGCCAGCGCGACGGCGGCCGTCGCGATCGTGCGCGCGCTCGTGCCGTACTTGCTGCGTGCCGGGTTCTCGTGGGTCGTCTTCACGGGCGCCGACACGGTGATGAACGTGTTTCGTCATTTGGGGTTTGCACCACGCCCGCTCTGCCCGGCAGACCCGTTGCTGCTCGGCGAAGCGCGTCACGACTGGGGCACTTACTACGATCACTCGCCACACGTGATGGCTGGACGCATCGCCGATGGCATCGCCGCAACGCCGGCGCGCGCGGCACGGAGCATGCGATGACCGCTGCAACGTGCAGCGAGGCGGTCGCCGCTTCACGGCACGTACGCGCAATCGCGCTGCTACCTGTCACAAACACCATCGTGATCCCGAGCATCTTGCTGTTGCTGTGGCCGCCGGCGTACCCGCCGCAATGGACGACGGCGCTCGTGGGATGCGCGCTCGCCGCAGCCGGAGTCGTCCTCGTTGCTCACTGCATTCACCTGTTCGTGCACTTTGGCAGCGGGACGCTGGCGCCGTGGGATCCGACTCGCGCGCTAGTGAGCGCGGGCGCCTATCGCTTCAGCCGCAATCCCATGAAGGCGGGCCTGTTCCTCGTGCTCGCCGGCGAAGCGCTGGCAACCCGATCGGTCGCGCTGACGGCATGGTTCGCGTGTTTCTCTATCCTCAACATCGTTTACATACGACTCCACGAAGAGCCCGGCTTGGTGAAGCGTTTCGGCGCTCGGTATGACGAGTACTGCGAGCGCGTGCCACGCTGGTGGCCAACGCTTCGGACGCTTCGTCGATCGGAGGTCCGATGAGCTCGACCATCGAAGCCGTGCAGCAATTCTCTGCGCGCACGCCGTTGCGAATTGCGGTTCGTTCCGCGACGGAATGTCTGACTTACCGCGAGCTCGACACGCGAGCGCGCCAGCTCGCACACGAGCTCGAAGCACGCGAGATCGGTGTTGCCGCACTCGTCGCCGACAACGGCCCCGCCTGGCTCATCGCCGACCTCGCCGCGCAGCTTGCCGGCACCGTCCTCGTGCCGCTGCCGCCGTTCTTCACGCGCGAGCAGATCGCACACGCGCTTCGGGACAGCGCCGCCGACACCTTGCTCGCAGATCCGCGTGTGCCGGCGCTGCGCGACTTCGACTTGGGAACGCTCGAGCCCGTCGTTGCGTTACGCGGCGAGCTCGCCTGGTGCCGGTTGCGGGGGAGCTCCGTGTCGCCGCTGCCGGCCGGCACGGCGAAGATAAGCTACACGTCGGGCACGACAGGAAAACCGAAAGGCGTGTGTCTGCGCCAGGCGAGCATGGACGCCGTCGCCGAATCGTTGCGCCTCGCCGTCGCCGACGCGCGTATCGCCCGCCACCTCTGCGTGTTGCCCCTCGCGACGCTGCTCGAGAACATCGCCGGCGTCTATGCGCCGCTCATGAACGGAGCGGAGATCGCGGTGCCGAGCGCCCGAGAAACCGGCCTCACCGGTGCATCGGGATTCGACCCCGCTCTGCTGCTGCGATGCATCGAGACCTATCGAGCCGAGAGCATGATTCTCGTCCCGCAGCTGCTCGCAGCGCTGGTCGATGCCCTCGAACGCGGCGCGCAGCGGCCGTCGAGCCTCGATCTCGTCGCCGTCGGCGGCGCCCGCGTCTCGCCGGCACTGCTCGCACGCGCCGACCGGCTTGGATTGCCGGTTTACGAAGGGTACGGCCTCACCGAATGCGCTTCCGTCGTGGCGCTGAATACGCCTGGCGCGCGCCGCATCGGCAGCGTTGGCAGGCCGTTACCGCACGCGCAGATCACGATCGATGCGCACGGCGAGATCCACGTCGCCGGTGCTGCTCTCAACGGCTATGTGGGCGACAGAGAGACGCCGCGGAGCCTTGCCACGGGCGATCTCGGCCATCTCGACGACGACGGATTTCTTTACGTCAGCGGCCGACGCAAGAACATGTTCATCACGAGCTTCGGACGCAACGTGTCGCCCGAGTGGGTCGAGGCGGAGCTTTGCGACGAGCCGGCAATCGCGCAGGCCGCCGTGTTCGGCGAAGCGCGGCCTTGGAACGTCGCCGTCATAGTGCCGGCGCCGGGCGCGCGGCCCGAGGACATCTGCTCAGCCGTCGAGGCCGCGAATCGTCGCCTGCCCGACTACGCACGCATTGGCGACTGGCTGGTCGCCGCGAGGCCGTTCACGCCCGGGAACGGTGAGCTAACGACCAACGGGCGCAACCGCCGCGCTGCGATCTGGACCCGCTATCGCGGCGAGCTCGACGCCCTCTACGACGAGAACCTAGAGCTCACCGCTTGATCACAAGGAGTGTTCATGACTTTTTCCGCAGAGCTGCGCGCCGCAACAGCGGCCGAACGTGACCAGCTTCTGTCCGCGCCAATCATTGCGGACTGCCTCGCCGGCCACGTGAGCCGCGAAAGCTATCGCGGCTTCCTCACTGAGGCGTACCACCACGTGAAACACACGGTGCCGCTGCTGATGGCCTGCGGTGCGCGCCTGCCGGAGCACCTGGAATGGCTGCGCCGCGGCGTAGCCGAATACATCGACGAAGAGTACGGGCACGAGCAGTGGATCCTCGCAGATCTGACGGAAGCCGGCTTCGATGCGGCAGCGGCACGCGCTGCTCTGCCGGCCGCGCCGACGGAGCTCATGGTCAGCTATGCGTACGACACCGTGCAGCGCCGCAATCCCGTCGGCTTCTTCGGCATGGTGCTCGTGCTCGAAGGCACGAGCGCAGCGATCGCCACGCGTGCCGCTGAGATCATCGCCGCGCGGCTAGATCTACCCCGCCGCGCTTTCAAGTATCTGCTCTCGCACGGAACCATCGACCAGCAGCACGTCGGCCACTTCGCCGGACTCATGGACCGACTCGATGACGCCGCCGATCGCGCGGCCGTGGTGCATGCCGCTCGAATGTTCTATCGACTCTATGGGGACGTTTTTCGCGCGCTGCCGCGGGCCGACGTCACTCCTTCCACCGACACGAGGGTTGCTGCATGAACTTGACCGACGCACGCATCGTTCTTACCGGCGCCGCAGGCGGGATCGGCTGCGCGACAGCCGCCCGGCTCGCGCAGGCCGGGGCCAAGCTGGTAATCACCGACCTCAAGCAAGAGCCGCTCGACCGGCTCGCGGTGGAGATCGGGCCGCGCAATGTGCTGGCTGCCGTCGCGGCAGACGTGGCGACCGATAGCGGCCGCATGGCCGTCGTGACCGCGGCTCGCGAGCGGGAGGCTGACGTTCTCATCAATCTCGCGGGTGTCAATCCGTTCGGCTTATTCACGGAACAGACGGCACGTGAAGTCACCCAAACGGTTTCAATCAACGTCGTGGCACCGCTGTTGCTATGCCACGCACTGCTCCCGGTGCTGCTCGAGCGGCCGCGCGCTCATATCGTCAACGTCGGTTCGACGTTCGGCTCGATCGGCTTCCCAGGCTTCGCCGCGTACTCTGCGAGCAAGTTCGCCGTGCGCGGCTTCTCCGAGGCGCTGCGGCGCGAGCTGGCGGATACCAACGTTCGCGTTCACTACGTTGCACCGCGCGCCACGAAGACCACGCTCGCGACCGATCGCGTCCGCGCCCTAAACGCCGAGCTCGGCGTCGGAATGGACACACCACAAACCGCCGCGGCGGCGATCGTGCGCGCGCTGACGAAGGAGCGTCGCGAATTGTTGCTCGGCGCGCCGGAGCGGCTGTTCGCCAAATTGAACGCGCTCGTACCCTCGCTCGTCGACCGCTCGCTGCGGCGGCAACTCGGCGTCGTGCGCCGGTATGCATCGTTAGGCGCCGGCGAGCCCATCGCAGCTTCGCCCGTCACCATCAATCGCTAAGGAGCATCGAGCCATGAATCCTCGTTTCGCCGTTCTTACAGCTATCGCCATCTTTGCAGGCGCGCCCGCCCTCGCCGATGACTTCGGCGACGGCCTCACCGCCGTCCAAAACGAATGGGCCGTCGCGAAATACCAGACGACCGACAAGGCCGCGCGCGGCGCTGCGTTCTCCGCGCTCCTCAAGCACGCAAGCGAATTCAGCGCACGATATCCCAATCGCGCAGAAGCGCTCGCTTGGGAAGGCATCGTTCTCAGCACCTATGCTGGCGAGGTCAGCGCGATGAGCGCGATGAAATACGCAAAGGCAGCGCGTTCGGCGCTGGAACGCGCGGAATCCCTCGACGCCTCGGCGCTGGCGGGCGGCGTCTACGCGTCGCTCGGCGCTCTCTACTCGAAGGTACCGGGCGGATTGATCGGCTTCGGGGACGACAAGCGTGCGGCGGAGTACTTTCGGAAGGCGCTCGCCATCGACGGCGACAACATCGACAACAACTACTTCTACGGCGAGTTCTTGCTCGACCAAGGGGACTATGCCGGAGCGCGCACGGTGCTCGAGCACGCGCTCGCAGCGCCAGCGGTTGCCGGGCGACCCATATTCGAAGCTGGGCGGCGCGCGGAAATCCGCGACCTGCTCGACGTCGCGAGCCGCAAAGCGAGCTGAGCACGCGCCGGCAAAAGGCTCGAAGAAGGGCTGCTAGAACCGCCAGAACAATCCAAAGTTGCCCGTGATGCCGCCTTGCGAACGCTCGTCGCGCACGAGCGTAGGCGAGCCGTCAGGTGCCGTCGCCTCTTCATAGCGAATGCAACACACGTTATGGCGGTTCGTGAGGTTTGAGACTTCCGCGAAGAACTCGAGCGAGGTCGAGCCAAGCGTGAAGTCGCGCCTCGCGCCGAAATCGAGCTTGCGCACGTTGCTGAGCCGAACGGCGTTGCGCGGTCCCGCGACGGCGATGAACTCACCGGGCGAGCTCTCGACGACGCTGACCTCCGTCGCCGGCCAGCCGCGATGCGCGCTCGCCGCGGCGTTGATCGTCCAAGGGCCTGCCGCCCAAGTGACACCGGCGCTCAGCGCTCGATCCTGATCCCAGCTTCGCGGCACTTTTGCGCCGTTGACCGTATCGTCGGCGTTCGCCAACGACACGCCGACCCACCACGGGACGGGCCGATCGCTACTCAAGAAGAGCTCGAGCCCGTCTGCATCCGCGCGCTCGGGCGCGACAAGAATGCGGCTCGCGCGCACCTCCGGCGCGACGACGAGCGGCTCGAACAAGTTCTCGTACCGTGGCCGCACGTCGTTGGTTCCCTTGTGGTACCACTCGGCTCGAAGAGTGACTGCCTCCGGGAACCGATGCTCGATGCTCACGATCTGGTGCGCCGAGCGCTGCGCCGGAGAAAACTCGGTCACGCCATCCTCGACCTGCAGGTCGAGCAGACCTTCTGCCTGGAAGAAGCCTCCGTAGCTGAGCCGCAAGTCGTCGCGTGCGGTCAGTTGCACGAGCACGCTGAACCGTGGGCTGTAGCGCTCGTCCGCGTCGGCGGCCGGCAGGTAGGTTTGGCGATCCCAACGAAACCCCAGATCGGCGACGACGCGCTCGCCGAACCGCAAGCGATCCTCGAAGTACGCCGCATAGCTGTCCCCTCGCGGTGCGAGCGTGATGTCACGCGACAACGATGGATCGTCGACGAGCGTTGCGAGCAGGCCGCGACGGTTTGCCGCGCTCACGTAGCGATATTCGCCCTCACGCTGCTCGTACTCGAAGCCGAAGCGCGCGACCTGCCGCTCGCTCACCTCGTACAGCCAGCGCTGCTGGACTGCAGCAGCTTCGAGATCACGGCCATCGTCGACGGTCCCCACGACTTCTGCGAAGTCGGCGACGTCTTCGCGGCGCTGCGAGCTGAAGCTCGTCGCGTGGAACCACGTCGAGCTCGATAGCCGATCCGTCCAGGCGCTCTCGAGCTTGAGCCACGTCTGGCGAGTGTTCGTGTCGCTCGCCGCATGCTCGAGATCGTCCGCGCCTTCCTCCACCGTAAACACGATGTCGTCGTCGAAGCTGAAGTCGGCGAACACGAGTCGGTGCTTGGCGCCCAGGTCCACGGTCATGCGCAAGAACAAGTCGGAATACTCGGGCTGTCCGATGTGATCCGCCACGACGCTATCGAGATTACTGTCGCGGACCGAGAGCAGCCACGACGCGCGCTCATCGGCGAACGTGCCGCTCGTGAGGAACGAGGTGTACAGCACGCTGAGGCCGAGCTCGTTGTCTAGCTGCATTGGCTCGCGCGGCTCGACGACCATGAGCCCACTCAACGCGTCGCCATATTCGGCCGAGAACCCGCCCGCGTGCACGGCGACGTGCTCGACGATCCGCTCGTCGATGGCGCTGAAGACGGACTGAAAATCGCGGAGGTGATAGGGCTCGACTAGGCGCACGCCGTCGAAGAGCACGGCGACCTCGTTGGGGGCCCCGCCCCGCACGTACGGCCGCGCCGAAAACCCGTTATTCGCCACGCCAGGGAGCCGCTGCGCGACGCGCAGCGCATCGTCGCCAAGCGCCAGGAAGTTTTCGATGTCCTCGCGTGAAAAATCGGCCGTCGAAGGTTGCGAGCGCATCGCGAGATCGTAACGGCTCGCGGTCACGACGACCTCGTCGAGCTTCGCGACGGCTTCGGCCAGCGCTACGGAAAGAGTTGCAGAGCCGCCCGCGGACACTTCGGCAGCCAGCCGTTCCGGCAGGAATCCCGGCGCACGCACCGTGACGGTGTAGCGGCCCGGAGCAAGGGTCGGTAACTCGGCGCGGCCGTCGACGCCGCTCACGACGAGCCGCGTCGGCCCGTCGATTTGCACGCTGAAGCCTCCGAGCGGCATGCCCGAGTAAGCAGCGGTGCCTTCGACGACGAGCGCACCCGGTTGCTCCGCGGCCCCGCTCACAATCAGCCACGCGCCGCCTTCGCGGCGCAGCGTCAACCTGTACGGCTCGAGTATCTCGCGGGCGAGCTCCAACGGTTCCGTGGCGCGGGGTTCTGCCGTCACCAGCAATGTGTTCGGCAACAAGCCGCTGCTGTAGACGAACGGAGTTCCCGCTTCGCGCAGCTCGTCGATGACGGATTGCACCGTGCGTCCGAGCAGAGGGCGTGTGGGCTGCGCGTCGGCGAGGCCGGCCGCGAGCGCAGCCGCGGCAAGCAGAAAGCGTAGGACTCTGAGCGACATCGCGCACCGGGCGCGCCCTATACGCGCAACGGCCGATTGTACGCAATACGCGCGCTACTCGGCGACGACGACCGCGACGATGTCCTTCAAGGGCTCACTGCATCTGGATCACGACACGATCGCCGTCGAGCATGTAGGTAAGCCCGTTCACGGCGAGGACCGCGGACAGCTTCTGCAGCGGCGGAAAGTCGCCGACAGAACCGCCGAGCACGGCCGGCCGCTTGATACGCTCGACCGCGACGTCGGCGAAGACGACAGCGCGCCCCGTCTGCGCCTCGAACCACTCGAGGAACTCGCCGAGCGTGCGCCCATTGGTATCGAACGGCGGCGCGAGGCGCTCCGCCCATTCCCAGTCGCCGCCCACCGTCGAGATCGAGTCGCGACGCAAGTCGTTCGTCGCCTGGGTGGCGACGAGCCGCTCGCCGGCGCTCGCCGTGTCCGACGTTGCGCCCCGCGTCACGTTGACGAGCCCTTCGCGTACGCCGACGTCGAGCCGCTCGTCGTCGAGGCGAACCAGGAACTGCGTGCCGACGTCGCGAACTCGGGCAAGGTCCGTCATCACCGCGAACTCGGCAGTCCGCTGGTCCTCCGAGTCGAAGTACAAGGCACCCGCGAGCAGCTCCGCCTCGTCGCTGCCGACGAGCACCACGCGGCTGTGCGGCGCGATGCGCAGCGAGCCGCCGTTCGCCAACCGGAAGCTGATCTGCCCCTCGCCGCTGTCGAGCCGCGTGCCGGCAACGACCCCACTGCCGGCGCCAAGGCGCGCACCGGTCGCCGTCGTGACGACTCCTTGCACCTGCTCGACGTGCGCAACGAGAGCCGCCGGAGCGGTGGGCGCCGGGGCTTCGCCGACGAACGTGACCGCCGCGACAAGCGCCGCAGCAGCCACTGCGCCGAACGCCGCACGCTTGCGCCAGAGGCGCCGTCCGGTCACCGCTTCCCACTCTTCCAGGACGGCTTGGCGAATCTGCTCGGTGTCGCCCGCCGGCGGCTGCGGCCGCGGTTCTGCGCGCGCGAAGAGTTGCCGCAGCAGGCGCTCGCGCTCGATTTCTGGATCGTCTTGATTGCTCATAATGGATCGGCGACTGATTGGTCGCCCTTCGTTCCGGCACTCACGAGATCGCTCGTGAGCGTCGCGTAGACCTCTTGGAATCCGCGCTTGGCGCGGGCCAACAGCGACTGCGCCGCCTCGAGTCCCACCCCGAGCTTCGCGGCAATCTCTTCCACGCTGTAACCGTACAAATACTTCCACTCGAGCGCGTTACCGTAGTGCGCGGGCAATTGATCGAGTGCGACCTGAATCAACCGCGTGGTCTCGAGCCGGCGGAAGTTGTGCTCGGGATCGTCGCTTTCGGGCGCCGCAATCGCCTCGACGGCCGCGCGGATGTCCGCCGTGTCCTCGGTCAGCACGACGTGGCGGCGCTCGCGTGCGACGCGCTCGTGATGCTCGGCGATCTCATTGCGGCAAATCGTGCACAGCCACGTGAACAAAGCCGCCTCGCCGCGGTACGTCGCGAGCTTGCGAATGGCCTTTGTCAGCGTCACCTGCACGATCTCCTTGGTGGAGTCGGGATCATTGCCGAGCCTGGTCCGAGCGAACCGATACAGGCGCGGAAAGTAGCCGTCGAAAAAGGCATTGAACGCCTCTCGATCGTGCGCCAACATGCGCTTCACTAGGCGCCGGTCTTCGAGGTCGTCGGTCATTTCGATCCGTCTCTCAGGCCGTTAGACCGGGCCAACAGCCGAAACCGGTCGCGCGATCAGCAGCGCCGGCTCCAACCGGCCTTCGGCGACCGATTCCCTCCCAATCCCCCGTCCTACGCGGCATCTGCCCACAGAGGAGGGATTGGCATGGCCGTTGCTTCTTCTCCCACCCCTGCGCCGTCTACGGCCTTGATACCTCCGCCCGCCGTCGACGCGGTCTTTGCAGAGCCGCTCGAGCACGTCGACGACTTCAAGTTCAATGCACAGGTCGCGGGCGTATTCGACGACATGGTCTCGCGCAGCGTACCTCACTACGCCGAGATCCAACGAATGCTGGCCGAGCTCACGGCCTACTTCGCGACGCCAGGCTCGAACATCTACGACCTCGGCTGCTCGACCGGCACGACGCTCGCGCTCGTGGATAAGGCGTTACCCGTCAACGCCAATCTCATCGGCATCGACAACTCGGCCGAGATGCTCGAAAAGTGCCGCTCCAAGCTCGCGACACTCGGGCTTGG
>Ga0315912_10006366_pt1 | contig 10581 bp, 7 predicted proteins | sample VfabasoilMG_FD_204469 | JGI IMG/M metagenome (GOLD analysis project Ga0315912, IMG submission 204469) | Garden soil microbial communities collected in Santa Monica, California, United States - V. faba soil | ecosystem: Environmental > Terrestrial > Soil > Garden | place: USA: California... | reverse complement strand
CGCGGCGGTGCGCACGCGCGCCGAGCCGCAACCCGACGGCACGTACAAGCTCTTCGGTACCAAGATCTTCATCACCTACGGCGAGCACGACATGGCCGAGAACATCGTGCACCTGGTGTTGGCGCGCGTGAGCGGTGCGCCCGAGGGCGTGAAGGGCATCAGCCTGTTCGTCGTGCCGAAGTTCCTGGTCAACGCCGACGGCAGCCTGGGCGCGCGCAACGACGTGCACTGCGTCAGCATCGAGCACAAGCTGGGCATCAAGGCCAGCCCGACCGCGGTGCTGCAGTTCGGCGACCACGGTGGGGCGACCGGCTACCTGGTCGGCCAGGAGAACCAGGGCCTGGCCTACATGTTCGTGATGATGAACGCCGCCCGCTACGCCGTCGGCGTGCAGGGCATCGCCGTGGCCGAGCGCGCCTACCAGCAGGCCGTGGCCTACGCGCGCGACCGGGTGCAGGGCCGCCCGGTCGACGGCTCGCTGCCGGCCGCCGGCGCGATCATCCACCACCCCGACGTCAAGCGCATGCTGCTGACGATGCGCGCGCTGACCGAGGGTTGCCGCGCGGCGGCGATCAGCGCCGCGGCGGCCTATGACACCGCGCATGCGCATGCCGATGCCGCGGTGCGCAAGCAAAGCCTGGCCGTCTACGAATTCCTGGTGCCGCTGATCAAGGGCTTCTCCACCGAGATGAGCCTGGAGGTGACCAGCCTGGGCGTGCAGGTGCATGGCGGCATGGGCTTCATCGAGGAGACCGGCGCCGCACAGCTGCTGCGCGACGCCAGGATCCTGACGATCTACGAGGGCACCACTGCGATCCAGGCCAATGACTTCGTCGGCCGCAAGACCGCACGCGACGGCGGCGCCACCGCGAAGGCGCTCGCTGCCGAGATCGAGGCCACCGAAGCCGCGCTGCGCGCGCTGCAGAACGAGGCCGCGCAGGCGATGGCCCGTCGCCTGGGCGGCGCGCGCCAGGCCTTCCTCGAAACCGTCGACTTCGTCGTGGCGCACACCCGGTCCGACCCGAACGCGGCCTTCGCGGCCTCGGTGCCGTACCTGATGCTGGCCGGCAACCTGGTCGCCGGCTGGCAGCTGGCGCGCGCGCTGCTGGTGGCCGAGCGCAAGCTGGCCGCGGGCGAGGACGTCGAGTTCATGCGCAACAAGATCGCGGTGGCACGCTTCTATGCCGAGCACATCCTGACCCGCGTGCCGGGGCAGCGCGACAGCATCGTCGACGGTGCCGCGGCCGTGACCGAAGTGACGCCGGAGAGCCTGTGATGAGCGAAACCCGCGCGCCGCTGCGCATCGATTTCGTCTCGGACATCACCTGCCCCTGGTGCGCGATCGGGCTGACCGCGCTCGAGCAGGCGATCGCGCAGCTCGGCGACGAAGTGCCGGTGGCGTTGCAGCTGCAGCCCTTCGAGCTCAACCCCGACATGCCGCGCGAGGGTGAGCCGATCGCCGACTACGCCGCGCGCAAGTACGGTGCGGGCGCCGCGGAACTGGCCGCGCGCCAGACCCTGATCCGCCGCCGTGCGGCCGAACTCGGCCTCGAATTCCGCCAGCGTACGCATGTCTACAACACCTTCGACGCCCACCGGCTGCTGCACTGGGCCGCGTCGCAGGGTCGGCAGCTCGAATTGAAGCGCGCGCTGCTGCGCGCCTATCACGAGCGTGGCGAGAACCCGGCGTCGCCCGAGGTGCTGCTGGCCGCCGCCGCCGAAGCCGGGCTCGACCGGCTGGCCGCCGGCGACGTGCTCGGCCGCGACAGCCATGCCGGCGAGGTCCGCGCGACGGTGCGCCGCTGGCAGCGACTGGGAATCGACGGTGTGCCGGCGACGGTCATCGACGGGCAGCACCTGATCGCGGGGGCGCAACCGGTCGAGGTGTACCTGCAGGCGCTGCGCAAAGCGGCGTCGGCCTGCGCCGCGTAGCCGCCGACGCGCAGCAGCGTGTGAGCTCCTGCCGGACGGGCCGGCCGGCGAGCACGCACACGGCCCCAGAATGCGCGCTGCTCGCCCCGCCTGCCGCGGGCGCGGAGTCCGACGATGCCCGATGCCCACGCCGCCACGCGGCGCTATCCGCTGCATGTGCACCTGACGGTGCTGTTCTCCGCCCTGGTGCTGGTAACCGGTGCGCTGCTCGCCGGGCTGGGCTACGCCGGCAGCCGCGCGATCGCGCTGGCCGCCAGCGAAACGCAGTTCGCGGGGCTGGCGCGCGAGACCGGTGCCCGGCTCGCGCTGGCCCTCGCACCCGGCGCACGTGCCGTCGACCTGCTTGCGGAGCATCCGATCGCCGCCGCGCGCGACGTCGAGGCCCGCTTCGGCGCACTGCGCTCACTCGCCGTCGCGGTCGAGGGCCAGGCCTTCGAGGCGGTCTACATCGGCGACCCCGACGGCTCGTTCTTTCTGTTGCGCCCGCTGCGCGTTGCGGCGCAACGCACGCGCTTCGCAGCGCCCGGGTCGGCCGCCTACCTGATCGACACGATCGACGCCGGCAGCGCAGCGGCGCAGCGCATCTTCCTGGACGCGGGGCTTGCGGAAATCGGCCGCCGCGCGCGTGAGGGCGGGCCCTTCGACCCGCGCACCCGCCCCTGGTACCACGAGGCGCAGCAGGCGGGACAACGGCGCATCGCGACCGCACCCTACCGCTTCTTCTCGACCGGTGCAGCCGGCGTCACGGTGGCGCGGCGCAGCGCCGGCGGCAGCGTGGTGGCACTCGACGTCGCACTCGACGATCTGGGCCGCGTGCTCGCCGAGGCCTTGCCGCTGCCCGGCGCCCGGGCCGTCTTGTTCGACGGCACGCGGCGCGTGCTCGCCAGCTCGGCCGGCACGCCGCCGGCCGCGGACGACGGCGCCGGATTGCCTATGCTCGCTGCCCTCGCCGACCCGGCGCTTGCCAGCCTGGCGCCGGCCGCGCCGGGCGACAGCGCCACGCGCATCGACGATGCGGCCGGCCGCACCTGGCAGCGCATGGTCGTGCCGGTGCCGACGGCCCACGAGCTGCTGTCGCTGGGCATGGCGATCCCGCTCGACGAGTTGCTGGCGCCGGCGCGCGCGGTTCGCGACCGCACGCTGGCCGCGACCCTGGCGGTGATGCTGCTCGCGCTGCCGCTGACCTACGGGCTGTCGCGGCGCGTGTCGCGCTCGCTGCAGACGCTGGGCGCGTTGGCCGACGACATCCGCGCCTTCCGCTTCGACGGTGCGCCGGCGGGCCGCTCGCCGGTGCTGGAAGTCGACCAGCTCGCCCAGGCCATGGACCGCATGCGCGCGACGATCCGGCGCTTCCTCGATCTGACGGCCTCGCTGGCCGCCGAGCGGCGCTTTCCGGTGCTGCTCGAGCGCGTCGCGAGCGAGACCCTCGGCACGGTGGGCGCCGACGCGGCGGCCATCTACCTGCGCTCGGCCGACGGCGCGACGCTGCACGGCGCTTCGCAGGTCGGCGCGAACGGCAGCGCGGCGAATGCAACGCTGGCGCCGATCGCGCTCGACGCGGCCTCGCCCATCGCCCAGGCGCTGCGCGACGGGCGGCGCGTGGTCGCGCCGCCCGGCGCGGGCGGCGATGCGCTGGCGCCGCTGGGCGCGCCGGCGTCCGCCTCGCTGGTGGCGTTGCCGCTGGCCAACCGCGCCGGCGAGGGTCTGGGCGTGCTCGCACTCGCCATCGGCGGCGGCGCCGCGCCCGCGCCGGCCCAGCTCGCCTTCGCCGAGGCCTTGTCGGCCACTGCGGCGATCGCGATCGAGACCCAGCGCCTGTTCGAGGAGCGCAAGGCCTTGCTCGACGCCTTCATCCAGCTGCTGGCCGGCGCGATCGATGCCAAGTCGCCCTACACTGGCGGCCACTGCCAGCGCGTGCCCGAACTGACGCTGATGCTGGCGCGCGCCGCCTGCGACGCGGCCGACGGGCCCTTCGCCGACTATGCGCTCGACGACGCGCAGTGGGAGGCGCTGCAGATCGCGAGCTGGCTGCACGACTGCGGCAAGGTGACGACGCCCGAGTACGTGGTCGACAAGGCGACCAAGCTGGAGACGCTGTACGACCGCATCCACGAGGTGCGCATGCGCTTCGAGGTGCTCAAGCGCGACGCCGAGATCCGCTGCTGGCGGCGCATCGCCGAGGGCGCATCGCGCGCTGATAGCGAGGCCGAACGCGACGCCGAGCTGGCGACGCTGGACGACGAGTTCCGCTTCGTCGCCGCGTGCAACGAGGGCGGCGAGTCGATGGACGCGGCGCGCATCGAACGGCTGCACGCGATCTCGCGCCGCAGCTGGCTGCGCACGCTGGACGACCGCATCGGCATCTCGCACGAGGAGCTGCAGCGCAAGCAGCGCGCGCACGCGCCGGCCCTGCCGGTGGCCGAGCCCTTGCTGGCCGACAAGCCCGAGCACCGCATCGAGCGCGCCGCCGGCGCCGCGCTTCCCGGCGATGCAAGCCTGCAATTCAACATGCAGGTGCCGGCGCTGCAGTACGACCGCGGCGAGTTGCTCAACCTCGCGATCCGCCATGGCACGCTCACCGAGGAGGAGCGCTACGTCATCAACCACCACATCGTGCAGACCCTCCAGATGCTGTCGCAGCTGCCGCTGCCCGCGCACCTGCGCGCGGTGCCCGAACTCGCCGGGGCGCACCACGAGAAGATGGACGGCAGCGGGTATCCGCGCGGACTGACGCGTGAGCAGATGAGCCCGGCCGCGCGCATGATGGCCATCGCCGACGTGTTCGAGGCGCTGACCGCGTCCGACCGGCCCTACAAGCGCGGCAAGACGCTCTCGGAATCACTGACCATCATGCGCGGCATGTGCGAGCGCCGGCACCTGGACGGCGAGCTGTTCGAGCTGTTCGTCACGAGCGGCGTGTGCCGGCGCTATGCCCGCAAGTACCTGCGTCCCGAACAGATCGACCTGCCCGACGGCGCCGAAGTGGGTCGCGGCACGCCCCACCCTGCCGCCGGTTGACGCGCAAGACGCGCCGCCCGCGCCTGCGCGGCTCACAGGAACGGGTCGGGCCGTGCGGTGGCCCGACGACACAATGCCTCGCGATGAACGAGCCTGGTTTCGGAATTCTGGCCGCTGCGATCTGCGCAGCGCTGTGCACGGCGCCCGGCGCGCAGGCGCAGGATCCGGCGTCCAGCGCCCCGCCCACCGAGCGCAAGTCGCGCTTCATCGACCCCGAGGACGGACAGCTGGACCTGAGCGAGTTCCTCGCCACCGCACACGGCTTCCTGCCCATACCGATGGTCATCACCGAGCCGGCGGTCGGCTACGGCGGCGGCGCCGCGGGCATGTTCCTGCGGCCGCGACGCGAAGCCGGCGCGCAGGGCTGGGCCCGGCCCGACATCTCCGGCGCCGGTGCCTTCGGCACGCAGAATGGCACCTGGGGCGCCTTCGCCGGCGACTCCAGCCTGTGGCTGGACGGGCGGCTGAAGACGCTGATCGGCGCCGGTCTCGGCCGCGTCAATCTCGACTTCTATGGCGCCGGCCTCGACCTGCCGCTGCTCGACCAGGGGGTGCGCTACTCGCTGCAGTTCAGCGGCATCGTGGCGCAGGCCAGCTGGCAGCTCGCGCCCAAGTCGCCGTGGTGGCTCGGCTTGCGCTACGCCTATGCCGACGTCGATCCGACGCTGCGCGACGACGCCATCTTTCCCGGCTTGGCCGAGGCGGTGCGCGTCACGGTCTCCGCGCCGACGGCGATCCTCGAGTACGACAGCCGGGACAACCTGTTCACGCCGACACGGGGTGTCTATGCCGAGTCCTCGTACCTGGCGTCGCGCCGCTCGTTGGGTGCCAGCGACGATTTCGACCGCTTTCAGCAAGTGCTGATCGGTTGGCTGCCGCTGCCCTCGCGCATGACCTTCGGCGCACGCGGCAACTATGCCTGGTCGTCGTCGGGCACGCCCTTCTTCCTGAAGCCCTACGTCGGCTTGCGTGGCGTGCCGGCGATGCGCTATCAGGGCGAACAGGCCGCATCGGCGGAAGCGGAGCTGCGCTGGCAGTTCTACCAGCGCTGGAGCGTCGTCGGCTTCGGCGGCGCCGGCGCGACCCGAACCAGCCGGCTTGACGACGAAGTGCGACAGAACGTCGCCAGCGGCGGCTTCGGCTTGCGCTACGAGCTGGCGCGCAAGTTCGGGCTGAACGCCGGCATCGACATCGCCCACAGCCCCGGCACCACCGCCGTCTACTTCGTGATCGGCAACGCCTGGTTCAGGCCCTGAGGCGCAGCGTGGCCTCGACAGCGAACGACCTCAATGCGCCGTCGCCCGACGGATCGCCTCGATGATCCCGCTGCCCGGCGTGGATTTGCTGAAGAAGCCGGCGCAGCCCAGCGCCGTGGCCTCGGCGCGCGCTGCAGGCTCGTCGACCGCGGTGACGACGATGACCGGCAGCTGCGCCTTCTGCGCCACCAGCTGCGCCAGCAGCTCGAGACCGGACATGCCGCCGAGCCGGATGTCGAGCACCAGGCAATCGAAGCGCGGCCGCTGCTCGTCGGCCAGGAAAGCCTCCGCCGACGCATAGGCAATCGGCTGGAAACGCGCCAGGCGCAGCAAGCGGCTCAGCGATGTGCACACGCTGATGTCGTCGTCGACGACCGCGATGTAGGTGGGGCTGGCCATGCGGGTCTGCTTTGACGCGCAGCCTAGCCCCAGGCACCCCGGCGCGTCTACTGCCCAATGGGGAAGGGTCAGGGTCTGCCGTCGGGCAGACCCGCCGCTTGCCAGAGGCGGGCCAGCTCGACGGCCGACCGAAGCTTCAGCTTGGCGGTGATCGCGGTGCGGTGCAGTTTCACCGTGCGTTCGTGAACAGCGAGCTCGGCGGCAATCCGCTTGTTGCGCCAACCGCGCACGACCAGCGCCAGCACTTCGCGCTCGCGCGCAGTCAGCGTCTCGAGATCGGCGCGCAGCGCCAGCCTGCGAACGCGATCGGCCTGCGCACTGGCATCGCGCGCCAGCGCGCGTTGCACCGCGTCGACGAGTTGCCCCTGGGGGCAGCGCTTTTCCAGGAAGTCCTCGGCCCCGCGGCGCATGGCGCGCACGGTCGAAGGGATGTCGCCCTGGCCGCTGAGAAAGACCATCGGCAGCGTCGGACACAGCCGCGCCAGTGCGTCCTGCAGATCCAGGCCGCTCACGCCCGGCATGCGCAGATCGGCAACGACGCAACCGCGCGTGTCCGGTGTGAGCTGTGCCAGCAGCGCTGCGGCCGAAGCGAAGCTGCGCACCACGAAGCCGCGCAGACTCAGCAGGCGCGCGACGGCGCCTAGGAACGACGGGTCGTCGTCGACCAGATGAACGATCGGCGCCGCCGTGCTCACGGGCCACACGGCGCGGCGGCAGCCGGCAGCGTGAAATGGAAACTCGCGCCGCGGCCGCCCTCGCCACCGACCCAGATGCGGCCGCCATGCGCCTCGACGATCGTGCGCGAGATCGCCAGCCCCATGCCCATGCCGCCGACCTTGGTGGTGAAGAAGGGATCGAAGACGCTGGACAGTGCGTCCGAGGCGATGCCCGGACCGGTGTCGCTGACGCACACTTCGACCTGCCCGTTGTCCGCGGCATGCGCTCGCAGGGTCACGCGCGGCTCGTCGCCAGGGACTTCGCAGATGGCGTCCATGGCGTTCATTATCAGATTCAGCAGCACCTGCTGCACATGCACACCGTCGCAGCGCACGGCCGGCAAGCCGGCCGGAATCTTGCTGACGATGCGAATGCCCCGTGCCGTGGCGTCGGCGAACGCGAGCGAGACCACCTCGTCCACCAGCCATGCGAGGTCGATCCGCTGCAGTTCGATGCTGCGCTGGCGCAGCAAGCTGCGCAAGCGGTCGATCACGCCGCTGGCGCGTTCGTCGTCGCGCTTGATGTCGGCGACGATGGCACGCAGCTCCTCCAGATCCGGCGCGGCCTCGTGCAACATCTGCTCGGCGGCTTCGGCGTTGCGCAGGATCGCGCCGAGCGGCTGGTTCAGCTCGTGCGCCAGCGCGGTGGCGAGTTCGCCCATCGTCGCGACGCGATTCAGATGCGCCAGCTGGCGCAGGTGCAACCGGGCCTCCGCGTCGCCGCGCTTGCGCGCCAGTGCATTGGCGAACACCTGTCCGACCAGCTGCAGCCGCGTGACGATCGCTTCGGACCAGACACGGTGCGCGCGCATGGTGTTGAAGGTGAGCACCCCGACCGGCGGCCCGCCTCCCACGGACAAGGACAGGCCGATATTGGATTTCACGCCATGGCGCTGGAAGGTCGCCTTGTCCCGTTCGGCCTCCGGCGGCAGCTCGTCCAGCGTCGAATTGACGTACATGCGTCCCGCCAGCAGGTGCGCATAGGCCCAGGGCAAGACGGTCTGGACCTCCATTTGTGCAGGCGGCGGCGGGCCGCCCAGCGGGCGGTGCAGGTGGGTCAGCTTCAGTCGCGCCGACGGCTGGCCCGTCCACTGCCACAGCAACGAGGCATCGAGTTGCAGGCATTCGCAGACACGGCGCTGCGCGTCCTCGATTTCCCGATCCACCTGATCGGCCGGCACATTGACGAAGCGCGTCGACAGGTCGATCAGTAGCGCCTCGAAGCGCTGGCCTTCCTGCAACTCGCCGTGCGGGCTCTTGCGCGGCGCAGTCATGCGTGGATGTCGGGATTCATCACCATCCACGACGCCTCACGGGGGGATGCCGGAAGGCACACCGCTGCAGCCCGCGCCACTTCCCGAAAGGGAAGTAGACAGGGCTGCATGGCCAAGGTAGCCTCCCCTTGGAATGCTGAGGGTTCGAAGAGACGTGGGCGCGGCATCGGGCTCGTCGAGTCCGGCAATACTAAGAGATGCAGGAGGCAAGAATGCAGCTGAGGACACCGGCTCTGGCGCTTGCGCTGGCCGTTGCGGCCGGCGGCGCGCAGGCGCAGACCAACGAGCAACTCAAGCAGATGCTCGACCAGGCCCTGAAGACCATCGACGAGTTGAAGGGCCGCGTCAAGACGCTCGAAGACGACAAGGCGAAGGAAAAGGCCGCCCCCGCGCCGGCCTCCGCGGCCTCCGCGCCGCCCGCCTGGGGCGCACCGGTGGTGTCGGTAGGCACGCGCGCCGAGGATGCTGCGACACCCGATGCCGACAAGGCACGCATCGAAGTCTACGGGCAGGTGATGCTCGACAGCATCTACGACTTCAAGCGCATGAATCCGGACTGGAGCGCGACGCTGCGGCCGTCGCAGATCCCGGTGAACTGCCCGGGCGATGCGGGCTGCGGCAAGGACGGCAACTGGGTCTTCAGCGCACGCCAGTCGAGCCTGGGCCTGCGCTCGTTCATCCCCACCTCCTTCGGGCTGGTGAAGACCGACCTGAGCTTCGACCTGTTCGGCAGCGACGGCAGCACCTCGATCCACTGGCTCAGCATCTGGGCCGAGCTCGGCATGTTCGGCGTCGGCCAGACCTACTCGAACTTCATGGACATCGACGTGTTCCCCAACACCATCGACTACTGGGGCCCGGCCGGCATGGTCTTCGTGCGCAACCCGCAGATCCGCATCACGCCGTGGAGCCAGGATGGCATGGGCCTGAGTTTTTCGCTCGAAGCACCGAACTCCGCACTGGACACCGGCAAGATCAGCGAGATCTCGCCCGACTTCGGTGCCGGCTTCAGCGGCTGGAACCGGCTGCCCGACCTGACGGCGGCCTGGCGCATGGACGGCGACTGGGGCCATGTGAAGGTGGCCGGCATCCTGCGCCAGGTGGGCTACCAGAACACGCTCACCTCCAACGGTGACCCCTCGGGCCACAAGACCGGCTACGGCCTGAACCTGACCGGCGCACTCAAGGTCTTCGGCAAGAGCCAGCTCAACGGCGGCCTCGTCTGGGGCAAGGCCATCGCCAGCTACATGAACGATGGCGGCGTCGACCTGGCGCCGGGGCCGATCCGGCTGGGTGACACGAATGCCGAAGCCGTGCAGTCCTTCGGCTGGCTGGCGTACTACAACCACTGGTGGACCGATCAGTGGAGCAGCACGATCGGTTTCTCGCAGCACCAGCAGGACAACACCGCCGGCCAGACCGCTACCGCCTTTAAGCGCGGCAGCTACGGCAATCTCAACGTACTGTATTACCCCTGGAAGAACATCACCACCGGACTCGAGTTCGTCTGGGGCGAGCTCGAACAGAAGGACGGCCAGTCGGCCACCGACTACCGGCTGCAGTTCTCGACCAAGGTGACGTTCTGACGAGGGGGCAATGATGCAGTTCAAGGCCAATTTCCCGATCCTGATCGCGCACCGGGATGTCGGCAAGCAAAGCGTGGCCGGCGTGCGCCTGCGCCAGATCCAGCATGAACTCGAAGCCGGTGGCTGGAAGACGATCGTCGTCGACTCGGAGTCCGACGCCGGCATCGTCGCCGGCGCGCATCGGGGGCTGGCCGCAGTGGTCTATCGCGCCGAGGTGCAGAGCGACCCCCAGGCCGGAAAACGCCTGATCGAGCTGATGAACACCGTGCACCAACGTGCACCAGGCTTGCCGATCATCGCGTTGGGCGAAACCGCGACGCTGAAGGGCACCGCGCCGAAGGCGGTGCAGGCGCTGCGCAATCTGCACAGCATCCTCTACCTGTACGAGGACACGGTGCCG